>Ga0335397_10006874_pt1 | contig 14574 bp, 11 predicted proteins | sample MAT04_FD_205740 | JGI IMG/M metagenome (GOLD analysis project Ga0335397, IMG submission 205740) | Freshwater microbial communities from Lake Fryxell liftoff mats and glacier meltwater in Antarctica - MAT-04 (spades assembly) (version 2) ...
TTCGGTGTCCATCGCGGCCGCGCCGAACGCTTCGAGCTGCCGCATACCGCCGACGGCATCCCGCTGGCGATCGCGCCTCCGCTGTCGTTCATCGAGCGCTTCGCCAGACCCGTTGATGCGCGGGCGCCAACCGTGGTGCCGCGCGCGGTGCCCGAGACGATGATCTCGGGGGAGGACCTGTCGCCCGATCTGGCCGCCGAGTTGCCGTCCGAACTGGTCGCCTCGCATACACCGGCAGCGCCCGCTGCGCGCGCGCCGGCAACGTCGCGGGAGGCGCAATCGCGCATCGATGGGCGCCGCATCTACCTGCTGTCGGACGCCAATGCGCTGGCCACCGAGATCGCGCAGCGCCTCGACGCCCAAGGCCACGAACTGCAGTTGCTCGACAGCGTCGAGGAACTCAAGGAAATGGTGCGCGCGCTGACCCCGAGCCTGGTTATCGTCGACGCGGTGTTCACCGCCAGCCTGGAGGAAATCGGCCAGGTCATCCGCCTGGCGCGACCGCGCTCGAGCGGACGTCTCGCGCTGCTCGCGCTGGCCAACCAGAGCGACGTGGCAACCCGTCTGAAGGCGATGCGCGCCGGTGCCGATTCCTTCGTGGCCCTGCCGGCTGCCGCCAGCGACGTGCTGGCGCGGGTGGTCGAGTTGCTGGACGCCGACGAGAGCGAGCCGTTCCGGGTCATGATCATCGAAGACGACCGCGCCCAGGCCCTGTTCGCCGAGTCGATCCTGCGCAAGGCCGGAATGGAAACCTGCGCGGTCACCGATCCATTCCTCGCACTCGACTCGCTGGAGCAGTTCGTTCCCGAACTGATCCTGATGGACCTGTATATGCCCAACTGCGATGGCATGGAGCTGACCGCGCTGATCCGCGAACGCGAACGCTTCATCAGCACGCCGATCGTATTCCTGTCCGGCGAGCACGATGCCGACAAGCGCTTCGATGCGCTGTCGGCCGGTGGCGACGACTACCTCGAAAAACCGATTCGGCCGAAGTACCTGATCTCGGCGGTCACCAATCGTGTCCGCCGCGCGCGCGCTCTGACCCGGCGGGTGGTCGCGCTCAATCCACGCGACCAGATCACCGGTCTGTACGACCGTGCGCACGTGATCACGCGGGTCGGCGCGGCGCTGCAGTCGGCCGATGGAACCAATCTCGGCGGCCTGCTGTTCATCATCATCGATGGCGCACAGGCGATCCGAGAACGCATCGGCCTGTCGGCCTTCGATGCCCTGCTCGGGCAGGCCGGCACCCTGCTCGCGGGCCTGATCGGCGGTACCGACCACGCCGCGCGCTATGGCGACACCAGTTTCATCGTGCTCGCACCGGGCCACGGCGAGCAGGCGATGCTGAAGTTCGCCGAAGACATTCGCGAACGCTTCGAGCGGCATCTGTTCGAAACCGGCGATAAGTCGCTGACGCTTGCGATCAGCGTTGGCATCGCCACGATCGCCAGCGGCTGGGACGATGCGGCGTCGATGCTGAATGCCGCCGAGCGCGCCTGCGCGCTGGCGCGCACCTCGTCGGAGCGCAAGGTGCGCGTGTTCGAACGCAGCAGCGTGCCGGTCGCTGCGGCCGAAGGCGACGGCCTGCTGGCGGCGATCAACGATGCCCTGCGCTATGACCGCTTCCAGCTGCTGTTCCAGCCGATCGCCGCGCTGCACGGCAGTACCGAAGAACAGTTCCAGGTGTTGTTGCGCCTGCGCGGCGATCGTGGGCGCCTGTACACCGCTGCCGAGGTGGTGCCGCTGGCCGAGAAGGCCGGCATCATCGGCGAGGTCGATCGCTGGGTGCTGTCGCGCTGCCTGATGGTGCTGCATGAGCGCGACCGCATCGACCGTCCGGTGCGCCTGTTCGTCAGCCAGTCGGTGGCGGGCGTCGCCGAGCCGCAGCGCCTGCCGTGGCTGGCGCAGCAGATGCAATCCAAACAGCTTGCGGCCGATCGCCTGGTGCTGGAGTTCCGCGCCGACGATGTCCTCGCGCAGCTGCGCCTTGCGGTGGTGGTGTCCAACGCCGCGCGCAGCGCAGGTCTGGGCATTGGCCTGAGCGCCTTCGACGGTACGGCGACGATGTTGCAGATGATGCAGCACCTGCAAGTGGACTATCTGAAGCTCAGCGGGCGCTATGTTGCCGATACGCCGGAGGCGCGCCGCGATCTGCAACAGATCATCGCGTTCGCCCATGAGCGTTCGATGCGGGTGATCGCGCCGCTGGTCGAAGACGCCAAGACCGCCGCCGGGCTGTGGACTTCCGGCGTCGACTTCATCCAGGGCGATTTCGTGCAGCAGGCGACCCAGGATCTGGAATTCGATTTCCGCGCATCCGCAGGCTAGCGGCATGCGACCAATCCATCACGAGCAAGGGACGCAACCACCGGTGCAACCAGCAGGAAAACAGCCAAACACCAGCGCGCCGCGGCGATCGCTGCGATCGCTTCAGCGTGGCATCGGCCACGTCCAGCTGTTGGCGATTTCCGGGCTGGTCATCATGGCCGTGGCGTTGTTGTTCGCTGCATTGAACATGCCGGCCCATGCGCCGTGGCTGTTCGTGGCGTTGATACTCGGCGTAAGCTGTGCCGCGTTCGCCTGGCGTGGCGGCATCCTCGATGACCAAGCGGCAGCAGCGCAGCAGGGGTCGGCAACCCAGCCCAGCGAACGGGCGGCCGGCGAACACGCGCTGGCCGTGCAGCTGCAGGAGGCGCGGCGCGAGCTCGAGCGGGTGCGCGAGGTCGAGCGCGAGCTGACCCGCGCCAAGCAGGAGGCCGAGGCCGGCACCATGGCCAAGGGCGAGTTCCTCGCCACCATGAGCCACGAGATCCGCACGCCGCTCAACGGCATCATCCCGCTGCTCGACATCCTGCTCTCGACGCGCCTGTCCGACGACCAGCGCGACTACCTGGCGACAGCCTACCAGTCGGCCAAACAGCTGCTGTCGATCGTCGACGATATCCTCGACTACTCCAAGATCGAAGCCAACAGGCTCGATCTCGAATCGGTCGGTCTGAACCTCAAGGAGATCGTCGACTCGGTGACCCGCCTGCTGGCGAGGAATGCCGAGGCCAAGGGCCTGCGCTTCACGGCCAACATCGATCCCAATGTGCGGCTGGCGATGCGCGGCGATCCGGTCCGTCTGCGCCAGGTGTTGACCAATCTGGTCAGCAATGCCATCAAGTTCACCGAGCGCGGCACGGTCACGATCGAGCTGAAGAAGCGCGGCGATTCGCGCACCCACAGCGAGCTGCTGTTCAGCGTGCGCGACAGCGGCGTCGGCATCGCGCCGGAAGTGGAGGCCAAGCTGTTCAAGCCCTTCACCCAGGCCGATGCGTCGACCACGCGCATGCACGGTGGTACCGGGCTGGGTCTGGTGATCTGCCGACGCATCGTCGAGCTGATGGGCGGCCAGATCGGGCTGAAGAGCGAACCGGGTCGCGGCTCGACGTTCTGGTTCAGCGTGCCCCTGCTCAAGGCGGTCGGCGACATGATGCCGGCGCGCACCGACCTGCACGGCGCGCGCGCGATGATCGTGACCACCGACCAGATCATGCTGCGCAAGCTCAGCGCGCAGTTCTCGACCTGGGGAGTGAACTACGTGCAGACCAGCGTGTCCGCCGATGCGCTGGCCAAGCTGCGCGCGGCCAGCGCGATGGGCGAATCGTGGGCCTACGATTTCCTGGTCCTCGACTGGGGCGCGATGAAGAACACCGCGCTGTCGCTGGCGCGCAACGTGATGCGCGATCAGCCGTTGGCGCGGGTGCGGGTCGTGGCGATCAGCGGCGACGAGGACGTCCCGCAGGAGATGCGCGGCACCAGCCGCTTTGCCGTGTTCGGACGTCAGTTCGGCGACGTCGAACTGCGCGCGGGCATGCAGCGCCTGCTCGAAGCCGATGCGAGCCAGGACGTGCAGTCGGTCGATAAACTGCTGCCGGCGGGTGGCGATGCTGCACCCGCGCTCCCAGCCAACCCTGCACTGCTGCCGACCAGCCCGGTTGCCTATGCCAGCGTCGGTGGTCACGTGCTGTTGGTCGAGGACAATGCAGTCAACCGCCAGGTGGCGCAGCGACTGCTGGCGCTGGTCGGGGTCGGATTCGATATTGCCGAGAACGGCCGCCAGGCGGTCGAGAAGCTCGCCACCGAGCGCTACGACGCGGTGCTGATGGATTGCCAGATGCCGATCATGGATGGCTACACCGCGACGCGCACCATCCGCAAGCTCGAAGTCGATGGCGTGCGCAGCGGCCGCATCCCGGTGATTGCGATGACCGCCAACGCGATGGCCGGCGATCGCGAGAAATGCCTCTCTGCAGGCATGGACGACTACATGTCCAAGCCTCTGAATCGAGCGCTGCTCGAACAGACGCTGCGCAAGTGGATAGCTCAGGGTCGGCCGGTTCCCGCTGCTGCGGCGCGTATGCCGGCGATCGCAGCGCGTGCGGTCGCGGGTGCCGGCGCGCCCGCCGCGCCCGCGCCGATTGTCGCCCCGTTGCCCCGGCCGACCTTGGCCGCAGCCGCTCCAGCCGCCGCGGCCGCGGCGCTCGCGCGGCGCGCGCCGTTGGTGCAAGGCACGCCACAGCGCGATATTGCGGCCATCAATCAGGAGGTCATCCAGGACCTGCTGGATATGATGGGTTCGGAATTCACCGATCTGGTCAAGGTGTATCTGGAAGACACGCCGAAGAGCCTGTCGATGCTGGAGCGCGCCGCCGGCGAGTCCAGCCTCGAGGGTCTGGTCGCACCAGCGCATTCCTTGAAGTCGACATCGGCCAATCTGGGTGCGCTCGGCTTGTCCGAGATGGCCAAGCGCATCGAGCACGGTTCGCGGCTGGGCAAACTAGCGGCCGATCCGGTCCTGCTGGTGGCCGAGGCGCAGGCTGAATTCCGTCGCGTTTCCGAAGAATTGCGTCGCATCATCGCCGCATAGGGCGCCGCTGAACGGCGCCGTGCCCATTCGAGCCAGTTTGCAGCGCCGCGCTCAGTCGCCGATCTTGGTCTGCAGGTACGGCGTGTCGCCCAGTCGATCCATCAGGGCCAGCTGGGTTTCCAGCCAGTCGATGTGCTCTTCCTCGGCTGCGAGGATCTTCGCGAACAGCTCGCGGCTGACGTAGTCGCCAGCGAGCTCTGCGTCGGCGACCGCGTTCTTCAGGTCGGGATGCGCGATTTCTTCCAGCTTGAGATCGCACACCAGCGCCTCGCGCGGCGTCTCGCCGACCATCAGCTTGCCGAGGTTCTGCAGGTTGGGCAGGCCGTCGAGGAACAGGATGCGTTCGATGAGCATGTCGGCATGCTTCATCTCGTCGATCGACTCCTTGTACTCGTGCTCTGCGAGCTCCTTGAAGCCCCAGTTCTTGAACATCTTCGCGTGCAGAAAGTACTGATTGATCGCAGTCAGCTCGTTGTAGAGGATGCGATTGAGGTGAGCGATGATCTTGGCGTCGCCGCGCATGGCCCGTGTCTTCCGTTCAGCCGTCGATGGCTGGAATCATAGCGGCTGCTGCAGCGCGGATGTGCGCGCGAGACCTCGCGCGTTGCCGCGCTCGCCTCAGGCGACGCTCAAGCCCGCGACAGATTGCAGCTGGCAGCAGTTGCCCTGCGACTCCTGCAGGATCTGCAGGGCCATGCCGCGACAGCAGCCGCAGCTCGCCCCTGCGCCGGTGTGGCACTGCAGTTGATCGAGCGTTGCGACACCGCGCGCCGCGGCTTCGCGGATGGTGCGGTCGGTGACGGCATGGCAGACGCAGACGAACATACATGGGCCTCCACGAGACGACCCTATTGAACTGCGAATGAGAATGATTGTCAACCAGCGCTTACGGGCTGGGCCGGTGCTGGAATGCTCAGACCCAGATGGCGGACTGCGAGCGGCTCGAGCTGGCGCAAGGCGCGCTCGTAGACGCGGCGCTTGAACGACACCACGTGCTGCGGCGGATACCAGAAGTCGACCCAGCGCCAGCGGTCGAATTCCGGATCGCCGCTGGCGTCGAGCCGCACATTGGCCTCGTCGCCGTGCAGGCGCAGCAGGAACCACACCTGTTTCTGGCCGACGCACATGGGACGCTCGTGGCGGCGCAAATAGCGATCCGGCAGCCGATAGCGTAGCCAGCCGGGGGTTGAACCCAGCACCTCGACATGCGCGTCGGTCAGGCCGGTTTCCTCGTGCAGCTCGCGGAACATCGCTTCCTGCGGTGTTTCATCGCTGTGCATGCCGCCTTGCGGAAACTGCCATCCGTCGCGGTTGATACGTCGGCCCCAGAACAGTTCACCGCCAGCACGCGCGATGATGATGCCCACGTTGGGCCGATAGCCATCGGGATCGATCACGAGGCGCAGGTACCGGAGATGATGCCCCGATTCTTCCACACGGCTTGCGGATACGGCAACCGTCGCGCTTGCGCCCGGCGGCTGCCTGGCTTGACTTTGACCGACGGCGCGGAAACAATCCCGCCCCCTCGTGGCTACGTAGCTCAGCCGGTTAGAGCGCGGCACTCATAATGCTGAGGTCGGTGGTTCGAGCCCACCCGTAGCCACCATCGCCCGCCGGCGAGCCGAGCATGCAGATCCACAAGGTGTTCCAGATCGAAGCAGCGCACCGGCTGCCGCACGTGCCAGCTGGCCACAAGTGCGCGCGCGTGCACGGGCATTCGTTCCGGATCGAAATCCACGTGGAAGGGACGCCGCACGCGCACACCGGCTGGGTGATGGACTTCGCCGACATCAAGTCGGCGTTTCAGCCGCTGTACGACCGGCTCGATCATCACTACCTCAACGATATCGAGGGCCTCGACAATCCCACCAGCGAGCGGCTGGCGATCTGGATCTGGGAGCGCCTGCGCCCGGCACTGCCGCAGCTGGCCCGGATCGTGGTCCACGAGACGTGCACCAGTGGCTGCACCTACGCCGGCGTTTGAGGCCGGCCGCCTGCGCCTGCGATGACGCCGCGTCCTGGGCACAGGCGATCCGCCGCGATTCCAGCTTGCGTGTCCTGTCCGCTAGGCTTGCTGCGAAATCCGGAGCGCCTGCGATGATCGATTCAGCCGTGTGCCGCATGGCAGTCCTGCTGCTGGGCTTGCTCAGTACAGCCACCGGGGCGCAGGAACCCGCGCGCACCTTGCATGGGGTCGGGCTGCCGCAGTTCGCGCATTCCGCAGCACTGGATGCGCACTTGCGGCTTGCCGGTGCGACGGTGGTGGATCGCAGCTACATGCCGTTCCAGGTCGTGGCGCTGTACGTCGGGCGCGACGCGATCAACGTCGAAACCCTGGCCGATGGGCTCAGCCGCTGCCGGATCGAAATCCACTGGTTGGGGCCGCCGCTGGATGCCGCAGCCGCAGCCGACTGGTGGCACGCCGAGTTCGAACGCGCGCTCCCGGACCCGGCCGCGCGAGCGCGACTCGGCGACGCGCTGACCCGCATCGCGAGCAAGGCCGGCGCTGTGCAACGCGACAGCGTGACCGCGATCGACTACGACCCGGACGCGGGGTTGTTCGTGTCGCGCGACGGTGTGGTGGCGGGGCGGTTCGCCGGCCTTCAGTTGAGTCGGGCGGTGCTTGGCATCTGGCTGGGAGCCAGTGCCGAGGAGACCCGCGATGTGCTCACGCGCGACCGGCCACCGTCGCCACCGACCCCGTAGCTGCGCTTTTACGCGATGGCGAGGTGCTGCCGACGCCTCATGTTGCATTGCAACATAAGCTGGAGTATGGTGCCTTCACGGTAAAAACACCCCCATTCGGAGTACGCACCATGATGATCGAACAGTTCAACACCAAGCAGTTCATGGCTTTCGGCAAGCAGATGACCGACACCGCGTTCAAGGCGCACAGCCTCGCGATCGCCGGTTTCGAGCGCACCGTGGAGCTGCAGCTGAAGCACCTCGAGCAGAGCGTCAGCGCCGCTGTCGAGTTCATGAACGACGCAGTCGAAGCGCGCGACATGGACGGCGCACGCGCCCTGCTACCCAAGACCGTTGCGATGCTGAAGGATTCGGCCGAGAAGACCTACGCCACCTCGCAGGAGCTGATGGGCCTGTCGGTCAAGACCTCCGAGGCGATCGGCGCTGTGATGAAGTCGAGCTTCGAGGTTGCCAACGAGTCGATTGCCAAGCCGGCGACCGCCCGCAAGGCCAAGTAACCCGGTCCAGCGGAGCTGGTCGGGTCGCCTCCCTCCCTGACCCACCGGCCACCGTGAAGGCCGGCAGGCGCAAGCCTGCCGGCCTTCTTTGTTTGCGCAGTCCCTTCACTCGACGCCGGCATGCGCCAGCGCTCGCATGGCGTCGCGAGTGAGGTTCTCCGGCGCATCCGCCGTCACGTGCACATTGTCCTCGATGCGGATCCCGCCGTAGCGGTGCAGGCGCTCCACACGCGCCCAATCCACCTCACGCGCGTGCGGGCCAGCGCGCCAGCCGTCTAGCAGCAGGTCGATGAAGTAGATGCCCGGCTCGATGGTCAGCACGTTGCCGGCTTCGAGCACCCGGGTCAGGCGCAGGTACGGATGACCGGCCGGGCGCGCAATGCTGTTGCCATCCTCGTCGCGCTGAAAGCCTGCCACATCGTGCACCTGCAGGCCGAGAAAGTGGCCCAGCCCGTGCGGGAAGAACACGCCGCTAAGGCCGCTTTCCACCGCCGACTCTGCACTCATGCGCACGAGGCCGTGCGCATGCAATACGCCAGCGAGCAGGCGGTGCGCCTCGAGGTGGAGCTGCGGATAGTCCTGCCCGGGGCGCACTTGCGCGACCAGCTGCATCTGAACTTGATTGACCGCCTCTAGCAGGGCGCTGAACTCCGCATCGCCGTCGCCATAGGTGCGGGTGATGTCGGCTGCATAGCCGCACACCTGCGCGCCGGCATCGATCAGCAGCGCATGATGCGCGGCCGGCGCGACACGCTCCTGGTGCTGATAGTGCAGGGTGGCTCCGTGTTCGTTGAGTGCGACGATGTTGCCGTAGGGCAGCGCGCTTTCGGCGTGCGCCACCGCGTCGCAGAATGCCCGATGGATCTGGTGCTCTGAGCCGCGCTCGCGGAACGCCGCGGCCGCAGCGCGATGGCCGCGCACCGCGCGCAGGCTGGCCTGCCGCAGGCACTCGATCTCGTAGGGCGTCTTGCGGGTGCGCGCCAGGTGCAGGCTGTCGAGGACCTTCTTGGGGTTGTTGGGCAGCACGCCGTCGAGCGCACTGTTGGCATCGCCGATGATCGCGACACGCGAAAGATCGGCCGGAAGATGCGCGCGCGCGTCGCTGGCAGCACCGATCACGACAACGTCGAAGTGCTCGACCCAATAGCCATGCGGCGCGCTCGGCGACAAGTGCCAGTAATCGGCGGGCTGGTGATAGACCAGTAGTGGCCGCCTGCCGGGCGTGAAAAAGATCCAGCAGTGCGGGTGCGCGGTGAGCGGCAGCCACGCCTTGAACTGCGGATTGACCTGGAACGGATACGGATTGTCGTCGAGGAAGCGGTAGAGCTCGGCGCCGGCGGCGACCAGCAGGTTGTCGAAACCGCCGCGGGCCAGCGCGTGGGTGGCGCGTTCGATCATGTGCGCGAGATGTTGCGGATACAGTTGGGCGAGTCGATCGGTCATGCGCAGGATGTCCGCCGGGTCAGGCCTGCGATTGTGCCGCAAGCGCATGCGCTCCGCATGCGCCCTTCGCGTCTCATCCCGGGTCGTCGCCCGCGCAGCGCTGCGGGCCTTCGACGATGTGTATCTGCATCGGTCGTCGAAGCAGCGTGAGCCGCCGCTCCAGCGCGCGGCTGATATGCAACACATCGTCATCGGTCAACAGCAGAGCGCAGTGAAGCTGCATGCCGGTGAGCGTCGCATCGAAGCCGGCGGCGCCGGCGACCATCAGCGCTGTGGCCGCCGCGTCGGCCAGCACCGGATCGTCTGCCAGCACCGCACTGGCTGCAGCACCTTCGACCGGCACACCACTACGCGGATCGAGAAGATGCGGCCGTCGGCGTCCGTCATCCTCGCGATACTTGGCATAGCTGCCTGAAGCGAACAGGGCCTCACCGTCGGCAAGTTCCACCCAGCCCAGCGCGTTACCGCCGGGATCGCGCAGCGCCACGCGCCATGCACGGCCGCCCGCGTCGCCGATGGCGATCACGTCGCCGCCGAGGTCGAACAGCGCATGACGGATTCCGAGATCGCGCAACATGCGCGACGCCTGTGCCGCCGCCACGCCTTCCGCGATGGCGTTGAAGTCCAGCTGCAGCAGATTGTTCGACGCGCTCACCGCAAGGCCGTCGATGTGCAGGTCGTCGAAACGCGGGGGTGCCGCACGCAACGCCGCGATCGCGCGTTCATCGGGGGCCGCGGTCGCTGGCCAGTCGCTGCTATGGAAGCCCCACGCCCGCACCAGCCCGCCGGCTGCGGGATCGAACAGGCCGCCGCTGCTGTGTACCAGCGGCCGCGATTGCTCGATCAGCATGTGGATCGAATCGATCGTGCGATGGGTATGTCCGGCAGCGAGCGCACGGTTGAGCTCGACCAGCGCGGAGTCGCGCCACGGATGCCAGTCGCGGTCGTACTCCGCGAGCAGGCGTTCGACCGCGTCGGCGGCATCTTCCATGCTCGGCTGCGTCGCGCCGCGCAGGCTCAGTTCCGCGCTGCTGCCGAACACGATGAACTCGCGTTCTAGCCGCGGTGATTCGCCGCTGCAGCCGACCGCCGCTGCCAGCACAGCAGCGGCAACCGCGGCAATCAGTGCGAGCGTTTCCCAGCACCGCGCGCGCCGGCGCGGCATTCAGCGTTTGCCGTTGACCCAGGACTCGATCAGCTCGAAGTCGCGCGATGCGAGATCGATGATGCGAAAGCCGGCCCAGTACTGCCCCGGGGCGTTTGCAGGCTCGGTCCACTGCTCGTGCATGCCGACCTCGAGCGGGGTCAGACGGCCCTGCTCGTCGGGCAGCTGGAACGCGATCTGGAACAGCGCGTCATCGCGAATCGGTGCATTGGCGATCATCATCATGCCGTCGATCGACAGGTTGCCGACCCGGCCCATCACCACGCCCGTCATGGCATTGGTGACCTGCATCACGCCATCGACGTATTTGCGGAGCGCGCGGCGCTGTTCGCTCATGGTCGGCCGCTCAGGTCGCAGCCGGCACCGGCAGCTGGCCGGCGAACTGCTTGAGGGTACCCACGATCGCGCCCCAAGCGCGATCGATCAGGGTTTCCTTTTGCGCCTCGACCACGCTCGCCTGGCCGCGCACGATCTCGCGCGCCAGCTGTTCGAGGGTTCTCTCTTCGGTGCGCACGCCACGCTGGTTCACGAACAGACAGCGGCCGGTCATGGTCGAAAACCACGACATCTTGCGCCGCACGGCATCGCCCTGCTGGTTGGTCTTGAACGCAAACCAGGTGCCGAACGGGACCGTGCGCAGGCGCTCGAGCACGCGCTGCTCCTCGGCGTTGAGTGGTGTGGTGTCGCGCGCTTTGGCGGCATCGGGCTTGGCCGGTTCCGTATCGGCGTCGGACCCGAGCCGCGAACGCGCCTTCAACTTGATCGCAAGTTCGGTCAGCGAGGCGGGCTGTTCTTCGTTGGCGGCCTTGGCATCGCCGCCGAACAGGCGATTGACCACGGCGCTGATGTCGTCGCTGTGGTACCCGACTTGGCTAAGGCCGGTCTCGACCTCGCGCTTCAAGGCCTGCGCGACTTCGTCCTCTTCGCCGCGCGGGGAGCCAGCGTCGAGAGCGGCGATCAACTGATCGGCGATCTCCAGGCGTTTGCGGTAGGCATCGCTGTTCTCGCCTTGGCGCAGGATGGTCAACGCGAGCACGTCGGTCCACGCCTGTTCGAGCAGGGTGCGGATCAGTGGCGGCGGCTTGCGGTCGGCAATCCGCTCGGCGATGGCGCGGGTTGCCGCGCTGCGTGCCATCTCCAGTCGCTCGCGGCCCTTGGCGGCATCTACGTGGCGTCGCTCGGCGACCTCCGACTTGCGGGTCAGCGTGCCGAGATGTTTGCTCAGATCGGTCAGCAGTTCGTCGAAGACGTTCAGGTCGCCATCGAATTCGGTGCTGACCCGGTCGACGACCAGCCCCATCTTCTCGACCAACTGGCGATCTTCGCCCTCTTCGTCGAACCAGAACAGCCCGGCTTCGGCGACCGAATTGAGCAACAGGCGCGCCGGGTGCGAACGCCGGGTAAAGAAGCTCTTGTCCTTGAGCGCCACCCGCAGCAGGGGCACCTGCAGGCGGGTGAGAAAATCGTTGACCGCGCCGGCAGGCTTGGCATCCTTGCTCAGGTGCTCGAACAGCATCCCGAGCAGGTCGATGCTGTCGTTGTCGACCTCGTCGAGCTGCGGGTTCTTGTTGTCCGGCGCAAGCTGGCGCAGCTGGATGAGAAGGTCCTGCTTGATCTGCGCGATGCTGCGGTTGACTACTTTGCCGCCGGTACGGACCTGCGCCACCGGCTTAGCCTGCAGTGCGCTGAGCACCGACTGCAGATCGTCGGTCGGTACCTGATAGACCTGGTCGGGCGGGAGGCTGCTGTGCAGGCCTAGCGCATGCCGGCGACCGGCCATCAGGTCGCGCATGGTTTCGAACAGCTCGGTTTCGCGCGGGTCCTGCGAGTAGTCCGCCGCTGTCGCCGGTGCGCCAGATGGCACGCCCGGCCAACCGGTCATCGGATTGGCGAGGCCGGCAGCACCGGGAATGTCGGATACGTCGGGTATGTACATCGCGGCCGAGGCGCTGTGGCCGGAGCCGCGGGTGCCGGTTGCCGCTGGCGCTGGCGCTGGTGCGCGTCCGCCATCGCCCGCACGACGCTGCGCGCCGGGACCTGGTGCGGCCCCACTCGGAGGACCGGGCGCGGCACCTGCGGCCTGCGGGCCGCCAGAATGACCGGCGCGAGTACTGGTGCCGGCGCCATGGCTCGCCTGCGACGAATAGCCGCCGAATCCGAGCTGCGTTGGCGCGTCCTGATGCTTGACGCGTTCCTTGCCTTCGGCGGCCGTATGTGTGCCCGCGGCCTTGGCAGCGGCGCCGCCCACAGGCGACGCATCGCGCTTGCCGCGACCCGGAACCAGCGCAAGGTTGGGCAGGATACGCTGCTCGATACCGATCTGGTTGACGGTCTCGAAGACCTTGGTCAACTCCGCCGAGCAGGCGCGGTCGAAGGCGCGATACAGCACGATGCGGAACTCAAGGCCGATGTCGATACAGCCGACCGCATCGCGGAAACAGTCGCAAATGCGGTGCGGCCCGACCGGCAGTTCGTCGGGCTCGAAGGCCTTGCTTCCAGCCAGCACGCCAAAGCGCTGGCCGAGCGCAAACAGCAGCATGCTGTTGCGGATTTCGCTGCGCGAGGCGACTTCCTGCAGTGCCAGCGACTCCTCGAACGCTTCTTCTTCGACCAGCACCAGTTCGTCGCGCTGGCCACGACTGGCGCGCGAGAATTCCGGTGCTGCATGCGATTTGTCGATCGTGGCAAGTGCGGCCTCGAGGCGGATCACGAAGCGCGGCGCGACATCGGAACGGCCGCGGCGGATCTCGCGCAGTGCTTCGAGGCAGCGACGCTGCTGGTCACCGGAGCGCGCCTGCTCGGCTTGCTTGAACAATTGCTGCTCGGCCTCGTCGAAGGTCGCGGCGATGCCCCGTTCGAGAATGGCGCTCGACGCGGTCAATATCTGTTCGAGCACCGCCCGTGGACGCGGCGGCAGGCGGGCCTGCCGCAGGCCAGGCAGGTCGTTCTCCGATTGCCGCTTGCCGCGTGCTGGTCCGAGTTTGTCCATGCTGCGTGGCAGATTCCGGCGAAGGCCAACGATTGTAGCCACGGCGGGAAAAGAAAGGCCAGAGCGGGATACCGCCGACCTTCTGGCGCCGCACGCAGCCAGCGCGGCGCCAGTGGGCGCACCGATCTCGGCACGTCGACCGGCTGGCCCAGTACCCCATAGCGTGCCCATCGACGTAATCATCGGGCGCCGCGCAAACGGGCGTACTCAAGGTGCTTCGTAGCGCACGGTCAGCTGCACGGCCCGGCGGGGGGTCGCGAAGCCTGCGGCCAGTTCGTAGTCGCGATCGGTGGCGTTGTCGAGTCGCGCGCCGACCCGCCAGGCGTCGGACAGCGGATACTCCAGGCGCAAATCGAGCAGGGCGTAACCGGCCAGATCGGCCGCGAAATCGCGTCGCGACGACACGTACTGCCACTGTGCGCCGCCGATCAGCCTGCCGAAATCGCGCTCGACGCCGAACGCGAACTTGCGCTGCGGGCGACGCAACAGGTCAAGGTCGGTCGTCGCGTCGCGCGCGTCCTGCACGGTGGCGCTGGCATCGACGCGCCATGAGTCCGTGCGCCAGTCCCAGCGCAGCTCGATCCCATCCAGCGCTGCGCGCGCGACGTTGACCGCCTGGAAGGTCGATCCGCCCTGGAAGGCGATCAGATCGCGCACCCGCGTGCGATAGGCGCGCGCGCCGATCCGATGCGCGCCCAGCTGCCAGTCCGCGCCCAGTTCGACGCTTTGCGAGCGTTCCGGGTCGAGCTCGGGATTGCCGGCAAACAAACCTCCGAAACCGGGCGAGTACTGCTCGTTGAGGTTCGGCGCGCGAAAGCCCTGGCCGATCGATGCGAAGGTGCGCAGGGCTTGCGCG
>Ga0335397_10006876_pt1 | contig 14573 bp, 10 predicted proteins | sample MAT04_FD_205740 | JGI IMG/M metagenome (GOLD analysis project Ga0335397, IMG submission 205740) | Freshwater microbial communities from Lake Fryxell liftoff mats and glacier meltwater in Antarctica - MAT-04 (spades assembly) (version 2) ...
CCAAGCGTTCTGCGCTCATGCGATTCTTGACCCCGAGCAAATCATGGAGGTTCGTGATGCTTCGCTTGATAGCCGTTTTGCCAGCAATCCGCTGGTGACGGGTGACCCAAATATTCGGTTCTACGCCGGCGCACCGCTACTTACGCCATCTGGCTCAGCCTTGGGAACCGTGTGCGTGTTGGACCGGGTCCCTCGCACCTTGACGCCTGCCATGAGCGATGCATTAAAAGCATTGTCCCGGCAGGTCAGTGAGTTGTTGGCCTTGCGTCGGGCGAACGCGGAGTTGCGTCTGTTGGCGCAGGCACAAACAGCGCGCCAAAAGCAACTGGAGAGTTACCAGCAACGTCTGGAGGAATTGAACCAGCAACTGTCCATGCAGGCCCAGACGGACTCACTGACGGATCTTTTGAACCGCCGTGCATTTGACCGCGTTCTGGCAGAGGAGCACGCACGTTTTCAGCGCTCGCATCTTCCCATGGCACTGGTCATGGTCGATGTGGATCATTTCAAAGCGTTTAACGACGATTTTGGTCATGTGGCGGGGGATGGGATTTTGCACACACTCGCACAAACCTTGCGCGCGGAGGCTCGCAACTACGACCATGTGGCCCGATATGGAGGAGAGGAGTTTGCAGTCATCCTCCCGAATACCGATTGGTCGGAAGCCATGGTAGTTGCCGAGCGGATTCGCCATGCCATTGAAACGACGGAGTGCCCGCATCGCAACTTGACGGCCAGTTTGGGCGTTGCGCTCGCAACCAAGTCGGACACCCCGGCAAGTCTGGTTGAACGGGCCGACACGGCCCTGTACCAGGCCAAGCGCCAAGGGCGCAATGGTGTGGTGGCATGGGGTGACGGGCCAGGCGGGGATAATCCCCCCCATGTCTCTTGACCCCATTTCGTCTGGCATCGACCGGGCTGTAATTTCTTCTCACACTTCTGCAGACCGGTGGCGGCTCAGCGTCGCCCCGATGATGGACTGGACTGACCGCCATTGCCGCTATTTCCACCGCCTGCTGACGCGCCACGCGTTGTTGTACACCGAAATGGTGACCACTGGCGCATTGATCCATGGTGACGTGGCGCGGCATCTTGACTTCAATGCGCCAGAGCATCCGGTTGCCTTGCAGTTGGGTGGTAGTGAACCGGGCGATCTGGCGCACTGCGCCAAGCTGGGCGAGCAGTGGGGTTACGACGAAATCAACCTCAATTGCGGCTGCCCCAGCGAGCGTGTGCAGCGCGGCGCCTTTGGTGCGTGTTTGATGAACGAGCCGCAACTGGTTGCCGATTGCATCAAGGCCATGGTTGATGCGGTGAGCGTGCCGGTCACCGTCAAGCACCGCATTGGCATCGACAAAAGCGAGAGTTACGACTTGGTTCGTGACTTTGTGGGGTCGGTCAGCGAGGCGGGCTGCTCCGTTTTTATCGTCCATGCCCGTAACGCCTGGCTCAAAGGTCTGTCACCGAAAGAAAACCGGGAAGTGCCGCCTCTGCGCTACGACGTGGCGCACCGGCTTAAAGCCGACTTTCCCCAACTGCGCATCGTGGTCAATGGCGGCATCACCACCGATGCCCAGATTGCCGAGCAATTGAATCATCTGGATGGCGTGATGGTGGGCCGTGAGGCTTATCACAACCCCTGGTGCATGAGCGCCTGGGACACCACGTTTTATGGCCAAACCCCGTCAGACATTACCCGCGATGCGGTGGAACAGCACATGGTGGCCTACATGGGCCGCGAGGCCGCTGCGCACGGCACCCCCTGGAGCAATATTGCACGGCACATGCTCGGCTTGCGCCATGGTCAGCCCGGTGCACGGCGCTGGCGGCAGGTGTGGAGCGACCACCGTTTAAAAGGCCAGCCTGCGCGCGACGTTGCGACCCAAGCCCATGCGGCGATGCAGTTGCTGACTTTGGATCAAATTGGCCTTTAGCCCCCGTCGGTATTGCGCAAGCAGCTATTAAAGTAATAGCAAATAAATCAAGCAGCGGCCTCCAGGCCATTGGCAAAATGCGCCTGCATCCGCTGCACCGTAGCGGTGGCATCCCGCGCGGCCAGCGCAGCCATGATGGCGCGGTGCTCTTGCAGCGACTCGTCAATGCGCCCCGATTTGAACAGCGAGTTATGCCGATTCAGCTTCATCACCTTGCGAAGGTCGGCCACCATCTGGTCGCGCCAGCGGTTGTCGGCAATCTCCAGCAAGCGCATATGAAAACGCTCGTTGATTGCAAAAAAGCGTTCGCGGTCTTGCTGACCGGGCAGGGCGGCGGTTTCCAGTTCACGGTGCAGGGTTTGCAATTCTTGCAGTTGATCGTCGGTGGCCTGGGTGGCCACCACGCCGGCGGCATCGCTCTCCAGCAGGCTCAGCAGGTGGTACACGTCGGAGAGGTCGCGCGTGGAAACCTCCGTCACATAGGCGCCGCGGCGCACCTTCATGGTGATCAAACCCTCGGCAGCCAACACCTTGAGGGCCTCGCGCAGGGGCGTGCGGCTGATGCCATAGGCCTCGGCAATCTTGAGCTCGTCAATCCAGCTGCCAGGCTCCAGCTCCTGGCTGAATATGCGTTGACGCAGCCGCTCCGCTACCTCAACATACAGTGCGCGGGGCGCAAGTGAGCGGTCATTGGGGGAATCGGTTGGAAGCGCTGCCATGGGCACCTTGTAAGCTGAACAGAATATTCTGAATCAATAATTATGAATAATGTAAACTAAAAGACTGCGCTGGCTCAAGCACTGTGGGCTCGTTCGCCATTCATTTAACGGCCCTTAATTGCCTGCAGTCGCCTTCCAACGGTGTCTGCATACGGAAGATTGGATTTGTCATGACCGAAAAGAACCCTGAATTCAAAGCCGCCAACCTGGACGCCTGGGCCAAGGCAGCAGCCAAGTCGGCGCCCGGTGGCAATGTCGAGGCGCTGAACTGGATCACACCGGACGGTATCTCCGTCAAACCGCTCTACACCGCAGAAGACACCGCCCACCTGCAGTACACCAACACCTTGCCCGGCTTTGAGCCCTACCTGCGCGGCCCGCAGGCCACCATGTACTCTGTGCGCCCCTGGACGATTCGGCAATACGCCGGATTTTCGACCGCAGAAGAGTCCAATGCCTTCTACCGCAAGGCCTTGGCGGCCGGTGGACAGGGCGTGTCGGTCGCGTTTGACTTGGCCACCCACCGTGGCTATGACTCCGACCATCCCCGCGTGACCGGCGACGTGGGCAAGGCCGGTGTGGCGATTGACTCGGTTGAGGACATGAAAATTCTGTTTGACCAGATCCCGCTGGACAAGGTGTCGGTCTCCATGACCATGAACGGCGCGGTGCTGCCGGTGCTGGCCGGCTACGTGGTGGCGGCTGAAGAGCAGGGCGTGTCGCAGGACCAGCTCTCGGGAACCATTCAGAACGATATTCTGAAAGAGTTCATGGTGCGCAACACCTACATCTACCCGCCTGCGCCCAGCATGCGCATCATTGGCGACATCATTGGCTACACCGCCAAGAATATGCCCAAGTTCAACTCGATCTCGATTTCGGGTTACCACATGCAAGAGGCCGGTGCCAACCAGGCGCTGGAACTGGCTTTCACCCTGGCCGACGGCAAGGAATACGTGAAGACCGCCATTGGCACCGGGCTGGATGTGGACGAATTTGCCGGGCGCCTCTCGTTCTTCTGGGCGATTGGCATGAACTTCTATCTGGAAGTGGCCAAAATGCGCGCGGCGCGGCTCTTGTGGTGCCGCATCATGAAAGGCTTTGACGCCAAGAGCCCCAAATCGCTCATGCTGCGCACCCACTGCCAGACCAGCGGCTGGAGCCTGACCGAGCAAGACCCCTACAACAACGTGGTGCGCACCACCATTGAGGCCATGGCGGCGGTGTTCGGTGGCACGCAAAGTCTGCACACCAATAGCTTTGACGAGGCCATTGCGCTGCCTACCGAATTTTCCAGCCGTATTGCCCGCAACACCCAGCTGATCATCCAGGAAGAAACCCACATCACCAATGTGGTGGACCCCTGGGCGGGCAGCTACATGATGGAGAAGCTCACGCAGGACATGGCCGATGCCGCGTGGAAGATCATCGAAGAAGTCGAAGCCATGGGCGGCATGACCCGGGCCGTGGACAGCGGCTGGGCCAAGCTGAAGATTGAAGCGGCCGCAGCCGACAAGCAGGCCCGCATCGACAGCGGCCAGGACGTGATCGTGGGCGTCAACAAGTACAAACTCAAGACCGAAGATCCGATTGATGCACGTGATATTGACAACGTAGCCGTGCGTGAAAGTCAAATTGCACGCCTCAAGGAAATCAAGGCAAAACGCGATCCAGCCCTTGTGGGTGCTGCGCTGGCTGCTATCACTTTTGCAGCAGGACACAATACGGGCAACCTGTTGGACCTCAGCATTCAAGCCATGCGTGTGCGGGCTACCGTGGGCGAGGTGAGCGATGCGCTGGAGGAAGTCTATGGTCGCCACCGCGCAGATACCAACAAAGTCAGCGGTGTGTACGCCGCAGCCTACGACTCCGCGCAGGGCGACACCATGGAGTTCTGGAACCAGCTCAAAGTCGATATTGCCGACTTTGCCGAAGTGCAAGGCCGTCGCCCCCGCGTGATGATCAGCAAACTGGGCCAGGACGGCCACGACCGGGGTGCCAAGGTGGTGGCCACCGCCTTTGCGGATTTGGGCTTTGATGTGGACATGGGCCCGCTGTTCCAAACCCCCGAGGAATGCGCCCGACAAGCCATCGAGAACGATGTGCACGCAGTGGGTGTGTCTACCCTTGCGGCCGGTCACAAGACCCTGGTGCCCGCCATCATTGCGGAGCTGAAGAAGCAGGGGGCAGACGACATCATTGTCTTCGTGGGCGGCGTGATTCCGCGCCAGGACTACGACATGTTGTACGCGGCGGGAGTCAAAGGCATCTATGGCCCGGGCACGCCGATTCCGGTGTCTGCCAAAGACGTGCTGGCGCAAATCAACCAAGCCATCGCCTGATTTTTGTGAACCCCATTTCCGTTGCCGCGATTACGCAAAGCGCTGGCCCCCAGCAGCGCCGTGCCATTGCCAAAGCCATCACGCAGCTGGAATCCACCCGCGCCGACCACCGGGCGCAGGCCGATGAACTCCTGACCGGATTGCTGCCGCACACTGGCAAGTCCTTCCGGCTGGGCATCAGCGGTGTGCCGGGCGTGGGCAAGTCCACGTTCATCGAGGCGCTGGGCCTGTATTTGATTGGCAAGGGCCACCGCGTGGCGGTGCTCACCATTGACCCTTCCAGCACGGTATCGGGCGGCTCCATTTTGGGCGACAAGACGCGTATGGAGCTGCTTTCGGTGCGCGAGGAAGCCTACATCCGCCCCAGCCCCAGCAGCGGCACCCTGGGCGGTGTGGCTGAAAAAACGCGTGAAGCCATGCTGGTGTGTGAGGCAGCGGGCTACGACATCGTGATTGTCGAAACCGTGGGCGTGGGTCAGAGCGAAACGGCGGTGCAGGGCATGACCGACATGTTTGTGCTGATGCAACTGCCCAATGCGGGCGACGACCTGCAGGCCATCAAAAAAGGCGTGATGGAGTTGGCCGATCTGGTGCTCATCAACAAAGCCGATATTGACCCCGACGCCGCCACGCGGGCGCAGGCCCAGATTGCCTCCTCGCTGCGCCTGCTCGGCATGCATGGCAGCCCCGGCCACAACCCGCATTCGACCACCGTGTGGCATCCGCAGGTAATGCGGCTCAGCGCTTTGAAAAGTGAAGGCATTGATGACTTCTGGAGCGCCGTCGCCCAATTCCAGACCCTGCAGAGCACCAACGGCCAGTCGGCCAGCCGCCGCCAGAGCCAGTCACTGGCCTGGATGTGGGAGCGCATTGACGCCGGTCTGAAGCTCGCCTTCAAGCAAAACCCCGCGGTGCGCGCGCGCTTGCCCGAGTTGACCAGCGCTGTGGCATCGGGCCAGATGGCGGCCTCTACTGCAGCACGAAATCTGCTTGCAGCCCTTGCCAGTAATGCGTGAGCCGCTATTAATTAAGTAGCAACTGAATCAACCCCCATCACTGACCTGAAAGAAGAAAACCATGCACGACATTCTTGAACAGTTGGAAGCCAAGCGCGAACTCGCGCGCCAGGGCGGCGGCGAAAAACGTATCGCGGCCCAGCACAAAAAAGGCAAACTCACCGCCCGCGAGCGACTGGAGCTGCTGCTCGATGAAGGCACGTTTGAAGAGTGGGACATGTTTGTCGAGCACCGCTGTGTGGACTTCGGCATGCAGGACAACAAGATTCCCGGCGACGGCGTGGTCACCGGCTACGGCATGATCAACGGCCGCCTGGTGTTTGTGTTCAGCCAGGATTTCACCGTGTTCGGTGGCGCGCTGTCAGAAGCCCATGCCGAGAAAATCTGCAAGGTGATGGACCAGGCCATGAAGGTCGGCGCACCGGTGATCGGTCTGAACGACTCGGGCGGCGCCCGCATTCAGGAAGGCGTGGCCTCATTGGGCGGCTATGCCGACGTGTTCCAGCGCAACGTGATGGCCAGCGGCGTCATTCCGCAAATCAGCATGATCATGGGCCCATCGGCCGGCGGCGCGGTGTATTCGCCGGCCATGACCGATTTCATCTTCATGGTCAAAGACAGCTCCTACATGTTCGTCACCGGCCCTGAAGTGGTGAAGACTGTGACGCACGAAGACGTGACCGCCGAAGAACTGGGCGGCGCCATCACCCACACCACCAAGAGTGGCGTGGCCGACCTGGCGTTTGAGAACGATGTGGAAGCGCTGCTGATGCTGCGCCGCCTCTACAACTACCTGCCCCTCTCCAACCGCGAAAAAGCGCCCGTGCGCAAGAGTGGGGACCCTAGCGACAGAATTGACAAAAGTCTGGACACCTTGGTACCGGACAACGCCAACAAGGCCTATGACATGAAGGAGCTGATCGTCAAGACGGTGGACGATGGCGACTTCTTTGAATTGCAGCCCGAGTACGCCAAAAACATCCTCATTGGCTTTGCCCGCATGGACGGCCAGACCGTGGGTATCGTGGCCAACCAGCCGCTGGTGCTGGCCGGTTGCCTGGACATCAAGAGCTCCATCAAGGCGGCGCGTTTTGTGCGCTTTTGCGATGCGTTCAACATTCCGGTCATCACGTTTGTGGACGTGCCCGGTTTCATGCCCGGCACCAGCCAAGAGTACGGCGGCATCATCAAGCACGGTGCCAAACTGCTGTATGCGTATGCCGAGTGCACGGTGCCAAAAATCACCGTCATTACCCGCAAAGCCTACGGCGGCGCCTATGACGTGATGGCCTCCAAACACCTGCGCGGCGACGTGAACTTTGCCTGGCCTAACGCGGAGATTGCGGTCATGGGTGCCAAGGGCGCGGTGGAAATCATCTTCCGTGAAGACAAGGGTGACCCTGCGAAGCTGGCCGCCAAAGAGGCTGAATACAAAGCCCGCTTTGCCAATCCGTTTGTAGCTGGCGCACGGGGTTTTATTGATGACGTGATTTTGCCCAGCGAGACCCGCAAGCGCATCTGCCGCTCATTGGTGATGCTCAAAGACAAAAAGCTGGAAAACCCGTGGCGCAAGCACGGAAACATTCCGCTGTAAGTTTTCGCATGTCCATGAACTGTTCTCGCGCTGGCTCGGGCTACCCGGACGTTTTGCTCCGTGTCCCCCGGCCTTCGGCCTCCTCCTTGACCTGCGCAAAACGCCCGGGCACCCCGATCCCGGTTAATGGGTATTCCCATGTGAGACACCACATCGGTACTTCGCAGCAGAGGTCATGGTGTGTCTGCCGCAGCGAAATCAAGGGGGAGCCCGCGCAGCGGGCGGAGGACATTCGCGGAGGCGGATACGCCGTGTCCGCTGCGAGCCCAGCACCAAGTGAATCCCAAATTTCGCTGACCAAATAACGTTAGGAGACTGCAAATGTTTACAAAAATTCTGATCGCCAACCGGGGCGAAATCGCCTGCCGCGTCATCGCCACCGCCCGCAAGATGGGCATCAAAACCGTGGCCGTGTATTCCGAGGCCGACAAGGACGCCCGCCACGTCATGATGGCGGACGAGGCTGTGCACATTGGCCCCGCGCCCAGCCGCGAGAGCTACCTGATGGCGGACAAGATCATTGCCGCCTGCAAGCAGACCGGTGCGCAGGCCGTGCATCCTGGCTATGGCTTTTTGAGCGAGAACGCGGGCTTTGCCAAGCGCGTGGAAGAAGAGGGCATCATCTTCATCGGCCCCAAACACCATTCCATTGGCGCCATGGGCGACAAGATTGAGTCCAAGAAGCTGGCTGGTGCGGCAGGCGTGAACTGCATTCCCGGCGTGAACGATGCGATCGAGACGCCTGAAAAGGCAGTCGAAATTGCCCAGAGCATTGGCTACCCCGTGATGATCAAGGCCAGCGCCGGCGGCGGCGGCAAGGGTCTTCGCGTGGCGTTCAATGACAAAGAAGCGTTTGAAGGCTTCACCAGCTGCCGCAACGAAGCGCGCAACAGCTTTGGCGATGACCGCGTGTTCATCGAGAAGTTTGTCGAAGAGCCCCGCCACATCGAGATTCAGCTGATCGGCGACAGCTTTGGTAACGTGATTTACCTGAACGAGCGCGAGTGCTCGATCCAGCGCCGCCACCAGAAGGTGATTGAAGAGGCGCCAAGCCCCTTCATCAGCGAGGCCACCCGCAAAGCCATGGGCGAGCAGGCGGTGCAGCTGGCCAAGGCCGTCAATTACCAGAGCGCAGGAACGGTCGAATTCGTGGTCGGCAAAGACCAGAGCTTTTACTTCCTGGAGATGAACACCCGCCTGCAGGTGGAGCATCCGGTGACGGAATGCATTACCGGGCTCGATCTGGTGGAGCTGATGATTCGCGTGGCCGCTGGCGAAAAGCTGCCGCTCACGCAAGCAGAGGTCAAACGCAATGGCTGGGCTATGGAATGCCGCATCAACGCCGAAGACCCGTTCCGCAATTTCCTGCCCTCCACGGGCCGTCTGGTGCGCTTTGCACCACCCGAGCAGACCATGTTCCAGGCCAATACACAGGACTGGCTGGGTGTGCGCGTGGACACCGGCGTGCAAGACGGCGGCGAGATCCCCATGTTCTACGACTCGATGATCGCCAAGCTTATCGTGCACGGCACCGACCGTATGGATGCCATTGTCAAAATGCGCGAGGCGCTGAACGGCTTTGTGATTCGCGGCATCAGCAGCAACATCCCGTTTCAATCCGCTTTGTTGGCACACCCCAAGTTTGTGGCGGGTGATTTCAACACCGGCTTTATTGCCGAGAATTACGGAAAAGGCTTTGCGGCGGAAGATGTGCCGCACGAAGATCCGCCATTCCTGCTGGCACTGGCCGCCTTTGTGCGTCGCAAGTCCCGGGAGCGCGCGGCGGGTATTTCGGGGCAGTTGCCTGGCTATGCCGTCAACGCGGGCAAGGACTACGTCGTGATCACACTGGGCGCGACGGGCGAGAACAGCTACACCCCGGTGCATGTGGATGAATTTGTCGGCGATACGGGCTCCGCCCGGGTCAGGATAGGCGCCTCCAGCTATGAAATTCGTAGCAACTCTCGCTTGAACGATATCGCCATCCATGGCACGGTGAATGGCCAGCCGTTCAACGCCCAGGTGGAACGGGGCACGCCTCGCAACCCGTTGGCTTTGCGGTTGCAGCACAACGGGACGCGCATCGACGCCTTGGTGGTGTCGCCCCGCATGGCGGAACTGCATGCGCTGATGCCGCACAAGGCGGCGGCGGACATGAGCCGCTATGTGCTGTCACCCATGCCTGGTCTGCTGGTGGATGTGGCAGTAGTCGTGGGCCAAAAGGTTCAGGCTGGCGAGCGCGTGGCGGTCATTGAAGCCATGAAGATGGAAAACGTGCTGTTCGCCCAAGCCGATGGCGTGGTGGGCAAGGTGCTGGCAGCCAAAGGCGAGAGCCTGACTGTGGACCAGCCGATTGTTGAATTTGTATGAGGACCGAAGTCATGACACAACGACCTTTTACCGTGCTGGGCATCCAGCAAATCGCCATTGGCGCTCCGGATAAAAACAAGTTGCAAAGACTTTGGGTGGACATGCTCGGTCTGGAGGTGACAGGCACGTTCAAGAGCGAGCGCGAAAATGTGGACGAAGACATCTGTGCCATCGGCAGCGGCCCGTTCAAAGTGGAGGTCGATCTGATGCAGCCGATCGACCCGGACAAAAAACCCGCCGTGCACACCACGCCCCTGAATCATGTGGGCCTGTGGATTGATGACCTGCCTACCGCTGTCGAGTGGCTGACCGCGCACGGCGTGCGTTTTGCGCCCGGGGGCATTCGCAAGGGGGCAGCCGGGTTTGATATCTGCTTCCTGCACCCCAAATCAAATGAAGAGTTTCCGATAGCAGGAGAGGGTGTGTTGATCGAACTGGTGCAGGCCCCGCCAGAGGTGGTGCGCGCTTTCTCTGCATTGGCTTCTGCCTGATGATCGATCGTAGAATAGGCCTCAAAGGGATATATAAGCCCTTACCTATAGTCTTGGAGACGGTCCGATGGTGTTTTCTACCTTTTTGAATCCCGGTGTCTGGTTGCTCAGGCGCATGCGGTTTTCCGCCAAGCTGGCACTGCTGGCGCTTTTGTCGGTTTTGCCCGTCATTGCGCTTGCGTGGCAACTTTTTCTGGGCGCGGGCGCTGCAGCCGGATTCGGCGGTGCGGCTGTTGCCAGCTGCTTTGGGCTGGTGGTGCTGGTCTATTTTTTCATCGCTTTTCACCATAGCGTGTCACAGGACCTGGGCCAGGTGATCCTGGCTACCAACAAAATGGTGGCGGGCGATTTGCGCATGAATCTGGTCAACCATGGTCAGGACGAGTTAGGCAATCTGGCGGCGTCGGTAGGGCAGTTGGGCCGTACCGTGTCTTCCATGGTGGCCAATGTGCGCAGCAACGCCGCGTTTGTGGCGCATTCGGGCAAAAGCCTGGCGGCTGGCAATCGGGAATTGTCGGACCGTACCGAACAACAGGCGGCGAACCTGGAGCAGACTGCAGCCAGTGTGGAAGAACTCTCTTCCACCGTTCAGGAGAACGCCAACACGGCCAGCCAGGCCAGCGCACAGGCGGCCCAGTTGCGAGATGCAGCCGACAACGGCGCAACCACCATGGGCCAGGCTATCGAGTCGGTGGAGGCTATCCAGGGCAGCGCCAAGCGCATGGATGAAATTGTGGGTGTCATCGATGGTCTTGCGTTCCAGACCAACATCCTGGCACTCAATGCGGCGGTAGAAGCGGCCCGTGCGGGCGAGTCAGGCCGCGGATTTGCCGTGGTGGCCAGTGAGGTGCGCTCACTCGCGCAGCGTTCGGCCGAATCGGCCAAGGAAATTCGTCTGCTGATTGGCACATCCTCCAGCCAGGTCGCCAATAGTGTGCAAAAAATTCGTGCGGCGGGTGCCAACATCACACAGATCGTGTCGGGTGTGCGCGGTGTGGCGGCAAACATGTCGCAAATATCGACCTCCAGTGCGGAGCAGAGTTCGGGCTTGTCCGAGATCACATCGGCGGTGCGACAGCTCGACGAGATTACCCAGCGCAATGCCCAGATGGTGGAGCAAGCGGTAACGCAGGCGGAAAATCTGGAAGGCCGGGCCAGCACGCTGGTTGAGTCGGTGGCTTCGTTCAAACTGCAGCAGGGTTCAGCCGAGGAGGCTGTGGACCTGGTGGAGCGCGCTATTGCGCACCGCCAGCGCACATCGAAAGATGCATTTTTGCGCGACATCACAGATCCGGCCAAGGGTTTTCACGATCGGGACATGTACGTTTTTGTACTGGACAAAAATGGCACCTATGTCGCCTTTGGCGGCAACAAGTCCAAGGTGGGCACGCGTGTTCAGGACATCGCAGGAATCGACGGCGGCGGATTGCTGCAGTCCATCATCGATCAGGCCAGCCGCGAGCCAGGCTGGGTTGAATATGACATCAACAATCCTGCTACGGGCAAGGTGCAAGCCAAAATGTCCTATGTTCATTCAGTGGACGAAGTCTTTGTGGGTTGTGGCGTCTACAAAAACCTGGTTTGAGGCCCACCTGTGCATTTCAGACAAGGCACCCGGCAGCGCGCAAGTGGCGCCTATTGAGTCTGAGCCCGGCTCATCGGTCAGATGCTTGGCGTCTGGCTCTTGCACGCTCAAGCGCGGCCTCAATGACAGCCCGCTTCTTGTTTAACACGGTAGGGTCCGTGTGCTGTGAGTGGGCGCCGAGGTCTGCCAGCTTGGTACGGGCTTTTTCTTCCAGTCGTTGCCCTTGCTCCTGCAGATCGCGGCTGCGCCGTGTGAGGGCCGATTCGTAGCGTTTGCGTGCGGTGTCGGCCAAATGCTGTGGCCATGCGTCCCAGCCAGTGGCGTCTGCGCTGGCGATTTCGAGTTCAATGCAGTCCACCGGGCAGACCGGCAAACACAACTCACAACCCGTGCAGTAGGCCTCGATGACCGTGTGCATGCGCTTGTTGCTGCCGATGATGGCATCGGTGGGGCAAGCCTTGATGCACAAAGTGCAGCCGATGCACCAGTCTTCATCGATAAAGACAATGCTGCGCCGTCCCTCCGCGCCAAAAGCCGGATCCAGAGGTTTTTCAGGTTGACGGGTGATGCGGGCAAGCCGGACCACGCCTTCTTGACCGCCAGGGGGGCATTGATTGATACCTGCTTCACCGCTCGCGATGGCGCCTGCGTAACCAGCGCAGTCCGGGTATCCACACCGGGTGCACTGGGTCTGGGGCAGGGCATCCAGAATTCGGGCGACCAGCCCTGTGGCTTGAGTCGCCCCGTCGGTCACTTCTTGTCGGCGACGCGTTTGGTTGCTACTTTTTTTGTAGCTACTCGCGTAGTCTTTACGGGGGCTACAGCCTGTTTGTCTGATGTTTTTGCGGCAACCTGGACCAGCTCCGCTCTGGGTGGAGCCTCTTTCGCGGCTGGAGCAATCGGCCCGGAAGCGATCTGGTTGTGCGCCAGGATAAATGACTTGACTTGCGGATAGACAAGCTCTCGCCAGCGCTTTCCGGAAAAAATTCCGTAATGGCCAGCACCTTTGGCTTCGAAGTGACGCTGCTGCGTCTTCGGTACACCGGTGCAGATGTCGTGCACGGCCTGCGTCTGGCCCGAGCCAGAGATGTCGTCAAGCTCACCCTCAACTGACAGCAGCGCCGTCGTCTTGATGTCGCCTGGGCGCACGCGCTCAATTTTGCCGTTCACGCCCTTAATGTCCCACGTGCCGCTGACCAGGCTGTAATCCTGGAACACCACTTTGATGGTCTCCAGGTAGTAATCTGCATCCATGTCGAGCACTGCGTTGTACTCATCGTAGAACTTGCGGTGGGCATCGGTACTGGCGTCGTCGCCTTTGATCAGGTCTTTGAAGTAGTCGTAATGGCTCTTGGCGTGGTGGTCCGGGTTCATGGCCACGAAGCCCGTGTGCTGCAGGAAACCGGGGTAAACGCGCCGTCCGGCACCGGGGAAGCTGGAGGGAACGCGGTAGATCACATTGTTTTCAAACCAGCTATGGCTCTTGTTCACGGCCAGGTTGTTCACGGCCGTTGGCGACTTGCGTGCGTCAATCGGGCCACCCATCATGGTCATGGACAGTGGCGTTTTCTCGCCACGACTGGCCATCAGAGATACTGCGGCCAACACGGGAACGGTGGGCTGGCACACGCTCATGACGTGGCAGTTGCCGTAGATGCCTTGCAAATGGCGGATGAACTCCTGCACGTAGTTGACATAGTCGTCCAGGTGGAACTCCCCTTCAGACAGGGGGATCAGGCGCGCGTTTTTCCAGTCGGTTATGTAGACCTTGTGGTCCTTCAGCATGGTCTTGACGGTGTCACGCAGCAAGGTGGCGTAATGCCCTGACAGGGGCGCCACAATCAGCACGGCCGGCTGGTTCTTTATTTTGTCCAGCGTGCGCTGGTCGTCGCTGAAGCGTTTGAAACGACGCAATTCGCAAAACGGTTTGTTGATTTCTACCCGTTCATGGATGGCGACATCCACGCCATCAACTTCGATGGTGCGCAGGCCGAACTCTGGCTTTTCGTAATCTTTGCCCAAACGGTGAATCAGGTCATATCCGGCAGAAAGGCGCTGTGCGAACGGGTTCTGTCCAGCAACCGACAAGGGGTTGCCGTAAGCCTTGGCCGCAGCATGGGCCATGTCGGTGAACGGCTCCATCAGGGAGCGTTGGGTTTCGTAGAGCTGGTACAGCATGTAAGACTCACTTTTAGAAAATGTTGCAGTGCAATATAACAGTATTCACTGACTTAAGGGTTTGCGCTGGTACTCGCCTTGAGGATGCCCCTCAGGGCATTTCGGCTGTGCGCCGCAAAATTTCCCAGTAATTCGGCAATGGTACGGTCAAGCCTCGCTTTTTCGGTGGCATCCCGAATGGCCATTTCCCTGACCATGTCAATCCCTGGTTCTTTGACGCCAAAGTCAAACGTGGGGTCTGACACGAACCTGGCAGGCATCGCGGCCACCAGGGTTGTAGCAAGTTGGTTGCTGAAGGCGGCTGATTGTGAAGACACAACGTCCCGCAGGTAATTGTCACTCCA
>Ga0335397_10006879_pt1 | contig 14572 bp, 11 predicted proteins | sample MAT04_FD_205740 | JGI IMG/M metagenome (GOLD analysis project Ga0335397, IMG submission 205740) | Freshwater microbial communities from Lake Fryxell liftoff mats and glacier meltwater in Antarctica - MAT-04 (spades assembly) (version 2) ...
CTCACAGAATGATAAAACGTTGATATTAACATGCATAATATTATTGTTTTAAAGGGAATATCTTATTTACCTGCTTTTCCCTGAAGTGGAAAATACTGCTTACTTTCTTCTTTACAAAAATTGCATCTGCAAGTCTGCCAACAATGCCAAAAGGGATCTGGTAATATAAGATATCCTTCATTTCGACTCCTCCTGCAACTGCTTTAAAATGATGCTCATGGTGCCATAAACTATAAGGCCCGCGACGTTGCTCATCGACAAAATATTCCTTATTACTTGTTTGTGTAATCTCTGTAACCCAGTTTAGCTTTATACCAAGAGCCGGGCTTACTGTGTATGTAATAAACATTCCCGGATACATTTCGGGTTGCACCGCAGAGGTAATAATGAAACCCATTTCAGGAGGAGTAATTTTCGAAAGATTGGAGGGTGAGGAAAAGAAATCCCAAACTACATCAAGCGGGGCAGGCACAAACTGAACAAATTCTAATCGTCGCATTGTTTAATATTTTTTATAAATAATTAAACAATATTATCGACAGATGGTTCAATCCGGAAACCATACATTGAATAAATCAACAAAAGTTTTGAAATGGAAGGTCGGTCAAATGAGAGTAAAAATCAGAAAAAATTATTGCGTGCTTCCGTTTTCAAAAGATCGAGAGCTCCTTTTACAGCTGACAGGGCAGCATCGATATCGTATATAAGAATAAGGCTTGCAAGGTCGGCGGAACTGGCATCAGCCGGAAGTTTCAGTGCAGCAGTGTTGATACGTTTGATGGTTTCCTCCCGCGCATTCCTTACCATTTCCCAAACTTTGGTCGAAACATATAATTGCTGTGACAGATTATGATCGAACTCCGAACGGATAGACTGAACTAATGCCGATTGCAACTGCGAAGCTGTCATACCTGGCATATTGGTACGAACCAACAATCCGGCAGGCTCAATTCGTTCAAGCAGAAGCACTAGTCGCTCGTAGGCCTGCATTCGAACCGGGAGGCTGATCTTTTGCACATCAATTCTCATTTGAACCTGGTTTTTCTCAGATTCCTTGTCGAGGAACATTTTTAACAAAAAATAGGCTGCGGCAAGTACAACCAACGATGGAACAGTGTATTTTAATAATTCGAATAATGACTGCATGGTAGTATTTGTTTTCCGTGCAAATTTCGTAAAAAATGCTCACTCATTTGCAGAATATATTTCTGCAATAAAACGATGAGCATTCTGTGCGGGTTGTACTCCTTTAAAAACCAATGTATACATTGAAACTTATTCACGTTTTTGATCAAAAATATCCGCTATTTTCGTAAAAGCAAACTCTTAATATTACAATCATCTGTGATTCTGTTATTTATCCACAATCGGTGTTATTTTGCTAACAAACAACAACAGGAATTACGATTTAGGATAATAATTTTTCTACTTTTGCTCTTCATATTGTATTAAAACCTCGAACAATGAACTACTTGTCAGACAGGATAAACCTGCTTGCCGAATCGGAAACACTGGCCATGACCCGCCGAAGCCGCGAATTGCGTGCTCAAGGTTTTGATGTTATAAACCTGAGTATCGGCGAGCCAGATTTTGATACTCCCGATCATGTAAAAGAAGCGGCAAAAGAAGCAATCGATCAGAATTATACGCATTATACCCCGGTTCCCGGATATCCTGAACTCAGGCAGGCTATTGCAAACAAGCTGAAACGCGACAACAACCTGAATTATACTGCTGAACAAATTGTGGTTTCAACAGGCGCAAAACAGTCTCTGGCCAATGCAATTCTCTGCCTCGTTAATCCAGGCCAGGAAGTACTTATCCCTGCTCCTTACTGGGTTTCGTATAAAGAAATAATAAAACTGGCAGGTGCAAAAGGTGTTTTTATCGACAGTAGCATCCTAGCCGATTTTAAAGTAACTGCCGAACAAATTGAAGCAGCCATTACACCTGATACCAAGCTGTTCATTTTCAGCAGCCCTTGCAATCCATCGGGTACAGTTTATACACTTGATGAACTAAAAGCTTTCGCAGAAGTTTTTGCCCGCCATCCTCAGGTTTTTATTATTTCTGACGAAATATACGAGAATATAAATTTCATTGGTAAACACCACAGCATAGCTGGTTTTGAGGAAATTTACGACAGAGTAATAGTAATAAACGGACTTTCCAAAGGCTTTGCCATGACTGGCTGGCGCCTGGGATACATGGCTGCATCGAAGGAAATCTCTAAAGCCTGCGATAAACTCCAGGGACAAATAACATCAGGAGCATGCTCTATCACCCAGCGTGCAGCCATTGTCGCTATGAATACCGATCCAGCCAAAAGTGACGACATTAAACTCATGGTTGATGCGTTCCGGTATCGCCGCGACCTGGCCATCAGCCTTTTGCGTGAGGTACCCGGAGTAAAACTCAATGTACCGGATGGTGCCTTTTATCTTTTCCCTGAAGTTACATCGTATTACGGAAAATCGAACGGAGAAAGAATAATCTTATCAGGATCAGACCTTTGCGACTACATTCTTGATACTGCTTTTGTAGCAACAGTTCCAGGGGCTGCTTTCGGTTCGCCCGATTGTATACGCATTTCATACGCTACTTCCGAGGACAACCTCCGGGAAGCTATCAGGCGTATCAGTGAAGCCCTTTCGAAATTGAAGTGACCTGCAAATCAGGTGTTTCCACCTGGAAATTTAATTTTACTTTAACAAAATATGACCATGTCAGAACAAGAGATCAGGCAACTGTTCAGTAGTTTCAATACTTGCAGGGTGCTTGTAATCGGGGATGTGATGGTCGATTCGTACCTGATAGGTAAGGTAGATCGCATTTCGCCGGAGGCTCCGGTTCCTGTGGTTGCCCTTAAACAAAGAAATAATTTGCTGGGAGGTGCTGCAAATGTAGCTCTCAACCTAAAGGCATTGGGTGCCAATGCTGTTTTATGCTCCGTTATTGGCAACGATAAACAAGGTGATGTTCTGCTTGAATTGATGAAGAAAGAAGGTCTTACAACTAAAGGAATCATTCGCAGCAAGGAAAGGATCACCACTTCGAAATTCCGTATCATCGGCAATCGCATGCAAATGCTCCGCGTTGACGAAGAAATTGACATCGATTTAAATACCAGGGACACTGCTGACTTCATAAATTCTATTTCGCAACTTCTGGTTTCGTACAAACCTGATGTTATCATTATTCAGGATTATAATAAAGGAGTGCTGTCAGCCGAAGTAATCGGGAAAATATCTTTGATGGCTTCTGCTGGAAAAATCCCTGTTGCTGTTGATCCCAAGAAGAATAATTTTGATTGCTATACAGGGATAACTCTTTTTAAACCCAATCTGAAAGAAATCAGTGAAGGCTTAAATCTTAATATTGATCCCCTATCAGTTGAAAGCCTCAGGAATGCTGCAGAATTACTGCATACCACTCAAGATATAAATATAGTATTGATCACATTATCCGAACACGGCATTTTTATCAGCTCAAAAAATCCGGACGGGGCCGAAACAAAAATCATTCCGGCTTTGATGCGCAGTATTGCAGATGTTTCGGGCGCGGGAGATACCGTTATTAGCATGGCTGCGCTTTGCCTTGCATCAAAAACCGGTCCTGCCATTTTAGCGACCTTATCAAATATAGCTGGTGGACTGGTATGCGAAAAATCAGGTGTTGTGCCTGTTGACAAAGCCATATTAATGAAGGAAGCAATAACTGAACTGCAGTAAATAATTCGTCAGGTTTTCAGTAAATCTATTATTTTTAAGGCTTCTACCACGAATTGAATGGAATTTGGCTTTTATGGACAGGAAGACGGAAGTTAGAAGACGGAAGACCGAAGACCGAAGACGGAAGACGGAAGACCGAAGACCGAAGACCGAAGACGGAAGACCGAAGACCGAAGACGGAAGACCGAAGACAGAAGAACGGTTCTGATTTGAAATTTAACATTACTTTTACGATAACGATTCGAAGACATGGAATTAGCTAATCAAGCTCAACTTTAATGAGAAAATAGAAGTCATCAAGGGAACTTCCGACTCCAGCCTCCTGACTTCCGTCAATCTATTTTTACCAACTTAATAAACAGAGGAACCTTTTTAAGAGATGTCGGATTCTGTGTCCTGACAAAGCTTGGAAACATTTAAAATTACACAGTTCTCATTTAAAAACAACCGAATTAAAGCATGTCGAAACCTCCCATCACTCAATCACCGGGCCGAAAGCAACAGGTTCAGGTCATGTTTAACGACATTGCCGGCAGATACGACTTGCTGAACCATCTGTTATCGGCAGGAATTGATCGTGGATGGAGGAAAAGGCTGGTAGGACTTATGGCACAGGACCACCCGCGCCGCATACTTGATCTGGCTACCGGTACAGGTGATCTTGCTATTGCTGCTGCCAAAATAAATCCCGAAAATATTACGGGCACTGATATTGCTGAAGAAATGCTGGCAATCGGATTGGAAAAAGTAAAGAAACTGGGTCTGGATAAGATTATCACTTTACAAAAAGCCGATTCCGAAAACCTTCCTTTTATGGATAATGAATTTGATGCCGCCATGGTTGCTTTCGGGGTTCGGAATTACGAAAATCTCCCGAAAGGATTGAGCGAAATGTGCAGGGTATTAAAACCCGGTTCGAGGGCTTTTATTCTTGAATTCTCGAAACCCCGGAAATTTCCTGTTAAGCAATTATTTGGTTTGTATTCGCGGTTTATATTACCAATGATCGGTCGTTTGGTTTCAAAACATAGTACAGCATACACGTATTTACCTGAATCAGTGGCCGCATTCCCCCTGGATGATGAGTTTATAAAAATAATGCTGGCTTCGGGTTTCAGGCAGGCTGAATTTATCAGTCTCAGTTTTGGGATCACAAATCTCTATATCGGGAAAAAGTGAAAGACGGTTATTTGAAAATCATGTAATTTGGGCGGCATGAGCACAAAACATACTAAAGTGACAATTGCTCCGTTTTTATAAATTATTCAATAATTTTCATGCTGCGGACACCTAAACTTTATGTCATTCTGGTATTGCTTTGCTTTTCATTCAAGGCCTATACACAATCAAGGCAAGTTCCGAATAATCCCAATTACGACCTGGCACCTTATCATTTTGGGTTCCTTTTGGGCGTTAATGAGATGTTTTTCACTATCAATACTTTTCCCGGCTACCAGAAAAAAATTTATTATAATAATGAAGAATACCAATCCGTACCTGATCAAAACCTTGATTCTGCTTATCTTTTTAGTATGGAAGCGGCTCCGACTTTCGGTTTTGTAATCGGAATTGTAGGCAACCTGCGACTTGGAGAGTATTTCGATCTTAGATTTACCCCTTCGCTCACATTTGGCGAACGAAACCTGGATTATACTATTCAAAGTTATTACAATTCACCTGAGCCTCAGTTACTCTATGTTACCAAGAATATTCAGTCCACTTTCGTCGAATTTCCTCTTTGGGTCCGGTTTAAGGGAAAACGAATTCATAATGTAAGGCCTTACGTGCTTGCGGGAGGCAAATGGGCTCTCGATCTTGCATCAAATGCTAAGAAGAAAGCTGATAACAGTTCAGCATATGTCTTTATAAACCGTAAGGATATTTATGCCCTCGGCGGGGTAGGATTTGATTTTTACACAGCTTATTTTAAATTTGGAACCGAAATAACCATGTCATACGGTTTGTTCGATGTTTTAAAACGTGACAACACTATATATACCGATGCTGTTGACCGTATGTCGTCCAAAATGTTCCAGATTTCCTTTACTTTTGAATAGTCTTTGATATACCGGCATCAGGCATCAAGCCTTAGGGATTGTTTGTTAATTCCTCAGCTGGAAATTAATACTCTTTTTGGTCAATTAGAATTCATATACCCTTTTACATGCGTAAAGAAATTGAAATCGCCATGACCCCGAAACAGGCTGCTGACCCTTCGGGATGGAAAACTGCCTTTGCCCATGCACTTCGAATTCAGCCTGGCCGGATTAAACACCTGGAACCTGTTCAACGGTCGGTTGATGCCCGCTCATCGAAAGTAAAAATAAGGCTTAAAGCCGATTTATATATTGACGAACAACCAAAAGAAATTCATAAAATCATCCGCAAAAATTTTGCTGACGTTAGTCACAAAATTCCGGTAATTGTTGTTGGAGCGGGTCCGGCAGGTCTTTTTGCCGCACTTACACTGATTGAAAACGGGATGAAACCCATCGTGATTGAGCGTGGGAAAGATGTAAAAGCCCGAAAATTTGATATTGCACGGATAAACCGCGAACACATTGTTAATCCTGATTCAAATTATTGCTTTGGCGAAGGTGGAGCCGGCACTTATAGTGACGGCAAACTTTATACCCGGTCAACAAAGCGGGGAAATGTTGATGAAATCCTCTCGGTTCTGGTTTCGCATGGAGCTTCGGAAGATATACTTATTGATAGTCATCCCCACATAGGAACGGATAAGCTTCCTGCCATTGTGGGAGCTATGCGTCAAACAATTCTTGAAGCGGGAGGCGAGATTTATTTTAACAGGCGGATTTCCGATATCCTTATTCTTAACAATAAGATAAAAGGTGTTGAAGACAAAGCTGGTAACCGTTATGAAGCGCAGGCTGTAATCCTGGCTACCGGACATTCAGCACGGGATATTTATGAACTTATACACAACAAAGGACTGGCCCTCGAAGCAAAGAGCTTTGCACTCGGAGTGCGTGCCGAGCATCCACAGGAACTTATCGATACTATCCAATACCACCACTCGCCACGCGATCCTTACTTACCAGCCGCAACTTACAGCCTGGTGAAACAGGTCGAAGGCCGTGGTGTTTTCTCATTCTGCATGTGCCCTGGAGGAATTATTGTACCCTCCGCAACCGAAGCAGGGCAGGTTGTGGTTAATGGAATGTCGAACAGCCGGCGTAATTCTCCTTTTGCCAATTCAGGAATTGTTGTTCAGATTGATCCATCGGACATTGCGCATCTTTCGGAATACGGGCCGTTCGCCGGGCTTGAGTTTCAACGCCGTGTGGAAGATGCATGCTGGCGTGCCGCCGGAATGAGCCAGGCAGCCCCGGCACAGCGGATAAGCGATTTTACGAGAGGAATAGTTTCGGTTTCTTTGCCTGAGTGTTCCTATTACCCCGGAATTGTTTCGGCTCCTTTGCACGAAATACTGCCTTCTTTTGTATCTGTAAGACTACAGGAAGCATTTCTGCAGTTCGATAAAATGATGAAAGGCTTTCATACCTCCGAAGCGTTAATTTTGGGAACTGAATCACGCACTTCATCACCGGTGCGAATTCCCCGCAACAGCGATACACTGGAGCATATCAATCTTCCGGGACTCTACCCTTGCGGAGAAGGAGCCGGTTACTCCGGTGGAATCGTGTCATCGGCCATGGATGGCGTTCGTTGTGCACAGGCTGTTGTGAAAAAATATAAAAAGTAAGCGGTATGAAAATCTGATTATTAACTTACTTTTATAACCTCAATAATCACAACAATGATGGATATATTACCAAATGATGAGCTCTTTCCTGGTCTCAGAAAAAAAGCTGCTTTTAAACAGGAAGTATACAGAAACACGCTTGAAGCTTTCCGGCTCTTCAAATCCGTATTGATAGAACTTGATACCGAATACAGGCAAAAGTTTAATACTGACCCGCTCCAGATACCTTTCGAATACCGCGACAAAGGTGAATTCGAAGCCGAACTCAGGTTTGGGGGTGATGTACTTATTTTCACCATGCATACCAACGTATTTGAATTTTCACGCGATCATGAAGTAATGAAAACCAGTTATATTCATGAAAACACTAAGCGCTCATATTGCGGTATAATAATGATATTCAACTTCCTGGCCGATTCATTCAAATACAACCGGATGAATGACCTGGGATATATGATAGGCCGTATCTTTGTGAATAATGAAAATCATTATTTTGTCGAAGGTAAGCGCGAAGTCGGGCAATTATACAATAATTTTCAGTCTTCGGTAATAACGCGCGAATCGGTACGTACAATCCTCGAATCGGCAATCAGATATACTGTTAATTTCGACTTGCTCACGCCTCCTTATGACGCACTTAAGATGGTTACGGTTGCTGATATCCAAACCACACTTGACAATATGAAAATGACCACAGGCAAGCGGCTTGGCTTCCGTTTCCTGGGTGATCATGAGGAGTTCATCCGTTAAACGAAGATAGGAATATACAATACATACTGATTTCCATTACTTTTGCAAAAAAAACTGGTTTTAATAATTGAAATCAGGAAAATTAAAATATTTTAAGCCTGGCATATGGCCAACAGCAAGTTTTCAGATGCTATTACCATTCGTGAAATCGAATATACTATCCAGATAAAAGATAAGGATAGTGGATTTAGCGAGTTGCATGATTTGCTCTTTTCGGAACTGACCCGTTTTGAATATACCCGAAAAAAAGGCGAGAAGCTTGAAAACCCTATACGTGATTTTTTGCAGACTAATATTGAAAGGAGCATTGTAATCCGCGACAGCACAAGGGTTTATTTCCTCGATTACCGTGAACATGGTTCATTTACCATACAGTTCAAACTGCTGGTAATTACCCGCTACCTCAATTATGGAACAACCCGCCATGCTCTCGATTACCTGATAAAGGATACAATTGGCGAATATTTCGAAGAACTGATTGAAAGGCATGTGCCTGTTAGTGTTACCGTACATGCTACAGATCACGAACTCTATGAAATTTCTGCCAACCAATCCCATTTTGAACCTGTCAGCACTCGCCCACAGCGTGATTACCTGGCGGTAATACTGTCATCAGCTGCATTGTTGGTGGCATTAATTGCAGGACTGTTCTGGATATTTCAGAAAAATCCAACCACCGGGAAAAATGAACCTGCACAGGATTACAGGGAAAAATACTATGAGTTACTTATTGAAAAGAAAGTAATGCAGGCTTTTGAGAAAGAGAAATACGACTACCTCATCCGCAAAAGCATTGAGTCAGCCACAGATACTGTCGGGAAGCTCAGGTTTGACGAAAGAAATTGAACCTGCTTGCGGGAATAAAATATTATCTGTTGTTTTCATCACTACATCCTCCATTTCCAGACTATTTAGAGATCAATATTTAAAATAATATATCTTTTCGGAAATAAGGCAGCATCAAACCGGAAATAAAAATTACTTTTAGGTGGATTTTCAATAAATGAATATGAAAAAACACTTACTGCTTCTTGTAATACCCTTTCTCTTTCCGGTTCATATCAATGCCCAGGGAAAACAGGGAAACCCCGAATTAAGCCCATTATCAGCTAATGAACTTCAGAAACTAGCTACAATTCCTGAATACCAGTTCGAAACCGGTGACCAGGCAACGACCTTGCCCTTTATTGTTGATAATACCACGCAGCCTTATTTCAGGTCGCTTTTTAACCAGTCGGGCCTCGAATGCGGGCAGGCAGCAAGTATAGGATTAAACTTCACGTATGAAATTAATTGGGCGCGGAACCTGCCTGCCAATGTTTCGCAAAACCAATATGCAACACATTTTACCTACAATTTCATCAACGGCGGAAGTGATGCCGGAGTAAGCTATTTCGAAACATGGGAAATCATTAAGCGATGCGGCAACCCAAGCGTATCTGATTATGGTGGTCTTTCTGCCGGAGGAGCCTCACGCTGGATGACCGGATATGACAAATACTACAATTCTATGCACAATCGTATATCCGATGTCTATACCATTACTGCCGGCGACGAATCAGGCCTCAGTACATTGAAAAACTGGATTTACAACCATTCAAATACTTCAACAGTCGGCGGACTGGCTAACATTTACATTCAGTACAAAACACCTGATGCACAGCTTGCTTCCGGTACTCCTGAAGCCGGCAAATGGGTGATCACCACCTGGGGTGGCAGCCCGAATCACGCGGTAACACTGGTTGGTTACAACGATTCAATCCGGTATGATTACAATAATGACGGACAATATACCAATACTATTGATATTAATGGTGATGGTATTGTTAATATGAAAGACTGGGAAATTGGCGGATTCAGACTTGCCAATACTTACGGTGGTATCAATAACTGGGGAAATCTTGGATTTTCGTATGTAATGTACAAAACATTTGCTGATAACCTGGGAAGTGGCGGTATATGGAACCATGCAGCACATATTATTAAAGTAAAAACGGATGTTACCCCAAAACTTACTTTCAAGGTAACGCTGAAACATACTTCGAGGAATAAGCTGAAATTAATGGCCGGAGTTTCACAAAATCCACTCGCCACCGAACCTGATTTGTTGCTCAACCTGCCAATCTTCGATATGCAGGGCGGTGACAAATATATGTTGGGAGGTACCACCGAAGCTGACAAAACAATTATTTTCGGTATTGATGCTACTTCTCTGCTGAGTGAAATTGTGCCAGGACAAGCGGCAAAATTTTTCCTGATGCTCAGCGAAACAGATCCTGCAGCATCTGCCACCGGGCAGATTATTTCCTTTGACCTTGTGGATTATAACGGATTCACGACTACTATTCCCTGCACGAACAGCAATGTTCCAATTGTCGAAAACGGGCTTACGGTGATGTCAATTACCCACACACCCAATCACAACCGGCCATCAATTACTAATACTTTTCTTCCTGAAGCTAAAATCTATGAGCCTTACAGCCAGCAGATGGAAGCTTCCGGGGGCACCCCTTCCTACAAGTGGAAATTCCTTTGCGACTACAATGAAACTCCACACACAGCAGCATTCCCTTTAATAACAGCCCAACAGCTCACAATTGCAAACACAGGCAACGGCTTTGCTGAGGTAAACCTGCCCTTTGAGTTTCCTTTTTATGGGAAAAAGTATTCAAAACTCTATGCACATGTAGATGGATACCTCATGTTTCAACCCGACCTGATGCCCTGGACTTTCATCATTTACGAAAAGACCTTTTTTAAAAACACACGCAACATATCGCCTTACATGGCGAAACCGCTTATACTCTTTCCCTCCGAAGGAGATGGAATCTGGTACGACTCTAATCCGAATTATGCCATTTTTCGCTGGAAATCAGGCATGTATGGCAGTGGACCAACAACAGATATAAACTATGCTGTAAAGATTTTTCCAAATGGAAAGATAGAATTGTATTATGGAAATATCGTATCGAATTCATGGGTTACATGGAATGCAGGAATTTCGAACGGCGACGGTATAAATTACAATTTCTGCTCAATTACCGATTCGCTTGCCCAGCCTGCGGAAAACACAATGTTTCGTTTTATAACCTCAGCCTTTCCAACCGAAATGAACCTTAGTGACGATGGATTGCTTACCGGAACACCCTCCGCTGAATACAGCAATGTCCCTGTGAGGTTCTATGCCGAGGATATTAACAATATGTACAACACCAAAACTCTCAATTTTTCGACCAAAGGCGTTAAACTGGAATACATTGTCAATTCGGGTGGCGATAGCGTTGTTGAGTATGGAGAAAATGTAATTCTGACTGCGAAACTAACCAACATTGGTAGCACAACCTTGCATAATGTGAATCTGAAACTACTCATTTCGGACCCGTTTATCATATTGACAGACAGCACACAACACATAGGATTGTTAAATCCGGGACAGACAATTGTTGTTGCAAATGCTTTAGCTTTTAATGTTTCGCAATATATCCCTGACGGGCACGAAATAATCACCACCAGCCAGGCCATTGCAACCGAAGATATTTTTACCCGCAACATCACTATTCCTGCTTATTCGGCCAATCTGAAAATAACAGCAGTCATTATTACTGACGGTAACAATAATATTCTTATGCCTGGCGAAAGCGGAACACTTAATGTAACTGTAAGTAACAATGGAGGATCAGCTGCTGTGAATGTCAATGCATTACTCACTTCAATAGATCCTTTTATCGCGATAATACAGGGAAATGGGGTATTGGACACACTCTTTGCCCATACTTCACAAAGCATTGAATTCCAGGTATCAATATCAACAAGTTGTCCTCTTGGGCACATCACCATGGCAGCACTTCACCTCACTGCCGAACAGAATTATTCATCAGAAGATAGTGTCTATTTTAATGTCGGAATTATTGCCGAAGATTTCGAAACAGCCGATTTCACTAAGTATCCCTGGCATTTTAGCGGAAATGCAAACTGGATAATTAATACCATTTTACCATTTCAAGGTTCATTCTGTGCATCTTCACCGACTTTGGCTGACAATATGCAAAGTTCAATGTATGTAACAATGAATGTGTTATGTGCTTCAGAAATCAGCTTTTACCGAAAAATTTCCTCCGAAGCCAATTACGATTTCATGACTTTTTATATTGATGGCGAAGAAAAGGGAAAATGGTCGGGAGAAGTTCCCTGGGCAAAAGTGACTTACCAGATATCAGCCGGCTCACATACGTTTACATGGAAGTATAATAAAGATATCAATACGGTTGCAGGAAGTGATAAAGCATGGATCGACTACATTGTATGGCCACCTTTTGACGACTTTCTATTAATAGCGAATGCCGGTCCGGACGATATTGCATGCTTTCCTCCAGGTTATCCGCTACAGTCTGTTGTAGTGAATGCTGAATATATTACGTGGGCAACCAGCGGAGACGGGTATTTCGACAACAGCACAATTGCTGCTGCAACATATTATCCGGGTACTTACGATCTTAATTTTGGGTCGGTAAACCTTATTATTCATGCAGGAAATAACAGCGCACCCGAAGTATCTGATACTATAACGCTCGGTATTTTTCAAAAACCATATGCATCGGCAGGTGCGGATGCGGCAATATGCTCTGCCAACGGTTTCACGCTTTCAGGATCAGCCACATTGACCCAAACGGTAGCTTGGATTACTTCAGGAGATGGTACTTTCACCAATACCATTATCCTCAATCCTGTATATACTCCCGGACCAAATGATATAGCCGGCGGGGAAGTTTTCCTGATTCTTACAGCCTATGGCACAATTCAATGTGGAAACACAGTCGATTCGCTCCTGCTAACAATAAATCCGGCTGTATATTCTGATGCAGGCACTGACCAATCCATACTATATGGAACTTCAACACAGTTGAACGGGGCAGCATCCGGTGGATCCGGCTCACTCAACATAAGTTGGGAACCGGCTGATCTGCTGGTAAATGCAGGAATAATCAATCCACACACTATAAACCTTACTAATTCATTTGAATTTACAATGCTTGTGACCGATCCGGCTACACAATGCATATCTGCCGATATGGTGTTTGTAAATGTTACCGGCAGTCCATTAAGTGTGAATATAACTGCTACTCCTGAAAAGATATGCATAGCAGAGTATTCACAACTTAACGCTATGGCTGGCGGCGGTTCCGGCAATTATACATATTCCTGGACATCCATTCCGGCTGGTTTTATTTCTTCAATTGTAAATCCATCGGTAAACCCGCTGGTTACGACCCAATATAATGTAGAGGTTTCAGATGGGATAAATATTGTTTCTGCTTCAATTAGTGTTAATGTCGATTCAACCGCCCTGGTTCCAAATCAACCATCTGGATCTACCGCAGTAAATGTTTTTCTTACACCATCAACATCCTATAGTTCAATATTATCGCCCAATTCGGATGCGTATTTATGGAACATATCGCCTGTTGAAGCCGGAATCAACAGTTCAATAACTTATAACTGCCAGGTAACCTGGAATCCGCTTTTTAACGGTACTGCTTACCTTTCGGTTGCCGGAATAAACTCCTGCGGTACAGGTGAATTTTCGGATGCATTACAAATTACAGTTTCACAATTTATCGGAATACCCGAAAGTACAGAAACTAATGAACTCCAGGTCTGGCCAAATCCGGTAAAAAATATCCTATATATTAAATCCACTTATAGAGATACATCCAGAATTTACATCAGAAATGTGCAAGGGAAAGTTGTATATTACTCCGACTTCCGGTTGCTCCCTGAAATTGCAACAATTGAACTTAGCAACCTGTCGAATGGAATTTATCTGCTTACTTTTGAAAATAGCTCGACATTGCAAACTCAGAAGATAGTTATTAACAGATAAATCATTTTTTTGTACGTCAATCGAGAATTCATCTAAAAGACTATAAAGCAAAAAGCCCTCATCGCTGAAGGCTTTTATGCTTTTATTCCAACTCATCAGGAATTATTTGCCAATTTTAATATCAAGTCCAACTGCTGCCATCCAGGTTGTTTTTGCATAAATTTCATTTACCGGGATGCTGTTGGTACCCAACATGTGGTTATAGGTTTTATTGCCATCTTTGTACATGACATAGATACCACCCAGGTTTATTGCAATTGCTGGAGAAATTTTGTACTGAAAACCACCTGCAACACTGTTAGAAGTATTACTGAAACTCAAATCAGTCTGGTAAGCTTCTGAAACTCCGGTTTTAGCAAGAAGGTAACCGCCACTAACCAGGAATTTATCAGTGATGTCATATTCGAGGCCAAAAGCAAGTTCAAAGAAGTTTTTATCAATAACCGATTCGTTTGTCACCGGTTTGCCAGCGGCATCTTTCTT
>Ga0335397_10006885_pt1 | contig 14571 bp, 12 predicted proteins | sample MAT04_FD_205740 | JGI IMG/M metagenome (GOLD analysis project Ga0335397, IMG submission 205740) | Freshwater microbial communities from Lake Fryxell liftoff mats and glacier meltwater in Antarctica - MAT-04 (spades assembly) (version 2) ...
GTTCAAGGTGGTGAAGGAATCGCGCGGTCTCTCGCCGGTCGAGGTGCGGCAGAAGAGCGAGGCGTATGCGCGCAAGTTCATCGACATCCAGCGCGGGCAATTCAAGCGACTCGGGGTGTTTGGCGAGTGGGAAAACCCGTATCTGACGCTCGCGCCGGGCTATGAGGCGGAGATCATCCGCGCGTTTGCGAAGTTCGTGGAGAAGGGGCTCGTTTATCAGTCGATGAAGCCGGTGTACTGGAGCACGGGTGCGCAGACCGCGCTGGCTGAGGCGGAGGTGGAATACGCCGACCGCACCGACCCGGCGATCTACGTCAAATTTCCGATCGTGACGGGCGAACTTGCGGGCAAGGCGAACATGGTCATTTGGACGACGACGCCGTGGACGCTGCCGGCGAACGTGGCCATCGCAGTCAGCCCGCGTGAGGACTACGTGATCGTCACGTTGGGGCGCGATGGCTGGGCGGAGGATTTCGTGGTCGCGCGCAAATTGCTCGAAGCCTTCACTGCCGCCACGGAACTGCAGAGCTTTGGTGAAGTGGCGACGGTCAGAGGTGAACAACTCGCCGGACTCGAAGCGCAGCATCCTTTCCTCGACCGGAAGTCGCGCGTCATCACGGCGGACTTTGTGACGATGGACACGGGCACCGGCCAGGTCCACATCGCTCCCGGCCACGGCGCGGACGATTACATCGCGGGCAAACAGCACGGACTGCCGATCCTTTCGCCCGTCGATGACCACGGCAAATTGACCGATGAAGCCGGGATGCCGGCATGGACGGGCAAGTATGTCTTCGACGCGAACAAGGATGTGGTCGCGCACCTGCGCGAAAACAAGACGCTGCTCGCCGAGCACGCCTACCCGCACAGTTATCCGCACTGCTGGCGCTCGAAGACGCCGATCGTCTTTCGCGCGGTGGAGCAGTTCTTCATCAAGATCGACGCCCTCCGCGCCGACGCGCTGGCGGCGATCGACGGCGTGACGTGGCTGCCGCACTGGGGCCGCAACCGCATCTACGGCACGGTCGAGTCGCGCCCCGACTGGTGCATCTCGCGCCAGCGCACTTGGGGTGTGCCGCTGCCGGTCTTCTACGATGCCGACGGCAAGGCGATCCTTAGTCCCGAGAACGCCCGCAAGGTCGCGGACCTCGTCGAGCAGCACGGGACCAATCTGTGGTTTGAGAAGAACGACGTGGAATGGGCGCAGATGCTTGGTCTTCCCGCGGGGACGACGCGGCGCAACGACACGCTCGATGTCTGGATCGACTCCGGCGTTTCCCACACTGCGGTCACGGCGAAGCGCCCGGAACTTGGCGGTTCGCCGGTCGCCGATATCTATATCGAGGCGACGGATCAGCATCGCGGGTGGTTTCAGTCTTCGCTGATGACGAGCATCGCGCTCTACGGTCACGCGCCTTACAAGACCGTGATCACGCACGGCTTCGTAGTGGACAAGGACACGCGCAAGAAGGTCTCGAAGTCCGAGCAGGGGACTTACGCGAAGCCGATGAATGCCGAGCATTTTGTCGGCAAATATGGCGCGGACATCGTGCGGCTGTGGGCGTCGAGCGTGGACTACCAAAATGAGGTCCCGTTCTCCGAGGAGAGCTTCAAGGGGCTCGCCGAGTCGTATCGCAGCTTTCGCAATATCCTGCGCATCCTGCTGGCGAATCTTTCGGACTACCGGGAGGGACACGCTCCTGCGCGTCCCGCATCAACCGGCGATCAGGGACACGCGGGAGCGTGTCCCTCCGAGGCGACGATCATCGACCGATGGGTGCTTTCGCGGCTCCAGGAAGTCATCGGCACCTGCCGCGCAGCCTATGCCGATTACGACTTCCGCAAAGTCTTCCAGACGCTCAATCAATTTGTGAGCGTCGATATCAGCGCGCTCTACGTGGACATCACCAAGGATCGTCTCTACTGCGACACGCTCCATTCGCCGCGTCGCCGCGCCACGCAAGCGGTCATGGCTCGTGTCTTCGACGCGCTCGCCCGGTTACTCGCGCCGATCCTCGCCTTCACGGCGGATGAAGCGTGGCAGTTTTCCGGCAAAGCCACCGCCGTCCATCTCGAACTCTTCCCCGAGCCAGACGCCGCTTTGCGCGACTCGGCTCTCGAGGTGCAAGTCGAGGAATTGCTCAAACTCCGCGGCGTGATCGCGCAGGCCATCGAGCCCGCGCGCCAAGCGAAGGAAATCGGCAATGCTTTGGAAGGCGCAGTGACGCTGCAACTCGCCGACGAAACCTTGCTCGCCTCGCTCCAAGGGCGCGCGGAGGAACTCGAAGAATTCTTCATCCTCAGCGACCTTACGCTGACTGGCGGCGCGGAAACGAGCGCCCGCGTCGTCCGCACGAGTCGCGCGAAATGCGCCCGCTGCTGGCGCCACCGAGAAAGCGTCGGCACCAATGCCGCGCAACTGGAGCTCTGCGATCGTTGCGCGGAGGTCGTGACCGCCTCGTGAAATTCCTCCTCGCCGTCGCGCTGCCGCTCTACGCCCTCGACCAGGCCACGAAGCTCTGGATCGTCCAAAACTTCGTCTTCCACGAACAGCGGACCATCATCCCGAATTTCTTCGACCTCGTTTATTTCGGCAACACGGGCGCGGCCTTCAGCGCCTTCACCGGTAACAATAGCTTCTTCATCGGCCTCTCGTTCGTCGCGCTCATCGTTCTCATCGTGTTTTACCTCCGCGGAGCATTTGCGGATCAGTTTTCCCGCTGGGGCGTGGCCCTCCTCCTCGCGGGGATTCTCGGTAATCTCACCGACCGTCTCCTGCACGGGCACGTCGTGGATTTCCTGCTCTTCGATCTGCACGTCCGCTTTGCCAATCCGTGGCCGGCGTTCAACGTGGCCGATAGCTGCATCTGCACGGCGAGCGGGCTTTTCATCATCGCCGCGCTGATCGAGGGCAGGAAACCAGCCCGCGCTCCCGAATCCGGAAAATAAAGACGCGCGGGGCCGGTGAGGGGCGCGATGCATGGGGAAAGAAAGGTCTATCACCATGCTCCACTACGCACTCGTTTTCCTCGTCGTCGCACTCATTGCGGGCGTCCTCGGCTTCGGCGTCGTCGCCGGCACTGCCGCCTGGATCGCCAAAGTTCTGTTCGTCGTTTTCCTGATCCTTTTCGTCGTCTCGTACATGAACGGGCGCAAAGGCCCGGTGGCCTAATTGCCGTCGAACATCCGCCCGAGGCCACCGAGGACGCTGCCTTCCCCGCTGGCGCTGCCGCCGGAGGACGGCGCACTCGCGATGATGCGATCCGCGAGGCGCGAAAATGGCAGGCTTTGCAGCCACACGGTGCCTTCGCCGCGCAAAGTGGCGAGGAAGAGTCCTTCCCCGCCGAAGAACATCGACTTCAGGTTTCCGGCGCGCTCGATGTCGTAATCAATACCCGCGGTCATCGCGACCAGGCAGCCCGTATCGACCCGCAGCGTTTCTCCCTTCAAATCGCGGCGGATGATCGTCCCGCCCGCGTGGACGAAGGCGAGTCCGTCACCCTTCAGCCGCTGCAAAATAAATCCTTCACCGCCGAACAGGCCGGCGCCGAGCTTGCGGTTGAAAGCGATGCCTATCGAAGTGCCGAGCGCCGCACACAGGAAGGCGTCCTTTTCGCAGATGATCTCGCCCCCCAGCCTGGCGAGATCGAGCGGGATGACCTTGCCGGGATACGGCGCGGCGAAAGCCACCTTGCGTTTCTGACTGCCGCGATTGGTGAAGTGCGTCATGAAGAGCGACTCCCCGGTGAGCACCCGCTTGCCGATGCTTTTCAACGCGCCGAAAAATCCACCGCCCGGCGCCGAGCCGTCGCCCATGCGCGTCTCGAATTCAATATTCTCCTCCATGTAGCACATGCCCCCGGCCTCCGCGATGACGGTCTCGCTCGGGTCCAGTTCGATCTCCACGAGTTGCAGGTCGTCACCGTGAATCTCGAAGTCGATCTCATGCGAGCGTTTGGTCGCGCCGGGTGGCCCGACGGGCAGCGGCGGCGGGCCCGCGGTGATGGTCGTGAAAAGCTGCGGCAGCATTTTTCCCGCGGTTTCCCATTTGGCCATGCCTTCCGTCCAGACAAGCGTTGTGGGCTGCAGAAGTCCACCGGTGACGAGATTCGGCAGGTCGGATTCCTGGGTGGATTCGCGCTGCGTATCGGTGATGGCGTAATGCCAGATTTTCATGACGGGCGTGGGGGCGTGGCGACGGGGGCGTCGCGCCTAGCTCAGGGTCGCGAGCTTGGCCTTGATGGCCTCGGAGTTCGGCAGATCTTTCGGCGTCGGTGTCTGCTCGCTGTATTGGATGACGCCGTCCTTATCGATGACGAACGCCGCGCGCGCCGAGACGCTGCCGAGGCCGATGAGATCATCGAGCAACACCTCGTAGTTCCTGGCCGTCGTCTTGTTGAGATCGCTCGCGATGGTGATGCCGATCTTTTCCTTCGCGGCCCAGGCTTCTTGAGCGAAAGGGCTGTCCACGCTCACGGCGATCACTTCCGCGTTCACATCCGCATAGGAGCCCAGCCCCGCGGTGACGTCGCACATCTGCTGCGTGCAGACCCCGGTGAAGGCCAGCGGGAAGAAAAGGAGCACGGTGTTCTTCTTGCCGAAGTTCGCGCTCAGCGTGACATCGCGCAGGCCATCGGCGTTTTTGGACTTGAGGGTGAAATCAGGAGCTTTGGAGCCAACGGAGAGAGCCATAGGGAATTTATGATTGATGATTTAAGATTGGTGATACGGGCAACGTCTCCGCGTCTTATGCGCGTCTGCGTCGCGCTTCAAATCATAAATCCTAAATCATAAATGACCGACACCCTTTGGTGGACCCTCACGCTCGTGCTCATGCTCGTTGGCCTCGTCGGCACGGTCGTGCCTTTGCTGCCCGGCACCACGATCATCTTCGCCGCCGCCGTGCTCCACCACTTCATGCTCGGGGAGGCGCAAAGCGTCGGCTGGTGGACGCTCGGCGCCCTGCTCGTGCTGACGATCATCTCGCATGTCCTCGATCTGGTCAGCGGCTCGCTCGGCGCCAAGAAATTCGGCGCCACGCGCTGGGGCGCGATCGGCGGCATCCTCGGGGCCATTGTCGGCCTGTTCTTCGGCATCATCGGCATCTTCGTCGGCCCGCTGATCGGCGTGCTCGCGGGAGAATTGATCGGCGGCAAGGGCCTGCTTCCGGCGGGCAAATCGACGTGGGGCACCTTTCTTGGCACCACTGCGGGGATGGTCGCCAAGCTGATCATCGCCGCGCTCATGATTGGCTGGTTCTTGCTCGCGACGTTGTGGAAGTGAGCATCCTGCGATGCCGCTGGCTTGACGCTGGCAACAGCGCAGAGGATTCTCCCCGAGCTACGATGAGCACTCCGCTTCTAAAACAGGATATTTACGCCACGCCTGAGGAATACCTTTGCGGTGAGCGCGTAAGCCAGACCAAGCACGAGTATCTTGCCGGGGTCATCTACGCGATGGCTGGCGCGAGTCGCGACCACAACTTGATCACGATGAACCTCGTCGGCGAATTGAGGAACCAGTTGCGTGGGAAAAAATGCGCTCCCTTCGGCAGTGACATGCGAATGCGCATCCGCAAGCCAGCCGGGACGTTCTATTACTACCCCGACGTGACCGTGGATTGTTCGGATCGGAACGTGCAGGAAGTGGAGGAGCCAAGTGTCATCTTCGAAGTGCTTTCGCCCGACACCGAGCGGGCCGATCGCGGCGACAAGCTGGTCAATTACCAAAGCCTTCCGTCCATGCGCGCCTACGTCCTCGTCGATCAGTATCGCGCCGCGGTCACCGTCTTCCGGCGCGGCGTGGGGGACGAGTGGGCCATGGAGTTCATGGGCGACATCGCTGCCACGCTGGAACTTCCCGAGATCGATTGCCGCATTCCGATCGCTTCGATCTACGAGCGCGTCCTGCCGGTCGGATAAGGCCGCCGCGAAAGGCTTTTGGCAGCGGTAGCTTGCCAAGGACGCGACGCTCCGCTGTCTTGGGCGGACCCTATTATGTCCTCCAATCTCTTTGATCTCTCGAAGGAAATCGCCGTCATCATCGGCGCGACCGGCGTCCTCGGCGGCGCTCTCGCCGACGGCCTCGCCGCAGCCGGTGCGAAAATCGCCGTCCTCGGCCGCAACGTCGAACGCGGCCAGGCCCGCGCGCAGGCCATTTGCGACGCGGGTGGCAGAGCCAAATTCTTCGCCGCCGACGCCCTCGATCGTTCTTCCCTCGCCGCCGCGCACATGGAAATGGTCACCACCGGATTCGGCGGACCGAGCATCCTCGTCAATGCCGCCGGCGGCAACGACCCGAAAGTCACCGTCACCGCCGAGCGCCCTTTCGAGAGCATCGAACTCGCCGACTGGCGCATGAACTTCGACATGAACCTCGTCGGCGGCGTGCTCCTGCCCTGCCAGGAATTCGGGCCCAACATGTGCCAACGTGGCCAAGGCAGCATCATCAACATCGCCAGCGTCTCCGCGCACCTGCCGCTCTCCCGGGTCGTCGCCTATAGCGCGAGCAAAGCCGCCGTCCTTTCGCTCTCGCAATTTCTCGCCCGCGAATGGGCCACCCAGGGCGTGCGCGTCAACACCATCACCCCCGGCTTTTTCCCCGCGGAACAAAATCGCAAACTGCTCTTCAACGACGACGGCACCCCGACCGCGCGCACCAAAGCCATCTGGGGCCACACCCCGATGAACCGCTTCGGCGAATCCAAGGAACTGATCGGCGCCGCCGTCTTCCTCGCGGCTCACGCCGCGAGCAGCTTCATCACCGGCACGGACATCCGCGTCGATGGCGGCTACTTGAGCCAGACGATCTGAGGCTCCGCGCCGTGCTGCCCCGCGCCCAACACCACCCCGGAGGTTGGAAAGAATGACCGACGCCCTCAAAACCACCCTTGCCCACTGGCCGGAACTCCCGCAGTCCGTCTTCGTCGCGCACAGCGAAGCCGACCAGCGTGTGCAGACTGGTGCCCGCCCAGATCTCGGGACGGGTGAGCGTGCGCACCCGCAGCTTGATGCCGATGCCGAAGAGCATCAGCGTCACGCCCAGCTCGGCGATGATGTGCAGGGCTTCGCCGCCCTTCTGCCCAAACGCCTGGAGCACGAAGCCGGAAACGAGAAAGCCGACGAGGGGTGGCAGTCCGACCTGCTGGGCGAGCAGAGCGAGGAAAAAGGCGATGGCGATGAGCAGTGCGTCCATAAAATCCCTGATGGCGCGTCAGCGCCGGGGTGTTAGTGGCAAGGCCGCCGCGTTGGCGAGCAGCTTCGTGGACGCCGCGCCGCGGAATTCAGATTCGTGCAGTGTTCATTGTCGGCGCGGGGAAATGCCATCGACTTCGGAAAGTCCCGGCGGGGTCGATGCGCCGAAGTCGAACTCCGCAAAGCCTGAAATTCCGAATCGCGGAGCGGCGGAGCGGGGCCATAGTGTCCTGTCATGTCCACGCTCTCCCACACCGCCCCCCACGGAACGTATCTCTCCGCCGAGCAAGCGCGCACGCTGCTCGCACAGGCTTGCCCGGCCAAGGATTACAAAGACAAGAAAGTGCTGCTCATCGTGCCCGACGCGACACGGACTTGCCCGCTGGGCATGCTTTTCGCCGGGCTTTTCGACCAGATCGGCGGGGCGACGAAACACTTCGATGTGATGATCGCGCTCGGGACGCATCAGCCGATGAACGAGGAGGCGATTTGCGAGCGGCTGGAGATTTCGCTGGAGGAACGGCGCGGGAAATTTGCAGGCGTGCGGTTCTTCAATCACGAGTGGGACAACGACGCGGCGCTGCGCAAGATCGGCGACCTGACGCTCGAAGACACCCGCGTGCTGACCGACGGACTGCTTGAAATGGAAGTGCCCGTGAAGATCAACGCGCGCATCTATGACTACGATCAGGTCATTATTTGCGGCCCGGTCTTCCCGCACGAGGTTGTGGGCTTCAGCGGCGGCAATAAGTATCTCTTCCCCGGCGTGAGCGGACCCGAAGTATTGAACTTTTTCCACTGGCTCGGCGCGGTGGTGACGAACCCGATGATCATCGGCAACAAGTACACGCCAGTGCGCCGCGTGGTCGATCGCGTGGGACAGATGGTCACCGTACCGAAGCTCTGCCTGTGCATGGTCGTGGATCACGCGCAGCTCGCCGGGCTTTTCATCGGCAGCCCGGAAGAGGCCTGGGATCAGGCTTCCGAGCTTTCAAAGAAGCTGCACATCCTCTACAAGGACCGCCCGTTCCACACCGTGCTCTCGGTGCTCCCGAAGATGTACGATGAACTCTGGGTGGGCGGGAAGGGGATGTACAAGCTGGAGCCGGTGGTGGCGGATGGTGGGGAGCTGATCATCTACGCGCCGCACATCCACGAGATCAGCCTCACGCACGGGCATCTCATCCGGCAGATCGGCTACCACTGCCGCGATTATTTCCTCAAGCAGTGGGACAAGTTTAAGGACATCCCGTGGGGGACGATCGCGCACAGCACGCACGTGCGGGGCATCGGAAAATTTGAAGACGGCGTGGAGAAATGCCGCGTGCGGGTGACGCTGGCGACGTCGATCCCGGAGGACGTCTGCAAGGAGATCAACCTTGGCTATCGCGATCCCGCGTCGATCGACGTGGAAAGCTATGCTGACCGCGAGGACGAGGGTGTGCTGCTCGTCCGCAAGGCCGGCGAGATGCTCTACCACCTGAAGCAGCGGCCCGAGTGGGCGCGGGAGATGTAAGCAGGGGCGAATCCCGAAAAATCGCGGTCATTCTGAGCGGAGCATCGCGGTGGTGGTGGCGTCGTGGTTGGCGGTGCGAGGCGCAGTCGAAGAATCCCGCTTATTCACGAGCGACTGGATTCTTCGACTCCGTTACACTCCGCTCAGAATGACGGCGCGCTTTTTGAAAGACTCGGCAGCTTCCGACTTCGGCGGGTTTTCGATTGCTTCGCGGGACTGCTCCCGGCTGTAGTTTGCGCGTTCCCGCTCCCATGTCCGCACTTATCCTTGCCCTCGACCTCGGCACTTCATCCACCCGCACCGCGCTCTTCGACGAAGGCGGGCAGCGTCTGCCCAACACCACCGCGCAGCAGACCTATCCACTGCTCACCACGGCAGACGGCGGAGCGGAACTGGAGCCGGGCGTGCTGCTCAGCGCGGTGCGGCGCTGCCTCGAACAAACGATGCAGCACTACCGCACCGACGCGACGCTGCGCGGACGCGCCATCGCCGGCATCGGGGTGTCGTGTTTCTGGCATAGTCTCGTGGGCTGCGATGCGAAGGGCGCGGCGCTGACCAACATCATCACCTGGGCCGATGCGCGCTGTCGCGAAGACGCCGCGGCGCTGCGCCAAGAACTCGGCGAAAAACAAACGCACGCCCGCACCGGCTGTATGCTCCGCGCGTCGTTCTGGCCGGCGAAGCTGACGTGGTTCCAGCGCACCCAGAAGCGGAAGTTTTTTTCGGTGAAGCAATGGATGTCGCCCGCGGAATGGCTCCAGATCACCCTCGCCGGTGACGCGAACTGCGCAGTGGGCATGGCCACCGGCACCGGGCTATTCCAGCCCGCCAAACTTGCGTGGGATGAAACGCTGCTCAAACGCTGCCGCGTCGCGCCCGAGCAGTTGCGGACGATCAGCGACGAACCCACGCTGGTCGGCGGCACATTGGCTTCGCAGTTTCCGGAGTTGAAAGGCGGGCCGTGGTTTCCGGGGATTGGCGACGGCGCGGCGAGCAATCTCGGCTCCGGCGCAACGCGCCCGGGTCTGGCGGCGATCAATGTCGGCACCAGCGCCGCCCTGCGCGTGATGCGCGACCGCGGCGAGGTGAAGGCGCCGTTCGGGCTTTTCTGCTACCGCGTCGATGCGAAGCGTTTCCTCGTCGGCGGCGCCGTGAGCAACGCCGGCAATCTGCGCGCCTGGTGTCTGCGCGAACTCAAGCTCGCGGGCGAGGTGGAACTCGAAGTCGAACTCGCGAAGCGTCCCGGCCCTGATCATGGGTTGGTTGTGTTGCCCTTCTGGACGGCGGAGCGTGCGCCGACGTGGAACGAAGACGCGACCGGTGCGATCCACGGCATCACGCAGCACACCACCGCGCTTGATCTTTTGCAGGCGATCACCGAGGCGACGTATCACCGGATCGCGCGTATCGCCGAAATGGTCCTCGCGGCGGAGAAGACGGTGCCGAAGTTCATTGTCAGCGGCGGCATTCAGCGCTCCGTCACAGCGATGCAGCGTCTTGCCGATGTGCTCGGTCAGACGATTTATCCGAATGACGAAATGGAAGCGTCCATCCGCGGCGCGGCCATCTTCGCGCTGGAAAAACTCGGTTACCCAATTCCCGACGCGCAGGTCGGCAAGCCGGTGAAGCCGCGCGTAAAATTCGCGAAGCTCTACGCTGCCGAGCGGGAGAAGCAGCGCGCGTTGGAAGACCGCGGTTAAGCTTCGATAGTCGTGAAGCGAGCCCAACCCCGTCATCCTGAGCTTGCGAAGGACCAGTGATTTCCTTCTGGCATCTGCCGCTGATTGTTAAAGAGGTCTCCGCTGGTCGTGGATCAGACGGATGAGAAAAGGCCGAGATCAGAGGTGCTTCGCAAGCTCAGCATGACAGGTCTGGTGGACGCTCACGGCTGCGGGGCGGGTACTGCGGGCGGCTTTTCAGCGTAGAGACGTGCGAGGCGGAGGAGCAGCGCTTCGAGCTTCGCGTAGTATTCATCCGCGGCCAGCGTGGTTTTGGCTTCGCGCAGATGGGCGAGTTCACGCTCCAGTCCGTCGCGCTCGGTGCGTTGCGTTGCGGGTAGTGATCGCTCGGCGGCGCTGGGCACGAGGTGGATCTGATGGGCGCGCAAGCCGTCGGCGGCGCGCTGGTCCGACGATTTTTTCACCGCGCGCACGCCTTGAAACCAATCCGCCGGGGTGCCCAGACCATCGCCGTTGTCGTCGAGCAGCGGGTGCTCCGTCGCCAGCCGTTCCTCGCTTTTGTAAAACTCCGCGGTGCGCTGCGCCGCGGCCAGCCACGCCTCCAGCAGGGAGGTCTGTCCGTCTTTGTCGAGATCAGCGGACGGGCTGGCGATGGTCTCCGACAAATAACCGCCGAGACGGGCGTAGTTGTTTTCCGCACCGCTGCGCGTCGCCGTGACCACGATTCGGCCCGCGCCTGAGAGCGGCTTGAGAAAGGCACCGCTCGCGGAAAAGCTGCACACGATCACAACCGGTCGCTGAAAGGGTTGCAGCCAGGTGGCGAGTTCCGAAACCGCGAGGTCGTCACCGGGCAGGTTAAACTTCCCCTCGCGGCCATCGAACGAACCATGCCCGAGCAGCACCAGCCACAGCGCGGACGCGGATTCCTTCGTTTCTGTTTCCAGCGCTTTGCGCAGTTGTTCGCGCGCGGTGGGTTCGCCCGGTGGCAGCGTCACGATTTGGGCGCCAGCGGTGGTGCCGGCATCTTTCCAGTTCGCGGCCCATTGGGCGAACGCGGAGCCGTAGGCTTCCCCGCCGCTCGCGCCGGTGGCGATGATCACCGACGGGCGATCGGGCGTGGGATCGGCGTGCAAGGGCAACGCTGCGAGCAGGAAGGCGAGGAGATGGCGTCGTTTCATGCCAATCCTTTCCAGCGCCGCAGACCCCATTCGCTCACGAAGCAGGCGAGGGCGAAGAGAAACATCCACGGCGTGTGCCAGAGCGGGCGCGTCCACGACTCGGTAACGGGCGCGCGCTGCGCGGGGAGGTCGCGGGCGAAGGTGTCGAGATCTTCGGGCGTGAGTACGCGGCCGCCGGTCTGCCGGGCGAGCTGTTCCATCAACGCGCGGTTCGGTTTCAAATCGCGGAACTCCGCCGCGGCCAGGTCGCTTGTCCAGCCGGTCGCGGCGGTTCCCGCAGCGGCACCGGTGTCGTTGGCGACAGTCGCTTCGAGGCGATAACCGCCGCTCTCGCGTGGGATGTAGCTGGCTTCGTAAAGCCCCGGTTCCCTGGTTGAGGCCTCGGCGGTGAGCGTGATCGGCGCTTCCCCGGCGGGTGCGCCGGCGCGCGTGACTTTCAACGTCACCGCTGCGTTGTCGAGCGCCTGATATTTGGCGTCACGCGCCCGCACTTGCACCCGCACGCTCGCGCCGTCGGGCTGGGGTTCGGTGCGCAGTTCCACCGTTTCCGGCACATCGGCGACGAGCCAGCGCACCATTTGCCGCCACGCTTTGAGCAGGTCGCCCTGCCGCTTTTCATCGCCGAGTCCGGACTGCCAAAAGTCTCCGATCAGCAGTGTGCCCGTGCGGCCACGGCCAAAGCGTTGCGTGATCAGCGCGGGGAAATCGCGCTGTCCGTCCGTGACCGTCGCCGCCACCGACGCGGCAGGTTTGGGGGCGCCGGCGGAGTTGAGAATGTCGAACGTGGGCAGCGCGGCGAGGCGCTGGCGTTCGTCGGCTTCATTGGCGCGGAGCCGCGCCCACGGCTGCAACCAGCCTTCGCGGGTCAGCGCGAGGTGCAGCGGACCGGTGGGGGGCGCATCCACCTTGCTGTCCAGATAGACGGGCAGCATGTCGCCGATCGCCGTGCGCGCAAATTTCCCCTCCCGCAGCGACTCCATGCCGCCGAGCACAAGCAGCCCGCCGCCACGCTCGCTCACGAAGCGTTGCAGCATGCTCATTTGATCGGCGGTGAAAAATTCCGCTTCGAGGTCGTCGAGAATCACTGCGCGATACTTGAACAAATCCTCCGGCGTTTTGGGAAAGCCACTGCGCAGCTCGAATTCATCCGCCGTGTTGAGCCGGACGAAGACCGGTTGATCGTAGCGTTCGATGTCCTCCTTCGATTGATTGCCAAAGCCGCGAAAGAGGGGATTGCTCGATTCGCCGGCGCGTCCGCGGAATGCGAATTTCGGCTCGCGATTGGCCACGCGGATGAGCGCGACAAGCTGTGTTTGATCATCGCCCTCGACCGCGCGGCGCAGGAATTTGTATTCCCAATTTGGCCGCCCGCTGACGTAGAGCAGGCGGTACGGGCCGGCCCCGCGGTCCACGGTGATGATGCTCTCGTTATTGGCCAGCGTGGCTTCCGCGGCGCCCGCAGTCTTAGGCGTGGCGATGAAGCGGTAGAACAGCACGCCGGTTTTGATGGGGCGGATTTGAAAGCGGAAGACGAGTTTGCCATCGTTCGCGGGCACCTTCATCGTCTGCTCTGCGACTGGTTTTTCATTCGCGGCATCCTTGCCGGCTTCCACGAGCACCAGCTTGCCGACGATCTCTTCGCCGGGAAATCCGGTGGCTGCGGCATCGACCTGAATCGTCACCGGCGCATCTTCAAACGAAGTCTGGGTGACCGCGCTGTTGATAACCGCGAGGTCGCGCGCCGGGCCTTCCTTGCCGAAGACGACGGGATAAATCGGCGGCAGGGCGCGCAGCTTTTCCGGATCGCTGAGATCGGCCGCGATACCGTCGGTGAGCAGGATCACGGCGGCGAGCGGTTGCCCGCGATGGCGCTCCTGGAGCTGTGCCAGCGTGTGGCCGAGCGCGGTGGTCCGGCCATCGAAGGAAAGCTCGCGGAAGTCCTGCGAGGGCTGGAGTCGGGTATCGGCAAGGTAGTCGCGCATCTCGAAGCTTTCCTTGAGCTGCGTGTGCCAGAGGTTGCGCTCGCCGGTCAGCACGCGGCGCAGGGCGTCGCCGCGTGGCTCCGTCGCCTCGCGGTCCCGCAAGGTCATGCTCAGCGAATTGTCGGCGACGACGGCCAGCACATTGGCGCCGGGTTTGGCCCGCTCGCCGGTCAGCATCGGTTCGAGCAGGCACAAAAGCAGCGCGGTGATGCCGAGGAGCTTGAGCGCACCGCCGGAGTAGCGCAGCCATCTCGGCGCGCCCGAACGCGCGTAGGTCCATGCGACGAGGAGGTAGGCAATGGCGAAGGCGGCATAGGCATGCACCATCCACGCCTGGCCATTGAAAGTCAGACGCATCAGCGGCTCCGCCCGAGTTCTTCGTAATAACGCCGGACGCGCTCGGCGTATTTGGTCGGGACCGGATCGCGGTCGATCGGCACGAGGTTTTCCTTCGATTCGCGGCGGGCGAGTTCTTCCGTGAGACGGTTGCGCAACTCGGCGAGTGGCGTGCCGATCTTCGCCTTCACCAAGTCCCAATTTGGCGCCACGCTGTGCCGTTTGAACTCCACGCGGACGCCTTTGGCGAACTCGCGGATGCGCGCGACTTCGGTGCGGAGGACGGGATCGTCCACCATCTCCTCGACATTGCGCAAGCGGTCGGACCATTCGGTGAATTTCTCGCCGGTCAGTGGCCCGGCCTGTTCGCCGTCCGCCGGGCCTCCCCAGATCCCGCCGCCTGCATTGGAGCCAGTGCGAGGCCCGCGCGGGGGCGTGCCGCCAGCGAGTTGGCTCAAGCGCGAGCCCGTTTGCTGACCGCCTTGCGGTGCGTTGGTTCCCTGTCCCTCGCCGCGGCCCTGTCCTTGTCCCTGTCCCGGTGCCGGCGAATTCTGCGCGGTCCCCTGTCCTTGTCCGGGCTGCTGGCCTTGGCCCGGTTGCTGGCCCTCACCCTGTCCTTGTTCCCCGCGTTGACCGGCCATTTGTCCGCGGCTGCCCTGGCCGCTCTGTCCGGGTTGTTGACCTTCG
>Ga0335397_10006887_pt1 | contig 14570 bp, 13 predicted proteins | sample MAT04_FD_205740 | JGI IMG/M metagenome (GOLD analysis project Ga0335397, IMG submission 205740) | Freshwater microbial communities from Lake Fryxell liftoff mats and glacier meltwater in Antarctica - MAT-04 (spades assembly) (version 2) ...
GCAACTAGTTTAGAAGTATCCAAATTCATCATACATTTCCTCATATCTCTTACCGACGCAATTGTCGCTTGAGCGTAGCAAATAGGCATGGAAATAGTATCTCTCTCGCAAGGATTGCAGAGGCTATTTAATGACATAAATAGCATGAGCAGTGAGTGCGGGTTTAGTTCGGCGTAATTATCAGTCAGTTCGATTAATGTATTATCCACAACATATTCCTTGAGAGTAGGCAAGTTTTGTCCATCAAAACGCCACCCACGATGGCTCTGTTAAAATGAGACACGGCTGCATATGGCCTGCCGTGTCTCATTTGTCTCGTTTTTACCTTAAAACTGCGAAAATATGAGACAGTGGTCGAGTTCCAGACCCGTGTATTCCGCCATAAGTAATGAGACCAGGCTAAAGTCTGGTCTCATTACTTATGCACTAAGTCATCTGGCGAAATATGAAAAAGTAGATTCGAAGTAGGATGCGCAGCTTACATACCAAATCTGCTAAACTAAGCCTAATCACCAATAGCTAAGCAAGGAGTGTCAGTCGTGAAGCAGCATCTCAATGGTTTTATGGAGTTTGTGCGTGAACAGGGTGTCGTCGGACTGGCGGTTGGCTTCATCCTCGGAGCTGCCGTCGCGAAGGTCGTCAGCTCTCTGGTCGGTGACATTATTAATCCGCTGGTCGGTCTCATGCTCGGCTCATCTGACGGTTTGAAATCCGCCAACTTCAAGCTCGGCGGGGCGACTATCGCTTATGGCAGCTTCCTGGCTAATCTGCTCGATTTCGCCATCATCGCCGGTGTGGTGTATTTTGGTATCAAAATACTTGGTCTCGATAAGCTTGATATGAAAAAAGACAAGCCAGCTAAATAAGTCACGGCCGTTCCGCCATTTTTGCAGCTAAGCAAAAGCGTTGTGGCTTTTTTGTATCGCCTCAGACTATAATAAGAGTTGATTATGCAACCACCAGATCCATCTTCGCCCACTCCGAACGGCTCAAACTTGCAGCCGGGACAGTCGACCCCACTTGGCCCAGTGAGCCAGCCAGCTTCACCGCCTGTCGGCGCTCAGCCACCGATGCAGCCGACTCGCGAGATACAGTTTGGTGTGCCTCCTGTGCAGCCGGTAGCGACGCCTGCACCTGTAGACGAGGGGCATCCGATACCAGCGCCAGCCTCCAATCAGGCTCCCCCGATGGATCAGACAATGCCTGCACCTTACGATGATCAACCGGATGGCCCTGAGGAAGAGGGTGCCGAAGACCAGTTACTCAGCTGGAGCACGCCGGCCGAAGCTGGCTCACATCGCTCGAGCCAGTGGTACATTATCGTTGGAGTTATATCGGCAGCCCTGATCATCGTAGCGATCTTTTTAAGAAATTGGTTCTTCATTCCACTTGGCATTCTGGTGCCGATTGCGCTGACCCGGTACTCTGGCAAGGGTGCGGAAGCCCATAGCTATCGGCTTCTGACGTACGGCATGGAAGTGGACGGCAAGCATCATTCGTACGATGATTACAAGGCATTCTTCGAGGTACAGAACGATGGCAAGCCAGTCTTTGAGCTGGTGCCAACTCAGCGCTTCGGGGCTCTGCTGACACTTCACGCAACCAACGATATTGCCGATGATATCACTGAAGTCTTGAGCTCCGTGCTGCCGGAAACTGAGCCGCAGGGCTATCTCGGTGAGTCGGTTTTCAAGCGGCTCAAGTTTTAGCTTTACGAAGCCAGCTTTTTCAGGTAGAATGATCGCTGTTTCTTGATACATTTCTGTAGTTTTATATAAGCGCCCGTAGCTTTAGATGGATGTCATCACTGACAGGTGATGCCTATACAATCTCTGACGCTCAGTAGCGAAAATTACGCTGAACATTCACATTCAATATAGTATGTAGTTTATATAAGCGCCCGTAGCTCAGATGGATAGAGCGTCAGTTTGCGGTACTGAAGGTCGTAGGTTCGAGTCCCGCCGGGCGCACCATGTATTTCTAAACGCATACAAGTCTAGTTTTACAGCCAGAGAGCTTTTTTGTTATGCAAGAGACCTCTGGCTGTCGAAGTTAGACTTCGTACAGATCAAAGCCCATGAACGTTAAGGGCCCTTCTAGCCTATGCAATACGACCTCACCTCTAGAAGCACAAGACAAATCCGTACATTGTCTTTAGAGATGGCAGTCCACGCAGCGACCATGAGCGACTCTGTGTCCTCACCCTAGTCAAGTGTTCGTCGTAATGACGAATGATCCGCTCACGCTGGATCGGGCGCAGAGTTTCGTACCTAAGAGTAAGTCATTTTTTAAAGATACATGACTTATGTAACAAAAGCCCTCGGGCTGTAGCACAGTGGTGTGCATCCGTCACAAGCGGAAGGTGTAGGTTCGATCCCTGCCAGCTCGACAAAGTCAGTGCACTTACGGCGCAACGGATTAGATACCCGGTTTCCGCACCATTCGGGTGTGGAGCGCTAAAAAGTCACTGACCGAGGGAGTAGCTCAATTTGGTAGAGCGCTCGTCCTGTGGGCGAGAGGTTGTGGGTTCGAGTCCCGCCTCCTTCACCTCATACAATTCGTTGTCACAGTGCCACTGTGGCAACTACTGGTCGAAGCCCTCGCGATTGCGGGTGGTTTCGACCAGTTTTTCTTTTTTAGTAATTTGACAGTGAACTTCTTCTAGCCTTATAGTTGGTTTAAATTAACGGATACATTTCTCATGCCACCGACAGCCCCAGTGCCTTCAGCTTCACCAACCCAACCACCACCGACGGTAAATCTGACGAGTGGCGTATATCCAGGTGCAATGGGGCTATTCCAACCCAGTCGTGAAGCTATTAGTTTTTCATTTTGGCCACTTGTGCTGACCGCTTTAGTCTTTGCTGCGTTCTCGCTTGTGATAGCCACGGTGGTTGGCCTACTCGGCTTCAAGTTAAATACCCCTGGCTATAATCTAGCTACGAATATAGGTAGCCTTTTTGTTTCGGGTGCTTCTGCGTCAGCATTTGGCTTGATCATCCTCAACGCAATTCGCGGTAAGAAATCAAGTATGAGTGAAGCCCTTGAGTATGCAAAGCAGAACTATGTCCGATTCTTTCTGGCTAATTTAATCTACGCAGTAGCCGTAGGGCTCGGTATCATAGCCTTAATCGTACCTGGAATCATTTTGGCAGTTCGGCTGTCGATGGTGAATTATATTCTCATTGATAATCCAAACATGTCAGCTATGGAGGGAGTCAAGGCCAGTTGGGAAATGATGCGCGGCCATAGTGGTAAGTACTGGGGTATCATAGGTGTTTCTTTCCTCATGTTACTACCTACCCTCACTATTATAGGAGTTATTGCGACGGTCGTCTTGCTTGTGATGTATGCAGCAGCCGTTCCACTCCTGTACGAATACATCAAGAAAAATCAAGTTACAACTGCTGCCTAAGTAGGGGTTAGCGGGGCGTAAGCTCTGAGATATCCAGGTCTTTTTCAGGTATAATGTCTGGGTTGCGCGAAGTGTATCGAGTGATAGAAATGTAGATGCGCGCCCGTAGCTTTAGCTGGATGTTTCCGCCAGCGGCGGAACCTAAGAGTTTTCGCTCTATCCTGACGAGTGGTTGGGTTGCGCGAAGTGTATCGAGTGATAGAATTGTTAATTGCGCGCCCGTAGCTCAGCTGGATAGAGCGTTGGTTTCCGGTACCAAAGGTCAGAGGTTCGAATCCCCTCGGGCGCACCAAAATCAAATCGTGGAGAGGTGCAGGAGTGGTTGAACTGGACGGTCTCGAAAACCGTTGTACCTTCACCGGTACCGTGGGTTCGAATCCCACCCTCTCCGCCATAAGTAATGAGATCAGGCTTTAGTCTGGTCTCATTACTTATGCGTTAAGTTAGTAGGATTCGAAGTAAGATGCCCGAAAAATTAAGCTAGACATAATTTTTTAGGGTAAATCCCACCCTCTCCGCCAATTATTCAAAATATTTGTTATACTCGCCCTATGAATGCCAACAAAACCCAGCCAAGCTCTAGCTCCGTCGCAGATTACTTACAAGGTAAGAGGAATGAAGGGCTCAAAGCTGAAGCTAGTAAGCTAAATATACTAATGACCGAAATCACCGGTGTTAATCCGGTCATGTGGGGGACAAGCATCGTCGGTTATGGCTCACATCACTATGTCTATAGTTCAGGCCGTGAGGGTAGCTACGTGGCGGTTGGTTTCGCCGTGCGCACCAAAGCGCTAGTGATATACGGGCTTAGTCCAGATGCTATCGCTGATCCGAAGCTTGGCAAAGTAACCCATGGCAAAGGCTGCTTGTACATTGCATCACTTAATGATGTCGATCTGGCGATTCTTGGTGCTTTCGTGAAGGAAGCTTTTGTTAGAAATAATAACCAGGACTATTAAAGGGTAAAGGTCTGTCGGAGATTTATAAGCACTTCACTTATTTTTGATCGCTTAAGGCGCCCAATTCTTGCTAAAACAATACTCACATCGGTAGTAAAGAGTTTATCTGGTCGGATATAGCTTAGCCTCGTGAGAATTCCATCCACAATTTCAGTGTTCTTGAGAGGTATGGCGCGAATGCTGGCATACGGCTGCGAGGTGATTTGGCATAAGATAACGTCATCAAATTCAGCTAGACCCACCACCAAGGCCGGCCGCTTCTTCGTTGCAGAGTGATCGGAGAAGGGGAATGCAATGACGACAATATCGCCGTCTACAAGCTTGCCCACGCGCTATCTTCCTCGGGCCGCCGCCAGTCTTTGGTCAGCGACTGCTCACTAAGTAGGGTAGTTTCAAATAATTTTTTTTTCTGGTCGAGCTGGAGTGAGTCGAATCTCACCTTTCTTAACGTGAATATTGATATCCAGTAATAGCCCACTCTACTCGCATGGAGGCTGGCATATCTATGAGGTGCGGTGACCATTAAGAATGGCTTACGCTATTTTTACTTTAAACGTAGGCGATGATGAGGGCGACGACGGAGGCGCCGTATGATTACCGTGGCAGAGACTATGATGATGCCAAACATGATAGTTGTAAGAATAGATTTTGCACCAGTCAATGGTAATGCTCCCAAGACAGCCTGCATGCCGCCACTTAGAGAAGTTGACCCTGGAGGCGTAACTGGCGCTGGAGGTATAACCGGCGCAGGATAAGCGCTAAATGCTATGTTATTGATTGAATTACCTAAAACATCCAAGAAGTCCTGGGCTCCACCTAGTGCGCTTGAAAAGACCGCATAATCTGGATCAATATTATCATTGATACCTACAACTGAATAGTTAGTAAAGCGTAAGCTAGACCCTGAAGTGACTCTGTAGTTGAGTATCGCCGATACACTTTGACCAGCAGCTAATAAGGTGCCTGGCACCGTGTAGCCACAATTTACTAGCTCATGATCGGCGTGATTACCAAGTAGCGGACCAATTAGTGAAGCTGAGCCTATCCCCTCGCTATTACAGTTAATGTTTGTCCCGGAGCCGCTGAGAAAAGTTAAGTCTGGAGGCGCAATATTTAAAAATAAGGCGTTTCCAGTATTCTGCGAAGTGTCAAGCCTACCGATATTAACATCATCAGGTCCATTGTTCGTGAAGGTCAGGGTGTAGTGGATGATGGCTCCGGGCGCAACGTCCTGGGGATTATTTAGGGTTATCGAAGTAGCGATGTCATAGATACCGGGTACTTGACCGCCAAACTCACTGGTTGGTCCAAAGCCGCTTGGCGTAGAGCTATCTATTTGAGTAGCTGTCATTGCCAGGTTGGTTACACCAGTAATGCCATTAAGGGTGTAACTATGGTTTTGACTACCTGTGCCAGTAGATGTTACATCTTGGAAGCCTAAGTAGACCTGGCCTTCACCATTGCCAGAGGGATCAGCAGTGGTATTTTTGTAAAACTCAATACGATAGGAACCAGCTGGAACGTCGAGGATGTAGTCTACAGTGGTATTCCCGAAGGCTTCAACAGCATCAGTATAGTACGGAAAGTTAATAAGATCGTTAGGTCCGATGTCGGAATCAAGGGGGTCATTTTGAGTTAAGCCACCACCGCCTAAATCAATACCTAACCCCACATTATCATGAATGGAATTACCAAGTATGGCTACACGGGTGGCATCGTCATTAACCAATATACCGGCATCCTGATTATTGGCGATTATATTAGCTTCACTAGTGGCGGTGCCACCTATCAGGTTACCTATACCGTCGTGGACGTATACCCAACCCAGGGTTGAAACGACTACACCAGAACCTTGATTTCCGAGGGGTGTAAAACCATCTGCGCCAACACCAATTTTATTACCTTGTACTGTCACGTTGTAGCCACCGTCATGAATAGTAATTCCACTGGGGCGGAAACCGCTTTGGGCTGATGTATTGCCTGCAATTACGTTGCCCGCTCTTGGAGCAGCACCGCCGATTAAGACATCGTGCGAAGCTAGGTGATAGCCTCCTCCCGAAACAGTACCAACACTAATGCCGTCTGCTACATGACCTGTGCCCAGAGGATGCGAAGGCGATGCATTACCAGTATGGTCAGTACCGATATAGTTACCCTGTATAGTTGTATCGTAAGTACCGTCACGCAATGAAATGCCATACTCGCTACTACTAGCTATAACATTCCCAGCTCCAATGGCAGTACCGCCGATTAAATCGTGAGCCGAGTGCGTTATTAATAGACTATTACCATGACCAAAGGCGTAACCGCATGGCATAGCAGTAAGGCCGTCAGCCGTAAGACCAAAGTAGTTACCCTGCACGGTGGTATACTGTGATTCTGCTGGTACAGATGGATCAGATCCTACGTAATCACTTTGTATAAATAATTCACCAAACTGGTTGCCACTTATAAGATTACGCTCTGCAGGAGCTGTGCCTCCTACGAGCGTATGTAAACTAGATATTATCATTACTCCTGAGCCAGTAACAGAGCTGGAGTTGAAGTGCCCGGCTGGTTGATTGATGAGGCCGGTGGGGTCTGTACCAATATAGTTACCCTGTATGGTAACGTTGTTTGAATCACGAATCAGTATACCATTCCCGCCACAATTGCTAATTACTAGCCCTCGAATTAAAACACCGGTGGCATTTTCTGTTTTAAAACAATCGGCCAATGGCGGACTACTTGCTCCATTCACTTGCACCAGCAGCTTACCATTGAACGGAGCTGGGCTGACGGCCGTATTGGGTGTGGCGTATGTCTGGGAATAACCATCTATGGTGACAGAACTAGCAATGGAGGGGAGTGCTGAGCTTATGGCAATAGTGTACCCACTATAACTGTTAATGAAGTCGGCGGGTCCAGTAAGAGTGAAGTTAATAGTATCGGCACCGGAACCACCAACACACTCGCCTAGCGAGATACCACTAGCGGTATCAGTATTGGCAGCTATGATGGCTTCACGCAGAGTACACACACCGTCGTCAGCTGTGTTATCGGCTTTAGAATTAACTATGATTGTAGACGCGGCGTGTACTTTAGGTAAACGAAGGGTGGTAATACCAAAAACCACCAATAATACTAGTGTAGTAGTACTCCCCCAAATGTAAAACTTAATATTAGACATAGATTGTGTTTGTTAACCTTTACCGCACAACGGCTTAAAGTTTAAAGCTTATGATTAGTGTATCATAATAGTAGTTATGTTAAGGAAGCAGTGCTTGGGGTGACTCTATCCCAACTTATCCTCAGAATTCCTAGATATTTTAGCACTTGTAAGCCATATATCTATTCCCCCCAGATTGGTTTGCGGGGAGTGGCAAATTCCTTGCTGAAGCAAGTCAAACTGCACTACTCTAGCCTTGGACTATTTTTTCGGCTGACAATATCTAGCGACACGCTGATTGTGGATAGTATGATGTCTGGAATGACTGCTTTGATAGTTTGGTATACATTGAGTGGCCAACCCGCTGCCGGCATTTGCATTACTGGGGCTGGACGCAAGTGTAAATGCACCCTTATGCTGGAATAAACCCCCCAAGTCAGCTAGGCTAGTAGGTATGACAAAATCCTACCCCGAAGCTGTGCAATGGAATCTCGACGACATTCTTTCTCTCGATCAATTTGATAGTCTCTACGCTGAAGTCGAAGCCGCGATACCGGAATGTAGCCTGTGGCTGGAGAAGCTTACGCCAGCTATGCCCGAGTCGTTGCTGCAAGAATATTTTGCCTGGCACTTCGAGCTAGCCGAAAAAGTCACCCGTCTGTATGATCGGGCGGCACTGTGGGAATCAACTGATGGCAAGGCCGGTGAGCCAGCCCGACTCAAAGCTCGCGTCCAGGATCTTTCGATCAAGCTATCTGAGGTTGAGCGACCGAGCAGTATGTGGTTTAAGGGCAAGGCTGTTGCAGGCCGTGACCTGCTCGATGACACGAACGCCAAGCGCCTCTTTGCCTCTATCGCCGGTATGGAATACCCGCTTCATTATTCGCGCCTGATGGCCAAGCACAGCCTCTCACTGAGCGAAGAAAGCATTATTAGTCACAAGGATATGACGGGTACGAGCGTGCTGATCGATCTGCGCGAGGCCATCGAGACAGATTTTCGCTATAGCCTGAAGCTTGCGGGGAAGACCGAAAAATACGAAACCACCTCCGAGCTGATGATGCACGCTTATTCGACCGACCCGCAGCGTCGCGAGGCTACCTATCGCGCCCTCTACGCTCCGTACGCCGAAAACAAAGATAAGCTCTTCAAGATTTATCAGGCAGTGGTCAAAGACTGGGCGTACGAGGCAAAATTACGCGGCTACCCAAGCTCGATAGCGATGCGAAATGCCGGCAATCAGATACCTGATAAAGCAATCGAAACGTTGCTGGAAGTTTGCGAGTCCGAAACGGCCGTCTTCCAAGACTTCTTTGCCTGGAAGGCCAAGCAGCTCGGGCTCAAGCAGCTGCAACGCTTCGATATTTACGCTCCGATCGGTGAAAGCACCCAGGAATTTAGCTACGCTGAGTCAGTCGATCTGGTGCTAACAAGCTTCGCCACTTTCTCGCAGGATTTTGCTGCCAAGGCCAAGCGAATCATTGATGACAAGCACGTCGATTCACACCCTAGCAGCGTCAAGCGGGGTGGTGCCTTTTGCGCGACGATCGTGCCTTCAATGTCGCCGTATGTCTTGCTCAATTTTACCGGTCGCGGGCGCGATGTTTCGACGTTAGCTCACGAGCTTGGCCACGGCGTTCACTCACTCTACGCCGCCGATCTACCAATTGGGAGTCAGCATGCCAATCTACCATTGGCTGAGACAGCCTCGACGTTTGGCGAAATGATCCTTTTCGAAGCCCTCTTAGCCAAACTTGATGATCCGATGGAACGGAAGGCGCTAATTGCCGAGAAAGTAGCCGATAGTTACGCCACGATCTGCCGCCAGACGTTCTTTGTAAAGTTTGAAATAGCCGCCCATGAAGCTATCCCACAAGGCGCCGGCCCAGCCGATCTCGAGAAGCTTTGGCTCGAGACTCTCCAGACGCAATTTGGTGCCAGTGTCGTAGTCGATGAGGTCTTTAAGAACGAATGGTCGTACATTCCGCACATCGTGCACACGCCATTCTACTGTTACGCCTACAGCTTCGGCGAGCTACTCAGCCTGTCGCTGTATTCACGCTATAAGAAGGAAGGTCAGAGCTTCGTGCCGAAAGTCGAAGCTATACTCCGGGCTGGTGGATCACGCGAACCACACTTGGTATTACAAGAGCTGGGTATCGACATGACCGACGCCGATTTCTGGCGCGGCGGTTTCGAAATAATAAAAGACTGGGTTGCGGAGCTGGCGAAGTAAATAAAAAACCTCTCATCGCGGTGAAGCGATAAGAGGTGGGACGATTTGTCCCAAGATTTGTGGAGCTAGCGGCGTGGTTTTTTTGCTGGTGAGGTAATGACCCCACCAGCAATCCGGCCTAATGCCACCAGAGGATTGTGTCTGGTGACACGTCCAGCAATCAGCTGGCTGCCCAGCACCGGCTCAAAAGTCATGTACTCACTGGCACCCCCTAGGGTAGTGCCTGAGACGTGATTTTCTCGCTGGCTGCGGGCGACACCCTCATTGAGGACCGAGACTACCTTCGTGACAGCTCGAGTTTCTCCAGCAGCGCCGGCTGGAAAGTCCAAGGCTAGAACGAGATGCATGTCTGCATCAACCTCTTTGCCATAAACTTCGAGCGGATACACATACTGTGTCTCAGTCTCGTTGCTTGGACCAACCAACCACATGCCATCTTCGACATCAGTCTTCCGGCTGGAGTACCAACTGTAGGCAGTGCCAGAGTTGGTAACCACGAAAGTCTGGCCCGAATTACACGGATAGATCATCTCACGATGGTCGCCCTCGAGCGATCGGGCATACTGCGTTTGCAGTATGCCATGCGAGTCTATCCGCAAAAGCTGGTACGAATTCCGGCCTGAAGCTGCGATGAGCAGCTTTGTTTCAGGCATAAGATTCGCCAGGCTACCGGGTACATAGGCCGACTCGATGAGTTGGCTGATGCGACCCTGCAATGCCCGTTTTTCCAGCTCGAGCTCGTGGATTTGAGCTCGTTGGCTGGCAGCCCGTGCAGTCTTGGTTGAGCCGGCGTATTCTTCGTAGAATTCCTTTCGGGTGATCGGATCTTGAAGGAGCCGCATAGCTTCTATGACTGAGGCATAATCGCTGGCCTTACCACCCCGGTCGGGATGGCGATAGGCTGAAGCAATATGCCGAAATGCGGCTTTCGCGATATCGAGCGAGCCTGCCTCCCCAGCCACTTTGACAGCGGCTGGGGTAAGTCCGAGCTCCTCGAATGGGTTTTTGAAGGATCGGCCGCCCATTAGACGAAAACCTCTACGAGGTTTTCGAGACTGGTTATGACCCGCTCTTCAGCGATTTCAATCAACCCCTCCATCAGTGCCATCGAGTCGGCGTTTTTATCCTCAGCGCGTTGTTGCTCGGAGTTCGCCTTCTTGTGGTAGCCGTTGATGGCATCTCGTGTGCTAATGACGGCATTCTCGGCGTCATCAGTGTCGGTCAGACGGACGTCGAAACGTCGGAGCCAGGATTTGGCAAACTCGACTGGAATCTCCAGCTCCTCAGCAAATAACAGCAGGTTGTGGGCTTGGATAGGGAGAAGCCCAGCGTCGAGCTGTCGTAGGATGGCACCGACGGAAGCTTTCTTGAGGCTTCCGATCGTTGTGGCGATCGTGAGAGCGGCTTCGACCTGTTCGAATTCGCCGTCATAGCGCATCACTGCACTGGTAATCCGATCAGACAGGTTTCTTATATCAGTCGGACCGAGTCCGCTGAATTGTTCGAGTCCGTCGTGCCGGATCAGGTCGCCAACGGCGGCCTTCACTAGTTCGGTAGATGGGATGGATGTGGTGGCTTGGTCGGACATGCCGACCTCCTTCTTTGTGTAGGTGCTAAAACAGATCGTAGTATAGCTGTTATGCAGTAAAATGTCAATGTATCGTAACAGATTGTATAATCTGCTTACTAATACTCAAGCAGACTTTGCTTAAGATCATAAACATTTGAAGTATAAGTAGTATCTTCGGCTATACTATAAAGTAAAAGGAGCACTCCTATGAATGATCACAAGATAAACTCTGAAGAACTTAAAAAACGTCTGACACCTGAAGAATTCGAAATCACTCAAAACGCTGGCACTGAAGCACCCTTCAGCGGCAAATACTGGAACGAGCACACCGACGGTAGCTACACCTGCAAAGTCTGTGGCCAAACCCTCTTCGACAGCCAGCACAAGTTTGAATCAGGCTCAGGCTGGCCCAGCTTCGATCGGGCGATCCCTGGCACTATTGAGGAGCACACCGACACCAGTCACGGCATGAAGCGCACTGAAGTGACATGTAGTCGCTGCGGCGCACACTTGGGGCATATGTTCGAAGACGGCCCAGCTGATACGACAGGTCAGCGGTTTTGCATCAATTCGGCAAGCTTAGAGCTGCAGCCCAAAGCCGGCTAGCTTCTATACTGTTGACTGCGCTGGCAAAAGTACGTCGTCATACCAACGATGAAGAGCAATAGCACAGTGGCGACGAAATTATAGAAAAAGTGTTGATTACCAATGCCTATATATTGGGCGAAGTACAAGCACATCGCCAGCATAGTGATGATTGTCGCTATGGCTATCTTGACCGAGTGGGAGCGAGTCTCGTGTTCGAGTATGGAGAATTCTGACTGTGAATAAAAGAAAAGGCCTACCAAAGCCACGGTAATCGTCGTGACGCGCAAGAAATCGTCCTTGGTCAGGGCGCTGATCACCATCGGCGTGGCTATGATGAAGAGATACAGTCCTAGAAACTCGAGGATATTATTGGCATAGATGAGATAGCGCTTGATTCGTCCTGGTCGATTGGCGGTGACTTCAAGGCCGGCATTTGAGTAGATGCTGGCCGCGAAGATAAAGCTAAACGTGCTTATTATCAAGAAGAGTAGGGGAATCTTGATGCTATCGTCGAAGTTTTTGTATTGCGATATGACTGCTCCGGCGAAGAAGAGTGTGACGGCGCTCATAAATGAAGCGAATGTCACCCCGACAGATATTTCCCAATTAATTGTGTCGGGGTTTTTCATTGTCTTAAGCATAAGTTTTTTTGATGAGAATGTCGAGCTGCTAACTGGGTAGAGAGTAAAAAGAAAATGGGTGGGGAAGCATAGTGCCTCCCCACCCGATTGGCTTACTGCCAATCTGTTGTGAATTACCACTCACCACCGGCTCGGCAGTAGTTCACGATATCCCAGTGGCACCAGCCACCATTGCTGGCCTTCTGATACATGACCAGTACGTTGTAGTACGGATCATTCCAGGGGCCCAACAGGTTTTTGCGCATGCCAGCACTGATTTGTGTGCAGCCGGCATACTGGCTACCAGGGCGACGCGCCCCAGGCTGATTGCCTGACTCGCGCTTTACGACGCGAATTGCCCGGGACTGGTCCCAGCGTCCTTCGAAAAGATAGTCAACGGCTTGAGTACAGGTCGTGAAGGCCCGATAGGGTTTCTCGACCAGACCAGGCTTCTGGTTGGCAATTGTAGCGGTTGCTAACTTTGCGCAGGTACCAGCTCCTTGAGCAGCATCTATCTGATCGCAGAGCTGGTTGACTTGGACGGGCTGCAGGTTCTGTCTACTGGCTTGGTTGAAGGCAGCCACTGTCTCAGGGGTAATGTAACCCGAGATGTCACGACAGCCAACGGTGGTTAGCGCGACGAGTCCGACCACAAGTATGGCCAGACGATTTGATTGCTTGTGAGTACTCATTTTTTGGGAATCCTCCCAGGTACGGGGGAGAGCGGGGGCTCACCCAGATGGAAGATTGTCAGCTTGTAAGCCGTCTTTGGCACGCCTCGATGGTTTTCTACAGCGTGATTTGGCTTAAGGTCTCAGCTTCTCAGGTTAGCGTACGGTTGTACTCCGAGAGAAGTTCAGACTGGTTTGACAATCAGTTAATACAATAACACAAATTATTATTGTTAGCAATAGATTTTAGCGTCGGAAAAGCTTATGGTGCATGTTGATTATGGCGTGTTTTCATCTTAGAATTCACCGCCAGCACCACAGTAATTCACCAGATCCCAGTGACACCATCCCCAGCGTGGATTATCTACCGCGTCGCGCAAAGCCAGTACGTTGTAGTAGGGGTCATTCCAGGGTCCGCGCAAGAATGTCGCTTGTAGTGTGGTCGAGAGCTGGGCACAGCCGGCATACTGGCTACCGGGACGACGAGCTTGCGGATTATTGGTTGATTCTCGATAGACAATCTTGACTGCACGAGCGTAATCGACCCGATCAGTGAAGACGTAATCAACCGCTTCACGGCAGTTTGCAAAGGCACGATACGGACGGACTGGGTCGCCAGGGGGCATTAGTGGTGCACGCTGGGCGACTAGTGTTTTGATGAGTGTCTCACAAGACCCATAGGTTGGACTAGCCAGACAGACTTGGTGGGTAGTCTCCAAATCGAGCTCGGTTTGGGCCCGAGCAGGAGTACTGGGGCGGGGGATGAAAAGCGCACTTAGAGCAAGGCTAAAAGAGATTGTAGCGACTGTTATAAATGCGTTTGAATTATTGTCTGAAAAACGGCGCAAATACCAACTTTTTAGAGCTGTTTGCGATGAATGTTTGGTGCTTTTGGTTTTTTGGGATGTGCGAGTCATAGTTGTCGCATGAGATTACGACAACATCATTATAGCAAATAAGCGTAAGAATTACAAGTGCTTAAGTAACGTCGCGACGTCGTGCCAGAAGCCGCTTGAGCCTACCTGGACTATTGGTCGTGATGAATTCGGCCTCGCAGTTGATTTCTTGATCATGATCCTCGGGCCGACCAACGCCTGCCCAAATATTGACTGGCTTGCCGAGTTTCTGTAGCTTCTCGATGTATGTGGGGTTTGCCTTGGTGGCAGCGATGGCTAGTACGTCAAACTTATTAGCCAACCATTGCGGTGGCCTGAAGCCGAAGAGAGGGAGGAATGCCCAACAAGTCAGGGCTTGGGGGTTCTTTTTCTTGATTTGGGCCAACAGGCGTGGGTCGAATGAGAGAAACAAAACCTTGTCGATCAGGCCACGACTAGCGACGGCGTCATACACCCGGCTAGCGAAC
>Ga0335397_10006893_pt1 | contig 14559 bp, 11 predicted proteins | sample MAT04_FD_205740 | JGI IMG/M metagenome (GOLD analysis project Ga0335397, IMG submission 205740) | Freshwater microbial communities from Lake Fryxell liftoff mats and glacier meltwater in Antarctica - MAT-04 (spades assembly) (version 2) ...
GACTTTCATTTTCAGCCCACCCACGCCGATGGCCCCATAACGAATGACCCCGTCAACTTCGACCGCCTTATCCATCACGCCGATGTCTGCGATTCCTGCTGGAGGCACGGCATTGAGGTCGATGGCCAGCTTCAGTCCCTGGATTCTTTGCAGCGCACCGGGTTCCAGGAAACAGACACCAGCAGCCCCGGCAGCAACGATCAACTCGGCGTCTCGGCACAACGCTTCGAATTCAGACGGTTTTGAAGCACTCGCCGGACTAACCGTGGCACGATTTACTTTCGCACGAATCGTTTCGCACGCCCCCTCAGCCCGATCCAACGTCCGGGACACCAGCGCGACTTCAGATTTTTCCAAAGCCAGCAACTCCGCAACTCGAATCCCGACCGGGCCGGTGGCCCCCAGTACGATCGATTTGCATCCGGCAAGACTGACATGCTTCCTGGCGCTTGCAATCGCGGCGGCAGCCGTTGTATTGCATCCGTTGGAATCCATCATCACCGAGACCCGCATTGGCCCGAAGAATGTCTTTGACACTTTCCGAAGCAATGTTTCTCCCGCAGCGACATCACTGCCGCCAATGAAAATCGCAGTAGACTTCAGATCCGCCGGACCGCGTGTGAAGATCAAGCCGTGGACAAGTCCGGTGACGTTATCCGGTGTCACCGCAGCATGAGGCAACAGGAGTTCTACGCCAGCATCGACGGCGACCACCTGATCGAAAGTACTGGCATGGACGTCCGTGTCGAATTGGGCAAGTATTGTTTTCAATTGCAATTCCGGATGCTTCGGGTCAATGGAAAAAGGTCCGCAGGATGATACCGGGCATTCCCACTTTCGCAAGTTCGCAGAACGATCGAAAACGCGATTAAAAACTGCTACCCTGCTACGATGAATGAACTGCCCGTCATCGGTGTCACGGAACTTATCACGGCCTTCAAGGAAGTTGTAGAAACTGCCTTGCCGCCATGCAGTGTCGAAGGCGAAGTTTCAAATTGTAAGAAAAGTCCTTCCGGCCACTGGTATCTGACGCTTAAAGACGACGCCTCTGAAATCAGCGCCGTGATCTGGCGCAGCGCGGCGGCGCGAATGAAATTTGTGCCAAAAGACGGCATGAAGGTGCTGGCGACAGGTTCCTTGCAGGTTTATGTGGCTCGCGGTACATGTCAATTCGTCATCACACAACTGATGCCACAGGGAATCGGCGAACTGGAAATGGCTTTTCGCCAGTTGCGTGACAAACTGGCGGCCGAAGGCTTATTTGAGGAATCTCGCAAGCGCAAGATTCCGCGTATTCCAAATCGTATTGCCCTGATCACAAGCCCATCGAGCGCCGCCGTTCGCGACATGATTCAGGTGATCACACGACGCTGGCCTGGCGCAAAGATCGTGGTTGTGCCCGTCCGCGTTCAGGGCAAAGAAGCGTCCGACGACATTGTGAAGGCTCTGCGAAACGTGCATCGTATTCCTGAAGTTGACGTTGTTATCGTCGGTCGCGGTGGCGGAAGCCTGGAAGACTTGTGGTGCTTCAACGAGGAAAAAGTTGCGCGTGCAATCGCGGCATGTCGGGTTCCGGTGATCAGTGCGGTCGGCCACGAAATCGATGTGTCGATTGCCGATCTTGTCGCCGACCGTCGCGCGCTGACACCCAGTGAAGCCGGTGAACTGGTCGTGCCGTCTGCTGCCGATCTGCGTGATTCACTGAATGAGTTGGCTCAACGAATGCGGCAGACACTTCGCTATTCACTCGAGAGAATGCGACTCCGTCTGAGTGCCATCGAAGCAAGATCGGTTCTGCAACGTCCGATGACGCTGATCGATCAGCGACGCATGGCGTGCGACGAACTTGGCCAACGTTTGGTATCCTCCACAAAACTTTTCGTCGAACGCCGCCAGCAAACCGTCGCCCGCATCGCCGCGTCTCTTCATGCCCTCAGTCCTCTGCTGGTTTTATCACGCGGCTTTTCGTTGACTCAAACAGCCGACGGCACCGTGCTGCGACACAGCAAACAAGTCGCCGCAGGAGATACACTCGTGACACGTCTGGCAGACGGAGTTGTGAATTCGACAGTCAATCTGTCGTAGCCACGAATCAACACGAGGGAGTCGCCCGATCGGTCCTCAAATCAGGCGCTAAACACTGGCGCCACGACGAAGGAATCCGACCTGAGGAGAGGTCGGACTACGTTATTCCGAAGATCGTCAATCCCCGAATTGCCACGCCCACGATTCACCGTCAGCTTGGCGCTAGTGTTTCGGATACTGCGGCGGTGATTTTCCGGTTCGCCTGGTCACTCGCGGATACGTCATTCTTGACCATCTGATTCACAGACGGCGGAGACACGCACATTGCGGCCCCAATTTCTGATTCCGCCGGAGGACGACCATGCCGAGCGGTGTAGGTGTAAATGTTGCCATGATGTTTCTTTCTGAAGCTATTCAGTAACTCCGTTATTGGCCGCTTCAGACGAATGGTGGACGTCCTGAATCTGTAGCACTGGCGTCAGACCACTTTTTGTCAGGCTGTCCAGGCAATGACGTCTTCTGCCTGAGCTCCGATGATCAAGAGCGACTGTATCCGACCCCTGTCGCCGCTCTGCCTGGAAGATGCCAAACGCGGGGTGGAAAAATACGTACTCGAATACAACACCATTCGCCTGCACAGCGTTATCGGCTATGTGACCCCGCTGGCGATGCTGGAAGGCAGGCAGCAGGCGATCTTTGATGAACGCGATCGCAAGCTCGAACAAGCTCGACAACTCAGAGCCAAAACTCGTGCCGACAAATCTTCCGGAAAGTCCGAAGATTCCCTCAGCAATCAGGAACCTACAGCGTATCTTATTCCTGTCGTCGCGGAAGACAGGGCTCTGCCGGGAGGCAACCCGAGCGGCGCTGCGATGCCGTTGACGGAAGCCTGTGCTGGTCACGTCTGATCAGTTCAGGCTCCTTCAAAAACTATTCCGTTAATGGCCCTATGCGATAAATCCCGGGGGTTTGGGGGCTGGCCCCCAAGTCCACGCACCCAAGTCCACGCAATTCCAACTCCGAATCCTGTTTCCAAACCTGTTCAGCTTCACTCCATTACTTGCCTATTCTCAACACCCGTTTTCACAACTTACGCTGAACCAATACAGTAAAGACATTCAAATTGGACTTGATGATCTTGAAGCAGGCCGGTCGTCGCCATTGGACGTGGAAGACATCATCAGACGCGGTCGCCAAAGACTTGAGGCGTCACGAGCGTCCCAGTCATGACCGAAGTCCACAAATCCCGTGCTGCCAGTATTGATCTGGATAATGTCTGGTCCTATATCGCCGCCGACACTTTTATACGACGAATTCTTGCCAGGTGTCAGTCGTATTCTCATCAGCCGCATCTTGGGGAATCGCGTTCTGAACTTGGACGTGAGGTGCGTTGTTTCTCCGTCATCGCATGCGATGGAGAGAAACCTGTGTCACGGTCAGATGTCAATATTCGGCTGAGTGAAATTGTCTGTCACTTTGAACAGTTGGAAGATCCTCGATCGACCATTAATCGGCATCATCCTTTGCCGAGTGTCCTCACGATTTCGTTGATGGGAGTTCTTGCAGGAGCTGATGGGCCGACAGGAATTTCCAGGTGGGCTGTTGCTAAGAAAGATCTGCTTGTGCAGGCACTCGACCTGCCGTATGGGTTGCCTTCGCGATGCGTGATTCGGCGCGTCCTGTCGGCTTTGAAAGTCGATGCGTTTCAATCCTGCTTTGCCTGCTGGCTGAATTCGCTGCGGGATGCGGCAAAAGAAAAAGCGGGCATCAACGCGGAAGAAAAAGATCACATGGCGATTGATGGCAAGACCATGAGGCATAGTCACAATCGTGCGAAGGGACTCGGCCCCATGCACATGGTCAGTGCCTGGTTGTCGGAGTTCGGGCTGACGCTGGCACAGGTGGCGACGGTGGAGAAATCCAATGAAATCACAGCGATTCCGGAACTTTTGAAACTGATCGACCTGAAGGGATCCGTCATCACCATTGATGCGATGGGGACTCAAGTGGCGATCGCTGAACAGATCGTCGATGGTGAAGGGGATTATATTCTCGCGTTGAAAGCGAATCAGAACACCCTGTTTCAACAAGTGCTCAATTGTGTTGAAGACCACATCACCGATGACTTCGCACGTCTGAAAACTGCACGCCTTGAGGAGCCTTCGAAGAAGTCGCACGGTCGCGTGGACTCACGAATGTATCTGCAGTTTGAAGTGCCAAATGCTTTCTCAGGAACGTCTCGCTGGAAGGGTCTGAAGACGATCGGCATGTCGTCTATAAGAGCATAATCAAGGGCGAAGAACGAATCGACATTCGTTATTTCATCAGCAGTCTGTCTCTTGATATCGCACCGTTTTCGAAGGCCGTTCGCCGACACTGGGGAATCGAAACCACCTGTCACTGGAGTCTGGGTGTCACTTATGGCGAAGACGGATTAAGAACTCGCCCACGTACGATCGCGGAGAATTTAGCATGGCTTCGACGCTTCACTTTGTCTCTGCTCAAACAACATCCCGGCAAGGACAGCCTCGCTATGAAACGCCGAATCTGCGGATAGAATGATGACTTTTTGATGCAAGTCCTTAGTCTCACTACTATTTAAGTGTGCGCTGGCCTTGGTGTTCGAGCCATTCGGTCAGATTGAATTTTTCTGGAATTGCAGCAGGGAGTTTTGTGGCATGGACGTCTTCAATCCGATCCATTTTGAAAGTGCGGATTTCGCCGCGACGGCTGGACCAGGCGATCAAGTACAGACTGCCTCGATGAAACACAAATCCCTGCGGATACACTTCCTGTTCGACAGGCTCGGTTGCTTGATCGGACTGATACACAATCAGCGATACCAACCGATCTTCCCCCGAAGCTCTGCTCGGGGGAGGTGAAAGCTGGCGATTCAAAGCTTCTTCTCAGCAAGCCAGGCGGTCACAAGTTCGTCGAGGACATCCAGGGGCAGTGCACTGTTCCTCAGCACAACATCGTGGAATTCACGGATGTCGAAATTGTCGCCGAGTTCCTTTTCGCACCGCGCTCGCAGTTCCTGGATTTTTAGTTCGCCGATCTTGTACGCAAGCGCTTGCCCGGGCCAGACGATATAGCGATCAATTTCGTTTTCGATGTCCAGCATCGACTTGGCAGTATTGCTGGCGAAGTAATCGATCGCCGCGGCGCGGCTCCATTTCAAACTGTGCATTCCCGTATCAACCACCAGCCGCACGGCCCGCCACATTTCATATGTCAGTTGCCCGAAACGCGAATACGGATCCTGGTACAGTCCCAGCACGCCGCCCAGTTTTTCGGTGTACAGTGCCCAGCCTTCGACGAAGGCCGTATTGCCACCATAGCGACGGAACTCGGGGATCTCGGTCATCTCCATCGACAATCCGATCTGCAGATGGTGTCCGGGAACAGATTCGTGCAGTGACAATGCTTCGATTTCAAACTTCGGGCGAGTTTTCGGGCGATAGAGATTGACGAAATAGCTGCCCGGACGAGTCCCATCGGCAGCGGGAGGCCGATAATACGCCGTCGTTGTATCAGGAGCCATTTGATCGGGAATCGATCGAATATCGTAGTCAGATTTTGGCAGCCGCAGAAAGAGTTTTGGCAGGTTCGGATTGATGCGATCGCAACACGCTTGATAGGCCGCCAGCAATTCTTCAGGCGTGTCAAAATAGAATTGTTTTTCTGTTCGCAGGTGAGTCAGAAACTCCTGAAATGTTCCGCCAAATCCGACTCCTTTCTGAACAGCATCCATCTCGCTGCGGATACGTTTGACTTCCGTCAATCCGATATCGTGAATTTCCTGAGGCGTCAGGCGGGTCGTGGTAAAACGTCTAGCCAGGTGCGCGTACATCGCTTGACCATCTGGGCGTCGCCAGCAACCAACTTCATCAAAGCACGCAGGCAAGTATTCCTTCTCAAAGAATTCCAGAAACACGCGATACGACGGCAGGATGCACGATTCAATCGCCGATGCGGCCGCCTTCTGCAGCCGCTGCTTCTCCACATCGGTTAGCTCGACCGTGAATGTCCGGAATGGCTTGTAGTACGGACTCTCCTGAGGTTGATCAACCAGTTGTTTCCGAATCTGTGCGGGGACTCGCTGCATCACGATTTTTGGATGCAGCATTCCTTCTTTCATCCCTTGCCGCATCAGCGCCATCGTCCGCGCCATGTAGACTGGAAACGCATTCAGGCGCGCGATCCAGTCTTCGTAGTCTCGCAGCGTGTCGAACTGCAGAACATCGGCGGTGCTGTCTTCGTCCTGAATGCCACCGCGCTGATTGATGGGAAGCAGGTGGAGTTGGAATTGTTGCTCACTGATCTCCGCTTCGTACTGATACTCAAAGAGTCGGACGTTCAGTTGATCCTCGACGGAGAACTTCGCTCGATCCAGCAATTTCATGGCATCCAGCACCTGCCGCGTCTTTGCCTGTGACGCACGAATGGCGGTCAGTGAGATATCAGGCCATAGTTTGTTGTAGCGTTTGTCACCCAACTGAGACGCCTGCGTTGGGTTTTCACGCAGCGTCCGCTGCCATTCTTCATCGAAGATTCGATGCAGTTTAGTTGTGGCTTCTGAGGCCGTTTGAGTGACTGCTTTCGGCGGCGCTACCGGCTGAAAAGCGTGGGCCGTGATGGAAACGGCCAAAGAAATTAACAGTGCAAAGCCGCACAGAATGGAAACAGATACCAACCGCATGAAGGAATTCTTTCTGTGAGATTAGCCGGAACGCACTAGTGGTCGGTTGCCTTAATCGCCATTGAGTTCACCTCAGTGGTTTTCAGGATTCTGCACTACCGGAATTCCTGGTGTTTTCGAGTAGTGCAGAATCCCGAGAACCACCGGAATGAATCCGGTGGCGGGTAATTGTTTAGCCACATCGATGGCTTCACCAGCACGATTGTCGTCGGGGCAAGTAATTTTCCGAGTTTCTCGCGATTGTAATGCACTGGTTGACCATCGTTCCTGGGAACTGGTAAACTCGGGCCATTACAAATGGGAGAGAATTTCAATGTGTTGCCGATGTTGTCTGGTTGTGGTTTGCTTATTGTTCAATCTGATTTCGGTCTGCCCCGCGCAGGATATTGACCTCGGCACGGTGACCGAGAAACATCAAATGATACCGATGCGCGATGGCAAACATTTGTCGGCGTATCTTTATTTTCCAGCCGGTGAAGGCCCATGGCCGGTATTGTTTGAACAACGCTATGCGGATATCACTGGTGCGGGGACTCGTACGACGGCGGCAAAACTGGCGGAAGCAGGTTATGTCGTAGCGATGGTGAATTATCGTGGCACCTATAAGTCCGAAGGAACCTGGGTCGGTTATCGTGCGCTGGGCTGGGGCGAACTCAAAGACGGCTACGATGCCTGCGAATGGCTGGCGACGCAGTCGTGGAGTACCGGGAAGACGGGCACATTCGGAAGTTCACAGGCTGGATACGCTCAGAACTTTCTGGCCATCACGCAACCACCGCATCTGACGGCTCAGTACATGGTGGATACCGGCCTGAGTCTGTTTCACGAAGGCTACCGCATCGGTGGCACCACGCGCCCCGAACGATTCAAGTCGTTGTCACAGGTTGCTCGCGAGCCTGCAGACAACGATCGGCTGTTGGAAGAATGGTATCGGCATCCGCATTACGATGACTATTGGCGCGACGAAGATTGTTCGCTCCATTTCGACAAGATGAATGTCCCCTGCTTCACGATTGGAAGCTGGTACGATTTTATGAATCAGGGCTCGATTGCCAGTTTTCAGGGGCGGCAGAAAAGTGGTGGAGAAAACTCACGCGGCAAACAACAATTGATCATCGGTCCCTGGCTCCACGGCAGATTGAACAAAGGCAACAAGGTCGGCGACCTTGTGTATCCCGAAAACGCGACCTGGCCCGAATACGACCATATGATTCGCTGGTTTGATTATTGGCTCAAAGGAAAAGACACCGGCGTCGCGCAGGAGCCTGCAGTGCGATACTACGTCATGGGGGCTGTGGGTGAACAAGACGCACCCGGAAACGTGTGGCGAACGGCTGACGACTTTCCGCCGTTGGCCAGGATGACACCGATGTATCTGGCGGCTGATGGCCAACTGGCGACGACCGCCCCCGTCGCAGAAACTGGTTCCACAAGTTACGTCAGTGATCCGAAGAATCCCATGTCAATTCCCGGGACCAGCTTTCCCGGCGCGAAGGACAGCCAGGCATTTGAACAGCAAGCCGAAGTCAGAACATTTACCACAGAACCTCTGGAGTCTCCCACTGAATGGACTGGGCGTATTCGAGCGGAGTTGTATCTGTCATCCACTGCACCGGATACCGACGTGATTGTGCGCGTCAGCGATGTCTATCCCGACGGCCGTTCGATTCTGATTGTCGATTATCCGCAGCGATTGCGTTACCGGGACGGTTTTGATCATGAGGAGCTGATGACTCCCGGCGACGTTGTAAAAGTTGCCTACGATATTGGATGGATCAGCCAGATCTTCAACAAAGGCCATCGAATTCGCGTCACTGTTGCCAGTACCGGAGCACCGTTGTACGAACCCAATCCTCAAAACGGAAAACCGGCCACGATTGAGTTTCCCGACGATGCTGTGTCGGCCACAAACACCATTCATCACAGTCGCGCTCAAGCATCGCGAATTCTGGCACCGGTGGCACCTTGAACGTCGAAGTCAGCTATCTCGGTCGCAGCCAGTTGCGGCAGAGTTCCGACGGTCAGCGGATTCTGGAACTTGCACCGAATCTGTCACGAGACAAAGTTGCCTTCGATGCCATGTTGAAGGAACCGATCCGATTTCGCGAAGCGATCAGTACGCTGCACGACGTTGTAATCAACGATCTGACGTTCAAACCTCGCGACAAATCTGCGTACGAAGAATGGAAGAAGCAGCAACGTCTGCAGGAAAATACCATTCGTAAAACGGCGACGGAACAGGCTCGGCAGATAGTCGCCGCAGGACTTGCACCACGGCCGACTGAAGAATTGAAACAGGAGCATCGCCGGGCTCTCAATCGTTACTGGAAAGCACGATCAACCTTGAATACACGGTTGCGGCAACAGAACGAAACGCTGTGGCGACGTTTGATGCCGTATGATCCGGTCATCACGGTTGCTGACGATGTTGTGTTCTTTGAATGTTTTTCGAGTGATGAATCGAGCTATGGCTGTCTAACAATCGATCGTGAGGTGTGCTTTTCAGGTGCTCAGGATGCGGAGACGGGCACGACAAATATTGATTATTCGTGGCAGCTTTATCACAACTTTCAGTCGCTGCGAACTTATCGTGAGACACGGTTCTGCATCAATCCCGACGGCTTCTCCGTTCAGACATCCGATCGTGCGGACTATAACGAGGAGAAGATAGAACTGCCGGATGATTGGTTGCGTGGCTTCATGCAGTTGCAGGCGGCGATGACACTGCCAATGAAGAAAGTCACTCTTGGTGTCGCTGCAGTGTACTCGTTGCTGGCGTGGCTGAAACGTCATCGTGAAAAGCACGGCCCGCGCGCAATCCGGTTCGAACTGGAAGGTGGCAAGTCACCTCGGATGGTGCTGGAGCCCTGGAATGTTGCAATCGAAAGTCGAGGGACCGTTTACAAAGGCGCGGCTACGGAAACGATCCGGATCTGGGGACGACGACGTTTGATGAATCTGGTTCGGCTGCTGCCGCTCGCCACGCGCGTTGATGTGTATTTGCTGGGCACGGGATTGCCGAGTTTCTGGGTGTTGCAAATGGGCAATATGCGGCTGACATTGGGACTCAGTGGCTGGACAGCGAACGACTGGACTCGAGGCAGTGCTGTTCAAATGCTGTTGCCACCGACCGCTCCCGGTTTGTCGCAAGTCGTGGCTGCGGCGGCCCAGCTCAGTCAGCAGCGTGCTGTTACGCTGGGCAAATTGCGCAGGGACTTGAATTGTTCAACCGGTGACGCGACATCAGTGATGAATCAATTGGCGTTGCGCGGCCAGGCGATCTTCGATCTGGATGCCGATGTTTTCCGATGGCGACAGGTTCTGCCGATGGCATTGTCGGATCGCGAACTCGGTTCGCCACATCCGGAACTCGTAGCTGCGGAGAAAATCATTGCAGACGGAAAAGTCAAAGTGGAGACCTGCCAGGAAGCACTTCGCGGTGGTTTGATCGTCACTGGCAAGGTAGAAAACCAGAGTTGCGAAGTGCTGATCGACGGCGACGGCATTATTCGTAAGGGATCATGCCGGTGTAGCTGGCACTTCAAATCGGGATTGAGAAACGGCCCTTGTCGCCATTTGCAGGCCTTGCGAGAAAGTGTTCGCAGTTTTTCAAAATAGACCCCGAGCATTCGCGTTTTTTGCGTTAAACGGTTTACGGCATGACGCCGGAGGTTGCGAGCAGTAGATGTCGCACCTGATCGTCGCCGGAGTTATGGCTTTTTCGATCACTTCATGGGCTCAGGATAATGCAGTTGTTCATGCAGTCGCGGGGCAAGATCCTGCACCGCTTCTCATCACAAAAGTCTATGAAATCTCATTGCTGACGACGGAGCAGCAGCATTTCCCATTTAATGACAGTTCACCGAATGGTTTTGCTCGAATACTTCAATTCCAGCGAGGATCCGATGGTCATAGTGCAGGAGGTGCTGGTGGAGGAGGGGGATTCTTCAGTGTGGCAGATGACGCAGGTTAATCTGTGGAGCTGCCTCTGAAACAACGGACCTCGCTTTGACTGGACGAAGGTGGCTATGACGGGACGCTGCTGTGTCGTGAACGAACTACGACCCATATAGCCTCAGGCAAAAAAGTTCCCGTTATTCCTGGATCGACGCCTGTGGTGGGAACCGGTTCAGTCGGCCAAAGTCCTACAGTACAAATGCTGCATCTGGGACTTTTCATGGAAGCACGAATCACATCGGTTCCGGACTTTTTGAAACCAGCGAGCGATGAAAAATTTTCTGATTCAGTGGATTTGAATTTCCGGACGAAAGTCACCGGCAATGACGCTCATATTCAGGAACGATCCACGATCGAAAAGATCGATCGTTATGAATTAGCAGAACATACTGCAGAGGGCTGTTGCCGAATCCCAATTGGTGATCCAACTTTGGTGGCCTCGCTGACACAGATGTCGAAGCAGCAGAGGAACTCTTCGGAAGTTCCATCGGAACTTCAACTTGTGGTCCGATTGACGCGAATTACTGAGTGAACTGCAAATTCGAGATCCGAGCTTCTCCCGGCTCTACTCGCGAGCGGAAGTCCCTGCCAGCGTGGGATCTTTTGTCGTCCAGCGCAGCAACAGCGGCAGCAGGATCAGGTCGCTGATCAGGCCGCCGATCATTGATAAACTTAACAGCGCGCCGAAATAGACGAGCGGAATGAACTCGGACACAGTCAGCACCATGAAACCCGCGACGAGCGCGATGTGAGCCAGCACGACGGCAACGCCGACTCCGGATTGCGCGATTTGCAGGGCTCGAGTCACTCCGACTTCTGGCAGTGATTTCTGAAACACGGCAACGTAGTGGACAGACGCTGTAAATCCCATCGCGACGCTGGCGATCATCGCGGTACCGATATTCACAGGGACATTCAACAGTCCCAGCGATCCGGTTACCAGTGCAATCGGAAACACGTTGGGGACCAGGGAAATGAGTCCGATCCTGAGACTGCCAAACGCAATCCACATGCAGATTACTGTGCCTAAAGATGCGACCGTGAAACTACGAATCTGATCGGCAAGAAGGCTATCGATAATATGAGCCATCAGGACAAACAAACCGGTTGCCGTCGCCGATTCGTTTGGTGGCGCGGAGACGCTGGATGTTACTGCGGCACCGCTGGCAACCAGTGCTGCATGAGCCCTTTCGGTCTCTATGGCATGCTGTTTATCGAAATGATTTGCGACCACATCCCGCACTCGCTCGATCTGAGCCAGCTTCAGATGAGTTGGCTGCTGTTCTTTGGAATGCAGCACGATTCGCATCCGGTGCCGATCCGGATTGTAGAAACCGGCCACAAGATCAGGCTGTTTGTTCGTAAAAGTGTTGAGACGCTTCAATGCGTTGCCGAACCGTGGCGGAATATCAATGCCATCGTTCAGCGACAGGATATTCAGTTCAATTCCTTCTTCGTTGAGTCCCAGCAGGCGATCCGTGAGTTCACGAGTGCTGTCAAGAAAATCATTTGTGATGGGATCCTGCACATCGAATGCAACATCCCAGGAGCCCGCTGGTCCAAGATTTGATTCGACAAACTTCAATGATCGCACGATTGGCGAAGACTCGCGGAAGTTTTTGCTGAAATCCGTCTCCACCTGCATAAAGAACAGCCCCGGTGCTGTAACGGCCGTCAGTACCAGGCACCAGATTGTCGTGGCGATCGGATGGCGGTCAATCGCGTGTGCCATCCTGTCAAGAAGTCGGTCAAGCGGTTCTTCCATGCGGACGCGGCCGGGAATGGGAACATTTCCTGATGCAAAGGTGGCGGGCAGAACGGCAATTGAAACAAGCAGGACGGTCAGCGTACCGAGCGTCATCATAATGGCAAAACTGCGAACGGGGATGATGTCCGACACAAGGAGCGCTGCAAATCCAACGGCAATTGTGATGACCGTCCACATCACCGGATGCCATAAATCCCGCAGCGTACGGACGGTCGCTTCGTGTTGTTCGCAGGTCGCTCGCATTTCGCGGTAGTACACGATGATGTGAGTTGTGGTGCCGATGGAAATCACGGTGACGAGGGAATTGAGCATTGAACTCACCATGCTCAATTGCGCACCCCAAATCACCAGCATCGCTCGCGTCAGGGCGACCGATGCAATGACGATTCCCACGGACGCCAGCACCCATCGCAGATTTCTGAAGATGACCAGCAGCATGACGGACAAGACGACAAGCGATGCGATATACAAGACGTTGCCGTCGCGTTCGACAAGGTTAAACATGTCCTGAATCTGGACGGCTTCACCAGCGACTGCCGCACCGGGGACTGTTGCAGCCGCCGTTTCGCGAATCGCCGCGACTGTTTCGCCGCGCGACACCGGAGAATTCCCGGCCGCCAACAATTGCAACACGATCGCGGTGGATTTTTGGTCCGGGCTGATCAAAACACCCGTAAACAGATTCAACATCTTCTCACGAGTGTTTTTGTTGTACGGCGATTTTTTCAGGAACCGTTCCAGATCGCGAGTCCGTCCTGCATCTACGCCGGGCAACTCACTGAGTTTTTGAGAAAGTTCAGTGATACGGCGAGTTGCAGAGTCGCTCAGTTCCGGAATGTCGTTGTCCGGATTGACGTGAATGAGTTCCGATTCCTGCCACGCCACGATGACAAATTCGTCGCCGCCGAAATCCTGTCGTGATTCGAGCAGCAATTGAATATCCGGATTGTCCGGAGCAAAGAAGGATTCGATCGTCTGATCAAACGTCAGTCGTCCGGCGATCGGAATGCACACAGCCAGCGTCACCACCGCCGCCAGTAGCAACCAGTTTCGATATCTGACCAGAACGTCCATGTGCTCCCTTTGTTTCCGCAAACTCGGATCGTAGCGGATCTTTGATTTCGCGGGAATCTATGAACCACAATTCGCGCCATAGTGTCAATCGCTGGACAGGACATCTCATTGGTCGTCGTCTATACTGCGATTCACCATTCGACCAATCGCTGACATTGATGAAAGTAATCCCAAAAATGACGCTGGACGATCTGCTGAAACAATATGAACAAGGGCCGGAACTTCTTAAGGCGGCTGTGGCCAGTGTGGCGGATGATCGGCTGGATAAAACTCCCGTGGCGGGAAAGTGGTCGATTCGTCAGGTCGTCTGTCATATCGCCGATTTTGAACCTGTCTATGCGGATCGCATGAAGCGCGTGCTTGTAGAAGACAATCCGACGATGTTCGGCGGTGACCCTGACGTGTTCGCAGCCGGGCTGCACTATGAAAAACGCAGCGTGCAGGAAGAGCTAAAATTGATTGGCGCAGTTCGTCGTCAAATGGCAGTAATCCTGAGGAACACGGATGTCGAAGACTTCCAGCGAACGGGCGTCCATTCCGAAGCAGGCCCACTCACATTGGAAACACTTCTCGAACGCATCACACGCCACATTCCCCATCATGTGACGTTCATCGAAGCCAAGATCGCCGCGATGAGATAGTAGGGCGTAGTAGGCCGATCTGTCCTCAGATCGGGTTCCGAGCTACGTTGCTTGATCTCCGATCACGATCCTTTCATAAGACGATCGGCAGTAACAGATTTCCCTTTGGCGAATTTGAAAGACAATCCGCCTGATTCCGTTGACCTTGTTGAAGGATGCAGATCTGAGAACAGATCTGCCTACGTTGCCCGATCTCCTCAAGCGATGTGCTCTGGGATGTTGAGCCAAGCGGCAATATCTGCCGAATGATTCAGCGCTGCGGCACGTCAGGGCGACAGCATCTCGTGGCGGTTAAAAGTTGTCCAGCAACACACGCCGCTACACGGACGTTATCCTTGTACTGCAATAGACGCAACAGTGCCCAGTGGCTATGAATGCAGGTTTCAGACAGA
>Ga0335397_10006897_pt1 | contig 14555 bp, 9 predicted proteins | sample MAT04_FD_205740 | JGI IMG/M metagenome (GOLD analysis project Ga0335397, IMG submission 205740) | Freshwater microbial communities from Lake Fryxell liftoff mats and glacier meltwater in Antarctica - MAT-04 (spades assembly) (version 2) ...
TACAACATGGGGCGTGAGTTGGGCGCGGCGGAAATGAGCGGCGCTTCGGGTTCAGCGTTGGCCGAGCGATGCCGTCAACTCGCTGCGGCGATAGGACAACGTGCAGCCGCGACCGGCGAGGTGATCGATGCACGGCATGCCGAGATCGTCTTCCAAGCGCGGCAACTGTCCAAGGCCTTCCGATCCGGTGGGCATCATTTCCAATTGGGACCGATCGACCTGGAACTGCGCACCGGCAGGATCGTCGGCGTGGTGGGTGAGAACGGCAACGGAAAGACCACGCTGCTGCGCCAGATCGCCGGACTGTTGGACCACGATGGCGGCACCCTCGCCCATCCGCACGCAGGAACGGACCCCTACCGCATCCGGCAAACGATCGTGTCGGCCTCTTTCTGAAGCCCGCTCCCGAACGTGCTTTCCGCCGCAAGGATCACATGAACGTGTTCCCGGAGCTCTCTTCGCCAACCGCCAGCCGGGATCTGCGTGATACTGTGGATGCACAGCGGTTGGAACGGACCGGGGTCGGGAGGACGGCGGTGTATCGGCGTTCGGCTTGACCAATGGTGTGCTTGGTGTGCCGATCCCGGCCCTACCGCCACCGCACACCTCAGGTGGGCAAAAATTACAGGGCCGCCCCACTCGCCGAAACGCAGAACCGTTGCCGGATATAGGTTCCAAGAGGCCGAAGAAAGATCGGTAGGTCCTGGAACAGTGCCGATCCCCTGTGCAAACGTTGGGCGGGAACGACCTTGGCACGCGGTAGCGTTCCAGCGACGGCTGCGTTCACTCTCCGTTGCGCGCTTTGCGCAAGGAGGGATGCAGCGGCATGTTGGCCTTGGCTTCTTCCACCAACTTCTTCATGCGGTGATACGCTGCAAGCTGCTTATTGTAGCGCTTCAGGTCCGCTAGGTCCAACTGCTCCACATGCAGCAGGTCCATCTTGTCGGCTAGGTCGTGCAGCTTGACACGGATGGCCAAATTGTCCAACACCACCCGATCGATGTACTGCTCGTAGGTCTCTTCCGGGATGCGGGTGATGTGCTTCAGTGCTTTCACCACCCTGGGCGAAAAGCCCTTCTTGAGGATGTCGTCCTCCGTTAGGGCGGAACGCTCCAGCACATCGTGCAACGCTCCTAGGATCTGCTCATCCAGGTCCTGACCGCGCATCATCACACGCATCACATGCAGCACGTATGGTTTGCCGGAGCGGTCCGTTTGGCCCCGGTGTACTTTGGCCGCCATGCGGATGGCGGTCTCCAGCAGGTAATGGTGTTCGATCGGACCCATTGCCTACTTGGCCAGTTCGATCCGTAGGTCTAGCGCCTTCGGGTCATTCGCGATCACGCTCCAGTCGGTATTCAACTTCACGCTCTTGGCGTTCGGACTTTCCTTCGCCATGCCTTCTGCTGCGGCCGTGGTGCCGATCGCGTGGGCGAACACGAAGCTGTACTTGTACTTCATAGTGGCCAGCATCTGCGTCATGTCCGTGGTGTCGGAGGGATCCTTATCCGTGCCCATACCGGATCCCAGCTCACGTGCGTGCTGGTTGTTGGTGCGCACTAAGGTATTGCCCTCCCAAGTGAAGAAAGTGTGCTGCGCACCGGTGCTGTCGGGCATCAGCTGGTTCAGCGCGGCGTTCAGGGCAGTGATATCGGCGAAAGCGAACTTCAGGCGTTGCACGTACTTTTCCTTGTCGATCACCTTCACCTTCTTGATGCCCGGCACATTCTTCAACACCGCCATCTTCTCCTTCATATCCATGGTGCCCATGTCGCCGGGGTCCTTAGCATCACCGCTCTTGTCCATGTCCTCGAAAGCCTTCATCATATCGCCGATCTCGCTCATGTCCACCACATATTCCATGGTGCCGCTACCGTCCTTCTTGAAGGTGTAGTTCTCCTCGATGGTGATGCAGCCGGTAAAGGCTACAAGCAACGCGAGGAGGGTGATGATCCTGGGACGTAGGAATGCGCGCATGGGTGATCTGTGGAGGGCGAAGGTAGCGGGATGGCGGGATCGTGCGAGACGCGTCTTTCGAGGGCTGTTCCACTTCGCACAAGGACGCCCGCTCCTACTTTCACACTAATGAAGTTCTACTGGGTGTATATCATGGCCAACAAGAAGAACACGGTGCTGTACAATGGTGTAACGAATGATCTTGCGCGGAGGGCGCATGAAGATCGTGCCCATCTAGGTCGGGGATCCTTCACCGCACGGTACAATGTGGAAATGCTGGTCTGGTATGAGGCGCACTCCAGTATCGAGGCCGCGATAGTTCGCTAGAAATAGATGAAAGAGTGGAAACGCGAATGGAACGTGAACGTGATCAATGCCATGAACCCGGAGTGGTTGGATCTGGCCGATGGGCCGCTGTGATGCACGGTAGGCAGTAGCAAGTACGCGAGTGAACGCCTCTCCATGCCGCTATGCGCTGACGAGATCCCGGCCTGCGCCGGGATGACGTTATACCGTTTCGCAATTCGTAATGGCCCGATCTCGCCATACGGCTCATCGAGCCAAACGTATTGTCTCACGCGCATTTACCACTTCTAAGTCCAGCCCAGCCTTGGGGCTGTCCTGAACTAAGAATTGGTCTTACGCGCGCGATGGGCGTTACGCGCCCCAAAAAAAAACGTCATCCTGCCCCCGAACGTCATTCGGGCCCCTGCCTTCGCACGGGTAAACCCCGGCCGGAATCTAGGTACCGGGACGCGTCGACCTAATGCGTGCAGGCATGTCGACCGAGAATGGGGCGCTCCGTGGGTAGTAGGGAGCACACGCGGTGGGCGGTTTCCCATGGCGCTGCGCGCTTGACGAGACACCGTTCCCCGCCTGCGCGGGGATGACGCGCCGGTGTGACGTGGCGCGCGAGGGGGACGATGCGCGCGGGGGGACGCCCTCAACCTTACCCCCCAAACGTCATTCCCGCGCAGGCGGGAATCTCGTTTGCGGAACGATGCGACCGAATGCGTGCAGAATGGACAACCGCAAAGGGGGCGCTCCGTGGCGAGAGGGGAGCACGCGCGGGGGACGGTTTCCATGGCGCTACGCGCTTGACGAGATCACGTTCCCCGCCTTCGCGGGGATGACGCGCCGGTGTGACGTTGCACGCGGGGGGCGTTCCGCACGGGATGACGTCGCGCACGGGGGGGACGTAGCGCGGGGGGGACATAGCGCGCGCGGGGCGCAGTGCGGGGGCGTAACGCGGGGCATGACCACAGCTCCCACACCCCACCAAACGCAAGAGCCCCGCCTTGCCAGGCGGGGCTCTTGCAAAACGTTCAACTCAAGATCAGCGCACCAGTGGTACGCGCAGTGTCCGTTGCACATCGCTGTTGCTTACACGCACGAACCAGATGCCCGTTGCCAGCCCATCGGCGTTGATGCTGATGCGGGCAGGTACGCCGGCAGCTTTGCGTGTGGCGTGCAGGCGACCGGTGGCGTCCAATACTTCGATCACCACAGAACTGCCGTTATTGATGTTGTGCTCCACCACGAACTTATCATTGGCGAACCACGCGTTCAAACCGGTGGCGGTGGCGGCTGTGCTGATGCTGGTGCTGGTCTCCACGATCACCTCTGCGGTCCATATGTCGATGCAGGTGCCGTCGCTCACGGTCAGGGTCACCATGTAAGTGCCCGGGGTGTTCCAGCTGTGGCTCGGTGAGGTCTCCTCGCTGAAGCTGCCGTCGCCGAAGTCCCAGGTGGAGGTCTCGATCGCCTCGGTCAGGTTCTCGAAGGCCAGCGGTGCATTCACCAGTACGTTGCTGCTCTCCAAACTCGCGATCGCCAATGGGCCCATGCCATCCAGGATGGCGTAGCCTGCGGACGACAGCTCGCAACCGTTGGCATCTGTAACGGATACCGTGTACTCACCGGCAGCGGCCACGAGGTCCTCGTCGGTGGCGCCGTTGCTCCAGGTGTAGCTATACGGTGCGGTACCGCCGAGCACCGTGATGTCCACACGACCATCTTCCGTGTCGGGACAGCTGGTGGCTATTGGCTCCAAGGTGGCTTCCAAGGCGGAAGGCTCATCGATGCGGAACGTGCTGCTCAATTCGCCGCAACCTGCATTGCTGCTCACGCGCACGTTGTATTCGCCGGCCGGCACATCCGCGTAGGTAGCGATGCCTTCGGCGATGGTCTGTTGCAACAGCACATTACCTGCGCTGTTGGTCCAAGTGATGTCCACCGGGCTGTTGCCCACATGCGTCACCGTTGCTTGGCCATTGCCACCGTTGCAGAGCGCTGCTTCAGCAGACAAGGGCAGTGGTGCGCTGGCGTGCAGCATCAGGCGTGGTGCCGTCTCGTCGGCAGCAGCGTCCATCTCGAAGCTGTACGCCGCGCCTTCCACCAAGGGGATCATGGTGCCGGTCAACAGATCCTCCAGCACCACGCAGGTAAGACCCAAGTTCTCCATGTTACTGGCGGTAACGGTGTATGTGCCGCTCACCGCAGCGTTCACCAGCACGGGGATGCTGATGTCCGTGCTGTACGCGCCATAAGCGTTGATCGCGACGGACGCGCCGCCCGCGCTTTGGGTGGATACCTGTGGCGCCTCGGGATGCGCGAGCACATACTTCGGTACGTCATCGCCATCCATGGTGGGTGTACCATGATCGAAGACCACCAGCGTCTCATCATAGAAGGCATTCAGGCTGCTGCTCACGTTGAGGCGAAGACCGGCGAAGGTGCTTACTTCCGACCCGCCGAACTGGCCGCCGTTGTTGCCCACCACTTTGTCCTGCTCATCCACTTGTACCACCGGACTTGCCGCATTCGCTTTCACGAAGAAGGCTTGGCTGCTTTGGATGGTGTCCGTAACGCCCAATGTTCCACCCACGCCGATGGTGTAGGTGCCCATGTTACCGGCGGAAGGGTTGTAGATCTGCATCGTAGTGCCCACGTTCGTGCGGGCCAGGTTGCTCCAGAGGATCGGGCTGGGCAACGGGTTGCTCAGCATGTTGAATCCATCGGCCGATGGATTGCCGCTATTGGAGTAGGTGACCGGCAGGCTGATGGGCGTAAGCGCCGTATGCGGTGCTCCTGTCACATCGATCGTGAAGGCCGTGGTGGTGAGCAGGCTGGTGCCACACCATGCGGCGAAGCCTTGTCCCGTAGCCAGCAGTTGGCCTGTTCCGGTGGCGCCTACCAGACCCACGTCAGAGTTGGCGTCCAGTAGCGTTTCATTGTACCAACGGATGCTGGGCCACAGGATGCCGCTACCCACCGGGTCGCTGAAACCGGGGCTGTGCGATCCGGGGAAACCGGCCGTGTAAAAATCGTCCTTCCAGTTGTTCACCGTAGCACCGCTGACCGGGCTGCCCATCATGCGCCAGTTGGTGGCACCGGCCGGGATGTAGCGCTGCACGGTCATGCTGCCCGTGTAGCTGGCACCGCTGGCTACAGGACCTAAACGGCCCGTACCGGCTGTGGTGCTCTCGATCGTTACGGTCGCGGCGCTGGCATCGAATTCGCCGGCGCTGAGCAACAAGGTACCGCGGATGCCGAACGTAGCATCGGTGAGCACGCCATCATCACTGTTCGCCGTCAGGTTGAAGAAGCTGATCGGGTTGGTGCTCTGCATGATTACGCCGTTAGGGCTGTTCAGCACCACGGTGCTGTTGTTCGCAGCCGTCAGGGTGCCGTTGATGTCCACTCCATCGCCGCTTACCGTGAGGGTGTTGGCGGCGATGTCCAGTTGGCCACCGGTATCCACGGTCAGGTCATCGATGCGGTTGTCGGCGTTCATGTTCACCTGATCACCATTCTGCACCACCATGCTCTTGAAACGATCGAAGGTGACGCTGCCAGCACTGCCACTCGGGGTATCGCTCCAGATAGCGCCGCCCACGTTGCCATCGGCACGGCTGTAGTAAATGGTACTGCAACGGTCGCCCGTCACTTGGATATCATCAACATTCCAGATTTCGTTGGATGCATCATTCTTCGCACGAATGCGCAATTGTATGGTCTGCGTGCCATTTGGGATCGCAATTGTCACAGTGCCCGGACCATTACCAGTGTTAGAAGGTGCCTGTACAGTGATAGGCGTACCTGCAATTGTCGATGCAGCTTGGTTGGATGAATAGGACCAGCGCGATTGGCTACTCCCGCGCAACCAAACATCGGCGGTTGCAGGGAAACCTGCACCGTTCACGTTGACGAATACGCGCAACGAATCATCGGCCTCGACGCCGTTGCCGATCGAAGCTGAAGTTGAGGTAGTGCGCAGCACCAAACTGATATTGGAATAACCACTGACATCCAAGGAAGCCAAGTCGAGTTGGTTCGACGCATTTATGGACTGCCAAGACGCCGTTCCGCTCAAGATTCTCTGACTGGCTGGCGTATCACCAGAACCTGACGCTGTGCTGATGTTCCCTGCACCTGATGTAATCGCCCATGTGTCGCTGACCAAGCCATCGAACGCTTGGCGCGCGATCACAACACCGGTAGAAGCATCGTTGTCCGTAATGGTCAACGTGCGGCTCGTAGTAGGCCCGACGAACGGTGTGCCCTGACCGCCGGTCAAGTTGTCCATGCCGAAGGTGAGCACCTCACTACCGTTGCACGATCCATCATCGGTGATGGTCAACGTCACATTCTGCGTGCCACCGGTGTTGGCCGGGAAAGTGACCACTTGGCTGCTGAAGCCGTTGATGCGTGCAGCATTCCCGCTCACAATACCTACTGTCACCGAGGTGGATTGTGTTGTGCTGAAGTTGGCGATGCTGACCCCTAAGTTGTACGTGGTTGAACCTTCGCTCACCGTTGCGCTGGCCGCAGTGAAGCTCACACTCGTGCATACATCGTCGTTGTTGACCGTAAGCACGTGCGCTGCTGGCGAACCAACAGCCGGTGTGCCTTGGCCACCCGTTACGCTCGTGATCGTGAAGGTCACCGCTTGATTGCCGTCACACGCCAAGTTGTTGTTCAACGTCACGCTTACCGATCCGCTGGTCTGGGTGCCGGGCACTTTCACCAACGTGCTGTAGCTGCTGATGCGACCCGTTGCACCGGAGGCCAGTACGTTCACATACGCGGTATCCGTAGCGGCGACACCGGGATTGGTGATCGTGAAGGGGATCGTGGTCGGGCCTGCATTCTCAGCGATGGAACTGGTGCCTGCATTGAATGCTGCGGTGGTGTTCGTAGCCCCTGGAGCGAACGTTGCCGTAACGGAGACGTCGTCGATGCCGATGCCTTGTGAATTTGACGCACCGGTGGCAATGTTCCAGCGCAGATAGAAATCGCCGGTAGGGATAATGGACAAGCCCGTTATCGAAACCCCGCTAACCGTGATAACTGTGCCACTTGCGAAGTTGTATGCATTTGCTGCAGTTGGAAAGCTGGCAGCGGCAATATCCCCAGCAGTCACAGCGGTCCAAGAAGTCCCGTTCGTGGAATAGAAGAACTGGATCGAAGCCGCCGTTGTATTCACGCGATACCGCTCACCACGATACCCAATACTCAGGGCAGTGATGTTTGTTGCTCCTGTGTTTCGGTAGTAGCCCATCACCTGATTAGGAGAAGCGTTACTGCCTGAAGTCATCGCTCCGATGGCCCGTTCACTGGCCGAACTACCCCAGTTATATGTTGCCCCAGCGACAGGCGAACCAGACGAAGCTTGCTGTCCCAGCGTGGCCGTTCCACCTGCCCACGTGGCTATTCCTCCGTTGCCAACAACAAGCCAATTCGATGGCGCGGTTGTTCCGGTATTCATTCCATCAAAGTTCTGGATAACCGGTGTGGCGCTCGGAACACCAGTTTGAGAGTTACCGCTAAGTGCGGCAAGGATAAGACCGACAAATCCAAGAAGTCGAAGCGTAGAGAGCTTCATCATATCATGAGGGTTTTGGACCCGACCGGGCAAGGCAGGGTATATGGGTTCTCGTTAGGGGCTGTGAAGGTAGGGTTTAGCGGCTTACCTCCAAGGTGTTTGTTGATAGGTTGAGCGAGGCTGGATCAGGCTTCTGAAGGCGTTTCGGCCATTGGAGCACGGGCCTGCAAGCGTCTTGCAACTATGTCCGTGTGACTTGTGCTCGCCTCCGTGCGCAGCGCCACGGTCGGGCGCCTGACGCGCTTGCTCCACACTCACCCGGAAGGCGCCCAATGTCATTAAGTAAAGGTCCAGAACGGCCGTGACGCCGGGCGAAATTTCGCTTTGCCCCTAGGGCCGGACGACCCACACATGACCTGCACAGCATTGGTGAGATGCCGGATAGGCATCCTTCGTCAGGCTTCCGGAGGGACGATCGCGGTACGGCTCGGTGATCTCGATACCCAACGACCCGAGCAGGGCGGTCTTTCCCTGGCGCGGGAACGACCGCAGTGCCCGGGGCCGTGACCGCCGACCGGACCGTGCTTCAAGCGCTGTGTGCAGAAGGCCTGCTCCACCTACACACTGATCCCATTTCCATTGCGTTCCTTCGCGAGCACACATGCTCATCTCCCGCATCCGTGAAGTGACCGCTTTGGCGGCAGGTACCGACCTGAGCTTGGCCACCCGGCGGCTGATGGACCTGTGCGATGAGTTCCCGGCGTTCCATGATCTGCGCGGTGCGGCCATGGTGTTGCGCGCCGATTACAACATGGGGCGTGAATTGGGCGCAGCGGAAATGAGCGGCGCTTCGGGTTCAGCGTTGGCCGAGCGATGCCGTCAACTGGCTGCGGCGATCGGAAAGCGTGCAGCGGCTACCGGTGAGGTGATCGATGTGCCGCATGCCGAGATCGTCTTCCAAGCGCGGCAACTGTCCAAGGCCTTCCGATCCGGTGGGCATCATTTCCAACTGGGACCGATCGACCTGGAACTGCGCACCGGCAGGATCGTCGGCGTGGTGGGTGAGAACGGCAACGGAAAGACCACGCTGCTGCGCCAGATCGCCGGACTGTTGGACCATGATAGCGGTACCCTCGCCCATCCGCACGCGGGAACGGACCCGTACCGCATCCGACAAACGATCGCGTGGATCCCGCAGCGCAGCATCCGTTGGCAAGGCACGTTGTTGCAGAACCTGCGTTTCCAAGCGGCGGTGCATGGCGTCTTGGGCGATGCCAACGAGGACCGCGTGCTCTACACTTTGCACCGGCTGGGCCTCACGCGATTCAAGGACCTGACGTGGAAACAACTTTCAAGCGGATACAAGCTGCGTTTCGAACTGGCCAAAATGTTGGTGTGGCGCCCGAAGCTGTTGGTGCTGGATGAGCCGATCGCCAACCTCGATCTGCAAGCGCAACAGTTGTTCCTGCAAGACCTGAAGCACTTGGCGGCATCGGCACGCGACCCCGTCGCCGTGATCTTGAGCTCGCAGCAATTGCACGAGATCGAAGCGGTGGCCGATGATATTATTTTCCTGAAGAACGGTAAGGCCGTTTACAGTGGCGCTGCGGATTCCTTCGACCGCGATCGCACGTCCAATGTGTTCGAGCTGCGCGGTGTGTTCCAGCGCGCCCAGTTGGAACAGGCGTTGGGCGTGGGTGCCATCCTACACATCGATGACACCGGCCTGATCTTCCGCCTGACCACGCCGCGCAACGTGGGGCCGCAACAGGTCTTGAAAGCGATCGCGAACGCCGATCTGGAGATGAGCTACTTCCGTGACATCAGCACCAGCACGCGCAAACTCTTCCACCAGGACCCATGAACCTTCTGCGCAAGTTGATACCCGACTTCCTGCGGCAGTGGGACCTTGATCTGCAACGATCGCACCCGCGGTCGTGGAGCACACGGATCCATCAGCACCTCTGGTTCCTTATGCTGATCAATGCGTTGGTGTTCGCACTGGGCCTGTTGATCCGCATTTCCACCGTGAAGTTCCCGGACCCGGAGGATCTGTTCGGATGGATCATGACGCCCACGGTGGTCTATGGCGCATTCTGGGTGTACAAAGTGGTGCTCTTCACACCGGAACGGCGCTTCGGGATCCGCAAGCCCTTTGCCGAAGTGGGTGAACTGGGCATCCACTTCATCAGCCTATTGCTGATCATGACCATCCCTTACAACCTGGCCGTGACGGTGACGTACCGCATCGCCAACCTGATGACCGATGCGGAGTTCGTGGAGGATGTGGATACGTTGAACAAGAACGCGTACCTCTTCATCGAGGGTGATGGCCGGTTGTTCCACGCGAATAATAGCCTGACGGACCCAGAAGCTTCGACCTACGTGATGAGCGCTCATTCCCACGGTTATTTCAAGGACCTGGATGAATACGTGCATCGCAACGACTACGTGGAAGGTCGGCCGCTAATGATCGGAGCATTGTATCAGGAGCACCTCAACGCGTACAACAACGTTTCCGATCCGAACTCGGAAGCGTACGATACGCTGAGCGCGGCCTTCCATCGTTCGCAGATCGACTCCATCGAACGCACCTGTCCGTTCTACTTCACAGCCCATGGTCCTTTCACCCCCTCATACACCGAAGGCGCCTTCCTGAGCGACAGTTTGTTGGAAGTGGGCTACGTTGCGATGGTCCGATCGGAAAGGCCCATCGATCAGGAGGCCGTGCGGCGAACGATGGAACTCGGACATCGCTATTCGGAGTCTGTCGGCAACAGGACCGTTGTTGAGGTGCTGAACGAATTCGCGGAACGCCGCTCTTCCTCCTTCAACCTGAGTTCCGCGAACGAGCAGATCCGGAAGATCTGGGAAGCGAAGACGTGGACCTACTTTTTCATGCGTTGGGAAGGGATGGTGTACGTGCTGGTCATCTCCTGCTTCCTGCTGGCGATCCTGCTGTCCATCTTCAAGAACCTCTACTGGCAGCCCTTGCTGATCACGGCCGTGGTCTGCCTGTTGTTACCGCTGGTGATCCTGATCGGCGCCCTGATCCTGGACGAGACGATCCGTGGCTTAGAGGACGAGAAGGTGATGGTGTACACCTACTATTCGATCGCGCTGTTCCTGGTCGGTTGGACCTTTCTGGCACCCCGGACCAACACGTATCGCACCATACGGGCCGTACTCACGATCCTTGCCAATTTGGTGATCCCGTTCATCGCCATCTTCACCATTGCACTGTTGCATTTCGAATGGGATGTCTTCGGCGAGGAGGCGTTCCAGAACATGATGTCCACCATCCGCGAGAACGACCCGAACGACGTGCGCCTTCCTGCACTGGACCTGCAAGCCGAACTTCTCCGCCAACGGGTGCAGAACACCCTGTTGGTCGTGTTCTGGGGCGGGATCGCCGTGTACGTGTTGGCGCTGCACTCCTACTTCCGTGCGGCATACACGCGCCTGATGGCGTTGCCGGAAGGGAAGTGAGCCAGCACCGGATCTGCTTTTCAACACTGCTTCCGGACCCGAAGGCCACCGCTACCTTTGGCACTTCCCATGGACCATTTGAAAGGGCTGAACCCCGCCCAGCTCGCCGCCGTTGAGGCCACCGAAGGCCCCACGATGGTGATCGCCGGAGCGGGCAGCGGCAAGACGAAAGTGCTCACCGTGCGCATTGCGCACCTGATGACGAAAGGCGTGGATCCCTTCCGGATCCTCGCTCTCACTTTTACCAACAAGGCGGCGAAGGAGATGAAGGAGCGGATCGCGAAGGTGCTCGCCGATGTGCCCGGTCTTTCCACCGAAGCGCGCAATTTGTGGATGGGCACCTTCCACAGTGTGTTCGCCCGCATCCTCCGCGCCGAGGCCGACAAGCTGGGCTATCCGAAGGACTTCACCATCTACGATACCGACGACAGCCGCAGCGTGATCAAGGGCATCGTGAAGGAGTGGCAACTGGACGACAAGTTGTACAAGCCCAACCAGGTGCATGGCCGCATCAGCATCGCGAAGAACAATTTGATCGGGCCACTGGAGTACCTCGCGAACACCGAACTGATGGCCGGTGATGCCGCCGTTGGCCGCGAGAAGATGGGTGAACTGTACAAGGCCTACGCGGAGAAATGCTTCCGCGCCGGTGCCATGGATTTCGATGACCTGCTCTTCAACACCAACATCCTTTTCCGCGACCATCCGAAGGTGATGCTCAAGTATCAGAGCCGCTTTCAATACCTGCTCGTGGACGAGTACCAGGATACCAATCTGGCGCAGTACAACATTGTGAAGACGCTCGCCGCACGCCACGAGAACCTCACCGTGGTGGGCGATGACAGCCAGAGCATCTACTCCTTCCGCGGCGCCAACATCCAGAACATCCTCAACTTCCGCAGTGATTATCCGGACCAGAAGATATTCAAACTGGAGCAGAATTACCGCAGCACGAAGGTGATCGTGGGCGCGGCGAATTCGCTGATCGAGAAGAACAAGGACCAGATCCCCAAGACGATCTGGACAGAGAACGCGGAGGGCGAGAAGATCCGCGTCCACCGCTCATTGAGCGACAACGAAGAGGGGCAGTTCGTGGCGCACACCATCTTCGAAACGAAGATGCAGAACCAGGTGCCCAACAAGGGCTTCGCGATCCTGTACCGCACCAACGCGCAAAGCCGCAGCATGGAGGAAGCGCTGCGCAAACTGAACATCCCCTACCGCATCTACGGCGGCACCAGCTTCTACCAGCGCAAGGAGATCAAGGACCTGATCAGCTACTTCCGTCTGGTGTGCAACCCGCGCGACGAAGAGGCCTTGAAGCGGGTGATCAACTTCCCGGTGCGCGGCATCGGACAAACAACGATGGACAAGATGATCGTGGCGGCAAGCGCACACAGCTTGTCGATCTGGGACATGCTGCAACAGCACCTCGGCGACCTCGGCTTCCACAGCGGCACACGAAAAGCCGTCGCGGATTTCGTGCTGATGATCCAGAGTTTCCAGACGATGGTAACAACGAGCAGTGCCCATGCACTGGGTGAGCACATCGCTCAGAAGAGCGGGATCCTGAAGGATTTCTTCGTGGACAAGACGCCCGAAGGCGTGAGCCGCTACGAGAACATCCAGGAATTGCTGAACGGGATGAAGGAGTTCAGCGAACGCGATGCGGAAGGCAGTGATGTGCCGAAGACGCTGAGCGATTTCTTGATCGATGTGGCACTGTTGACCGATGCCGACAACACGGACCCGAACGACAACGACCGGGTGAGCCTGATGACGATCCACAGTTCGAAGGGTCTTGAATTCCCCTACGTACACATCGTTGGCCTGGAAGAGGACCTGTTCCCGAACCTGATGAGCGTGCAAACGCGCGCCGATCTGGAGGAGGAACGCCGCCTGTTCTATGTGGCCTTGACACGTGCTGAGAAATGCTCTACACTGAGCTATGCGATGAGCCGCTACAAGTGGGGCAATCTCACCGCCAGCGAACCCAGCCGTTTCATTGAAGAGATCGATCCGAAGTTCTTGGAACTGCCGGCGCAGAACGAACGTGGTGCGTTCAGTAGCGGGCATTACGAGCGGCCCGGAACGCCTCCGTGGGCACGGCAAGGGCGTAGCGTTGATAGGCCTGCGGACGAGCGGAGCTCATCCAAACCGGTGTATGGCCGGGAGCGAAGTGCACCGGGGGTGAAGGGAAATACCACACCAGCCCCACTGCAGAAAAGAGCGGAGCCCGCCTCGAAACCGACTGCGAAACCGGGGACCCTCAAACGTATTTCCACCTCCGGGACACCCCTTGAAGCGACCCGGTCGTTGGGCGGTGAAACGCCCGACCTTGTTGAAGGCATGACCGTGGAGCACGAGCGCTTCGGCAAAGGCAAGGTGCTGAAGGTGGAAGGCAACGCGCCGGACCTGAAAGCCACGGTGTTCTTCCCCAGCATCGGGCAAAAGCAGTTGCTGTTGCGCTTCGCGAAGCTGACGGTGGTGGAGGGATAGGACCAGCCCCGTGGACCGACCGGAGACCACGCATCGGTCACGGCCTTATACCGTTTCGCAATTCGTAATGGCCCGATCTCGCCATACGGCTCATCGAGCCAAACGTATTGTCTCACGCGCATTTACCACTTCTAAGTCCAGCCCAGCCTTGGGGCTGTCCTGAACTAAGAATTGGTATTAGAACCCCCCGGGCCGGAATGGCGTTGAACGGGCCAGCCATGCGCCGAGCCCTCTCTCTCGTGCTGATGGCCTCGCTCTCGGCCTGCACCGGTGGTCCGCTATGGGGTCAAGCACGTCAAGAGTTCGGCTTCAGCCTGAACCCCACCGCCCAAGGTGGTCTGCACGCCTTGTTCATCTACACGGTGATGGACGGCGTGGTCGTAGGCAATGTGCCTATGCGCACGCAGCCCTTCATCCTACAAGCATCGGGGCTGCTGGAAAGCAAGGCCAACTTGGAAAGCGTGGACCTCTTCGACCAGTACGAGATCCGCGATTGTGGCGTGTGGGCCGATGCGAACGGTATCAACGCGAACCTGGAGTGCTCCCCGATCCTCGACCTATGGAAACTGCGCTATAAGAACGGCATGGGAGCACAACCCGGCACGGGCTGGGCCGCCGAGGAATTCAGGCCATCTGAGCGCCAACAGATCATCCTTCAACTCTACCGCTCCACGGAGTACGAGCATTGGCATGGGCCGTATTTCGGGAAAGATGCTTTCCGCCTGCTGCGCGACATGCAGGACCCGGCGTGGGTGGAGACCTACCAGCACGGGGGCTGAGGGGC
>Ga0335397_10006909_pt1 | contig 14542 bp, 15 predicted proteins | sample MAT04_FD_205740 | JGI IMG/M metagenome (GOLD analysis project Ga0335397, IMG submission 205740) | Freshwater microbial communities from Lake Fryxell liftoff mats and glacier meltwater in Antarctica - MAT-04 (spades assembly) (version 2) ...
GCGGTGTCCACCACGCAACTCCTGCAATTGACGGTCACTGCTCCGGAGGGCCTCACCCAGCGCATGGAGATCCGGGTAAGGACCCCATGAAAGTCTCAACCGAAACCGTCGGGTCCCCATCGCCGGACCGGGGGTCCACCCTGATCATCGCGATCGGCTTCGTCATGGCCATTGGTTCGATCGCCGCTGGCCTGTCGGCTCTCGTCGTCTCGTCGATGAATAGCAGGGGCACGCTGATCGAACTACGTGATACCGAATACGCAGCGGACGGCGCGATCGAGGCAGCCATCGCAGAGGTTCGCACGCAACCAGGCGACCTGTCCTCAGCGTGCGGTGACATGGCTGGCTCGCGTGTCGAGGTACTCAACGGCCAATCGATCCGGGTCGACTGGTACAACGCATGTGGAGTTGTACGCGGTGGTGATGGCGCAGTGGTCGCACAACGCAACGTCATCTTCGCTGCCTGTCCGGACACAGGTGCAACCTGTCTTGAGGACGCAATCGTCATCCGGGCGCAAGTCAACTTCGAGCAGACGACGACCGGAGCGGTCACAGAGACGTTCGTGCAGACCTGGAGCGTGAACCGGTGATTGGCCGACTTCGTCAACTGCGCGGTCGGCGTCTCGGTGGCGGGGCACGTGATCCGGGTGATCGCGGCTTCACGCTGCTCGAGGTCGTGCTGACCATCGTGTTGGGTGGCGCAATCGCCGGAGTCGTGGTCGCTGCTCTACTCACCTCCTTGTCGGTGGTCAAGTCGACGAGCGAGCAGGTCGCCGATTCCTCTGATGCCGGCTTGATCACCGCGTACCTTTTCCGCGATGCGCAGGCCGCTGGCGCCACCGACCCGGCGACCGCAGGGTCCAACGCCCAGATCGGCATCGGTCTACCCGCGAGCGCGGATCCCTGGGCCGGCTGCAAGCAGGACGGATCCTTCGTGGTCCGGTTCAGCTGGGTCGATCGACGTACGGCTGCAGATCAGCACACGGTGACCGTCACCTATGCGCTCTCGGCCGACGACCGTCTCGTGCGCCGCTCCTGCGACGGGGGCGCGATCGTGGACGTCGATTTGGCCCGGAGTCTGTCGGCTGTCAGCGCAACGTGCCGGCCGGAGGCCGCATGTACCGGCGACCCCGAGGAGGTGGTGTTGACGTTCACCGGAACAGGTGAACGAAACCCCACGGCGATGAGCCTGACAGCGACCTTGCGCCATCGGCCGCAGGCGGTACCTGACACTACCACCGCCACCGCCGTCCCTCTACTGGTGATCGGCGGTTCCCGCTCACCCGACTGCCCAGATCTGCAACTCGACGGCACCGGCGAACTGCGGATCCTGGGTGGGGCTGTCATCGCCGATGTCTGCGGGCCTTCGCCCGTCGGGGGCTTCCTCACCAAGGTCACGGCCTCGGCCGGCCTGCAGATCCTGCCGGGTGTGACCGACCCACTCGATGGCGACATGGCACCGTCGATCTGCCCGGCCAGCGGCGCCAATCCCACACCGATGGGCCGCAGCCCTGGCTCCGATGCTGTCGTCGTGTATCCGCAGGCGGTCGTGATCACCGCGGACTCGGTCTTCCAGCCTGGGCGCCATGTGTTTTGCGAGGGTTTCACCGTCCGCGCCGGCGCGCGCGTGTCTGGTTCCGACGTACAACTGGCCGTGGAGGGCGGCTCCTTCACGGTTGAACCCGGAGCGGTGCTCGACTTGTCAGCCGCACGTACCGAGACGCACCTCGACGTCGTCGTGTTCGTGCGCTCGAGCGAGCCCGTATCGATCAGTACCAGTGGTTACCCGAGCAGTCTTCGGGGCATCATCTATGCGCCAAGATCGATGGTCTTCGTCACAGCGAATACCCCGCTGGCGATCGGCGGAGTGGTGGCTGGCGGAGCAATGTTCGATGGGTCGGCCGTCGTTCGGATCGGTTCACCGATTCCAACGATCACAGTGAGCCGGGTCCAACTCGGCGTCGGAGAAGTCGGTGTGGCGTATCCCCTCACCGGCATGGACACGGCGGGCGGTACGCCACCGTTGACCTGGTCGGCCAGTGGCTTGCCGAATGGTCTGGTCATGAACGCCATCGGATCGATCACCGGTACCCCGACGATGGCCGGGACCTTCCCGATCGTTGCGGCCGTCGTGGATGCAACCGGCGCCGCGTCGTCCGCTGATTTCGACGTCACTGTGCTGCCGGCGGTCACTCTCGTCAGCCCGATCGTCAGCACGCTAGAGGTGGGCGTAGTGATGCCCGATGCAGCGTTCACCGTCTCTAGCGGCTTGCCGCCCTACACCTGGGCTGCAGTCGGTCTGCCCGCCGGCCTGTCCCTCAGCTCGACCGGGGTGCTCGGTGGAAAGCCCATGCTGTCCGGCACTCCGGCAGTTGCGGTCACCGTCACCGACAGCCTCGGCGGGGTTGCCCGCGGAGATCTCACGCTGGCAATCAATCCTCCCCTCTCGGTCGTGGTTGCTGTAGCACTCCCCGATGGGGCGTTCGGCGTCGCATATCCCCCGACTGCAGCCAAGGCAGTCGACGGCGTGCCGCCGTATCGCTTCTCCGCAAGCGGGTTGCCGGCGGGGCTGGCGATGTCCGGCACGGGAGTGATCTCCGGAACACCTGCTGTAGGTGGCTCCTTCGGGGTGACCGTCACGGCCACCGATGCACTCGGCGCGGCAGCAGTCGCAACGACCCGGGTCGACGTGGTCGGTGCGGACCCGCTCGTCATCCAAGGCCCGAGCTCGCTCCCTGACGGGCAGTCCGCGGTGGAATACGTCGGTGCCGCCCTAACTGCGTACGGCGGCGTCGCACCGTACGTGTGGACCGCTTCGGGTTTGCCTCCCGGCCTGACGTTCGAAGCCAGCGGCACGCTGAGCGGCACCCCGTCGGCGGCTGGTTCGTACTCCGTCAGCGTCACTGTGGCCGACGCCGTCGGTGCGACATCCTCGCAGTCGTACCAGCTCACCATTCGGCAGCCACTGGTCATCGCTGCTCCGCTGACATTGCCGAGCGGCACAATCGGTGCAGCCTTCTCGGCTACTTTCACCTCGGCAGGTGGCACCGCGCCAGTGACTTGGAGTGCACTCGGCCTTCCGGCTGGGCTGGCGATCAGCAACAACGGCGTGCTGTCGGGCAAGCCGGCGATGGCAGGCACGTTCACGATCACGATCACGGCCAGCGATGCAGCCGGCGGGATGGCGACCGCTTCCCGACAACTGGTCATTAGGTCGTCCGGCGGCTGTGCTCCGGGCACCAGCGGCTGGATCGGCGAGTACTACAACAACATCGGGCTCTCCGGGTCTCCGGCCCTTTGTCGCATCGATCCCAGAATCAGCTTTGCATGGGGATCTGGCGGCCCGGACAAGAGCACTGGCACGAACAACTTCTCAGCTCGCTGGACGCGAACCGAGTACTTCGCTCAAGGCACCTACGACTTCACCAAAACCTCAGATGATGGCTTCCGCTTCTCCATTGATGGCGTGATGATGCTGAACGACTGGACAGATCAGTCAGTGGAGGCCAGCTTGAAGGTCCGTACGGTCACACTGTCAGAGGGGTTCCACAGCATTGTTGTCGAGTACTACGAGCGCGGCGGTCAGGCGGCTGCCACCTTCTCCTGGGACAAGATGGCTGAGGTGAGTTGCCCCACTTCGTTCAGCGCGTGGAAGGGCGAGTACTTCGAGGGGCTCGGCTTCACCGGCTCGATGCTGTTGTGCCGCAACGACTTCGTCGTGGACTTCAACTGGGCGCAGTCGGCTCCTGTCGTGAGGATGGGGGCTGACGACTTCTCGGTGCGCTGGAAGCGCCCGTCCAACTTCGCCGCCGGCACCTACCGGTTCACCCTGGGCGTGGACGACGGAGCCCGGCTGTACATCGACGGGGTGCTCGTGCTCGACCAATGGTCCGACCGGTCCAGCGTCCAGACCTACACCCTGGACGTGAAGCTGACTGCAGCGTCGCACACGGTTACGCTGGAGTACTACGAGCGCACGGGCAACGCCCGGGTGTCGCTGACGTGGGTCAAACTGTGAAGAGTCGCCGGGCTCACCGCGCACCAGCCGCGCTGAGGAGGACCGATGGCACCGTCGATCGATAACAACACGCCGGACACATCCGGCGCGATCGAGATCGCTCCACGAACGTGGTGGGTGGGGTCGGTTCGACCCGACGACACGTTCCAATGCCACTCGTATCTCATCGAGGCGGGCGATCAGTCGGTGCTGATCGATCCTGGTTCGGCCCTGACCGTCAACGAGACACTGCGTCGGGCTGGCACGGTCGTGCCGCTGTCGTCGATCCGCTGGGTCGTGTGCCACCACAGCGACCCCGACATCGCAGGGGGTCTCTGGGCCGTACGCGAGGCGCTTCCCTCCAAGGACCTGCAACTGGTCACCGAGTGGCGTGCCGAGACGCTGCTGCGCCATTACGACGCCGGCATACCCTTCTTCCGCGTCGAGGAGCACGACTGGCGGATTCCGCTCGACGCCGGGCGCCAGTTGCAGTTCGTGCTTACGCCCTATCTCCACTTCCCAGGTGCGATGTGCTCGTACGAGACGAGCGCCGGGGTGCTGTTCAGTTCCGACCTGTTCGGTGGCTTCACCGACGGTTCACAACTGATCGCGCAGGATGAGTCCTACTTCGAGGCGATGCGACCGTTCCACGAGCACTATATGCCCAGCAGGGAGATCCTCGCCGCCGGGCTCGGCCGGATAACGCGGGCGTTCGACCCGATCCGGCTGATCGCCCCGCAGCACGGGTGCCTGATCCCTGGGCCGCTGGTCGGCCCGATGATCGAACAGCTCGCGGTCCTGGAGTGCGGCATTTTCCTGATGGCACAGGATGACCTCGACGTGGCCCGATTGCTGCGCGTGGCAACCGTTCGGCGGCGCATCACCGACGCGTTGGTGATGGCTCACGACTTGCCCGAACTGGCTGTCATCGCCGAGCGTGTGCTCCCCGACATCCTGCCGGTCGAGTCACTGGAGTTGTACGCACACACTGCGACCGAAGGTTTGTTGTGCTTCTCGGCCGACAATGGCTTCCTCGGGGCACCGCGTGGGGAGGTGGCACCGCCGGCAAGCAGCGTCACGCTCGACGTTCCCGGCGATGGCCCCGCTGCACACATCGTGATCGGCCTCAGTCGACCTGTCGACTCACCGGGGGAGTTGACCGACATGTTCGTCCGTCTCTCGATGCCGTTGCGTGCGGCGTTGAACCGTCACCTCGCGCAACGCGAGGCCGAGCAGCAACGCCTCCAACTGCGCGAGAGCGCTACCCACGACGCGCTCACCGGCCTCTTCAATCGTCACGCAGTGGCGGCATTGGCTCGGTTCGATGAGCCGTTCGGCGTATTGATGATCGACATCGATCACTTCAAGCACGTCAACGATCGATTCGGTCACACCATGGGCGACGAGGTCCTCCGCGGCGTGTCGGGGGCGGTCCTGGCGGAAGTGCGCGCCGAGGACGCGGTGATTCGATTCGGAGGCGAGGAGATCCTTGTCGTGCTCGGATCGGTCGAGCAAGAACTGGTGTTGGCGGTCGCGGAACGCATCCGTGCCCGGATTGCGGCATTGGAGTTTGCGGCGATCCCCGGGCTCCAAGGTGTGACGGTTTCGATCGGCGCCGCGGTCCATAGCTCGGGCCAGGCCGTAGATGCCGCGATCGCCGAGGCGGACGAGCATCTGTACCACGCGAAGCGTGAGGGGCGGAATCAGGTACGAGCCCCGTGGCTCGCGGCCTCGACGACCCCGGCCTGAAATGTGCACTTGGACCGACCGCTTGTTCAAGTTCGCCTCGTGGGATGACGATGAACGGAATGGCGGTCGAGGTCGTCCGCCTACCGAGGTCACCATGCTGTCGAGTCGGCACATCACCCGAGAAGGCCACACACCGAATCGCGGCTTCACGATCTTCGAGGTCGTCATCGCAGTGGTCATCGTCGGCATCCTGGCCTCGGTTGCTGTTCTTGCCGTCGACAGCGCGAGGGAAGGGGCGCAACGCTCCGCGTGCGCGGTCGACCGCGAAGCAGTCAGCCTTGCGCTGAGGGGATGGGCCGTCGACCATCCCGGTCGCATCGACGTCACTGAGGCCGAGCTCGTCGATTTCGGCCTGCTGGAGACCGCGTCGGACCTTCACGACGTCATCGATGTCAACACCGTCACCCCTACGGGCCCGTGTGTGGTCGACGCGGCAGCAACAACGACAACGACAACGACAACGACAACGACAACGGCAACGACAACGACAACGACAACGACAACGGCAACGACAACGACAACGACAACGACCTCCGTTGCGTTTGCCACCACGACGAGTTCGACCACGACCGATGCCATCACCACGACGACGATCGCCCAGCCGGGTGCGTGGCAGGTCGTGCAGGGCCAGGCGCCGGTCATTGCTGGAGCATCGGTCAGCTACAGCTCGTACGGCTCGGTGATCAACCGCACTCCAGCAGGCGCAGATGGCACCATCAGCGTCACCGCATCGGTAGCGGCGGGGAACGGGTACGGAATCTGGTTCCGCACGAGGGTGGCCGCCGGCGCGATCGTGAGCGGCTACACGCTCCAGTGGGACCTCGGGTACCGGACTGGGCCCGATGCGGCCCCTAATCTGGTTCTGCGCAAGTGGGGCACCGCTCCCGGTGCCGCCTTTGGCGAGTGCAGCGTGCCCATCGCCAATATCCCCATTCCGGCAGACCTGCGCAACGCTGATCCGCATCGTGTCACCATCCATCTCAACGGCGCGGTGTTCGTTGCAAGCATTGACGGACGTGAGGTGTTACGAGTGAACGATCTCACCGCAGCGACGAACAAGGTGTGCTCCACCAAGCCTCTGCCCGACGGCACTTCGTTCGGCTACCGCGTTTGGAGCGTCCCAGTGGCGGTGACCTTCACGTCGCCGTCGCTCTCCTGAGCCGAGCGGGCTTGCCGTCGGGCGTCGCTCCTCGTCGATAGTCGTTGGCATCACGTGGCTACCTGCGGCGATGGGATGGCTGAACCCCTCGTTGCCACACCGAGCCACACCCGCGACCATCTACAACTCCCGCCCTAGAAGCCAGCCCGACCGACCATGAAATCGACACCGAATCACGCGCTCAACGACCGTGTCTCGGACGGCAAAGTCACTCTCCGGTGAGTTCGTCGGCGAGGCGAAGGTCAGCTCGATCGGGGTGATCGACACGCAAGCTGTTGGAGATCTGCTCCTGGCTCCAGCGTCTGTCGAGCCGTTCCTGGACCTGCTGTCAAAGCTCAGGTTGATCTCGACGAGTCGCTGCTTGGGGCACGGGCGGCGACTCAACATCCGTTGATGCGCGGCGTGCGGCCGATACTCGCCAGATGGCTCACAGTTTCGCGGCACTTCAGGCATACCGTCGACACGCTTCGCCCGGGCTCGGCTGCGATCGAGTGTCTCGAACGGCCTACTCTGACGCCGTCCGCGATCGTCAGCCGTTCCTGATCGGACAGGTACCGGTCCGAGGTGCGTCGGCGGCCGTCGGAATGATCGGTTCGTGGCGGTATTCGCCGCGCTTGGGGGTTGACGACGCGGCCGAGCCGCCAACGTTGACCGGTCTTGCGGTTCACGCCGACCTGCCGGCACGCGCCGCTGTTGTTCGCGCCTTGATTCATCAACTGAACGTACAGATCACGTTTAGCGTTCAGGGGCAACGGTCCACGCTTGCGGTTCGGCCACGGCATTTCACACTCAGATCATCGTCGTGTGTAACGACGACCCCGCCGAATCCGCCCCTAAAGTGGGGATGCTCCTATGGTCTGTCGAGTCCCCGGAGGTACTTTTTTCGTGTGGGGGGCTGGGCTTGTTCGGGTGCCGTGCGCAACGATGGCGTTACGACACGGGTGGGTGTTCGAGGAGCCGGTAGAGGTCGCGGGCGATGTAGCGCTTGAGGCTGCGGCGGATCTCGCGGATGGTCTTGCCCTCACTGGTTCGCTTCTCGACGTAGGCCTTCGTGGTCGGATCGACACGGATCCGTGAGATCACGATCGTGTGCAACGCCCGGTTCAGTTGCCGGTCACCGCCTCTGTTCAACCGGTGCCGTGTCGTCATTCCCGACGACGCTGGGATCGGCGACGCTCCGGCGAGCATCGCGAACGCGGCCTCGCTACGACATCGGCCCGGATGCGACCAGGCACACAGGATCACTGCGCCGGTGATCGGCCCGACCCCCGGTAGCGATCAGTTGCGGTGCGACCCGCTCAACGATGACGGCGATCGCCTTCTCCAACTCGGCTGCCTCCGCATCCAACGCGCTGGTGCGTCGCGCGCAGCAACGCAACGCGGTGACAGTCGCGCAGGTCTCGACGCTCCACTCGGGTCGCACTCGCAGGGTCGCGCAGGCCTTCACGAGCTGGACCGGGGTCAGGTCGCGGAGCTTGTCACGTACCGAGTCCGGGGCGCCGACAACCAACGCATGCACAGCGTTCATTGCCTGTGTGCGGGCATGAACCGCTGAGGAACGTGTCTAGTTCAACACCCGTAGCGCCTCACGATCACCGCCGGCGCGGGGCTGGCCGAGTTGCTCGCGTTCCAACGCCTCACGGGCTGCTCTGGCGGCATCGAGGGTGTCGGTCTTGGAGCCGTTGCGCGACGACAACCGCTTCGGATGATCGATCTCGATCTCGATCACCTGCTCACCCGCGGCCAACAGCACACGCACCAGCCCGGCGCCATAGCTGGCCGTGCCCTCGCTCGCCCACGCCCGACGCGGCCAACACCGCGCCGTCGCGAGTAGCTGCATGTAGCCGGCCTTGGTCGTGTTCACCGTCGACACGTCCTCGACACCGCCGCCCGGCGCGACGAACGACGCCGTATGCGTGTGCTTGTGGGTGCCGACACCGATCACGATGTCGACGCTGTCTGCGAGCTTGGCCACCTGGTTCTCCTGTCAGTCGTGTGGCGATCCAACACCGGACAAGGCAACGGCAGGACTGTGATGAGTCACACCGAAGATCGGCGGACAGGCTCCTGATCAGGCCAACGACTTTGCCCGGGTCGGGCACGGCACCGCTCGCCGGACAAATCCCCAGAAAGACAACCTGCCACCTCGCGGTGACAGAGCCAGCCAAATCAAGAGTCACGACGATCGATGCCGAACACCAGCCCATCACAGCCATCCAGCTGCACCACCGATACTCACAGCCAGATCAGACCGTCGTTCTCACCTTGTGGTGCTCCCTTCGACTGCCGCCTCGCCCACGATTGCGTATCAGCTGCCTTCGCCGCCAAGCACGTTACGTAGGCCCCACCTGCCGTTCGGACGTTGACGAGCCGCTTCTCGATCTTCAGAGCGACAGCTGCGTCACGCACGAACTCATTGACGGGTTGGTCCTGTTGGTGGCCACCTCGTCCGAAAGCGCCACACGATCGGTCGACCTGACGAGGCCTTCGGTTCAACGCTGGGCATCAGTGCGAGGACCGGCGGTCGAACGTTCTGCACGCACGACCGACGCGCGTTCTGTTTTCGTGGAAGTACTCCGGTGCAAAGCTCGCTCAGTCCCCCGGGTAGGTGCTTGGTCCTCGACCTCGGTTCGCATTGTTCTGTGCTTCCGCCGACGAAACGTTTGTTCGACTCCGCAGGGGTCGAGCGGCAACTGCTTACTCTGCTGTGGCTTCGGGTTGCCTCGCTGGACACCAGCGAGTGCTGGAACGGGCCGCTGCTGAAGCTTGGAATGGCTCAGGAAGGTGGTGACGTCGGCAAGGTCCAACGGCTTGGCGAACAAGAAGCCTTGTCCGAAGTCACACTTCTGGTCGCGCAGGCCATCGAGTTGCTCGTCGAACTCGATGCCCTCTGCGATGGTTTGCATGTGCAGGGTCTTGGCCAGGTCGAACAGGCCATGGACGATCGCCGGAATCTGGGACGGGTCGGAGATCGTGTCGGTGAACGACTTGTCGATCTTCATGATGTCCACGGGGAACTGGCGTAGGTAGCTGAGCGACGAGTAGCCGGTGCCGAAGTCGTCGATGGCCAGGTGCACGCCGAGTGAGCGCAACTCCTCCAGCCGTTCGCTGGCCGTAGCGGCGTCTTGCATCAGAACGGTCTCGGTGATCTCCAGGACCAGGGATGTAGGCTGCAGCCCAGATTGTTCAAGGGCCCTGGCCACATCGTCCACGATGTCGGGTGTGGCGATCTGGAGTGCCGACAGGTTGACGGCGACCGTCAACTCGACTCCCGGATACGTACGTTGCCATTGGGCAGCGGTTGCGCAGGCACCATCGAGGACCCACCGGCCGATCGCAACAATGGTGCCGTTGTTCTCGGCAATCGGGATGAAGGTGCTGGGCGCAATGAGTCCGAGGGTCGGATGATCCCAGCGGAGCAACGCTTCAAAACCGGTGATAGTGCTCGACTCCAACTCGACGACCGGCTGGTAGACGATCCGCAGCTGGCGGGCCTCGAGCGCATGGTGCAGATCGTTGTCGAGCTGCTGCCGCTCGAGCGCCGCGGCGCGCATGCTCGGTTCGTAGACGGTCCACCCCGCCTTGCCGGCCGTCTTCGCTTGGTACATCGCCACGTCCGCGTCGCGCAGCATCGACGAGGTGGTGCTCTCGTTATCGCCGACAGAGATCCCGATGCTTGCGGTGAGGACCACCTGTTGACCGTCGAACACGAACGGCGACGTCAGCGATTTCAGGATGCGTTCTGCGACGGTCTCTGCTTCGTCGAGTGCGTGGGTGCTCTCCTCGATCAACACCGCGAACTCGTCGCCACCCAAACGCGACACGGTGTCAGGGCCTCGCACGATGCTGGACAAGCAGGCTGCGACCTCGCGTAGCACCTGATCGCCGGCCTCGTGACCCCGTGTGTCGTTGATCACCTTGAAGTCGTCGAGATCGAGGTGGATGACGGCCACGCTCCGGCCGCTGCGCGCCGTGCGCTCCAACGCGTGCTCCAGACGATCGCGGAGCAGCGCACGGTTGGCGAGCCCGGTGAGCGAGTCGTGGAACGCGTTGTGGCTCAACTCCTGCTCGGCGCGTTTGCGATTCGTGATGTCACGGAGGTGGACCACCATGCCGGCCACTACCGGATCGTTTGACAAGTTGGTGGCCCGAACGCCGAACCACCGCGCCGAACCGTCTGCGGGAGTTGCTTGCACCTCGGCGTCGACCACCACGCCGCTCGTCGACCACCAGCGATCCAGTGCGCTTCGGGCGCGGTCGCGATCGATCGGGCGGAGCAGATGGAGCGCGTCCCGGCCGGCCGTTGGCTCGCCATTTCGACCGAGCATCGCGGCCAAGTTGGGAGCATCGTTCAGGATTTGTCCGGCGGCGTCGACCACGATCACCGCATCGGAGGAGTTCTCGGCGAGCGCGGCGTAGTAGTGCCTGCTGCGCTCTAGGGCCGCTTGTTGACGGTCTCGCACCCTTACCAGGCGAACCGTACGGGCGAAGGCGAGCAGCACGAGCACGACGGTCGCTACGAACATCGGCACGGGATTGGAATCGCCACCGTTGGCGGACGCGCTGATCTCGATGATGCCCGGCACCAACAAGGGCAACAGGGAAAAAAGGACGCGGGCGTTGGTCACGTGAGCCGCGGTCGAGACTTGCTGGTCACTGACGGTGGTGGCAGGCGCCGGCCACGCCGAGACGGCGAGGGCGGCAGCGCCAACCATCCACCCGGCGTCCATCAACTTGCGGATCGTCGAGTCGACGACGAACTGTCGGCGGCCATCCAGTTCTGCCCACTGACGGCCAACAGGATCTGCCCACTGACGGCCATTTGTTCACGCAGCGTGGCCGGTGTCGGGCGCTAACAGAATTTTCACTTGCGAGGGTCGCATAACAGCGCCAGAGCTGACACCATGCGCAACTTGGTTCAGCGTTTCTGGGTCTGCATCGTCCCACTTCAGCTTCTGGGCCGGATTCGTCCCGCCACCCGAGACGAAGCCGGCCCAGAAGCAGGGCCCGCGCTGCGTGTATTGACTTTGACCGAGACGGCCCGCGCTGTCGCTCGGCGCTACCGGGCACCGCGTCTACCCCTGGCTCTGTAGGGCGCCGTTCAGCGATAGTCGTCGTTAGCCGCCACCACCCTGCGGGCTGGCCACGGTCGAGCGAGAGTTGGCCGTCAGTGGGCAGTTTCTGATGGCCGCCAACACCGGGTTGCGCGCTGTCCTATCGCAGCCAGGGCCGCACAGTCCGCCGATCAACGCACCGGACAACGGCCAGACCGCGACCACGGTGTCGGGAACCGACCCGCTGCCGCCGATGCATCGGTATCCGGAGCCTCCGAAATCGCAAGCGTCGATCCAGGCGCTGACAAGGCGTCCCGACACGCTCCACCCAGCAACGACCACCAGCGCTGTCAGCCCTAACAGCAGCCGCCGGCTCCGCGGCCCACCGGTGGCCCACCGCGCTGTCGCCAGGAGGCAGCCGACTGCGTGCAGCCAGAACAGGAAGACCGTCATGCAGGCGAAAGTGGCGAACGGCTCTGTTTCGGCCCCGGGTCGGGTGGGTAAGGTCGCTGTTGCAGGAGGCAGCGCCGTGAGCAACCAGCCCGGTCGTAGACGATGACGACATTGGGCGGGTCTTTTTCCGCTGCTGAGGTGCGTCGCTTCTGCTGGGGTCGACGCGGGCCTTGTTGTGGGTGGAGCTTGCGGCTGGGCGAGCGGGTGATCCGCATCACACCGCCCGCGCCCGTGCGCTCCGAGTTGGCCCCGGGGCGGTGGGCCGTCCGGGCCCGGTCGTGGCGTTACCAGGTCGAACTAGACGGGGACGGCGCCGGGATCGAACCACACGTGCTTCCCGTGCCGTTCCCGGCTGAGCGACGCAACGTCGTCACCGACTTCGAGCACCTGGCCGGTCGCCTGCGCTGCGTGGTGCGTGAACGCGGGAACGTGGTGTTCGAGGGCACGTCCGAGCTGGCCGGCCTCGAGGTGGGGAGCCTGACGTGCCATGACTGAACCGGCCGCCCTCGAGGTGGCGGCGCCCGCACCCGGGCGTCGTCACCGTCATTGGGCCAGGATCGTCGCGGTCATCGTGGGGGTCGCCCTGATCGCAGGTGTGACGACGTTCGTCGTGCTGTGGAACCGCACCTCGTCCCGGCCGGTGTCGATGGATGAGGCCCGCAGCCGGGCCGAAGCAGACGCGCCAGGCGCCGACCAGTCGGTCGGCCCAATGCCGTTGCGGCCAGCGGCCGGCATCTATCAGTACAGCGGCGAGGGCACCGAGCACCTCGACAATCCGCCGCTGACTCAGACCCAGGGCCCAGATATGCCGGGTACCGTGACCCACCTCGCCGGCCAGTGCTGGAGGCTTCGAGTCGACTACAGCACGAACCATTGGCAGAGCTGGGACTACTGCCCGGCCGGTTCGGGTCTCACGGAGAACGCCGGCGCATTCTTCCAGCGGTTGGACCTGGTCGTGGCCAAGGTCGACACCTCCTCGGCCTACACGTGCGACCCCCCGGTCGACACCATCAGAGCGACCCAACGAGTGGGCGACACCTGGATTCAGGAGTGTCGTGGTACCTCGACGGGGTCAGATGGGGAAATCGTCTCGTCGGGCCCGTACACCTACGTCGGTGCGGAGCGCCTCGACATCGGAGGTACGCAGGTCCCGGCCCTGCACTATCACCGGTTGCGGAACCTCACTGGAAGCCAGACCGGCACCGAAGACGTCAACATGTGGTTCGATGCCGCGACGGGCCTGCCGCTGCGCAACCAACGCGTCATCACCGTGCACAGCGATTCCTTGATTGGTGGGGTGACCTACGAGGAGAATGGCAACTTCGAGCTGGCATCGATGTCCCCTACGTAGATGCCGGTGATCGCCCGGAACGCGAGTCGTCGCTCGAGCCTTGGTCTCTCGGATCCGTTGTCCGGTTTCACGATGCGGCGGGACGACAGCGAACTGCGACCGAGTTTGGGCCTGATGGATGCTGAGGCCGCATGGATCGAGGCACCCCTTGTGCCGCTGCGGCGTCGTGACGCTCTTCGACCTCTTCGGATGCTTGCCAGAAGAACAGGTACGGCGACACGGTGGTGCCGGCGATCGCGGTCAGGGGGGATCATCGTGGCGGCGTCGAAGTGGAATTGCGGCACGAAGGTACGCGCCGCGACGGTGGACCGCGGGACGTGGACCACCAGGAGAAGTAGCCATGACCCTTGAGCGATCCCCGATGCGGATGGTGCTCAAGTCGGGGCTTTGCGTGCCGCTTCACACGGGCAGACTTCCAGATGGGGTTGCTGCCGAAGGGCTGGGTACACGGTGAGCATGAATTGAACGGCGCCCATCGTCGAGCAGCCTGCCTGGCAAAGGGCGAACGAGCCGCAGGACGATTCCGGTTCAGGACACAAAGCCCTTGCCACGGCGGAGTGATCGGCGCACGCTGCTCTCAGGGCGCATCTCCTGGAACTTTGGAGGAGGTGGTGATGTTCGATCCACAGAAAGCGCGAATTGATCCGGACGTCGCGTTCGGGCTGACGACGGTGTACTCGGGTCGACAGGTCGTGGTGGCCTTGAGCGGTGCTGTCGACATGCTCACCGCTCCCACGTTTGGGTGCGTGCTCGATGCGCTGTTCCATGCCGGCCGACGC
>Ga0335397_10006911_pt1 | contig 14542 bp, 14 predicted proteins | sample MAT04_FD_205740 | JGI IMG/M metagenome (GOLD analysis project Ga0335397, IMG submission 205740) | Freshwater microbial communities from Lake Fryxell liftoff mats and glacier meltwater in Antarctica - MAT-04 (spades assembly) (version 2) ...
AAAATACGGCCATGGCGAACGCTTGCTGATCTGGTCGTAGACCCCCGGGTCAACGGGGTCGACGGAATCGTCGCCGGCACGGTCGTTGACGTCCGCAAGGACATTGGGGCCGTTCCGCTCAGCGAAGCGGAGGCATTGCGCCGGGGCGTCGACCACGCCATCGTCGAGTTCGATGATCCGCTGCGACAGCGCAACCTCTAGAGTTTCCCCAGGACCCGCCAGAGTCCGCGCCGCTAGAAGATCTTCTCGGCCCGGTGGGTGGCGTCGATGAGGCGCACGGTGCCCGACTTGGAGCGCATGACCAGTGACTGCGAGGTGGCGCCCGCCTTGTTGTAGTGGATGCCCTTCATGAGCTCGCCGTCGGTGATGCCGGTGGCGCTGAAGAAGCAGTTGTCGCCCGACACCAAGATCTCGGTGGTGAGCACCTGATCGAGGTCATAGCCCGCGGCGATGGCCGCCTGACGCTCGCGGTCGTTGCGGGGCCAGAGCTTGCCCTGGATCTCGCCGCCCATGCACTTGAGCGCAGCGGCCGCAATGACCCCTTCGGGGGTACCGCCGATGCCGAACATGATGTCGGCCCCAGACTCGGGCCAGGCGGTGGAGATGGCGCCGGCGACGTCGCCGTCGGGGATGAGCCGGATGCGGGCGCCGGCCTCGCGGACCTCGGCGATGAGCTGGGTGTGACGCTCACGGTCGAGGATCACTGCGGTGAGGTCACGCACCTTCTCGCCCTTGGCCTCGGCGACCCGGGCCAGGTTCTCGGCGACCGACACGTTGATGTCGATGACGTGGGCGGCCTCGGGCCCGGTGGCGACCTTGTCCATATAGACACACGGGCCCGGATCGAACATGGTGCCCTTGGCGCTGACGGCGATGACGGCAATGGCGTTGCTGCGTCCGAGGGCGGTGAGCGTGGTGCCGTCGATGGGGTCGACGGCAATGTCGCACTCGAAGCCGGTGAGGTCGCCGACGACCTCGCCGTTGTAGAGCATCGGGGCTTCGTCCTTCTCGCCCTCGCCGATGATGACGGTGCCCTTCATGGCCACGGTGGTGAGCATGAGGCGCATGGCGTCGACCGCAGCGCCGTCGGCCTTGAGCTTGTCGCCGCTGCCCACCCAACGGGCGGCTGCCAGAGCGGCCGCCTCGGTGACTCGGACGAGCTCCATGGCCAGGTTGCGGTCGGGTGCAGGCAGGTCGTTCATGGCACGACGATACCGATTCGGCGGTGATCCGTCCGAATCGGTGCCACGCCGGTAGCAGACCGCACCGATCTGCAAGGATTGCGCCGTGGCCGACCTCACCGACGACTCCGAACCGACCGACGACGAACTCATCCTCGACGATCTGCCAACGCTCCCCGACGACGAACTCGAGGGCGACGAACTCCTCGAGGGCGAGGAGCCCCTCGAGGGCGAGGAGCCCCTCGGCGGCGAGGAGCCCCTTGACGGCGAGGTCTCCGACGATGAGACCCACGTTGACTACGACGTGGCCGACTGGTCGGGCCAGTCGCGATCGCTGCTCGACTCGCTGCTCGGGTCAGGCGAGATCCCCCACACCTGGCAGGGCACCACGCTCACGGTGCTGGCCGACGACGAGGCCGCCGTCGAGGCCATCATCGACGAGGTCAACGCCACCGCCACCCAGGGGCTCGACCCCGACGAGGCCCGGGTCGTCTACGAGGTGGGCACGTGGTCGGCCGCCATGCAGATGTCGCTGGCCGAGGCGCTCGGAGTCGCCCAGATCGACTTCGAGTGGGACGAGAACGGCGACCTGGTCATCTACGAGGATGACGAGGAGTCGGTCGAGGAGATCCTCGACGGCATGCCCGACCCCGACGATCCCGACGTCGCCGATGTCGAGGGCGTCGACGTCCAGGCCGTGCTCACCGAGTTGTGGGAGGCCACCGGCTCGCTGGCATCGAATCCCAAAGATGCCGACGGCGTGCTCAAGGCGATCCACGGTGCCGATGCCATCGAGCAGATCGCTCTCCCCTTCGGCTTCGAGCCGGCCGTGTGGCGCGACATCGTGGGCAAGACTCTGGCGCTACGCGCCGCGCTCGACAGCCCCGATGAGGACGACCAGCTCTCCGACGACGATCTGGTCGAGGGCTGCGCGCAGCTCCACGCGCAACTACGCACGTTCATTTAGCCGCAGTACCCTCCTTCCATGTCGTTGGCGAGCTTCGAGGCCTATTACTCGCGGCCCATCGCGCCCACCCGGCGCGTCGCCCTCGGAACGTTGCTGTTGCCCGCCGACCCCGCTCCGGGGTTCGGTGGCGTCCTTCTCGGCGGCATCATGGCCCGGTTCGCCCGTGAACTCGACGTCGAGATCGACGAGGAGCTCGACGGGCTCGTGGACGACCTCGAACACGATCGCCACATCGGCCAGCCCCGGTTGCGTCACCGCCTGCAGACCGACAACATCGGACTGGCCCGTTGCCGCCATCGCCTGGAGGGCGACGGCGAACGGTTCCGCTTCGTGTTCGAGTCCACCGCCGGAACGCCCACCCAGCACGTCCTGTGTGCCGCCTACGCCGCAGCGCGCACCGAGCCCGAGCACCGTGGCGCCACGTTCGCCGCGGTGCGTAAGGGCCTGGACTGGATCGGGCCCATCGACGACGCGCTCGTGCGATTCCTGTTGGATCGCCGATCGTTGGGGGCCTCGGCGGGATCGGACCCCGACGGCTGGGCCCGCCATCGACTCGGTATCGAAGGCGCCCCGATGGGCGACGACCTGCGGGTGCTGGTCACGCAGGCCTTCCGCGAGCAGCTCATCGAGGCCCACCCCGACCACGGGGGCTCCGCCGAGCTCGCGGCGGGGCGCATCTCGGAGCTCCGTGAGGCCCGACGAATACTGTTGGGCCGATGAACCGGCCGACCGACGTCGAGGGCGTACTGCTCACCCACGGAGCCGGCAGCGACCGTAACCAATCCACGTTGCTGGCGATCGAGGAGCGTCTGGCGCCGCTCCCGGTCGATCGCATGAACTTCCCGTACCGCAACAAGCCCGGCAAGCGCCCGCCTGATCGGGCCCCGGTGCTGCTCGCAGCGTTGGCGGCCGAGCTCGAAACCGTCTGCGCCCGCATCGGCACCACCCCCGGCCGCATCGTCCTGGGCGGTCGTTCGATGGGTGGCCGCATCTGCTCGATGCTGGTCGCCGAGGGCACGGCGTGCGCCGGACTCGTCCTCATCTCCTATCCGCTGCACCCGCCGGGCAAGCCCGACAAGCTACGCACCGAGCATCTGCCCCAGGTTGGCGTGCCCTGCCTGTTCATCTCGGGGGACCGCGACCCGTTCGGCACCCCCGCCGAACTGGAGGCCGCATCCGCCCTGCTGGCCGGCGACGTCAGCCATCACTGGATTGCGGGCGGGCGCCACGATCTCAAGGGCCATGACGACGAGGTGGCCGACGTGATCGCCGCCTGGCTCACGCGGTGATGGTGACCGGCATGCCGAGGGGAACCTCGCGCACCTTCAGATCGAGGATGTCCTCGTTGCGTACCCGCACGCAGCCGTGACTCACATCGGTGCCGATCAGCTCCGGTTGATCGGTGCCATGAATCCCGATGACCCCATCGGCGAAGGCCTCGGTGTCGACGAGGGTGGGTGAGAAGGCCGACAGGCCGAACGCCAACGGCCCGTACGATCCGCCGGGATTGGGCGGCTGCACCAGCTCCTTCACGAAGAACGTACCGATGGGTGTGGGCGTCTCGACCTCGCCGACTGCGACCGGGTAGGTGGCGATGGGCTGGTCCTCGCTGCGCAGCTCGAGCGTGTGGGCCGACAGGCTGATGGTGGCCGCCATGTCGGTGTGGGTGAGGGTCACGTCCGCGTCGGCCACCCAGCCGGTGCTGCCGTTGGGCCGCACGGGCAGGTACACCTCGTGCCAGATCGAGCCGCCGGCCTCGACCCCGGCCGAGCCGCTGGTCGTGCCGCTGGTCGTGCCCGCCTTGATCATCAGCGTGGTGGGCGCACCCGATGGCAACGGGTTGGGAATCGCCACGGGATTCATGGGTCCGAGACCGCTGGTATCGAGCTGGAGCTGGGTGCCGCCGGGGGAGTCGTGGACGACGATCGAGGTGACCTCGGGGCGGACGTTGGCGATCCAGCTGCGATACGCCGGCTCGGGCTCGGTGGTCGAGCTGGTGTCCGATGCCGAGGTGGTGGCGGCAGCGGGCGTGGTGGGCGTGGACGCGGCATCCTCGCCGCCGCAGCCGGTGGTGGTGGCGAGAGCGGTCACGCAGAGGGCGGCGAGGAGCAGGCGGGGGGAGCGGAGTTTCACGGATGTCCACGATAGGACGGTGCGGCGCCCATCGGGGATAGGTAGATCGGGGCCGGCGTTCAATCGTCGGGATTGAGCTCCTCGAGCTCGACCCCGGCCGTCTCGGGCAGCCACCACACCAGCACCGCCACGAGCAGCGGCCCCGCGGCCAACGCCATGATCGTCGGCCCGTAGTTGCCATCCTCGATGAAATGACCGGCGGCGAGCAGGCCCGCCACGCTGCCAAGCACCGCCGCACCGTTGAGGAGGCCGTTGGCGGCGCCGCGCCGCAACGTCGGGAACAGCTCGGGAAGCAGCGCCCCGAGTGCCGGCGCTGCCACCGCCCCCACGACCGAACCGAAGATCGAGGCGATCCACATCGCGGCCCCCGACACCTGAAACAGGATGGAGTTGCCGATGGCGAGGCCGACGAGCCCGATGGCGGCCGCCAATCGACGGCTGCGTCGATCGGCGATCTGGCTGCCGACGATCACCCCGACCAGTCCCCAGGTGTTGGTGAGCAACAGGAATGCGGGCAGCGCCAAGGTGCCCATGCCGCGAGTGTTGCGCAGGTAGTCGGTCTGCAGTTGCTGGGTGGGTGACGTGAAGATGTTGAGCAGGAACATGCCGATACCCAACAGGGCCAGGCGAGCGCCGCTCATGTGCTGGTGTAGGCGCTCCTGGGGGGTGTGATCGTCGTGGACGAAACGCCGGGTCTCGGGCAGCAGGCGTACGGTGCGCAGCGTCACGACCAAGGCGATGGCCGCCAAGAGGTAGATGAGGCGCCACGACGACGGCCCGAGGCCCATGAGCGGCAACACCCACAGCACCATGCCCACGCCGAGCCCGCCGGGCAGGGTCATCATGCCGATTGCGTAGGCCCGCGATCGCGCCGGCAGCTCCTCGGAGCACACGATCGGGATGAGGAAGGCGGAGCCGGCGACCAGGCCCCGACACACCAGCTGAGCCGCAGTCACCGACGCCACGTTGGGCGCGAAGGCGGTGACGATCGATGCCAGCGATGCCCCCACCAGGCACGCCTTCATCAGGGGGCGGCGACCTCGGCGATCGGCCAGCGCAGTGGCCGCGAAGGTGAGTACGGCACCGATGCGGATGATGGCGAGCGAGTTGGCCTGGGTGGCGGTCCCCCCGCCGAGGTCGTCGGTGACATAGGAGATGGTCTGGCCGACCAGGCCGCCGAGGAACCCGGCGACGACGGCGAGGGTGGCGCACAACCCCAGCACGGTGACATCGCGCTGGCTGAGGCGGTCGGCGGGGCTCCAGAACGGTTGGTGGCCCGCTATGAGACCGCGGCGGGCAGGACGACGAAGGAGGATGTCGACCAAACGACCCCAGTGGGGGACCGCAATGGAATAGCTGAGTGTCTCGGTGGTGCGACCGTCGACGCTGCTCAGGGTGCGGGTCCAGTGACGGAACGGACCGTCGTTGGCCTCGAACATTGCGTCGCCGACAGCGTGCTCGCGCACCAGCAGATCGTCACGGGGCAACGACCTGGTGGCGATGTCGGCGGGGTCGGTGAGGGTGGTGCGTAGCGTCGGCATGGGATGGTTCGGTCACCAGAGCACCGGTACGGCGAGCATACTGGCGGCCATGGATGAGTTGATCGTCCGCCCCGGCGGTCCACTGAGCGGCGAGGTGCCCATCTCGGGCGCCAAGAACTCGGTGCTCAAGCTCATGGTGGCCACTGTGCTGGCCCCCGGCCGGTTCACGCTGCGCAACGTGCCCCGCATCAGCGATGTCGACTGGATGGCAGAGACGCTGGTGGCGCTGGGACTGCAGGTCGAGTTCGACGACAACACGCTCGTCATCGACTCCACCGGCACCATCACGCCCGAAGCGCCCTACCACCTGGTCGAGCAGATGCGGGCGTCGACGGCCCTGCTCGGAGCACTGTTGGGACGTTGCGGTGAAGCCCGCATCGCCATGCCCGGCGGCGACGACTTCGGCGACCGCCCCATCGACATGCACCTGCAGGGGCTCGAGCAGCTCGGTGCCACCATCGAGCTCTCCCACGGCAACATCGTCGCCACCACCAAGGGCCGCCTGGTGGGCGACCGGGTGGTGCTCGAATACCCCAGTGTCGGCGCCACCGAGAACCTCCTCATGGCGGCTACCGCCGCCGTCGGTGAGACGGTCATCGAGAACGCCGCCCGCGAGCCCGAGATCGCCGATCTCGCCGCGTTCGTCAACCGGATGGGGGCGCGGGTCGTGGGTGCCGGCAGCTCCACCATCACCGTCGTTGGGGTCGACTCGTTGCACTCGGTCGAGCACGAGGTCATCCCCGACCGGGTCGAGGCCGCCACCTATCTCTCCATCCTCGGCGCCACCGGGGGCGAGCTGCTGTTGCGGGGCGCCCGGGCCAAGGACTTGCAGCTCCTGATGGCCAAGCTGGGCGAGATGGGGATGCGGATCTCACCCGATGCCGGCGGAATCTGGGCCCTGGCCTCGGGACGGCCCCGGCCCGTTGATGTGTCGACCTTGCCCTATCCGGGCATCGCCACCGACTTCCTGCCCATGCTCATCGCCCTGCTGTCGGTCGGCACCGGCACCAGCTTCGCCACCGAGAACCTGTACCAGGGACGCTTCCGCTACGTCGGTGAGCTCACGCGCATGGGCGCCACCATCCGCGTCGAGGGTCACCACATGGCCATCCGAGGGGTCGAGCGACTGTCGGGCGCCCCGGTTCGGGCCTTCGACATCCGCGCCGGCGCAGCGCTCATCGTGGCCGCCTTCGCGGCGGAGGGCGAGACCACCATCCACGACGCCCACCACCTCGACCGGGGCTACGAGGGCCTGGTCGATCGGCTCCGGGCGGTCGGCGGCGACGTCGAGGCCCGCTGACCGCCGGCACCAGGGCCGCTAATCTGGGATCTCAGTATCGGTTCGAGGAGAACACCGTGCGCGACCAGGTCGCCCAAGTCATCGAAATCCTCCGTCCGGCCATTCATGCCGACAACGGCGATATCAGTCTTCTCGACGTCGATGAGGAGACCGGGATCGTCACGGTCGAGCTGACGGGCGCTTGTGTGGGCTGCTCGTCGTCCAACGTCACCCTCAAGGCCGGTATCGAGCGCATCATGAAGGACCGGGTCCCCGGCGTCACCGAAGTGCGTCAGCCGGGCGAAGAGCTCGTCGAGACCGGGACGGCCGTCTCGCTCTGATGACCGTCGAATCGCTGTTCGCTGACGCCCGCGCCGGGAGGCGGGCCGCCTTGGCCCGGCTCTTGTCGATGGTGGAACGCGGTGGCGACGGCGCCCGCGAGGTGGTCCGCGTCACCCATCCCCGTGGTGGGCGGGCCTATACCGTCGGCATCACCGGAGCCCCCGGCGCCGGCAAGTCGACGCTCACCAACGCCCTGTGCACCCAGGTGCGGTCCCACGACCAACGGGTGGCGGTGCTCGCCATCGACCCGTCCTCGCCGTTCTCCGGTGGCGCCATCCTGGGCGACCGCGTGCGCATGGCCGACCAGTCGCTCGACGACGGCGTGTTCATCCGGTCGATGGCCACCCGCGGCCACCTCGGCGGCCTGTCGTTGGCCACGCCTTCGGCCATTGCGGTGCTCGACGCCGTGGGGTTCCCGTGGGTGGTGGTCGAAACGGTCGGGGTCGGTCAGGTCGAGGTCGAGATCGTCGGCTCGGCGGACACCTGTGTCGTCGTCGTGAACCCCGGTTGGGGCGACGCCGTGCAGGCCAACAAGGCCGGCCTCATGGAGATCGCCGACATCTTCGTGATCAACAAGGCCGACCGGCCCGGCGCCGCGGCCACCGCCGTCGACCTCGAGTCGATGCTGACCATGCGCCGTGACGACGGCTGGCGGCCGCCCGTGATCTCCACCACGGCGTCCGACGCCTCGGGAGTGGCCGAGCTGTGGGAAGCCATTGGGGCGCATCGCGTCTGGCTCGACCGAAGCGGTGAAGGCCGACGGCGCGCCGTGCGGCGTACCACCAGCGAGTTGCGGTCGATCGTCGCGGTGCAGCTCGCGGCCCGGGCCGCGGCACTCGCCAGCGGCGATGGCTTCGACGACGTCCGCGACCTGGTCCTCGACCGCTCCGTCGACCCCTGGACCGCAGCCGACAAGTTGTTGTCCTAGAGCACCCCACTTACGCTCGTCGCCCATGGGTGACTATGTCGATCTGGACCGAGCCGAGAATGGTGTCGCAACGCTGACGCTGCATCATGGCAAGGTCAATGCTCTGTCCGTAGAGCTCCTCGCGGAGCTGCGCGAGCTGGCCGCTGAGCTGTCGAGCGACACCGGACGGGCTCGGGCGGTCGTGATCACCGGCGGCCCCAAGCTGTTCGCCGCCGGTGCCGACATCACCCAGTTCGCCGCCGACCCCTCGCCTGAGACCTTCGCCATCGCCGAGCCCGCCGCCGTGCGCCGCGTCGGGGCCGCCTTCCTGCACACGCTGAACGCCGTTGCGGCCATCCCGTGTCCGACGATCGCTCAGGTGTCGGGCTTCGCCCTGGGCGGCGGCTGTGAGCTGGCGCTCGCCTGCGACCTTCGCATCGCCTCATCCACGGCCCGCTTCGGCCAACCCGAGATCCTCCTCGGCATCATTCCCGGCGGCGGCGGCACCCAGCGCCTCGCCCGCCTGGTCGGACCGGCCGTCGCCAAGGATCTGGTCTTCACCGGCCGCATGATCGATGCCACCGAGGCGCTGCGCATCGGTCTGGTCAACGAGGTGACCGAACCCGAACAGCTCGACGCCCGCACCGCCGAACTCGCCGCCACGCTCGCCGCCGGCGCCCCCAGCGCTTTGGCTGCGGCCAAACGGGCCATCGACGGCGGGCTGGAGACCAGCCTCGAACAGGGCCTGCTGGTGGAGCACGAGGAGTTCGTGACCGGCTTCGCCACACCGGACGCGGCCATCGGGGTGCGGTCGTTCCTGGCCAACGGCCCCGGGCACGCCGACTTTGCCCAGATCACGGTGCCGACCCCGGGGCCGGGTGCCGTCTGAGGACCCGGTCCGTCATACTGGTGCCCATGATTCGGGTGCTCTCTTCGCGGCGCGCCATTGTGGCGTTGGCCGTGGTGGGGACGTTGGTGGCGTTGTCTGGCTCCGTCGCGCCCACGGCGTCGCTCGCCGGTGCGCAGACGACTACCACTGTCGACACCAGCCCCGCGCCCAAGGGCCCGGGCCGCATCGCCTATGTGACCCCGAGCCGCGACGTCGTGGTGGCCGACAGCGACGGCTCCAACGCCCGGATTGTGGGCGGCGGCGCCGTCGCTAACGCCGCCGGATTGACCCCGTTGGCCTGGCGCCAGCCTGCGGCCGACGCCATCACCTATGTGCGCGACGATGGCGCGCTCGTGGTTGCTCCGGTGAACGGCGACGACGTGCAGGTGCTCGCCACCGATGCCGTGGTTCCCGCCGGCGCGGATGAGAACATCCTCAGTTGGGATCTCTCGGGCTCGCTCCTCATCTATCTGGCCCAGGCCACCCCCACCCGGGCCGAGTCGCGTGTGGTTGACCTGACCGCGGCCGATGAAGCCATCCCGGCCGAGATTCGCACCATCGGCGGGGGAGAGCGGCGCACCGTGTTGGCCCAAGCCTTCTCGCCCCTCGACCCGATCATCTATCAAAAGACGGCGGACGCCGAATCGGGCCGGGCGCTCACCGTGGCCATCGTCGAACCGTTCGAGGGCACGATCACGGGTACCCCGTACAACCTCGATGACGCCGTGTTCACCCCCGACGGTAAGTACCTGTTCGCCGTGTCCAAAGGGTCGGGCAACGTCGAGCAGTTGGTGCGCATCACGGTGGCCGATCCTCTGGGCGTCGACCTGGTGAGCGATCACGAACAGGTCTGCCAGCCGTCGGTTTCGCCCAACTCCCGCAAGGTCGTCTTCGCCGCCGGCCCGAACTGCTCGGAAGTCTGGACGATCAACATCAATGGCACCGACCCCCAGCGGATCGTCGAGCGGGCGGGTGGCGACGCCACGTTCGCCGTCGGGGCATTCTCGTGGAGCCAGGACAACGCCATCGTCTCGCACGCCGCCTGCACCACGGCCGGCGACGGGCTCGATGCCGTCACAACGTGTGGCGGCGGATACCTCGACATCTCGGTCGCCGACGGGTCGGTGCAGGCCGGCGCCGAGGCGTCTTCGGTCCTGCGCGAGTTCCGGGCCCTCATACGAGCGGTGAAGGTGCAGGTCGACATCACCGGACCCATCAACTACTCGGGTCGCCTGCAGGTCAGTTCCGAGTCGGTCGAGAACGCCGTGAAGCCCTCCGAGCAGGAGGTCATCGATGTCCGGGCCGTGGACGAGACCGACAACGCCCGCTCCATCGACCTCAGGGTGGCCCACGACCCCGATTCGGTGTGGGTCTCGGGAACGCTGCGCATCATCGACGGAGACTTCGACGAGACGTTCCCCTTCGTGGGCCGGGTTCTGCCGAGCAGCTATGGCCTGGCGAAGATGCGCGGCGTCTGGATCCGGTCCGAGTCGATGCCGTTCCAATCGGGCCAACTCGCCGTGACCTTCGAGCGCTGAGCGACATCGACCGTGGCCAACGAACCCATCGACTCGCCCGAGGCCGTGGAAGAACTGCGCCGGCACCTGTTCGACTGGCTACCGCGCCAAGCCTGGTTCGATGCTCTCGATGGCGAGGTCGAGGACATCACGATCATCCGCATGGAGACGGTCCGGCGTGAGTGGCCGGTTGTCATGTGGGTTCCGCTCGAGGTGCAGATCGACAGCGCTCCGATCATCGTGCAGACCGTCCTGGCGCTCGCGCCGCAGGTGCCCGACAGCGTCCGTGACGCGGCCGTCATCGGTGAGGTGCCCACCTCGGGCGACTCGCTCATGGTGTACGACGCCCTTGCCGATCCCGAGTCCGCTGACGCGTTCGTCGCCCATGTGAGCGCCGGGGTGGGCTCGGGTACCGCCGTGTCCTCGACCGACGCACCCTGGGTCACGTCCATTGCACTCGGCCAGCAGTGGGAGCTGACGCTGTACCGCCGCGTCGAGGCCGGCGCTCACCCCGATGTCGAGCTCACGGGTCTGCTGGCGGAGGCCGGAATGGGCATGGTGCGGCCGCCCGCCGCAGTGTGGCGCAAGAACCACTACGACCTCGCCGCGGTGAGGCGTGCCGTTCGTCGGGGCACCCCGGGCATCGAGGTGGCGCGAGAGTCGGTCGACGAGTTGCTGAGTCGGCGCTGCCAGCCCCGCGAGAACCCTCTCGACGTGGTCGAGTCCATCACCGACCTCGGCCGGTCGATCGCCGAGGTCCACGTCGAGCTCGCCGACCGCCTGGGCTCCTCGCTATCGGACGGGCAAAAGCTGGTCGAGCAACTGGTCGCCCGGCTGCCGCGCCAACTGTCCCAAGCTGCGGTCGACCGCATCGCCGAGAGTTACCGTCGTCTCGGCTTCGCCGATGATCTCGGGTTGTTCATCCGGGTGCACGGCAACCTCGAACTCCATACCGTCGAACGCATTCGTAACGGTTGGGTGCTGTCGGGGTTCGGGTGCGATCCGGCGTCGTCGCTCATGCACGAGCGCCTCCCGATGTCGCCGCTCAGCGATCTGGCGGGGCTGTTGCACGGCTTCCAGACCGTGGCGGCCGAAGCGCTCGCCCAGGTGGTCGCCGGACGCGCCCGCGAGCGGGGCGGTCCCGACGAACCCGACTTCCACGAACAAGGGGCACGCCGCGAGCTGACCGTGCTCGCCGAGGCCTGGGAGGAGCGCTCGGTCGACGCGCTCATCAGCGGCTACACCTCCTATGACCCGGTGCACCGGTTGTTGCCGGTCGAGCGGATCTCGCGGGACGCCTTGCTCACGCTGTTCGAACTCGAGCTCTCGGTACGTGACGCGGTCCGTTCAATGAGCCGGGGCCCCGACATTCTGCGCATCCCGGTCGAGCGGGTTGAGGGACTCTCAGTCGGCGAGGTCCGGCTCCGCTGGTAGACCGATAATCTGGCACCTGTGAGCTATCCCCTCGGCCCTCCGACACAAGCCCCGGAACAGCACTGCTATCGCCACGCCGACCGCCGTGCCGGGGTCAGCTGCCAGCGCTGTGACCGCCCCATCTGCCCGTCGTGCATGGTCACGGCGTCGGTGGGGTTCCAGTGCCCCGAATGCACCAAGAAGGGTGCCAAGCAACAACGACTCGTCGACGTCCACCGTCGGGCCACCGAGCCGGTGCTCACCTACGCGCTTATCGCCATCAACGTGGCCGTGTATCTCTTCGGCATCGTCGCCGGTGATTCGATTTCGGGGCGGTACGGCAACCTCACCAACCGCTACGGCCTCTGGCCCCTCGGCGTCGGTGAGGGCGAGTGGTGGCGCCTGATCACCAGCGGGTTCCTGCATGCCAGCCCGCTGCACATCGCGTTCAACATGTTTGCGCTGTACTCGCTTGGCGGCGTGCTCGAACGCACTATCGGCCGCGCCAAGTTCGGGCTCATCTACGCGGTATCGCTCGCCGGCGGTTCACTTGGCGTCGTGTTGCTGGCGGGGGCCCAAGACGTGACCGTGGGGGCGTCGGGGGCAATCTTCGGGCTGTTCGGTGCGTTTGCGGTGCTCATGTTGAGTCGGGGCCAGAGCATCATGCAGGGCGGCATCGGGGGCACCATCCTGCTCAACCTCGTCATCACGTTCGCCATCCCCGGCATCTCGATCGGCGGCCACCTGGGCGGGCTGATCACGGGTGCCATCTGTGGGGCGGCGCTCATGGGCACCAACCCCACGCAGGCCCGCCAGCTCGACGCGAAATTTAACCTCACCGGCCCCGCAGTGGCGGCGCTGGGCGTGGTGATGTTCGCCATCGCCATCGTGGCCGCCCCGAGCATCACGGCGCTCACCGGCTGACGCCGTCAGGCGCGCTTGTAGATCGACACGTGGTGGGCGCTTTCTCCTGGCACCCACGGGTCGCCGGCGAAGCTCTCGAAGCGTTCGACGCACACCAACCCGGCCCGGGTGGCCATGGCATCGATCTCGTCGGGGCTGCTGGCCCGGATGGTCCAGGGCCGCAGGCGGACGTTTCCGTCGGTGAGCTCGATGTGGTTGCCCACGATGCGCTGGGTGAGTGGGTCGGCGTCGGTGGCGATCAACACCACCCGGTGTGGTTCGACCGAACGGGTCACCAGCTCGAGCTCGCGCTCGGTGATGCGACGGGGAACGAAGGCTTCGACCACGACCAGCCCATCGGTACCAAGCGCGCCAGCCGCGGCCCCGAGGCAGCGCTGTTGGGCGTCGAGGTCGGCGAGGTTGAACAGCAGGTTGAACACAGCCAGCACCGCATCGAAGTTGCCGCGGGGATAGACCGATGGATCGCCGGCATCGCCGGCGATGACCGTGATGGACTCGGCCGCGGCCTTTGCGGCCAGCTGCTCGAGCATCTCGGGCGATGAGTCGAGCCCGGTCACACTGAAGCCAGCGGCGGCCAATGGAAGCGCGATACGGCCCGTCCCCACACCCAGCTCGAGCACCGAGGCCCCGGGCGGGAGCCGAGCTGCGAGAAAAGCGACGACGTCGGTGGGCGGAACCGCGTGGTACCACTCGTCGTACACGTCGGCGAAGCTGCGGCCGTATTGCCCTGAATCAGGTACCGGGGTCACGTCGTCGGGCACCGGTGCAGTATCGCACGCAGGGTGTGCCCACTTTTCGAGAAGCGAGCAGGCAGACTGGACCGCCGCCGCCCCAGGAGTTCCGTGCAGCCCACCCACCCCAGCGAGTCCCCGGTCGTGTCCTGGTCGCCGCCCGACACGGTGGTGGACGCGCCCCGGCGGGCACCGTTGGGGACCGAACACGTCGCGGCGCCACCGTCGAGTCGGGCGCTGGCGGGCAGCCCTGTCGACCGCCTTCAGCCCCGAACCGTCGGCCAATTGCTCGACGGCGGCTTCGAGGTGCTGCGATTTCGGGCCCGCACCATTGCCATCGTGGCCGCGACGATCATCCTGCCGCTCTATGCCCTGCCTCAGTTGCTCATCACGCTGCTCGGGGGCGAGTCCGCGGCGACCGACGTGTTCTCCGACGGCGGCACCCCGTTCCTCGCCGGCACCGGCTCGATGGTCTCGTCCTACGGCAACGCGGCGTACTACGGGTACCTCGTCGCCCTCGGACTGGCCGTCGCCCAGATGCTGACCGGCGTCGCCGTCGCCCACCTCGTGACGGCGTGGATGGTCGGCTCGGATCCGGGACCGTCGCAAACCTTGCGCTTCGTCCTTCGACGGTCTCCCGTGGCGCTGCTCGCGTTCACGGTCGCATTGCTGTTCAAGGCGTTCGCCGGCTTGGTCACCTGCGGGCTCGCCCTGCTCT
>Ga0335397_10006914_pt1 | contig 14540 bp, 13 predicted proteins | sample MAT04_FD_205740 | JGI IMG/M metagenome (GOLD analysis project Ga0335397, IMG submission 205740) | Freshwater microbial communities from Lake Fryxell liftoff mats and glacier meltwater in Antarctica - MAT-04 (spades assembly) (version 2) ...
CGTCGACGGCGCGGGCGATGCCCGAGTGCCCCTGAACAGTGGGAGCGGGGACGCCGGGGAGCTCGGTGAGCGCCAGCTCGGCGGTGGTCGCGCCCAGGCCTTCGGCCACGCCGACCCAGCCCGACCCGAGCACCACGGCCACCTTCAGCTCGTCGCTCAGCCGTTCACGGATGATGGTCGCCGCCTCGGCGGCCCGTTCGTAGGGATTCGTCATCGCGTCAGTCTCGCAAAAAACCGCGCCGCCCCAACGTTGCGGCAGTGGGTGGCGTTGAGCGCTGCCACCGGCGTGTCGGGGCGGCGGCAGGGCGAAGTAGCGCGCGAACGTGCAGCTACGTGTCGATTTGCGCGCTACTTCCGGCTGACGGAGCCCGCCAGATCCGGCCGGTCCGCCAGTCGCCCACTCGCGTTCAGCGGCAGCCACTTCTGATCGACGTGTCATGATCGCGAGGTGACTGTTCTGTTCCTCAACCGCGACCGATGACCGATGGCTGGATCGGCTTCGACGCCGACGACACCCTGTGGCACAACGAGTCGTACTTCATCGAAACCTACGAACTCTTCGCCCGCCTCGCCGCCCCCTACCTCGGCGACCATCCCGACCCCTCCCAGGCCGCCCATGACCTGCTGATCGACACCGAGATCACCAACATCCCCTCCTTCGGGTACGGCATCAAGGGCGCCACCATCTCGATGATCGAGGCGGCGATCACCGCCTCGAAAGGCGACATCTCGACCATCGACATCATGGCCCTGATCGACCGCGCCAAGGCGATGATGGCGCACCCGGTCGAGTTCCTCGACGGGGCGCTCGAGGCCCTCGACGCGGTGTCGCACCGTCGACTGGTGCTGCTCACCAAGGGCGATCTCAAGGACCAGCACCGCAAGATCGACGCTTCGGGACTGGCCGAGCGGTTCGACGCCATCGAGATCCTCCACGAAAAGGACGAGACCGCCTACCTGCGGGCCTTCGCTCGGCTCGGCGTCGACCCAGAACATTTCGTCATGATCGGCAACTCGCTGAAGTCCGATGTCATCCCGATCCTGGGTCTCGGCGGCTGGGCCGTCCACGTCCCCTACGTCACCACCTGGGCCATCGAATACGCCGACGCCCCGGTCGACCATCCCCGTTTCCGCACCAGCGCCACCCTTGCCGGTGCCGCCGCCATCGCCGAGGAGTGCCTGTCATGATCTTCGAACGCCGCCGACATGGAGATGTGGAGGTACTCACCTGGAACGACGGCGAGAACCGCTACCGAGCCGATTCGGTCGCCGAGTGGCACACCACCCTCGACGAGCTCGAGGCCACCGACGGGCCACTGGCCCTGGTGGTGACCGGCACGGGGAAGTTCTTCTCGAACGGCCTCGACCTCGACTGGCTCGGAGCGAATCCCGACGAGGCCGGGCCCATGATCGACGGGGTCCACCGCCTCTTTGGTCGCATGCTCACGCTCAACCTGTTCACGGTCGGCGCCCTCAACGGTCATGTCTTCGCCGGTGGCGCCATGTTGGCGTGCGGCTTCGACGTCCGGGTCATGCGCACCGGCCGCGGCTACTGGTGCCTTCCCGAGGTCGACCTCGGGATCCCGCTGACCGAGCCGATGTTCGCCACCGTTGCGGCCCAGCTTCCACCGGCAACCCTGCACGAGGCCATCGTCACCGGTCGCCGCTACGGCGCCGAGGAGGCACTCGCCGCCGGAATCGTCGACCATGCGGTGCCCGAGGAGCGGGTGGTCGAGTTGGCCATCGAGCTGGCGCAGGCGATGGCCGCCAAGGACCGATCGGTGATCGCCAATCACAAGCGCCAGATGTATGGCCACGTCGCCGAGGTCTGCGGTGCCTGATCGTCGCCGCTGCACCGCCGTGGCCGCCGGCCTCGCCGCGTCGCTTTTGATCGCAGCATCTGCGTCGGCGGGCGCCGCCGCCCAGGAACCGGCGGCCACCAGCTGCGCCCCCGGCGCCGGTGTGGTCACCATGGCCGGCACCGTCGCCGAGTCCGACGCCAAGACCTACCAGCTGTTCCCGTTCGAGGTGGCCGAGGGCACGACGCGGGTCGAGGTGGGCTACTCGTGGAGTCCCACCGACGACACCACCCTCGACCTCGGGCTCTACGACGCCGACGGCACCAGCGGCCCCGACGCGTTCCGGGGCTGGGGCGGCAGCCGCGAGGGCCGCCTCGACAAGGGAATGGCCCGAGCGTGGGTGCAGGCCGACTCGGCCGAGCGGGCCTTCACACCCGGGCCGGTCGAGCCCGGCACCTGGAACGTCGAGCTCGGCATCGCCGAGGTCGCGCCGGGCGGGGCCAGCTGGACCGTGGAGCTGCAGTGCACCGACGATCCCGTCGGCGAGCCCGTCGCCGCCGATCCGGTCGACGCCACCCATGTGGCCAACCCCGACGCCGGTTGGTACCACGGCGACTTCCACATGCACGGCATCAACTCCAAGCCCGACGCTCCCGACAACGCCGCCTTCGTGCAGTTCGGCCGCGACGCCGGGCTCGACTTCATGCCCGTCACCGAATACGTCACCAATCGCCACTGGAACGAGTGGGGCGACGAACAGCGAGCCAACCCCGACGTAATCATCTGGCCCAGCCGCGAGGTCATCACCTACTTCGGTCACGCCATCGTGTTGGGCGAGACGCCCTCGACCGTGGAGTACCGCCAGGGTTTCAACGGCATCACCCTTGCCGACATCCAGGCCGACGCCGTGGCCGACGGGGCGCTATTCGGCATCGCGCACCCCACCACCTTCCCCGAGGCCCAGTTCGGCAGCACGTGCCGCGGCTGCGAGTTCCAGCTCTCCGATGTCGTCGACTGGGACCGCGTCGACACCATCGAGGTGCTCACCGACAACGTGATCTTCGGCGGGGTGCAGAACCCGTTCACCCTCACCGCCATCGATTTCTGGGAGTCCCAGCTCGATGCCGGTCACCACATCACTGCGGTGAGCGGCTCCGACGACAAGGAAGGTCCCGACCTGGGTCTCTCGGCCACTGCGGTGTACGCCGAGGAGCTGTCGCGGCCCGCACTGATCCGGGCCATCAAATCCGGTCACGCCTATGTGCGCACCCGCGGCGTGGCTGCCTCGCCGACCCTCGAGATGACGGCGACTTCCCCCGACGGGTCGACGGCCATGTTCGGCGACACCCTCGCCGCCGACACCGCCAAGGCGACGGTCACAGTGAAGGGCGCAGCGGGGCAGAGTCTGCGGATCGTGCGCAACGGCACCGAGCAGACCGTCGTCCCTATCGATGCCGACCCGTTCGTGCACAACTTCTCCGCGGACCGCACCAGCGATGAGGGGCCGCTCGGCACCTACTGGCGGGTTGAGACGTTCGACGCCCAGTCCCTCACCACCATCGGCAACCCAATCTTCCTCGCCGACGAAGTGCCCGCCGAGGCGACCACCACGACGGCAGCGCCCGCAACGACGGTCGCCCCCCGGTCACCGGCGGACGACACCACGGGCGACGACAGCGATGTCGGCACGACCACCGACGGCGGGCTGTTCGGCGCCTCGGGGCTGATCGGCTTGGCCATCATCGTTGCCCTCATCGGCGCCGCCCTCGGCTACACGACCATCAGGCGCCGCGGCCAGTCCGGCTAGGCGACTGGTAGCTGTAGGCCCTCGCCGGTACGGTTCCACTCCAGCAATTTCCCCACATCGCATCAGATCCATCAGTCCCTACGTTTGACCCCATGAGCGCCAGCACCTCCCCGACCACGAACGGCGCATCATCGGTCGAGCAACGGCCGTCGCGACGGCGATTCCTTCGCAACGCTGCGCTCGGCGCCGGCGGCGTGGCGACCGGAGCAGTGCTCGGGCCGGCCGCGCTGGCATGGCGGGGTCCGAGCGACGCAGAGATCCGGTCCCAGGAGCTGAAGGGCAATGCCTTCCATGCCGATCTCGGCATGTGGCCCATCATCTGGTCGGTACCAGTCAGCACCAATGCCGTCACCCTCACCTTCGACGACGGCCCCGACCCCGACTACACACCGAAGATCCTCGAGATCCTGGCCCGCAATGACGTGTTGGCCACGTTCAACATGATGGGCTGGAACTGCGTGCAGCACCCCGAGATCGTGCGGGCGGTGGTCGATGCCGGTCACGAGCTCGGCAACCACAGCTGGAGTCACCTCGACCTCGCAACCGTCGACGCTCCCACGGCGCTGTCCGAGATGCGCCAGGGTCGTGACGCCATCGAGCGGATCAGCGGCCAGACCGTCCACTTCTTCCGACCGCCACGCGGCGCGTTGTCCGGCGCCGCCATTCGCTACGCCGCCGAGGAGCAGTTGTCGATCCTCATGTGGACCATCAATGGCGCGCCCCGGGGTGTGAAGCCGCCGAAGGCGATCGTCGATCACTTGGTGAACGGGGTGCATCCGGGCTACATCGTCGGGCTACACGACGGCATCGGCCGCGGCACGTTCCGCCCCAACGCCGGCTTCGCCCAAGAGCTCACGGCTCGCCGCACCGCCGAGCTGGCGGCGCTGCCAGCCGCCATCGACGGCCTGTTGGCTCGGGACCTCCGCTTCGTGACCGCCGGAGGGCTGCTCGCCGAACCCCGACACGCCGACGCACCGGGGCCGATGGCCCGCCACGACGGGAGCGACGAGGCCGACCCCGAGGCCGATCTCACCGAGCAGTAGCTCGGCGTCGCACCACGACCCACCCGACCGCCACGACGAGAGCGGCGATGACGACCCACTGCACCGCTCCCATCACTTCGCCGACCCGCTCCCAGCGGTTACCGAGCAACGCACCGGCGCCGATGAGCGCCGTGTTCCACACGGCGCTGCCGATGGCGGACAGCACGATGAATCGCGGCAGCGACATACGACGGAACCCTGCGGGAATCGACACGATCGAACGCAGTAGCGGCACGCACCGGCAAACCAGCACAGCGACGTCGGCGTGACGATCGAAACGCTGCTCGGCGCGGTCGAGGTCGGCCTCCTTCACCCCGAGCCAACGGCCGTGACGCACCACGATGGTGCGCATCCGGTCGGGGCCGATCGCCGCAGAGATCCAGTAGAGCACCAGGGCGCCCACCACCGAACCCACCGTCGCCGCGCCGATCATGGCCGCCACCGACCGCCCCTCGCGCTCGGCCACATACCCCGCCAATGGCAGCACCAACTCCGATGGGATCGGCGGAAACACACTCTCGAGCGCCACCAGCGCCGCCACCCCCACGAACCCCAGGGTCTCCACCACCGTGGTGACCCAACCAGTCAGATCGTCGAACACCGTTGCGCTACTCCTTCAGCTCAGGGCCTACTGCGGAACGGAGTGTGGCACGCCTCAGCGGGTGCCGTACAGGCGATCGCCGGCATCGCCGACGCCGGGAAGGATGTAGCCGCGGTCGTTGAGCTTGTCGTCGAGGGCGGCCAGGAAGATGGGCACATCGGGATGCGCGGTGTGCACCGCGGCCACGCCCTCGGGCGCTCCGAAGATCGACAGCAGCCGCATGCGGGTCACACCGTTGCGCTTCAACACGTCGAGAGCGTGCACCACCGAACCGCCGGTGGCGAGCATGGGATCGACCACGAGCACCTCACGGCGGGCGATTTCGGTGGGCAGCTTCACCAGGTACTCATGGGGCTTCAGCGTCTCGTGGTTCCGGTAGAGGCCGATGTGGCCGACCATGGCCTCGGGCACCAACTGCAGCACCGCCTCGACCATGGCCAGACCGGCGCGCAGCACGCCCACGATCGCCGGGGCGGGGTCAGCCAGCACCTGGGCGGGCGCTTCGGCCAGCGGCGTCTGCACCGTGGTCGACAGCGTGGGCAGATCGCGTAGCGCCTCGTACCCGGCGAGCAGCGAGATCTCATGCACCAGCCGCCGGAAAGCGTCGGGCCGGGTGGTGTGATCGCGAAGGCGGGCCAGCTTGTCCTGCACCAGCGGGTGGTCGAGGACAACGAGGCGGGGTTCGGTCATAGCGGGCCTTTCGGGCGATGCTGGCGGGGGGAAGCGGGTCAGAGATCGCGAATGAGGTCGGCCAAGGTGACAGCCGGGCGAGGGCCGATATGGCCGATGACCTCGGCGGCGGCGATCGATCCGAGCCGGGCACAGGTGGCGTGGTCGAAGTCGCTCGCCAGGCCATAGAGAAAGCCGGCGGCGAACAGGTCGCCGGCCCCGGTGGTGTCGACCACTTGGTCGACCGGCTCGGCGGCGACCTCGATGCGGCCGGCGGCGGTGACGACCACCGAACCCTGAGCGCTGCGGGTGACCGCAGCGATTGCGCAATCGTCGGCAACGGCATCGAGTGCCTTGTCGAGATCGTCGATCTCGTAGAGGGCACGGAGCTCGTCTTCGTTGGCGAACAGCAGGTCGACGTGGTTGCGGACCATGTCGAGGAAGGCCTCGCGATGGCGATCGACGCAGAACGAATCGCTGAGCGTCATCGACACCGTGCGGCCCGCGGCGTGCGCCATGGTCGCTGCGAGCCGGAAGGCCGCCTGCGCTTCGGGCCGATCGAACAGGTAGCCCTCGAGGTACAGGAACCGGCCCGAGGCCACCACCTCGGCGTCGACGTCATCGGTACCGAACAGTTCGGCCGAACCCAGGTAGGTGTTCATGGTGCGCTGGCCGTCATCGGTCACCCACACCAGGCAGCAACCGGTGGGAGGACCGTCGATCGCCAACGGGTTCGTGTACCCGACGCCCACCGCCGCCATGTCGTGGGCGAACACCTCGCCCAGCTGATCGTCGCGGACCCGACCCAGATAGTGCGCCGAGCCGCCGAAGGACGCTATGCCGGCCATCGTGTTGGCCACCGACCCGCCGCTCGTCTCGATTGCGACTCCCATGGCGCCGTACAACTCGGATCGGCGATCGGTTTCGATGAGGTTCATCGACCCGGGCACGAGGCCCTGGGCCTCGACGAACGCATGGGTCTCGTGGCTGATGACATCGACGAGGGCATTGCCGATACCGACGACATCGATGGTGGGTTCGCTCATTCGCCCACCGTAGGCGAGGGGATCGGGGCCCGAACAGACACCGAACTGTTTGCGCGTGGCACAGAGAACCACAAGAGTGTGATTACGACACGTCGGCCGGATACCCCGGACGGCTCCGTCATTCCCAGGAGGACACCTCGTGAAGCGAACCAAGCGCATGATGTCACTCGTCGCACTCGTCTCGGCAGTCAGCCTGCTGTCGGCCGCGTGTGGCGATGATGACACCGACACCTCGTCGGACACCGGCAGCGACAGCGCTGCCACCTCAGACATCAAGGTCGGCCTCGCCTACGACGTCGGCGGGCGTGGTGACAAGTCCTTCAACGACTCGGCCGCCATCGGCCTCGACAAGGCCAAGAAGGACCTCGGCGTCGAAGGCAAGGAGCTGTCGCCGTCCAAGGACGAAGACCGCGAAGCCAACCTGAAGCTCCTCGCCGAGGGTGGCTTCAACCCGATCATCGGTGTGGGTTTCGGTTACGAAGCCGGTATCAAGCTGGTCGCCGAGGCCAACCCCGACATCACCTTCGCCACCATCGACACGGTCGTCGACCTGCCCAACGTGCGTAACAACGTGTTCGCCGAAGAACAAGGCTCCTTCCTCGTGGGAGCTGCGGCCGGCCTCAAGACCAAGTCCGACAAGGTCGCCTTCATCGGCGGTGTCGAGACCGAGCTCATCAAGAAGTTCGAAGCGGGCTTCGTCGCCGGTGTCGCCGAGACCAACCCCGACGCAACCGTCGACGTGAAGTACATCACGCCCGCCGGTGACTTCTCGGGTTTCAACGCTCCGGACAAGGCCAAGGAAATCGCTGGCGCCATGTATGACGGTGGCGTCGACGTGATCTTCCACGCCGCCGGCGGTTCCGGCACCGGTCTCTTCGATGCCGCTGTTGCAGCCGGCGACGGCATGTGGGCCATCGGCGTCGACTCCGACCAGTACCTGGGCGCCACGCCTGAGCAGCAGAAGCACATCCTCACCTCGATGCTCAAGCGGGTCGACGTCGCCGTGAACTCCACCATCGAGGCGTTCAACGACGGTGACACCAAGGGCATCACCGTGGTCCTCGATCTCGAGGCCGACGGCGTGGGCTACTCCACCGAGGGTGGCTACGTCGACGACATCAAGGATCAGCTCGAAGACCTCAAGGCCAAGATCATCGCCGGCGACATCAAGGTGCCGTCCGTTCCCTGAGGCTCCGGCCCCCAGTAATGCACACCCAAAGGTCCCGGCGCCCCTTCGGCGCCGGGACCTTTGACCTTTTTGGCAGCCGATTCGGGCACGGCGCCACTGCCACGCCCTAGAGTCGGCGCTCACATCGAACGGGGGTGATTCGTGGTCGACAGCGCAGCACCAGCGGTTGAGCTGAACGGAATCTGGAAGCGGTTCCCCGGCGTGATCGCCAACCGCGACGTCAACTTGTCGGTGCCCGCCGGCACCATTCACGCCCTCGTGGGCGAGAACGGCTCGGGCAAGTCGACGCTGATGAAAACGTTGTACGGCATGCACCGTCCCGACGAGGGAACGATCGCCATCAACGGTGTCGACGTGCACTTCAAGTCACCCACCGACGCCATTGCGGCCGGCGTCGGCATGGTGCACCAGCACTTCATGCTGGCCGACAACCTGTCGGTCATCGAGAACGTCATCCTGGGTGCCGAACCAGTCAAGGGCCTCCGCATCGACTTCGCCGGTGCCCACCGACGGCTCACCGAACTCAAGGCCGCCTACGGCATCGAGCTCGACCTCGACGACACCGTCGAACACCTCGGCGTGGGTGAACGCCAACGGGTCGAGATCCTCAAGGTGCTCTTCCGCGGCGCCCGCATCCTCATCCTCGACGAGCCCACGGCCGTGCTGGTTCCCCAAGAGGTCGACGAACTGTTCAACAACCTGCGCCTGCTCGTTGCCGAGGGCGTCACCGTCATCTTCATCAGCCACAAGCTCGACGAGGTGCTCGCCATCTCGGACGGCATCACCGTCATCCGGGCCGGTCACACGGTCGCCACGGTGAACCCGGCCGACGTCGACGCCCGCCACCTCGGCGAGCTCATGGTGGGCTCCGAGCTGCCCACACCCGAGACCCGGGGCTCGACGGTCACCGATGTGGTCGAGCTATCCGTGCGGAACCTGACGGCCCTCGACTCCGGCAAAGACGCCCGTGCCGTCGTCAGCGACGTGTCCTTCGACATTCGCCGGGGCGAAATCGTGGGCATCGCGGGAATCTCGGGCAACGGCCAGTACGAGCTCGTCGAGGCCATCTTGGGGCTGCGCCCGCTGCAATCCGGATCGATCGTGCTGGGCGAGACCGACCTAGGGCACCTCGGAGTCCGGGAGCGGCGTCACGCCGGCATCGGCTACATCCCCTTCGACCGCCAACGCGAGGGCCTCATGATGGACTCGCCGCTGTGGGAGAACATGATCCTCGGCCACGACGACACCAAGCGGTTCACCAACGGCCCCTGGATCGACACCCGCGGAGCGAAAAGCGAGTGCGACCAGGTCATCAGCCGCTTCGGCGTGATGACTCCGGGCAACGACGTCCCCGCCTACGCCCTGTCGGGCGGCAATCAGCAGAAGCTGATCGCTGGACGCGAGCTGACCTCGGGGCCGACTCTGCTGATTGCCGCCCACCCCACACGCGGCGTCGACGTCGGAGCGCAGGCGTCGCTGTGGGACGAGTTGCGAACCGCACGGGCCGGCGGGCTGGCCGTGCTGTTGATCTCGGCCGATCTGGACGAGCTGATCGGTCTGAGCGATTCGCTCCTGGTCATGTTCCGCGGCCACATCACCGCCCATCTCGATCCCGCCACCGCCACACCCGAGCAGCTGGGCATGTACATGGCCGGCGAACGCCAAGAGGTCCCCACATGAGGAAGCCGCTCAACTGGCGGAGCATCTCGATCAGCGCAGCGGCACCCGTGGTGTCGCTCCTCATCGCCGCTGCGATCACATCGCTCCTGCTGGTCGTCAGCGGATTCAACCCCGCGGATGTGCTGTCCACGCTCGGCGGGCGCGTCGGCGATTCGGCAACCTGGATCGATACCACCCAGCGGGCCGTTCCGTTGTACATCTCGGCCATCGCCGTGGCCATCGGGTTCAAGATGAACCTGTTCAACATCGGCGTCGAGGGCCAGTACCGGGTGGCGATGCTCGCAACCGCCGTCATCGGCGCGGCGGTCAGTCTGCCGGCCCCGCTCCACGTGCTGTTGTGCATCCTGGTCGCCATGGCCGCCGGCAGTCTGTGGGCCACGATCCCGGCGATCCTCAAGGTGCAGCGCGGTATCAACGAGGTCATCTCGACCATCATGTTGAACTACATCGCCATCGGTCTCACGGCCTACCTGTTCTCCGACGTGTTCGCGGTGCGGATCCCGGGTGAGCTCAACCCCAAGACCAAAGAGCTCCCCCGTTCGGCCTGGGTGCCGAACCTCATCGAGGACAACCTCCACAACCTCACCGGCTTCATCTTCCTGGCCGCCATCTTGGGCATCGCCTTCTACCTGATCGTGTTCAAGAGCCGCTTCGGCTTCCAGCTGAGGGCATCGGGCGCCAACCCCACAGCGGCCCGCACCTCGGGCATCAACCCCAAGTCGATGATCTTTCGTACCCTGCTCATCTCTGGGGCCGTCGCCGGCATGGTGGGCCTCCCGCAGATCCTCGGCGATAAGCACACCTACAGCAGCGACCTGCAGCTCAACCTCGGCTTCGACGGCATCGCCGTGGCGCTCCTCGGACGCAACAGCCCCGTGGGCATCGCCATCGGCGCCCTCATCTTCGGCTTCCTCGACTCAGCAGGCCGCTTCCTCGACCTCGAGTCGATCCCCAAGGAGATCGTCACGATCATGCAGGGCGTGATCGTGTTGACCGTGGTCATCGTCTACGAGCTCGCCCGGCGGCTACGGGAGCGCACGGTCCAAGAAGCCGCCTCCAAAATGCTCGAGGCAGGTCCCACCGACGCTGCGGCGGTGGTGGCATGACCGCAACCTTGGTCGACTCCGAGCTTCCGGCGCCGGGCCCAGCGTCACCTCCGTTCACCGAGCGAGTGAAAGCACTCAAGGCCTGGCAGCGTTCGATGCTCTACGCGAGCGTCGGCCTGTTGACGTTGTCGCTGGTCCGGGTCATCAGCGGCGCCGACGACCTCACCTCATCGGGCACCATCGGCGCCGCGTTGCGCCTGGCGGTTCCCATCGGCATGGCCGGTCTCGGCGGCATCTTCGCCGAACGGGTCGGCATCGTGAACATCGGCCTCGAGGGCATGATGATCCTCGGTACCTGGTTCGGGGCCTACGGCGCCTACCAATTCGGTCCGTGGACCGGCCTGCTGTTGGGGATTGCGGGTGGGGCCCTCGGCGGGCTGCTGCACGCCGTCGCCACCGTCACCTTCAACGTCGACCACATCATCTCGGGTGTGGCCGTCAACATCGTGGCCGGCGGCTTGGCGCGCTACTTGTCGGTCATCGCCTATGACGAGTCCTCGGGTGGCAGCGCCACCCAGTCGCCTCCTCGCAAGGGCCAAATCGGCACCGTGACCGTCCCGGGGCTGAGTAGCGGGCTGAAGTCGATCGAGGACCGCCACTGGTTCCTCATCAGCGATGTTGCCGGCATCGTGCGCGGGGTCACGTCCAACCTCAGCCTGGGCACGGTCGCCGCCGCGGTCATACTCGTCGCCTCCTTCCTGCTGCTGTGGAAGACCCGCTTCGGACTGCGGTTGCGCTCCATCGGCGAGAACCCTTACGCCGCGGAATCGCTCGGCGTGCCAGTCCTGCGCATCAAGTACATGGGTGTCATCCTGTCGGGAATGTGCGCCGGATTCGGCGGCGCCTTCCTGTCGGTCGTGCAAGCCTCGATCTACCGCGAGGGCCAGACCGCCGGCCGGGGCTTCATCGGCTTGGCGACCATGATCTTCGGCAACTGGCGTCCCGGCGGCCTGACGGCCGGAGCGTTGTTGTTCGGGTTCTCCGACGGCCTCCAGTTGCGGTCGTCGTCGTCGGTGCCGGCGCTGTTCCTCTTCGTCGCCTTCCTCTGCGCGGCCATCGCTGCGGTGCAGATCCTCGGCAAGCGACCGAAAGCGGCGGCGCTCACCTCGGTCATCGGGATCGGCTTCCTGATCGCCTACCTCACCATCGACACGGTGCCCGGCTCGCTCACCTACTGCACGCCGTACGTGGTGACGTTGGTGGTGTTGGCGACCTCAGCCCAGCGCCTCCGCCCGCCCGCCGCCGACGGTCAGCCGTACCGTCGCGGCGAAGCTCACTAGGCCCAGACGCCGAAAGGAGCACCGATGACCGATATCGACTGGGACCAGTTGCGTGACACCGCCCGCCAGATGACGGCGCGCTCGTACGCTCCATACTCCGGGGTGCACGTGGGCTCCGCCGGGCTGGTCGATGACGGCCGGATCATCGCCGGCTGCAACGTCGAGAACGCCTCCTACGGGCTCACCCAATGCGCCGAGTGCTCGCTCGTGGCCGCCCTCGTCGGCGGGGGCGGCCATCGCCTGGTGGCCGTGAGCACCGTCGCCGGCGACGGCGAGCCCATCGCACCGTGCGGCCGGTGCCGCCAGGTGCTCTACGAATTCGGGGGCGGCGATCTCTTGATCGACACCACCGGCGGGCCGGTCACCCTCGCCAAGCTCCTTCCGTGGGCCTTCGGGCCCGAAGACGTCGTGGCCCGGCGCGACCCGGTCCAATCATGAGGGCGGTCGAATCATGAGGAGCTCAGCATGAGGGGCTCAGCGTGAGCGCGGGCCCCACCATCGGCATCCTCGACGTGATCCGCACCAAGCGAGACGGCGGCGAGCTGACCGACCGTCAGATCCAGTGGTTCATCACGCAGTTCACCGACCGCACCATCGCCGACGAACAGGCCTCGGCGTTACTCATGGCGATCGTCTGGCGGGGCCTGACCCCGCGGGAGCTCGCGACCTGGACCGCGGCCATGATCGCCTCAGGTGAGCGGCTCGATCTCTCCACCGTTGGTCGCCCCACCTGCGACAAGCACTCCACCGGCGGGGTGGGCGACAAGGTCTCGCTGCCACTGTGCCCCATCGTCGCCGCCTGCGGCGTGGCGGTGCCGCAGCTGTCGGGGCGCGGCCTCGGCCACACCGGCGGCACGCTCGACAAGCTCGAGACCATCCCTGGGTGGTCGCCCTTCATGAGCAACGACGCCTTCGTCAGCCAGCTGCGCGAGATCGGCGCCGTGATCGCTGCGGCGGGCGATGACCTGGCTCCCGCCGACCGTCGCATGTACGCCCTGCGCGACGTCACCGGCACCGTCGAGGCGGTCCCGTTGATCGCCAGCTCGATCATGAGCAAGAAGATCGCCGAGGGCACCGATGCCCTGGTGCTCGACGTGAAGGTGGGCTCCGGCGCGTTTCTGCCGTCCATCGACCAGGCTCGCGAGCTCGCCGCCACCATGGTGGGCCTCGGTCTCGACCACGGCGTGCGCACCAGCGCCCTCATCACCGACATGGACCAGCCGTTGGGCCTGGCGGTGGGCAACGCCGTTGAGGTGACCGAGGCGATCGAGGTCCTCCAGGGCGGCGGCCCCGCCGATGTTCTCGAAGTCACCCTGGCCCTCGCCCGCCGCATGGTCGAGCTGGCCGGCGGCAGCGTCGACCCCGCCGATGTGATCGCCAGCGGCGCTGCCATGGACGTCTGGATCGCCATGATCGCCGCCCAGGGTGGCGACCCCCATGCGGCCCTGCCGGTGGCCACCGAGCGCGAGACGGTCGGGGCCGCAGCCTCGGGGTACATCCAGCGCATCGACGCCCGCAAGGTGGGCGAGGTGGCGTGGCGCCTCGGCGCCGGCCGGGCCCGCAAGGAGGACCCGGTCTCGGCCACCGCCGGGGTGCTGTTGCGCCGCGTCGCCGGCGACCGTGTCAGCGCCGGCGACCCGGTGCTCGACCTGCACCTCGACGATCCGTCCAAGCTCGCCGCAGCGCTCGAGTCGCTCGACGGCGCCATCGAGATCGGCGACACCCCGCCCGCCGGCCGGGTGTTCATCCACGCACAGATCGACGAGGGCCTCTCATGAGCCGACGAGAACAGTTCGAGCGCGACGGCTTCCTGATGCTCGAGGACTTCGTCGATCCCGCCGCCTGTGACGCCCTCAAGGCTCAGGCCAACGAGCTGGTGGCCGACTTCGAACCCGACCCCGAGGTGCGCTCGATCTTTTCGACCAACGAGCAGACCCGCACGTCGGACGCCTACTTCCTGGGCTCGGGCGACACCATCCGCTTCTTCTTCGAAGAGGAGGCGTTCGACGATGCCGGCGAGCTCGTGCACCCGATCGAGCAGTCGATCAACAAGTTCGGGCACGCTCAGCATGATCTCGATCCGGCATTCGACGCCTTCAGCCGCACGCGCGATCTGGCCGACCTGGCCGACGAACTGGGCTTCGGCGACAACGTGCTGCTGCAGTCCATGTACATCTTCAAGCAACCCTTCATCGGCGGTGAGGTGAACTGCCACACCGACCACACCTTCTTGTGGACCGACCCACAATCGGCCGTGGGACTCTGGTTCGCCATCGAGGACGCCACGGTCGACAACGGCTGCCTGTGGGCCCTGCCCGGA
>Ga0335397_10006917_pt1 | contig 14538 bp, 12 predicted proteins | sample MAT04_FD_205740 | JGI IMG/M metagenome (GOLD analysis project Ga0335397, IMG submission 205740) | Freshwater microbial communities from Lake Fryxell liftoff mats and glacier meltwater in Antarctica - MAT-04 (spades assembly) (version 2) ...
TCCCGAATATTGGATTGCAGACTACGCAGGATTAGGGGGTACTCGACACATTGGCAAGCCGAAACAACCCACCCTTTCTATTTGTATCCTAGTGAATGGGGAGTATGAAATTCAGCAGCTTCGAGGCAATCAGACCATCGTCTCTCTAACTTTTCCAGATTTAAAACTGACGGCTGAACAGGTGTTGAGGGCTGGCAGATAAAATCGCTATGATTTGACATCCTCAATGTGAAATCGATATCTGTTAAAAGCGATCGCGCCATATCAACTGCAACAGACGGTTGAAAGGTGCTGGCGATAAGTTCGGGGTTATCTGCCACTGATTTGAGTCGCTAGTTCAGCAGGCTTGAAAGCTAAAGTTAAGTTTTAGATGAGTTTGCTTGATTCAAAAAAGTATTTTGTTGACACGATAGACCTCAGTTGCTGATAATTGAAGACTGTGTGAACTTTAGCACCCTGAAAAGCCTTGGCTAACGTTGTCGTAATTGGTGCCCAGTGGGGCGATGAAGGAAAAGGAAAAATTACTGATCTGTTGAGCAAGTCAGCAGATGTCGTTGTCCGCTATCAAGGCGGTGTCAACGCAGGTCACACCGTTGTAGTCGATGATCAGACCTTCAAGCTACACTTAATTCCCTCTGGCATTCTTTATCCCAGCACCGAGTGCATTATTGGGGCAGGTACGGTCATTGACCCAAAAGTGCTGCTGCAAGAGCTATCGCAGCTTGAGGCACTTAATATTTCAACCGCAAACTTGTTAATCTCCGAAACTGCCCACGTCACCATGCCCTATCATCGGCTGATTGATCAGGCATCGGAGGAGCGGCGAGGAATTCATAAAATTGGTACAACCAAACGAGGTATCGGTCCAACCTATGCCGATAAGTCTGAACGAACTGGAATTCGCATTGTTGATTTAATGGACGCCGAAAGCTTAGAGAAAAAGCTGCGATGGACGATCAACTACAAAAACGAGATTTTAGAAAAACTTTATGATCTCCCCGCTCTTGATCCAGAAGAGGTGATTGAGGAATATCGAGGTTACGCAGAACGCCTACGCCCCCATGTCGTCGATAGTTCGCTGCGAATTTATGAAGCCTATCGTCAACGCCGCAACATTTTATTTGAGGGCGCGCAAGGAACGCTGCTAGATCTCGACCATGGCACTTATCCCTACGTCACCTCATCCAACCCAGTGGCAGGCGGAGCGTGCGTAGGAGCGGGTGTGGGCCCGACGATGATTGATCGGGTGATTGGAGTTGCAAAAGCTTACACGACCCGCGTTGGCGAAGGACCGTTTCCGACTGAGCTGCATGGAGAAATTGGTCAATTATTGTGCGATCGCGGTGCCGAGTTTGGCACCACGACAGGGCGCAGAAGACGTTGTGGCTGGTTTGATGCCGTTATTGGTCGCTATGCGGTGCGAATAAATGGTCTAGATTGTCTCGCAATCACTAAACTAGATGTGTTGGACGAGTTCGACGAGATCAAGGTCTGCGTCGCTTACGAAATTGAGGGGCAGCGCTGTGTGGACTTGCCCAGCAACACCCGCCATTTCGCTCGTTGTCAACCTATCTACGAAACCGTACCAGGTTGGCAAAAGTCTACTGCCGAATGCCGCACGTTAGAAGACTTGCCGCCTCAAGCGTTAGCCTACCTTGAGTTTTTAGCCGAACTGATGGAGGTGCCGATCGCCATTGTCTCCCTTGGAGCCAGCCGCAATCAAACGATCATTGTGGAAGACCCCATCCACGGTCCTAAGCGAGCTTTGCTCCATAAGACAGATCAAGGATTGGCAAGTAGTAGGCAAAGTGCGGGTGGGTAGATAGAATGGTGGCTCCTTGCAGATAACTTGAAGAGCGCGCCGCCTCACTCGCGCCCTGCCTCGGTTGAAGTTGACGCAGTTTTGTTCAGTTCAGTTTATTTTCAGTACATAAGGTTTAGGAAGCTATGGAACTCACGGTTGAATGTCAGAAACGCATCGAAAACAGTAAACCCAACGCCCTACGCCGCGAAGGTCTGCTTCCGGCTGTGTTGTACGGTCACAACGTCCCTGAATCGTTGTCTCTAACGGTCAGTACCAAAGCTATTCAGACGCTGCTTAGAAAAGCTACTAAAACATCGCCCATTGAGGTCAACGTGCCTGAGCTTTCTTGGACAGGCAAAGCCATGATCAAAGAAGTTCAGAAGCATCCTTGGAACGAAAGCATTTATCATATCAGCTTCTTCTCTATCGAATAGGCGATTGCAAACTTGATTGAGAACCTGGAGATTTTTACATTATTCTTCTGGTATTTACTGACTTGCTTTTATTAAGGCGACATCAACTTATAGGGGCGCAGCCTAGCTGTGCCCCTGTCGTATGTTAGTCTCCCAATGTTGCCCATCTTTTAAAGAAACTCATGACCGAGAGTACCCTGCCGCCCCTAGTTCAAAAAATGCTGCGCCCAGAGTTCTATCCCCATCCGGTGACTGAACCCATTGGCTTCGTCCAAACCCATATTTCCTACGTTTTTTTGACTGGTGACTACGCCTACAAAGCCAAGAAGCCGATGAATTTTGGCTTTTTAGACTACTCCACCTTAGAAAAAAGGCAGCATTTTTGTTCGGAAGAACTTCGGATGAACCAGCGCGGTGCGCCAGGGCTATACCTAGAGGTTTTGCCAATTACGCAAACTGAGGCAGAGTTTGAGCTAGGTGGCTCTGGGGAAGTTGTGGAATATGTGGTGAAAATGCGCCAGTTTCCAGAAACTTCTCTCCTGTCGAGCTTGTTTGAACAGGGTCAGTTGACTGAGGAACTATTAGTTGAACTGGCAAAGGCGATCGCCAAATTCCACAAAACTTGTCCTTCTAGCGACTACATTCGCAGCTTTGGGGAAGTGGCTCAAGTTCGCCAAGCCTTTGATGAAAACTATCAGCAAACTGAGGGTTATATTGGTGGACCCCAAACCCAGCAGCAGTTTGATGAAACTAAAGCATATACCGATCGTTTTTTTGGCGATCGCGCCGACCTGTTTACCAGCCGTATCCAAAACAACTGGATTCGGGAATGCCACGGCGATCTCCATCTAGGCAACATCTGCCAATGGCAAAACCAGCTCATGCTGTTCGACTGCATTGAGTTCAATGAGCCTTTTCGCTTTGTCGATGTTGTATACGACATTGCTTACATCGTGATGGATTTAGAAGTGAAGAATCGCCCTGACCTCAGCGCCATTTTCCTCAGCACCTACATGGAGCAAACGGGCGACTGGGAAGGGCTGCAAGTGCTACCCATCTACGTTGACCGACAAACCTATGTCCGCGCCAAAGTCACCTCCTTCATGCTGAATGATCCAGGTGTGCCGGATGCCGAGAAGCAAAAGGGCAGCGAAAAGGCAGCGCTCTACTATCGTTTGGCATGGGAGTACGCGAAGCCTAAGACCGGGAAAATCTTTCTAACCTGCGGCTTATCGGGTTCTGGGAAAAGCACTACTGCTCGGCAACTCGCTCGGCAGACGGGCGGCATCTACATTCGCTCTGACGCCGTTCGTAAGCACTTGGGCGGCGTACCGCTCGATCAACGGGGTGGGGATGACTTGTATAGTCCAGAAATGACTCAAAAGACCTACGATCGCCTTCTGAATCTGGGACTTTTGTTGGCAAGTCAGGGATATACAGTGATCTTAGATGCTAAGTATGATCGTCAAGCGCTGCGGAAAACTGTGATTGCTAAGGTGTCAGCGGCTGAAATTCCGCTTCAGATTTTGCATTGCAATGCGCCATTGGACGTGTTGAGCGATCGCCTTCGTAAGCGCACAGGCGATATTGCCGATGCCACAGCAGATCTATTGCCGAAGCAATTGATGGAACCGTTTTCTGAAGAGGAAAAGCCCTATGTCAAAACCATCGACACCACTCAGGATGTCAAGGCGCAGCTAAGCTAGGGAGTCGAGGAATCAGGAAAGTTTGCTGGAGGGTAATTGATCGAGAAGCGATCGCTCTCCAGCAAACCTAACGTATCGTTTTATTGAAAGATGCACGTATTATTCGGGTTGTCGATTAATAGTCGCTTCTATCGTATTGGTCAGATAGTGCCCAGACATGACACTACTAGAGATCAGGTATTGATCGGCAGTCACTTGGTGGAGGGTTTCAAAACCAGTACGACGTTGCCGATCGCCCAAAACCCAATAGCGTTGGACAATTGACTCTGGGGCGATCCAGCCCTCGCCTTCTACCCGACCTAGCAAACTGTGTTGGAGTACAAAAGTGTATTGGCGATCGCCCGCATCAAAGCGTCCGCGATATTGCAGACAAATTTCGCTGCGATCGGTGCCTGGAAAAATCAGCTTAGTGACCATCGTGTACCAATCGTCACGGCTCCAAGCCACCAAAATTTTGCCCTTAACGCTGATAGGCATGGCATCTCGATCGAGCCAATTGCCTTGTAACAACCAGCGTCCCGACTCTAAAAGGAACGTGTGAGGGACAACACTAGTTTTTGTCATCATATTTTGTGTGGCACAGGCTGGAGGAGAGGCAGGAATGGCTTAATGGAGTACATACTATCTACTTTGCTGGGCACCTACTAGGTGAATTTCCCCTAGAACCAGCTTTTGCCTTGCACCCGTAACCTCAGGGAGATTACTGGGTATATTTTGATGCCACCAGTAGGCGAGAACTGCAAAGGCGATCGCCTCCTTGAAATCAGCATTCACGCCCATCTCATCAGTTGTACAAACCTCAGCCGTATTGAGATTTGCTTGTATCCTTTGTTTAAGGTAAAGGTTACGGCTGCCCCCGCCACACAGCAACACTTGATCGGGTAGATGAGGTAGAAAATCGCGGTAGCTCTGAGCAATAGAAGCGGCGGTTAGCTCTGTGAGAGTTGCCAAAATGTCCGCAGGCTCTAAGTGATAGGATTCCGCATCGACTAAGCACTGCTGTAAATAATCCACACCAAAGAGTTCACGTCCTGTTGATTTGGGCGGCGGTTGGTGAAAAAAGTCTTGTTGTAACCATTGTTGGACAAGGGGCAAGCAGGGATTCCCTCGTGCCGCCCATGCGCCATCTTGATCAAAGGCCTTTTCGCCGTGGGTGAGTTGGTGAATGGCTAAGTCAAGGAGGGCATTGCCGGGTCCTGTATCCCAACCGATGGTAAGGCTAGGTGCATTTCGGGCAGGCAGATAGGCGACATTGCCGATTCCGCCAATATTTTGAACGCAGCGATTGTAGATGGCATGACCCAGTAAGCAAACATCTACGGGTGGGACGAGCGGTGCGCCCTGCCCACCTGCGGCAATGTCGGCAGCGCGAAAGTTGCTGATGGTGTTGATTTGGGTCAGGTCGGCAATTAAGGCTCCTCGCCCAAGCTGGAGGCTGTAGCCAAGGTGGGTAGAGGGGGGACGATGATAGACCGTTTGACCGTGGGAGCCAATCAGATCGGCAGCAGGGTGACCAGATTGAATCGATAGAGCAGCCTGGGCGAAGGCTTGGGCGATCGCATCATCCAACGCTGCAAACTCTGCCATTGAGAGGGCTGCGCCACCACAGACCGCTAGGATTTGCGATCGGAGTTCATCGGGATAGGGATAAGTTTCACCTGCAATGAGATCAACCTTCAAATCATTGGTAGAACCTGAAATTTCGACGAGGGCAGCATCAATGCCATCAACCGATGTGCCGCTGATTAAACCGATGACTTTCATGAATCTTGATTTCCTAAACAGTTAGGGATCTGCATTGAAATAAAGTCCCAATGGGATGCGTTAGCTTTCTAGCCCCCTAAATCCCCCAATTCTGGGGGACTTTGAAAGGCTCGGAAGTCCCCCAGAATTGGGGGATTTAGGGGCGGATCGGGACGTTATTTCATTGCTACTCCCTTAGCGGCGACATCTAGACGAAACGTTTCTACAAACTTAGAATCATACGGGCAATTGATCAATCCCTTTATTAGTGCCAATAACAACCATCAGCCAGCCTTTTTGAAGCCGCAAAACGGGGCTAGGATTAATTTCAAAATCTCCTTCTTTGCAAACTGCCAGAAGGTTCAGCCCGTAGCGTCTTCGCAGGTCTAAATCCATAATTGTTTTGCCATCAAATTCGGCAGGGATGACAACCTCGACGATACTGCTGTTAGGGTCAAGCTCAAAGCGTTCGAGAATGCCAGGACGAGTGAGCGATCGCGCCAATTCGCAGCCCATTTCATGCTCTGGATACACCACGTGGTCGGCTCCGACCCGCTTGAGCAACTTACCATGAACCTCAGAAGAGGCTTTAGCAACCACATGAGTAACACCGCCCTCTTTAAGGTTGAGGGTCGTGATGATACTTTCTTGAACGTAATTACCGATCGCCACAATCACAGTATCAAACTCAAAAACTCCGGCTTCTTTAAGGGCACCCGGCTCAGTGGAATCTAACTGAATGGCATGAGCCGCGAGCTGTTCGGTCAAAATATTAGCCACTCGGCGTTCGTCTGAATCAATACCCAAAACCTCGTAGCCAAGCTGATGAAGGGTCATACAAACAGCGCGACCAAAGCGACCTAAACCAATAACGGCAAACTGACGGTTGTTGGCGCGAAGACTTCTGAAAAAGCTCAAAGACGATAGACTCACAGCTAAATTCCTAGAAACTAATTTGTTGATTACCAGCGGTTCATTGAAGGAATGAATGTTTGGACTATCCCACTAGAAGGTTTTCTTCAGGATAGTGAATTGCGGTTGGGGTAGGGTCACCCAACACAGCAGACATTAGGAGTAAAATGCCAACTCTGCCGATATACATAGTGGCAATTAAAATCAGCTTTGCCATCGTTGAAACACTAGCCGTAATGCCTGTTGAAAGTCCTACTGTTCCAAAAGCCGAAACAGCTTCAAAAAACACACGAATAAAGTCAATGCCTGGATCAGTCAAAGAAATCAAGATAGTGGAAACTACAACAGTTGTTAGCGAACCAAATACAACTCCTACTGCTTTTAAAACTAGCGTTGTAGGAATCCTCCGTTGATAACAAAGAACTTCTTCCTTTCCCTCTAAAACTGATTTTGTGCTGCCAAAGAGAATCCTAAATGTCGTGGTTTTAATTCCTCCTCCAGTCCCGCCTGGGCTGGCTCCAATAAACATGAGGAGCGTAGTTAGAAACAGCCCCGCTGTTGTCATCTGGCTGTAGTCAATCGTATTAAATCCGGCAGTTCGAGGGGTAACGCTTTGGAACCAGGCGATCATCAGTTTCTGACCAAAGTTAAAGTTTCCAAAGGTGTTGGGATTCTCAAGTTCGATTAATAGAAGAGCCAGAGTTCCGCCTAGTAATAAAAATAGAGTGGTACTAACTGCAATTTTAAAGTTTAGAGGGAAAACTAGGCGCTCTTTACTACCTGTCAGGCGATCGCGCATCCACAAGTACATTTCCATAATTACCTGGTAGCCAATGCCTCCAAAAATGATTAGAAGGGGAATAATAATGTTGATGGGTATCGAAGTAGCATACCCAATCAAGTTGTCAGGAAACAGGGCAAAACCAGCATTATTAAAAGCACTGACGCTATGAAAAACCGAGAGCCAAAGTCCCTGTTGTAACCCATACTGAGGCGTAAAAACCGGAAGCATGACAAACACACCCGTTAACTCAAGAATTAGCGTCACGGCAATAATTGATTTAACCAACTGCACGACCCCAGACATGCCCTGGCGATCGAGCGATCGCTGAATTGCAATTTTCTCCTTTAAGCCAAACTTACGCCCTAGGAGCAACAGCAAAAAAGTGGTGGCAGTCATGTAGCCCAAGCCGCCAACTTGTACTAAAACTAGAAGAAGAAACTGACCCAAGAATGTGTAGTAAGTCCCCGGATCAACCACTGCTAAACCTGTTACACAAACAGCAGAGGTAGACATAAAAAGAGCAGTAACAAAATCTCCCCAACCGCTATCAACACTAGAGAATGGCAGCATTAAGAGAAATGCTCCAGTCAAAATCACTGCAATAAATCCCAGGCAAATGGTTCGAGAAACTGTCATGAGTGGGCGAGAGTAAGGGAGAATTTGAGACAGGATGGAGAACATTTCAAGATTCCCATCTTAGAGATTACCCCAAGCGATGCCCATAACTTTGCAGCAACAAATTCGACAGTTCTACGATGCCTCTTCTGGGCTATGGGAGGAGGTGTGGGGAGAGCACATGCACCACGGTTACTACGGTGCAGATGGGACAGAGAAAAAAGAGCGGCGACAAGCGCAGATTGACTTGATTGAAGAGCTATTGGCTTGGGCAGGCGTGCAGCAGGCAACGCAAATTTTAGATGTGGGCTGTGGGATTGGCGGCAGTTCGCTGTACCTTGCAGAAAAGTTTAATGCCCATGCAACGGGGATTACGTTAAGTCCTGTTCAGGCAAGCCGAGCAACCGAGCGATCGCAAGCCGCAGGATTAAGCGATCGCACCTCTTTTCAGGTTGCCGATGCCCTTGCTATGCCGTTTGCTGATAACTCCTTCGATTTAGTTTGGACATTGGAGAGCGGCGAACATATGCCCGATAAGCAGCAGTTTTTGCGGGAGTGCCATCGCGTTTTGAAGCCCGGAGGAACGCTGCTGATGGCAACCTGGTGTAATCGTCCCACGGCTCCTCCTGACGCGCCACTGACTGCCGATGAGCAGAAGCATTTGGAGGATATTTACCGGGTTTACTGCTTGCCCTATGTGGTTTCGTTGCCGGAGTATGAAGCGATCGCGCAATCGTTGTCTTTCCAATCTATCCGCACCGCCGACTGGTCTACTGCTGTGGCTCCGTTCTGGAACGTGGTGATTGATTCGGCAATCACACCGAGTGCCATCTTTGGGCTGTTGCGATCGGGCTGGACAACGATTCAGGCGGCACTCTCGTTAGGACTAATGCAGCGAGGATATAAGCGAGGCTTGATTCGCTTTGGGCTATTGTGCGCTACAAAGTTTTGATTAAAATTTGTCCTGATTGAATAAAAAATAGAAAGAATAAAAGAACGGTAGATGCCGCTCAATCCTTATCCCTGACTTCCTGTCGGGGATTTTTTGTGAGCAAAGAGGGATTCACGGGGTATCAAATATTGCTTAATATGATTCGGTAGCCCTCAAGCGATTGTATTTATGAGTCGGATTTCACCGTCTAAGTCTCCAGCAGCAAGCGTTTACCAGACAAATATTGTTCAGCGTCAGTTCCCGTGGCTGTATGCCTTTTGGAAGTTTTCGCGCCCACACACCATCATTGGCACGACTTTGAGTGTGCTGGGGCTGGCTCTGATGACATGGGCATTGAGCAATGGGCAGCGCTCCTATCCTCCTTTCCTGATTGTTTTGACATTGCTTGCTTGCTTTTGTGGCAACGTTTATATTGTCGGACTCAATCAACTAGAAGATGTGGAAATCGATCGCATTAACAAGCCGCATCTCCCCTTGGCTTCAGGAGAGTTCACTCGGTCGATGGGGCGAGGGATTGTGATTTTTATGGGCTTACTTGCCCTCACTTTATCCACTTTTCTAGGCACCTTCTTAACCTTCATGGTTTGGACAAGCTTGCTGATTGGCACTGCTTATTCGTTGCCGCCGATTCGATTGAAGCGGTTCCCAGTTTGGGCGTCTTTGTGCATCTTTACGGTGCGAGGGGCGATCGTAAATTTGGGGCTATTCTTGCACTACAAAATGCACCTAGGGGCACCCGCCAATCAGCAGATTCTTGGGGTAGGCATCCCTGAGATCCCAGCGATTGTATGGGTGTTAACGGCGTTTATTGTGGTGTTTACGTTTGCGATCGCCATTTTTAAAGATATTCCCGATTTAGAGGGCGATCGCCTTTATCACATTTCCACCTTCACCCTCCGCCTGGGCGCTCCTGCCGTTTTTAACCTATCCCGTTGGGTGATTACGGTCTGTTACCTGGGCGCGATCGTAGCGGGTTTACTTCTGCCAAATGTTAATCCGGTGGTTTTGGTGGGTAGTCATCTGGTGGCGTTGATTGCGCTGTGGGTTGTGAGTTTTCGGGTAGATTTGCAAGATAAAGGGGCGATCGCCCAGTTTTATCAGTTCATTTGGAAGCTGTTCTTTTTGGAATATTTGTTCTTTCCGATTTCCTGCCTGTTGTGGTGAAGGAGCCGTTGTGGTGAAATACCTATGATGGTCATGTTCAGCGAAGTAAATAGCAATGGCAAACCCAGCAGGTAAAGTCTACTTAGTGGGTTCAGGAGTGGGCAGTTTAGACTATCTCACGGTACGAGGGCAGCATTTGCTGTCTAGAGCAGAAGTGCTGATATACGATGCCTTGGTAGATGAAGAGTTGCTCCAGCTTGTGCCCAAAAACTGCCTCAAACTGGATGTGGGTAAACGGGGCGGATTGCCCAGCGCCACTCAAATGGCAATTAATCACCTATTGGTCGATCATTGTCAACAAGGCAAGCAGGTGGTGCGCCTCAAGAGCGGCGACCCATTTATTTTTGGGCGATCGACCGCTGAGATCCAAGCGTTGAATGAGGCAAGTTGCGCCTTTGAGGTCGTTCCTGGCATTTCTTCGGCATTAGCTGCGCCTTTGCTAGCTGGCATTCCGCTGACTGACCCAGTTTTGAGCCGTTGTTTTGCAGTGTTAAGTGCCCATGAGCCAGAAGAATTGGAGTGGGCGGCACTAGCTCAACTTGAGACGCTGGTGATTTTGATGGGAGCGAAGCAACTGCCCCAAATTATCGAGCATTTGCTCAGGCATGGGCGATCGCCCCAAACTCCGATCGCCATTCTTCGCTGGGCTGGGCATCCACAGCAGCAAATCTGGATTGGCACGCTCGAAGACATTGTTCAAAAAACCAGCCGACAATCCCTCTCTCCAGCCATCATTACGATTGGCGAGGTGGTTCGCCTGCGTCCTTATCTTCAATCTTGCTTCAGTGATCCGCCCCAATCGTTCTCTGATATTGATGATCCCATGAACGTACAGCCGTCCCCATTGCCCTTAATCGGTAAAACCATTGTCGTCACCCGTGCCGCAGGTCAGTCGAGCCAGTTTGCTCATTTGTTGCAGCAGCAAGGCGCAACGGTGATAGAAATGCCAGCGCTGGAGATTTGTCAGCCTTCGAGTTGGGAGGACTTGGACGGGGCGATCGCCAATCTCTCGCAATTCCACTGGCTCATTCTCACGTCTACCAATGCGGTCGATTATTTCTTTGAGCGGCTGCTTGCTCAAGGAAAAGATGCTCGTGCCCTGGCTGGCGTAAAAGTTGCTGTTGTAGGTCAGAAAACTGCCGAAAGCCTGAAACAGAGAGGCATTCAGCCTGACTACATACCACCAGACTTTGTGGCGGATTCGCTGATCGAGAATTTCCCAGAGAGTGATTTAGCAGGGCTAAAGATCTTATTTCCTAGAGTTGAAACAGGCGGACGAGAAGTTTTGGTGAAGGAGTTTATGGCGAGAGGGGCGATCGTCACCGAAGTTGCGGCATACCAATCGATCTGTGTTCAAGAAATCTCATCGGAGGTTCTGAGGGCGTTACCAGAAGTGGATGTCATGACTTTTGCCAGTTCTAAAACAGTAAAGTGTGTTTGCCAGCTTTTGGAGATGAGGAGTGGGACCGGGAGATGGGCTGACGGGATGTGCATCGCTTCAATTGGACCTCAAACTTCGGAAGCTTGTAAAAAATGGTTGGGGCGCGTGGATGTAGAGGCTGAAGAGTATACTCTGGAGGGATTAACCCAAGCAATCGTCACATGGGCTAGGGCAAGGTAGAAATAATGGCGTTGCTGAATTGCAGGATGAATCGCAAAAGCCGCCCTCACCCTAGCCCTCTCCCAGAAGGAGAGGGGAAATGAATTCTAGCTCCCTTCTCCTTGGGGAGAAGGGTTGGGGATGAGGGCAAATCATCCCTAGTTTCAGCAACGCCGAAATAATTTGATGTGTCGTCTCAGCGAATGCAGCAATTTGGGGCAGACGCGACCGGCGGGTGGGCATAGATGAGGGACAGGGTGCAGAATGCAGGATAGTGCTACTGGCGAAAATAAGCAAAGGCGAATTGGGCTGACGGGCGGAATTGGTATGGGTAAAACCACTATTTCCGACTATTTGGCAATGAAACAAATCCCTGTTTTCGATGCAGATGTTTATGCGCGGGAAGTTGTAGAGCAGGGTTCAGCAGTGCTAGCTGAGATTGTTGCCCGCTACGGCAAGAGTATTTTATTGCCAGGGGGAACCCTCGATCGCCATCAATTAGCAGGAATTATTTTCGACAGCCTTCCCGAAAAGATTTGGGTAGAACAGCAAATCCATCCTTTTGTGCGCGATCGCCTGGAAACTGAATTGCTCCGTTTAGTCGATGCACCAATTTTACTACTCGTTATTCCCTTGCTGTTTGAAGCCCGTATGACTGACTTGGTTAACGAAATTTGGGTGGTACGCACTCCTGAAGAGCAACAGCAGCAGCGATTGAAGGCGCGCGATCGCCTTAATCCCAATCAAATTCGCGCCCGGATTGATAGTCAGATGGCGATCGAGCGAAAAGTCCAGCAAGCCGATATCGTCATTGATAATTCCTCAACTCTCGAAGCTTTATATCAGCAAGTAGATGAGGCTTTAGAGACGTAAGAACTAAATTATTCCGCCATCTCTCCGCCCACAACCACATTGCGAATTCTTAGGCTCGGGCCCCCACAGCCCACAGGCAGACCACTCTGACCACCTTTGCCACAGCCTCCTGACTCATCCCAATAAAAATCGTCACCGATCGCCTCAATATCTGCCAGCGTTGTAAAGACATTACCCGATAAGTTAACGTCTCGAACTGGCTCCGCGATTTTGCCATCTCGAATCATCCAGGCTTCTCCAGCCCCAAAGGTAAACATCTCGCCATTGGTCATGCCGCCAACCCAGTTGCGGGCGTAAACTCCTTCCTGAATACCACCGAACAAGTCGGCAACCGGGGTTTTGCCCGATTCAATCCAAGTATTCGTCATTCGGACAATGGGAGGATAGTGATAGTTGAGGCAGCGAGCATTGCCAGTAGGCGTTTCTCCTAGCTTCCCAGCCGTTTCACGAGAGTGCAACCGTCCGACCAAAACACCATCTTGAATGAGCTGAGTAGTCGTAGCGGGGACACCCTCATCATCGTAGAAATAGCTGCCACGATGTCCTTGGGGAGCCGCTCCATCAAAGATTTGTAGCTCCGGCGACCCAAATCGTCGCCCCAACGTCATGACCTCTAAAATATCGGGGTTTTCGTAGACCATATCGGCTTCTGAAAGGTGTCCAAAGGCTTCGTGGACAAACAAGCCGGAAAGGATCGGATCAATGACGACAGTATAAGTATTGCCTTTGACGGCAGGCATGGTCAGCGCATTGAGGGCACGTTGAGCAGTGTGGTGAACTTGATCTTCCAGGTTTTCTAAATCTTCGTAGGCTTTGCGAGAGCCAGTAGTTTCTCGTCCAGTCTGTACGGTTTCGCCGTTACGAGCAGTGGCAGCAAACCGCATTTCTAAGTCAACCCAGGATTGCTGAATAAGACTACCATCGGATGTGGCAAGAATGATGCGCTGGGCGCTATCACTGTAACGCACAGAGGTTGTGGCAATGCGATCGCCAACACTCCGCAAAATTTCGGCGTAGTGGCTACAAAGAGCTTTCTTTTGGGCAAGGGGAATCTGACGTGGATCGGTGCCGAAAAGGGGCAAATGGCAAATGTCTTGGATGGCAGAAACGGGGGCGAGGATGGTTGCTTCATCTCCCACTAAACGGGCAGCGGCGATCGCCTCTTCAATTCTTTCTCTAAGGCTAGTCAACCGATTAAAACTAGCGAAGCCCCATCCTCCTTTATAGCAAGCCCTGACTTGCCCTCCGATGGAGATCCCTTCACTTAGGGTTTCTACTTTGTTGCCTCGTAACAAAATATCTGTTCCTTCCGCTTCTTCTAACCGAATTGCCAGGTAATCGACTCGCGATCGATATTGGGCAATCAGATCAGTCAACATATTTTGAGAATCCGCGAACAAAGTAGACATCAGCAACCGCTCCGCAAGAACTGTATCTATTGTGCAGCAAGCGTAGACGTTTCAGACGGATGAGAACACTTTAATCAGGCTCTTTCAAAACCCACAGCAAAAAGAAGGCGCTCCCCAAAGGGAGCGCCTTCTCTATTATTTCTAGCTAAACCCTAGCCGTTGATTGCAGGTGCAGTCAATGCCACAGGCGCCACTTCTCCAGCAGCTAAGTCGAGAGGGAAGTTGTGAGCGTTGCGCTCGTGCATCACTTCCATGCCCAAGTTAGCCCGATTCAACACATCTGCCCAAGTGCTCACCACACGACCCTGGGAGTCGAGGATGGATTGGTTGAAGTTGAACCCGTTCAGGTTGAATGCCATCGTGCTGATGCCCAATGCCGTGAACCAGATTCCCACCACTGGCCATGCACCTAACAAAAAGTGCAAGCTGCGGGAGTTGTTGAACGAAGCGTATTGGAAGATCAACCGTCCGAAGTAGCCGTGGGCTGCAACGATGTTGTAGGTCTCTTCTTCTTGTCCAAACTTGTAACCGTAGTTAGCTGACTCGCTCTCGGTCGTCTCACG
>Ga0335397_10006918_pt1 | contig 14538 bp, 12 predicted proteins | sample MAT04_FD_205740 | JGI IMG/M metagenome (GOLD analysis project Ga0335397, IMG submission 205740) | Freshwater microbial communities from Lake Fryxell liftoff mats and glacier meltwater in Antarctica - MAT-04 (spades assembly) (version 2) ...
TGCGTGCGCGGCGCCGTTTACCAACGACGCAACGCCGGGACCGAGTGTAGCGAGGCACGCGCCGGGACTTCCCGTCAGTTCGGCCTGTGCGCAGGCGATCAGCGCGCCGGCCGTCTCGGTGTGTGAGAGCACGAAGGGTAAACCGGCGCGTCCGGCCGCTTCGATGAGGTCGAGATTACTGCCCCCGCCCGGCATGCCGACGAGCGTGCGAACACCCGCCTCGATGAGACGGCGAACGATGAGGTCAGCGACGGTTGGCATACGGCAGGAAGCGGTGTCGGTTCACGCGGCGAAAGGTATAACGCCGCCGCGTTCGCGCGCGCATCCGCGCACCCACTCTGAGTGACAACGCGGCGCCGATGCAGCAAAGCGCGCATCTCCATCAACTGCAATACGCGTGCACCCAACTGTTGTTGCCTGGATACTGATTCACCAGCGTTCCGCGCAAACGCGGTGCGGTCTGTCCAGTATGCACATCCACGTACGCCTGACCGTCCGCAAGTTTGGAGAACAAATCGTCAAACGTTGTCGGCCCCGACGACGGAAATTCCGCATTCGTGAAATTCTGCGTAATCACGAATTCCGGGCCTGTGGGTGTCACTGGAAACACATACAGCAGCGCATCATTCGCGGTCGCGTGTATGTGCACCGCCGTCACTGATGTTCGGAGCAGCGTACTGGACGCGAAATAGATCACGCCGCGATTCGCTGTGCGCTTTGTGCGGTAACTGCGCTCCTGCGCGAGTGAAATGACCGCGCGTCCGGTGTCGGCGGTCGCCACCGTTGCGTCCACAAGATGCGCTTCTGCGGACACGCTGCGATCTTCGTTGATGCAGTCGGGACCTGCTATCAGGCTGCAGCCAGCCGTAAACACCAGCCAGCCAGACAGGGGAGCTTCGGGCACGACTGAGACGATAATGATGCGGCACATTCCGCGCGTGGCTGCGATAGTGGGCTCATGCCTACTTGCACATGCGCGCGCGCCGAGCGTACGCTTCGTACATCATGCCTGACTACGGGATTCTTCTATGGCACACCCCGAGCTGGCGGACGTCATGCTAATGACGCCCGAAGAGTTTCTTGTGTATCCGCTGGAGAATGTGAAAGCGGAGCTGGTTCGTGGTGAGCTGCGCGTGAATCCCCCGGGGGGAGGGCCGCATGGCTGCGCGGGATCGAACCTCATTGCGATGCTGATCGCGCACGTAGGTTCGCGCGGGCTTGGTAGAGTTTTCGGTGATGGCGTCGGTTACCAACTGCTGCAGCTGCCGCGCACGGTTCGTGTTCCGGATGCGTCGTTTGTGCGCGCCGACCAATTGCCGCCAGAAGGGATTGGCGCGGGGTTGTTCAAGTTCGCACCCGCGATCGCGATTGAAGTGTTGTCGCCGAGTGAAACGGCATCCGAGTTACAGGAAAAGTTGGAGGACTACCGGGTAGCTGGCACCGATTTAGTGTGGGTCGCGGATCCGGTCAGGCGGACAGTGATGGTGGTGGCGAGTAATGCACCACTGTTGTTGCTGCAGGAGGGAGAGACACTGACCGGGGGAGATGTACTTCCGGAGTTTTCGTGCGCGGTGGATGAGATATTTGAAGGGATTGCGCGGGATTTGCGGGAGTAGAGGGGGCTCAGAGTTCAGATAACTGCGAGAGTTGAGGGAACTGCGAGAGTTGAGGGAACTGCGAGAGTTGAGGAAACTGCGAGAGTTGAGAGTACAGGGTCGGAGAGTTCAGGGTTCAGGGTTCAGGGTTCAGGGTTCAGGATTCAGAATGCACTCCAGGAATACAGAATACAGAATGCAGAATACAGAAGGCAGAAGGCAGAAGGCAGAAACTACGCGCGTCAGGGTTGGGATAGGTGTTGCCAACTTTCAACCACTGTGGTCGAGAGAGATTGGATCGTCAGGCGATCGGCGAGTGGGGTAGTCTTGGCACGCGAGCGCAAACGCCTCGTGCGATAGCGATCACGCCAGGTGATTGCGAGGTCGCCGAACCGGGGTTGCAAAAGAAAGACGAGCAATACCAGCAACGGTGAAGTGCCGAATGCGAGTAGCAACATTGGCAGACTCACATACCACAACACCATGACGTACAAGCCGGGCACTAGTGTGAGCGCGGCAATCTCCACGCGGCGCGGAGCCAATCGCTTTCCGAGCGCGTGACTCGCCCACCACGGAATGGCGTGCCACAACCAACCGATAGCGGCGACAGGCGCGAGCAACAGCAACGACAGGATCAGTCCATTCGTCTTTCGTCGCGCGACGGGATCACAACTGACTGCCGATAGCACATCGGCGATGTCACGCGCGGACCAACCCTGCGCGCCAAATCTTGCGGCTGCTTTAGATAGGGCCAGCGCTGCGGATTCGAATTGCGCAATGACCTCGCGTTGTTCAATGGCTGCGGGCGCAATCGAATCCGCCACAAAGATTCCGTCAGCGGCCGACAAACGCGACAACGCGCACTGCACCCGATGCGCCGCGATCATTGGATTCTCGGTGGGCGAACTTAGCGCTGCTCCGGCCGCAGCCGCAATTGAAGCCAACACCTCCGCGTCGCGCTGCGTGCGCGCATTTCGCGTCACAGCGCGCAACGTGTCACAGATGAAATCCGTGAACTCCGCAACACGCTTGGATTCGTTCTGTGGTTTCCATTTTTGAACAGCAATTGCATCACCCACCACGCACAACACCCCTGATCGCGGCTGCGGCGCGCACTCGTACTGATATCCCAGGGGCACCATCGTCAACGACACACCTTCGTCGATTGCCTGCAAGGCCATCTTCGCCGCCCCATTTCGAAGCGCACCAAGTCGCGGATGATCGGGGACCACGCCCTCCGGGAAAATCGCGACGATGTGGCCCTGCTTGAGCGCATCAACTACACGGACGAACGCATTGGCATTGATAACACTCGCGTCTTCGCCACGGGCCTTCAACGCGCGCGCGTCACGCACGCGCGAGACGGGAATGACTCCCAGACCCCCGTACGTCCAACGCACTGCCGGAGAATCGGCGGCGGCGATATTCGCCACGAACAGCAGATCACGTTCGGACGCGAGAAACGTAAGCAGAATGTCGGGCAAGTCATTGCCATGACTCGCGACCAACAACGTGGCGCCCGATTTTGGAATGGCAGCTGCATTTACAAACTCGGCGTTCCGATAAAACCAGGAAGTGGAACGCCGAGCGAGCCAGCGAACGACGGGGTGGAGGTTCAGGGGACTGTTTTGGTGGGGACCGGATTCTTGAGCATCCGCATCGCTTCTTCGATGGCCACCTTGAGCTCCATGTCACGCCCCTTCGCTTCATCCGCCGGTGAGTTCTTGATCCACACATCGGGCGGCACACCAAAATTCTCGAGGTCGAATCCGTAGTTGTTCGGTTTGGTGGGATCCCAACTCACCACGAGTGACCCGGGCGTGCGCACGGCGCCACCGTTAATCAACGCGTAACTGCCGGTGGCAATTACCTGCGCAGCGGTTGGATTACCAACAATGCGACCGAGTCCGAGTTGGCGGAATCCGGCCGGCGTGACTTCGGCGTCGGAGACGGAGCGATAGTTGATCATCATCACCTTCGGTCCAACAATCGCCTGACGTGGACGACGTCCCCACGTACGCGCGCCGGTGCGACTATTCCAGAACTGATACGGTTGGCGCTCGAGAATGTCGATGAGTTCCTGATCGATATTGCCGCCGCCGTTGTTCCGAATGTCGACGATGATGCCCTTCTTCTGCCAGAAGCGATCAATCTCGTCCTTGAAACGTTCGAGTGACGGTTGATCCATCGCCTTGATATGCACGTACGCAATCTGGCCGTTCGTTGCTTTGTCTACGGAGTCACGATTGTTCGCGACCCACTCTTCGTATTTGATGTTGGTGAGATTGTTGACGCTGGCCACGCGGAATGTTTTGGCGCCCGCGCCGTCGGCAGCCTTTGATACTTTGACGGGCACGTATTCGTTCTCCGTCGCGCTCAAAATTTTCCAGTAGTCGTCGCCGGCTTTCACATCGGTCCCGTCGATCGACAACACGTAGTCGCCTTTCTTGATGTCGATCCAATCCTTATCGGCTGGCCCATCGCGATACACGTGTGACACCTGGTACCGGCCGCCGCTGGGCTCCATCTCGAACCCGAGGTAGCGCGTGTTGTACGTGCGATCAATCTGGACCGAGGACGGACCACTCACGCCCGTGTGAGATGAGCTCAATTCACCAATCGCGGCGTTCGCGATGTCGTACACGTCTTCGTTCGTTCCCGCGTACTTGAGCAGCGGTTCGTACTTCAACTTGATGGACGCCCAATCCTTGCCGTGCATTTTGGGATCGTAGTACCGGTACTTCATGACGCGATACGCTTCGTCAAAGATCTGTTGCCATTCCTTGCGACGGTCAACGCGAACATTGAACGCGAAGTTGACCGCCTCGCCTGCGCGACCACCGCCCGCTGCCGCGCCACCACCGGCGGTTGCACCACCACCAACGGCGACGCCAGCACCAATCGCAATCTTCTCAACGGGGAAACCAACAGTTGCGGCCGCACCGCGACCACCACCTGCCGCCGCCGCAGTGCCGCGGAAAAACAGGGTGCGTTTGTCGGCGGTGGGTTGCATACCAGCAAACGTTCCGCCTGCAACACGACGGCGATCGCGGCCGTCGATGGTCACGGAGTACAAACCGTTCTGCGAAACGTCGGGCGTGCCGGCGGTTGCCCCACGCCCGCCACCACCCGCGCCACCACCGCCGCCTACGGCGTAGTAGACGGTGCGCCCGTCGCGCGAGAGGAAGAATTGTCCAATGCCACCAGCGCCCGACGTGAGCGCAATGGCGCGACGTTCTATGTCGTCGACGTCCGGTTTGATGCTCACATTCTGCGGGAGCGGCGCGTCTTCCCCGGCGCCACCAGCGCGACCAGCGCCGCCCCCGGTCCCCGCATTTCCACCGCGCCCACTCGCGCTCGTCGCGCGACGCAAACGTTCACGGACCAGTGGATCGTCGGGATCTTCCGTGATCTTTGCGAGCGTGACGGCGTACAACTGCGTCGTTTCGCCATCGCGATTGGACGAGAATACGACGGTGCGTCCATCGGGCGTGAGCGCAGCGTTGCGCTCATTCCACGGACTCTGCGTAACGTTGAATTCCTTCTTTGCCTTGATGTCGTACAGGAAGACGTCCGAATTCTGCTCGTCGTCGCTGCGGCTGTACAACAACCAATTGTTGTCGTCGGAATACTGATACACGATGTAACCGCCGGCCTCATTGTGCGTGAGGTCGCGCGGTTCGCCGCCCGCGATGTCGACTTCGAAAATGCGATTGTCGGCGGTGTACGCAATCTTCTGCGAATTGGCCGACCACGTAATGCCACTCTTTTCGGACGGGTGTTTCGACAACTTCTTCTTCACCCCCGTTGCGATGTCGTACGTCCAGATCTCCTGATCACCTGATTCATCCGAAATGAACGCCAGCTTTCGTCCATCCGGCGAATACTTCTCAGCCTGATCACGCCACGCGGAACTCGTCACCTGCGTACGCTCGCCAATGCCCACTTCCGTTGGCACGATCATGATTTCGCCGTGATAGTCGACGGCCATGAATTCTCCGTTCGGCGAAATGCTGAATCCCTCGGCCCGGCTTTGCACGGGCAGAATCGAGATGTCGTTGTCCTTGGGATCAAACGCCATCGCGATGCTGAGCTTCTTTGATTTTCCGTTCGGAATATCAATGGTGTAGAGATCAAAATCGTTTTGATACACGATCTTTTTTCCATCCGGCGAAATGGATGGAAAAAACACTCCGCCTTCTTTATGCGTGGTGACCGGTTGCACGGCGCCGCCCTTCGCCGACATGCGGAACAGGTTGTACGGACCATCGCGCTCGGTTGCGAAATAGATCATGCCGTCGGCGCCCCACATGGGGAACACGCTGTTCGACATCGTTTTGAACTGCTTGATATCGGTGTTGGTGACTTCGGTAATGTCGCCGCTCTTCACGTTCATCACCGCAATCGTGGCGGCGGCGTTGCCGCGATACTCCTTGCGCCACGCCGACGGCAGGTTGCGATTGAACGCAATCATCGCGCCGTCCTGACTGACCATGCCGGAGCGCGCGATGCCCATGCCCATCGGTGTGGCAATGCTCCCGTCAATCGGTTGCAGGTACAACGGAGATCCCCAGGCGCCCGCCCCCCGCGCGCTAGACATCACGATGCTCTTTCCGTCGGGCGTCCAATACAGCGCTTCGTCGTTGCCAACAAACCACGTCAGCTGTTTGGGTTCGCCGCCCGATGCCGGAACGACATACACATCGTTGTTGCCGTTTCGCGCGCTGGTAAATGCGAGCCATTTTCCATCCGGCGAAAAACGCGGCGAAAAATCACGTGCGATGTGCGCCGTGATGCGACGTGGATTCTGACCATCGGCATCCACCACCCAGATGTCGTCCTGGTAGGTGAACGCCACGCGGCCGTCGTTGGCGATGCCGGCCAGGCGCGCGAACTTGATGGGATCGGGGGCCGCCTGCGCCTGCAGCGAGGAGGCGCCCAGCAGAACGGCGGCCAGGGCGGGGCGGTGAATGAGTTGAGCGAGTCGGAACATGGAGGTACTCCAGCCGGCGGGTGCGAGGATTGGGGGTCTGCCCGATGAAACACCCCCAACACTACAGCCAAGGACGTTTTACGCCAGCCAGTTCTTCCACTCAGTCTCATTCACGCCAATCGAGACCTTGTTCACGCACCGCACGAGCGGCTGCGTGAGGATGAACGGTTCGTCAATCAGAATCGACAACCACTTCTCCTCCCCGTAAATCGCCTGCCGCAACCCCAACTCGGCAAACCGCTTCGACTCGCGGTCGACGAGCTGCTCAACGCCAAACTTCTGCGAGAACCGACGCAGTTCACCCAGCGCCGCCCCGCGCTCGGCGAGATCGACGAAGTGCGTTTTGACGCGGCGCTCCGCAAAAAAGCGAAGCGCTTTGCGCGTGTCGGAATTCTTCTTCGTTCCGAAGATCTGGACGGTGAGATCAGCTGGTGGCATTGAGAGCACCTGATTCGGCTAGCGCGCGTTTGCTATCGTCAAACTCTCCTTCGCTGCGCGCGATGACCAATGTTGCCACGCCGTTGCCGATGAGATTGGTGATGGAGCGGGCTTCGGACATGAAACGATCGATTCCCAGCAGAATAGCGACGCCTTCAAGGGGCACAGTGTGTGTGACGGCAATCGTGCTGGTCAGCACGATAAATCCAGAACCGGTTACGCCTGCCGCACCCTTTGAGGTCAACATCAAAACCCCCAGCAGCGTGAGTTGCTGCGCGAGTGTCATGTCAACGTGATAGACCTGCGCGAGAAACATCGCACTCATTACGAGATAGATACTCGTGCCATCGAGATTGAATGAATAGCCCGTGGGAATAACCAGTCCGACAATGGAGCGTGAGCACCCGTATTTCTCGAGTTTGTCCAGCATGCGTGGCAGCGCCGCTTCACTCGAAGAAGTGCCCAGCACGATGAGAATTTCCTCCTTGATGTAACGCAGGAAGGGAAGCAGGCGAAATCCCCAGATGCGGCAGATGATCCACAACACGCCAAAGATGAACACGATCATCGTGGCGTACACATCCAGCATCAGTCGGCCCAGTGGCAGCAGCGTCTTGAGTCCGAAGTTGCCGATGGTATAGGCCATTGCGCCGAATGCACCAATGGGCGCCACCTTCATCACGATGTGCACGATGCGGAAAAACACTTTCTGAATTTTGTGCAGAAAGTCGAGGACGTCGCGCCCCGCATCGCCAACACTCGTCAACGCCACTCCAAACAACACTGCGAAAAACACGATCGGCAGCAGTTCGCCTTTGGCAAAGGCGTCAAAGATGTTGGAAGGAATGATGTGCGTGACGAAATCGAGCAACCCCATTTGCTGACCGGCCACGACGTATTTCGAAACGTCGCCTTTCGCGAGCGTCGAGATGTCAAGCGTTGCGCCGGGCTTTGTGACGTTGACGATGACGAGACCAATCGCCATGGCCAGTGTGCTCACCACCTCGAAGTACAGCAGCGCCTTGCCGCCCACGCGTCCCAGTTTCTTCAAGTCGGCCATGGACGCGATGCCATGCACGATGGTCAGGAAGATGATCGGCCCGATCACCATCTTCACGAGGTTGATGAACTGGTCCCCCAGCGGCTTGAGTGCTTTGCCGAGTTCGGGATTGATCACCCCAACGGCAATGCCGAGTAGTACCGCGAAGACGACTTGGGCCGTGAGATTGCGGGAGAGGCGCGCGAGCATGAGAAAGCGGTGAGAGGAAAACTCGGCGCACACTAACGTGCGGCGCTGCATCTGGCCATTCTTGTTCGTGCAACCCATTCACCCAACGATCCCCCAACTCGCGCTGATCGCCGCCATCTCGGCCGTTGGTGGCGGTGTGAACTCCATTGCTGGCGGGGGCACGCTCCTTACGTTTCCCGCCCTCCTGGGGTTGGGCGTGCCCGGTATCGTGGCCAATGCCACTAGTACGGTCGCGCTGTGGCCGGGGTCGTTTGGCAGCCTGATGGGATATCGCAAGGAACTTATTGGAGCACGCGCGTGGGCCGTGCGATTGGCGTTACCGAGCATCCTGGGTGGGCTGACGGGCGCGTGGTTGCTGCTCGTGACATCCGAGGAGCGTTTCAAGGCGCTCGTACCGTGGCTCGTGTTTGGTGCGACCGTGTTATTTGCGATACAGAAGCCAGCGGCGCAAGCGATCACGCGGCGGTTGGAACGCCTCGGGTTGGAGAGTGTGCGTGCGGTGCATCCGGGATTCGCAATGCTGGCGTTGCAGTTTATGGTCGCGATTTATGGTGGATACTTTGGCGCCGGTGCTGGTATTCTGATGCTCGCGGCCTACGGATTCATGGGGTTCACGAACATCCATCAGATGAATGGCCTGAAAAACTTCAACGGTCTGTTCTTTAATGGGGTCGCAGCTGCGACGTTTGCCTTACAAGGCCTCGTGAATTGGCCGATTGCACTGGTGATGGCGATTGGGTCGACGGTCGGTGGGTTCGCGACGTCGCGCATCGCCCAGAAAATTCCGCAGGCGTGGGTGCGGAATTCGGTGACTGTGATTGGGTTGTTGAGTGCGGTGTGGTTGTTTGCGACGCGGAAGTAGGGGGCGGGTGCACCGGATACCGCAAGAACACGCGTGGTCTTCGACTGGCACAGAATGCGATTTCGGCGAAGCTGTTTTCACGCGAAGGCGCGAAGAGCGCGGAGAACTGCGCTCCGAACGACAGATACCACAGCGGCTTCATTGTTATTCCTTTGGCATTACAACGTGCCGTTAGCGAAGCGATTCGCGGCAAGTGCAGTATCAAACAAAAATACGACTCATGAATCTCGTCAATGTTCGATGCCCCAAGCGCAGTTCTCCGCGCTCTTCGCGCCTCCGCGTGAAATAATGCTTCACTACGCCTTCGCGCAGGCCCACTCGAAGTCGCGCGCAGTTGCCCAACTTCGCCGAACCGAATACAACGCCGCACGGCTGCACCGGAAAATTCGGTGATGCCCGCGTCCGTCCTGAATCGGCCGGTTACATTGCACCGAATAACACGCGCATGATCACCTGCAGCCGGACAACGAACAAGCACATGCGACTGGCGACGGCTGCACGCTCCAAGGGAATTCGAACGCTCGTATCAGTGGTATTGGGCAGTGTGTCCAGTGTGACGGTGTTGTGCGCGCAGCCATCGCCGACGCACCCCGGCGCAAACCACACAGAGATGACGCTGCAGCAAATGGCCGCTCTCTCCGCCGCGAAGTCGCCCGAAATCACACTGGCCGTGACGCAGTCCGACAAAGAATTGCTGTTGTCGTTTGGTCCTTTGGAATTACCGGCGCACGCGAAGCGAGATGGTGGAGTTCCCGAGCCGCCACCACGGTGGATTGCCATTCCAAAAGACGCGTGGATTCACGGCTACTGGGTGGAAGTAGTGGACAAAAACGGAGCGGCGGTTCCGCTGTCGACGCTGTCGTTTGTAAACGTGATTGCGACGCAACAGCGCGAGCTGTTCAGCCCCATCATGCTGCGCATTGCGGCTGCAAGCAGTGAAACCGAAGCCGTGAAGCTGCCGCGCCTGATTGGATTGGACGCGCACAAGGGCGACACCTTGCTGGTGCGAGCGCGCATGCACAATCCAACGGACCAACGATATGAAGGCGTGCGCATTCTCGTGCACTTTCCGTTAACCGAACGCAATTCGAAAATCGGTTCGCTGCGTATTCAGCCGTTCTACATTGACGTCACGGCGCCCTCGGCATCGCACTCGTTTGATTTGCCGCCCGGACGGTCAGAGCAATACTGGGACGCAAAACCCTCCGTGAGCGTGCGTATCCTTGGCATGACCGGGCACGTGCGAAAGTACGCGACCGCGCTGCGTCTCGAAGATCGCACGTCGGGAAAAGTGATTTGGGAATCGAAAATCGACACAACTGCGAACGGGGATCCCAAGGTCATTCCACTCAAGCGATTCTTGTTTCCCAAATTCGGATACGGGATTGACAGCGATCACGTCTACCGCGTGACCGCAGTGTTCAACAATCCCACCGGTGCCACGATTGTTGATGGTGGGATGGGCACGCTGGGCGGTGTGGTGCTGGTCGGCGGCGGAACGAAATGGCCCGTCGTTGATCCCAACGATCCCGACTACAAAAAAGATCTGCGGGCGATGTGGCGGCCGTGATGGGGGCGTCTGCGACATAGGCAAAGATCGGTGGGAATGGACAAACTGGTACTGCACAATCCTGTGCTATCCAAGCTGTCGGTAACCAACCGGTGCTACAGAAATAGCAGCGCCACGTCAAACACCAGCGCTTCGCGCGCACCCGCTGGCATCCATTGCAACTCGTCCGTCGTCACCGCGTCCGGGATGTCGGGTTTGATGACTCGAACGCTCTGCCTGTCCTCATCAACAACCCAATATTCGGGAATGCCCGCGTCCAGGTAGAGAACGCGTTTCGGTCCGAGGTCGCGTCGCCGCGTTGTTTTGGACAACACTTCCACAACGAGACTGGGCTGAGACGCGGCGTCCCAATCTGCTTCACGCAAGGATTGCGGGTCGCGAACCATTAGATCGGGTTCGACTTCGGAGCCGTCGAAGCGGACAACGGCTCGCGGGTGAAAGATCATTCCGAGTTCGTGGGTCGTCACATAGGGTACCAACAATCTCGTTAGTCTGGCCAGAATGAGTTCGTGCCCTGCCCTGGGTGCGGGCGTCACAAACAGCTCGCCGCGCACGAGTTCGTACTTGTTTCCATCATCGGGCAATCGATGCAATGCCTCGATTGTCCACTGCTTTTCGTCCGTGGCCATGACCATGCGGCGCCTCTCCCCGTGTCGATTTTCGATCGCATACGCCGAGGATACGTGTGCGAACCCGCGCCGACGTCACCAATTTGTTTTGCGCCGGATACATCCACCGCGCAACCCAATCACTCCCAGCCTACGCTCGGCCAGCCCGCCGAGTCAAGCCGAGAAATCGGGAGGCGCTGCGGTGTCAACGCACCGACACCGCATTGACAACCCACCGACAATGCTTCCAGAAAATCTGTGGCACGCTCCTCAAACGCCGCTACAGCGCAGCCACACTACGGCGCCAGCTTACGCAGCGCGATGACGCCCAGCAGCAATACGAACGCGGAGACAAGCAGGCCCGCGAGTCCGCCCAACAGCAACGACGGCGGTATCGTATCGGCGATCACGCCGGCGAGACCGTGCGCGGCCACAGAAACACTGCCGCCAACACCCGCGGTGCCAATCAGAATGAGCGGGATGGACGCCAGCGTGTCGCGCACACGCCAGGGTTTGACGCCGCGCCCCTCCAGCTGGGGGCGCAATACGCCGTGCACCAGCGCACCCGCGAGTATACCCGACGCAACGGCGACCAGGGGCGACACCGTTAGCGTGATCGACAACAGTTCGTGGCTCAATTCCGGGTGGCGACGGTTATGGTTTGCCTGAGGATTGCGCGCGATCCGCGCGTCCGTTCGTTTTCATCGGAGCAGGGAAGCCGCATTCCACTCAATTTATCGTGAAATCGTCGTGAAACCGTTTCGATCGGCTGGTGCTTCAGGATTGCGCGATGGCACGCGGTCTCCGGTTGTCGGGCCACCGTTTCGATCGGCCTGGTGGTTGCCGGGAGCGCACGCGGCAACGCTGTGGGGCAAGTTCGGGCGTCAAGAGCCGGAGTTGCCGGTGCGTTGGGAAACGGTTGAGATGTCGGATGGAGATTTTGTTGAGTTGGCGCATTACGACGTAGCGCATAACGAAGCATCGCACCATGCGAGCTCGCGTAACGCCGCATCGCGTAACGACGCATCGCGTAACGACGCATCGCGTAACGACGCATCGCGTAACGCCGCCGCGCCGCCAAGCGCAGGATCGTTGGCGAACGATCGCACGCCACGTCTGTTCATTCTGCACGGATTGGAAGGCGGCGTAAACTCCAATTACGTGCGCGGATTGATGCGTGAGGCCGGCGCGCGCGGATGGAACGCCACGCTGATGCTGTATCGCACGTGTGGCCCAACGCCCAATCGATTGAAGCGATCGTATCATTCCGGCGAGACGTCGGATCCCCTCACTATCATCGCAAAATTCGCGCTGCAACAGCCGTTGGCGCCAATCGGCGCCGTTGGGGTTTCACTGGGCGGCAACGTGTTGTGCAAACTGTTGGGGCAATCGGGCGATGCGTTGCCAGTGCAATTACAGGCGGCCGCTGCGATATCGGCGCCGTTTGATCTCGCCCGCGCGTCGCGCTACATCGGTCGTGGGTTTGGCCGAGTGTACGAGAATGCGTTTTTGCGTTCGCTGGTGCCCAAGGCGGTGCAGAAGATTGGCCGGCATCCGGAACTGTCGTCGCTCAAGCCCATTCACAACGCGCGGACGATCTGGGAATTTGACGACGAGTTTACATCGCCCGTGCATGGATTTGCCAACGCGGCGGATTATTACGCTCAATCATCGTCCCTGCAGTTTCTGTCTGGTATCCGGCGTCCCACGTTGCTCTTGAGCGCGGCGGACGATCCGTTTCTGCCGCGGGAAGTGCTCGATGAGGTCCGCGCCGCAACAACGGGCAACGCTGTCATCACCATCGACTTTCCGGCACACGGCGGTCACGTGGGATTTGTTGGCGGGAGTGCTCCCTGGCGGCCGTCGTATTACGCCGAACCGCGTGCAGTGGAGTTTATCGCGCAGCATTTGCGGGAGCTGAATTTCAATTCGATACCGACGTCATCACACCGACACCACGAGGAACGCTGATGCAAGATCCGTCAACGCTGCGAGGCGCTTCGACAAATACGCGAAAAGCAATGCGAATCGTCGCAATCGCATGCATCGTCGGCGCTTCGGCGTGTAATCGCGCGAGTGCGACCCAAAGCGGTACCCCTGCACCAGGTAACGGTGCTGCTGCGCGAACGCCAGGCGTGACCACGCCAGCCACTACATCACCCGTGACCGCCAACGCGTCCGTTCGCGCTGCCGACACGATTCCAACCGGCACCGCCGCACAAGCGGAAACGTTGCTCGTGGATGTGCAGGCGCTCGACCGCACCATCGCAGTGGACATGCGGTATCGAAACGCGAACAACTTCACTGGCGCGCCACTTCCCGGATATCAGGGCAACCACGCACTGATGCGCCGCGAGGCGGCCCAGGCATTGGCTCGCGTGCAGGCGTCACTCAGATCACAAGGGTTGGGGCTCAAGGTGTGGGACGCGTACCGGCCGGTGCGCGCCACGCTCGCGATGGTGGCGTGGACGGTGCGGGTGCATCGCGAGAATCTCGTAATCGACGGCTACATTGCCGACCGCAGCAAGCATAATCTGGGCGTCGCGATCGACCTGACGCTGGTGCGCCTGGTCACCAGGCAGGAACTCGACATGGGCACCCCGCATGACGAGTTTTCGTCGGCCGCACATACCGCGAATGCGACCGGGGCCGTAACCGCCAACCGCGCGATCCTCGTGCAAGCGATGGCCGCCCAGAAGTTCGCCAACTACGATCAGGAGTGGTGGCACTTCTCGTTTGATGTGGCTAATCCGATGCGATTCGATACAATTGTGCGATAGTGTGTTTGTTGCGGCACAAACGTAGCGCAACGGGTTCTGAAACGATTCTCGCCCTGTCGAATCATTCATGAACCCCGCGTCGTGAACGCTGCACTGTGGTTCTTCATTATTGGCTTGCTGTTGTGCGGAATGGCAATGCTTGGTTCGTACATCGAACGCCTGCCATTAACCACATCGCTGCTGTATGTCGCCACGGGTGCGGTATTGGGACCGCTTGGATTCGGTGTGTTGCTCCTGAATCCGATCAAGCATTCGGCCGCGCTGGAGTTGGCCTCGAAAGTCGCCGTGCTCCTGTCGCTGTTTGTGGCCGGCCTCAAGTTGCGATCCGCTCTCACCCACCGACGGTGGCACCTGCCGGTACGGCTGGCGACAATGACGATGACCGTCACCGTGGTACTCGTGGCACTGCTTGGGATGTACGGACTTGGACTGTCCGTGGGGGC
>Ga0335397_10006924_pt1 | contig 14530 bp, 11 predicted proteins | sample MAT04_FD_205740 | JGI IMG/M metagenome (GOLD analysis project Ga0335397, IMG submission 205740) | Freshwater microbial communities from Lake Fryxell liftoff mats and glacier meltwater in Antarctica - MAT-04 (spades assembly) (version 2) ...
CACTTCGCGAGTGCCCTCCTGATCGGCGTTCTTGCTGCTTCGTAACACCAAGAAAAGCAGGTCAGGAGGGCCGCAACGCGGATACGCGAGCTACACCACCACAAACTCGTGAACGATCAGGGCTAACAGGTGCTGGCTCGCCCGGATCCTTCGTTGATGTACTCACAACAACTCATGCCTCCCGAAACTGGCTTTCGTGACGCTCACTGCAGTCGACGACTACCCCACCCTCGAGAAGTACCGGGTGCAGCACACTCGACCACACCCTCGACCACACATCGTCAGCTACCTACAGAGCCGAATTTCGTCAAAGCGCAGCAGCGCGCCCCAAGGAAATGAGTGGCGCGTGGCGCCCCCTGTCGCAGCGTGTCGCCGTGTGTCAACTGGTCCGCAACTTGGTCGCCGTCATGTTCGTCCGAGTCGACTCGAAGTTGCAGCGACCATGGCGATCGTCGCCGCAGTGGGCAATCAACACCTCCGACCGCCATCGATCGTGTGATGAGCCTCTGGACGGTTGGCGGTCAGCCGACGGGCGACAGTACGAGCAACGATTCCTCGTCCGAGGCACCGAACTCCTGAAGCCTTACAACGCTCCGACGGAGAAGGGCCTCAATCGCTGCTGTCGACACGTTGCCGACCCGTAGCCACACGACGTGTGGCGGAGGTCCGAAGAGCAAGGAGAGCTGACGGAAGTCGCTGTCCTTGGACACGATGACGTAGCCCGTCTGCCCTGCGTACTCCCAGATCTCCCGATCAGTCGCCGCGTCGAGACCGACCCCGGCAACATGGACGCTCTCGGGGTACTCGTCGGCGAGTCGACGAACCAGCATGCGCGACAGGTTCTGATCGAGGAGCAGCTTCACGCCGGAGCGGCGAGACGGTGCTCACGCATCGCGGCGAACGCCAGCGCTGCCCGAACGTGGTCGGTCGTCAACTCCGGGAAGTCGGCAACGATCTCATCGGTGGTCATCCCCGACGCCAGGTACTCCAACACGTCGTAGACCGTGATGCGCGTCCCGACGAAGCACGGCTTGCCGCCGCGAACGTCCGGTCTCACATCAATCAACGAGGTCAGATCCATGGCGCGACTCTACTGCGCTGCAACTTGGCTCGTCGTCCGATAAGGCTGTCCCTTCGACGCTCGTCCAAACGACGCGACCGGCTTCAGGATCGGACCGCTGCGAGGAAGGCGTCGTACTCCCTGTCGGTCAGCTCGTGGATAACCAGCGAGTCGACCGACGACAGGACGGGCGCCGACTCGAGCTGCGCAGGCGTGAGGTCGGGCGGCAAACATGAAGTGCCGCGCGGTGCTGCTTCATCGTTCTGGCATGCGGTGTTGCTCACCGACTGAACGCTACGACACGAACGCCACTACTTTGGTTTGATCAATGAAGCCACCGCTGTCGCCAGTGCCCGATCGGTCTCGGTCACTCGGCCGCTGTAGTGCTTCGCCGCGATGCTCGGGTCGTGGCCGGCTCGCATGGCGACCTGGGTGACGCTGTAGCCCATCTCCTGGCCGTAGGTCTCCATGAACTTCCGCAGGTAGTGGAAGTCGAGGTGATCGAGCCCGATCCGCTTGCGCATCCGGGCGAAGTACTGCGATACGGCATCGGGCTTCCACGGCACAGAGCCATCAGCGGCGTCGGTGAAGACGTACGGGTCATCGACGAGCGCGACCTTGGCGAACGCTGCCCGCTGTTCGACACTGTCGATCTGTGCGCGCAGAATCGCTGCCGTCAGGTCGTCGATCGCCAGCACACGCACGCGGCGGTTCTTGGTCGGGATCTCGCCGAGCGGCTGGTTCGTCAGATTCACGATCGAGGCCGACACGCGCAACAGTCCACGCTCGAAGTCGACGTCACGCGAACGGCGCAGCGCACACAGCTCGGCGCGTCGCAGCCCAGTGGTCGCGGCAACCAGGATCGCCCGCGCCATCTCCGGGCGCTTGCCTCGCTCAGCTTCATCGATCAGCGCGCGCACCTCGTCGGGCGTCGGAACCACCGGCTCGATGTTCGGGATCGACGGCGGCTCGGCCCACTGCGCCGGGTTGGAATCGCGCCAACCCCACCTGCACGCCTGGGTGAACATCGAGGAGAGACAGGCATGGATCTGGTACACGCTGCGTGGCGAGAGCCCGCGCAGTTGGTGCGCGCCGTAGAGGTCGGTGAGCATCTTCATGGTCACCTTCGTCACCTGCTTGCTGCCGAACGTGGGCCGGATGTTGCGCCGATAAACCAGCTCGTAGCCGCAGACTGTGTTGGGCGAGCGGCCCTTGCGCCGCAGCTCAACGATCCAATCGGTGAACAGATCGTCGACCGTCGCCCGCGATCCGGTGTGCCGGCCCTTGGTCACCTCGACGATGAGCTCGGCTCGCGCCATCTTCGCCTCGCGTAGATTCCCGCGAAAAGTACGACTGACCTGTCGTGATTTGCCGGTCACCGGATCGCGGCCGGCCTGGACCACGAGCTCCCACACGTTGGGCGCTCGCTCCCGCATCCCGGGTGCACTTCGCAGCGTCGTCATTCGGCCAACGTACGCCAAAAACTTGGATTTGTCTTGGAAATCTTGGATGGACGCCTCTTGCGACAGCCCCGAATTGGACATCATCCGAGCTAGACCTATGTGGGGCGGGTGGGTATCGAACCCACGACCGAGGGATTATGAGTCCCGTGCTCTAACCACTGAGCTACCGCCCCGAACGGCACCACGGTAGCGAATGCAGACGCCACGCGGCTCGCTTTCGTCGGGCAGAAAACGGCAACCGGCCCGCTTTCACGGGCCGGTTGCGCTGTGCTCCGAGAGCAGGGCTCGAACCTGCGACATGCTGATTAACAGTCAGCCGCTCTGCCAGCTGAGCTATCTCGGAAAGGCGAGTTGAGGATAGCAAACAGCGCCTGCTACTCCTCCTCCAAAAACTCCTTCAGCCGCTGGCTGCGCATCGGGTGACGGAGCTTGGCCAACGTCTTCGCCTCGATCTGACGAATGCGTTCGCGGGTGACGCCGAACAACTTGCCAACATCCTCTAGCGTGCGTGCCTGGCCGTCGTCGAGACCGAAGCGCATGCGGACGATCTCCTGCTCGCGCTCGGTCAACTCACCCAATGCCAACTCGACCGCTTGGGTGAGCATCCGTTTCGTGGCCATATCGGCTGGCGCATCGGCAGAGAGGTCTTCGATGAAGTCGGCCAGATTGCTGTCGTCCTCCTCGCCCACGGGCGAATCGAGCGACAGCGGGTCTTGGGAAATGCGCAGGATCTCGCGGATGCGCTCCGTCGTCATCCCACACCGCTCGGCCAACTCGTCCAGGGTGGGCTCGCGCTCGAGTTCCTGATGCATCTGGCGCTGCATACGCAGCGCTCGGTTCATGCTCTCCACCATGTGCACGGGAATGCGAATGGTGCGCGCCTGATCGGCGATGCTGCGCGTGATGGCCTGGCGAATCCACCACGTGGCGTAGGTGGAGAATTTGAAGCCCTTCGTGTGATCGAACTTGTCGACGGCTCGCATCAGCCCCAGGTTGCCCTCCTGGATGAGATCGAGGAACTGCATGCCGCGACCGCTGTAGCGCTTGGCGATGCTGACCACGAGGCGAAGGTTGGCCTGGATCAGCTCGCTCTTCGCGCGCTGGCCGGCGGTGACCGTGCGCATCATCCGCCGGTGATCGACCGGGTCGATGATGGCACCCTCGTGCTCCAAGTCGAGCGAAACAGCGGCTCGATCGCCCTCGTCGATTGCCTGTGCCAGACGACGCTCGTCGTCGCTGGTCAACAGATCGACGCGGCCGATTTCCTTGAGGTACAGACGCACGGTGTCGGCAGTGTTGCCCACGTCGCTGCGGTCCGCATTCATCCGCTCGCTACGACGACGAATGCGGCGAGCCAGAAGCCCCTCGGTGTCTTCCACCTCGACCGACCGCGACCGCTCGACGCCGGCCGACGGCGTGTCGTCGTGCAGTTCTGCCATGCCGTCATCGACGGCGATTCCCAAACTCTCGAGAGTCGCCTGCACGTCGACCAACACATCCGGTGTCAGTTCGATGTGGCGCAACACGCGAGTGATGTCGTCGGCATGCAGCACGCCGGCGGCTGCACCGCGCGCGACCATCGTGCGCCACTCCCCTGCTTCGACCCCCTCGTAAGGAGGCGAAGCGGCAGACGCATCAGCTGTCGTGTTGGTCACGGCGTTGGTCACTCATCTCCTTCATGCTCCCGTTGCAGCCACCCTAGCAATGCCTCTGCCGCGACATCGGCCCGCTCTGGATCCTCCATCTCGTCCAGTTGCAACCGTGCGTCGCGAATCGCCGGCAACTGGTCGGGGGCGATGTCGACGACCATCTGACCGAGGCGTCTCCGGGTTGCCGCAGCGATCAAATTACGTGCCTCCAACAGCGGGTCGGCATCCACGTCGGCAACCGCTGCACGTTCCAAGAACTCGCGCGCCTCAGGGTCGGCAAGGTCGAGCGCCGGCTCGATGGCACCGCCGGATTCGGCAACGGCCAGGAAGGCCCTCCGTGCCACCTCGTCGACGAACAACGCTTCCATCAACCACGGCGCAATGTCGTCCCAGCGTTGCAACAGCATCGCGATGCAGACGAACTCCGCGTTCTCCGCCGCGCCGATACGTCGCACAGGAGCGACACGAATGGTCGGAGACCTCACCCGACGAGCTGCAATCGCAACCAGATCAGCAGGTGGAATTCCGACGTGCGTGGCGACCTGTCCTGCATACAGCTTGCGTACCTCCGCGTTGGGGTGTTCGTTGACGAGCGCCATGGCTTCGCCGGCAATCTGTGCACGATCCTCCGGCGAGCGCAGCTTGCGACTGTTGAGCACGCGGTTGACGCGAAACCCGAGGAACGGCAGCGCCTGCTCGACCGCGTGCCGCAGGCCCTCAGGGTCGCTCACGCTCAGCTCGCCGGGGTCCTTGCCATCGGGGAATCGGGCAACGCTCACTCGCACCTGATAACGCTCTTCCCACTCGTAGAAGCGCTGTGCTGCCCCCTGGCCAGCGGCATCGGCGTCGAATGCCAACACCACCTGGGTGGCGTAGCGCTTCAGCAGTCGCACGTGGTCCTCGGTCAGCGCGGTGCCACACGTGGCGACCGCGCGCTTCACTCCAGCGCGGTGGAAACCGATGACGTCGGTGTACCCCTCACACACGATGACCTGGTCGGCGGCAACGATGTCGCCCTTCGCCCAGTTGAGGCCGTAGAGCGTCTTGGACTTCGCGTAGATGCCCGTCTCGGAGGAATTCTTGTACTTCGCAGGGTCAGTACTGCCGGGCAAGATGCGCCCGCCGAACGCAACCGGGTCGCCGTTCTCGGTCAGGATCGGAAACAACACCCGCCCACGAAACGAGTCCTGCATGCGGCCGGCCTTGTTGGTGAAGCCGAGACCGGTGTCACGCAGCACTTCGGCGGGCACGCCCAGGTTGCGACTGAGTGCGTCCCACTCATCCGGTGCCCAGCCGATCTTGAATGTGCGCGCCATCTCACCGGCCAGCCCACGCTTGCGCAAATAGTCGCGAGCCGCACGCGCATCAGGACTGTTCAGCAGCCGGTCGTGGTACCACTCGACCGCCTTGCCCATCGCGTCGACCAACTGCCTGCGCTTCTGGCGGGTGCGATCACCTGCTTCGCCGGTGGTGTAGCTGAGCTGGATTCCGGCCTTCGACGCCAGCGACTCGACTGCAGTCACGAAATCGACGTGGTCGATCTCCTGCACGAACTTGAACACGTCGCCAGCTGCGCCACAACCGAAGCAGCGGTAGCGACTGGTCTCGTCGCGTACGTTGAACGAGCCCGAACGCTCCGCATGGAACGGACACAGGCCCACCCAATTGCGCCCCACGCGGCGTAGGGCGACGTACTGCTGCACGACGTCGGAGAGCACGAGCGAGGCCCTCAGCCGCTCCAGATCCTCGTCGACAATCGCCATTCGCTGCACCCTACCGGGCGGGCGGCGCAGCCCGAATCGTGGTCAGCGCTCGTCGGGCGGCGGGAGCTCTTCGGGTATCGAGATCGTGTCATCGCTGGTCTGTCGAAGTGAAAAACCGACGGAGGCGAACAGGACCAACGCAATCACCAGCAGCGACAACCACGTGGGGATGTGATACCAGCCGTGGATGAGCATCTTGATGCCGACGAAGGCGAGGATGATTGCCAGGCCCTGTTGCAGGTAGCTGAATCGGGCGTGCATGTCTGCGAGCAAGAAGTACAGGGCGCGAAGACCGAGGATGGCGAATGCATTCGAGGCGAACACGATGAACTGCTCGTGGCTGACCGCCAGCACCGCCGGCACCGAATCGACAGCAAAGAGGACATCGGTCATCTCGATCAGCAACAGCACGGCGAACAGCGGCGTGGCCAGTCGCTTGCCATTGAGCCGAGTGAACAGGCGCTGACCATCGAGTTCATCGGTGAGTGGCACCACCTTGTGTACCAGCTTCAGGAACTTGCTGTTCGAGGGGTCGACGTGGTCGGACTTCGAGAAGATCAATTTTCCGGCGGTGAAGAGCAGGAACGCGCCGAACACGTACAGCACCCAATCGAACTTCTCGATCAGCGCAATGCCGGCGAAGATGAAGATGGCCCGCATGATGAGCGCGCCGAAGATGCCCCAGAACAGCACCCTGTGCTGGTACCGCGGCGGCACCTTGAAGTAACTGAGGATGAGCGCCCAGACAAAGACGTTGTCGATGCTGAGGCTCTTCTCGATGAGGTAGCCCGAGTAGTACTCACTCGCTGCTCCGCCGCCGAGGCCCCACCACACGACCAAGCCGAAGCTCAGCCCAATGGAGATCCAGACTGCCGATTCGATGGCAGCTTCGCGGGTGTTGACCTCATGGCTCTCTCGGTGGACGACGAGGAGGTCGATCAGCAGCAGCGCGCTGATGATGACCAACAAGGCGACCCACCAAGAGGCCGCAACGTCGATGTCCACGAAGCGACTCTTCGAATCTGAGGCGACGAGCACTCCCGCTTACTTCGTCTCGGCCTTCGAGCCACCGATGATTGCCTGCGCTGCCGCAAGGCGAGCGATCGGCACACGGAACGGGCTGCAGCTGACGTAGTCGAGGCCGGCTTCATAGAACAGCGCGATGCTCTCCGGGTCGCCGCCGTGCTCGCCGCACACGCCGAGCTTGAGGCCCTTCTTGACCGAACGGCCACGAGCGGCACCCAGCTTGACGAGCTCGCCGACACCACCGACGTCGATGGTCTCGAACGGGTTGCGCTTCAGCAAGCCCTGCTCGAGGTAGGCCGGCATCATCTTGCTCTCGACGTCGTCACGGCTGAAGCCGAACGTCATCTGCGTGAGGTCGTTGGTGCCGAAGCTGAAGAAGTCGGCCTCCTCGGCGATCTCGTCGGCGCGAATTGCGGCACGCGGCGTCTCGATCATGGTGCCGATGGTGACGTGCGGCTTGTTCTTCAAGCCCTTCACGGCACGGTCGATCTCGGTCTGCACCCAGCCACGAGCCAGCTGCAGTTCCTCACGCGTGACCGTGAGCGGGATCATCACTTCGACGATGGGATTCTTGCCCTTCTTGCGCAGCGACGCAGCGGCGGCCATCAGAGCACGTACCTGCATTGCGTAGAGGCCCGGCTTGACGACACCCAGGCGCACGCCGCGGGTACCGATCATCGGGTTGTGCTCAGCCCATTCTTCCGCGGCCTTCAGCTCGGCGGTCTCGGTCTTGCTGAGACCCTTGGTCGCCTTCTTGATGCGCAGCTCTTCAGCCGATGGCAGGAACTCGTGCAGCGGGGGGTCGAGCAAGCGGATGGTGACGGGCAGGCCGTCCATCGCGAGCAGTATCTCCTCGAAGTCGATCTGCTGCACGCGGCCGAGCTCGGCCAGCGCGGCCTCTTCCTCTGCAGGCGTGTCGGCCAGGATCATCCGACGAACGACCGGCAAACGATCGGGGGCGAGGAACATGTGCTCGGTGCGGCACAGGCCGATACCTTCCGCACCCAGTTCGCGGGCATTGGTGGCGTCTTCGCCGGTGTCGGCATTTGCACGCACGCCCAGCTTGCCCTTACGGACCACATCGGACCACTTGAGAATGGTGTGGAACTCGGCCGGCGGCTCGGCGGCAGCCAACGTCATCGCGCCCAGCATGACCTCGCCGGTGGTGCCGTCGATGCTGATGACGTCGCCTTCGTCGACGACCACGTCGCCAACCCGGAAGCTCTTGCCGTCGATCTTCACAGCGTCGGCGCCGACAATGGCGGGGGTGCCCCAGCCGCGGGCAACAACGGCTGCGTGGCTGACGAGCCCGCCACGAGCGGTGAGGATGCCCTGAGCGACCATCATGCCGTGCACGTCTTCGGGGCTGGTCTCGTTACGAACCAGGATGACCTGCTCGCCACGCCCGTCGGCGTTCACCGCCTCGTCAGCGGTGAAGTACACCTTGCCGACGGCGGCGCCCGGCGAGGCGGCAAGGCCCTTGGCCAGTGCCTTCACCTTGTTGGCGAACTGCGGGTGCAGCACCTGATCGAGGTGGTCGGCGCCAACACGCATGATGGCTTCCTGCTTCGAGATGCTCCACTTGCCGGCGCCCTTGCCCTGCTGGCGGGTCATCTCGACGGCCATGCGCAGCGCTGCCGCGCCGGTGCGCTTGCCCACGCGGGTCTGCAGCATCCACAGCTTGCCTTGCTCGATGGTGAACTCGGTGTCGCACATGTCGGTGTAGTGCTGCTCGAGGCGAGCGAAGATCTCCAACAGTTCCTTGTGGCACGCCGGGAAGACCAACTTCATGTGGTCGAGGTCTTCGGTATTGCGAATACCCGCAACGACATCCTCGCCCTGCGCATTGACCAGGAAGTCGCCGTAGGGCTTGTTGTCGCCGGTGGCAGCGTTGCGGGTGAAACCCACCCCGGTGCCGCTGTTCTGGTCACGGTTGCCGAACACCATGGTCTGCACGTTGACGGCTGTGCCCAGGTCGTGGCTGATGCGCTCACGCACCCGGTAGGCGATGGCACGAGCACCGTTCCAGCTGGCGAACACAGCTTCGACCGCACCGCGCAGCTGCTCGCGCGGCTTCTGCGGGAACGGCTTCTTGGTGACCTTCTTGATGGCTGCCTGGTACTGCTTGCACAGATCCTTCAGTACCTTGGCCGAAAGCTCGGCGTCGGTCTTCACGTCAGCGGTGGCCTTGGCCTTCTCGAGCGGATGCTCGAAGTGCTCGCCGTCGACGCCCAACACGATTCGGCCGTACATGGCGATGAAGCGGCGGTAGCTGTCGTACGCGAAGCGCTCGTCGTTGGTGACGTGGGCCAAGCCCTTGACGCTCTCATCATTCAGACCCAGGTTGAGAACCGTGTCCATCATGCCCGGCATGGAGAACTTGGCGCCCGACCGGACCGACACCAGCAGTGGGTCGAACGGGTCGCCCAGTTTGCGGCCCATCGTCTTTTCGAGCTTGAAGACCTGCGTCGCAATCTCCTCGTCGAGACCTTCCGGCCAGCCACCGTTCATGTAGTCCCGGCAGGCGTCGGTGGAAATGGTGAAGCCCGGAGGTACCGGCAGCTTCAATACGCTCGTCATCTCTGCGAGGTTGGCGCCCTTTCCACCAAGGAGATCTTTGTACTCCATGGGAGGGCGGCGGTGCTTGTGGTCGAAGGCGTAGACGTATGACACGAGATTCGAGTCTACGCCGTGGCCGGGCGACGCCTCGCGGGTTTACCGAGGGTTTCAGCGCCGTAGGCTCGTCGTGTGCCGTCTTCGCTCACCGCGTTTCGCCTTTTCGGCTTCCCGGTCCACGTCGGGGCCGGGTTCTGGATGTTCATGGTGCTCATTGCAGTCACCAACTCGTCGGACCGCGGGTTGGGCACCGAGGGCGCCATCATTTTTGCCGCCCTCATCGCGCTCTTCACCCTGATCCACGAACTCGGACACGCGGTCGCCGCTCGGGCCACCGGGGCAAAGGCGGAGATCACGCTTGCGTTCATGGCCGGCTACGCCTCGTTCCTGCCCAGCCGCAAGCTGTCGCGGTTGGAGCGCGTGGGCATCTCGTTCGCCGGACCGGCCGTTCAGATCGTCACCGGCACTGCGCTGTACCTTGCGCTCGGCGGGCCGATCGAATGGCCCATCCGAGGGCTCACGCCGGCGCAGTTCAGCGCGCTGTGGGCCGGCCCGGGAATCGGGCTGTTCAATTTGATCCCGATCCTTCCGTTCGACGGCGGCACCATCTTGGAACAAGCCGTCGACGTGGTCAGCCCGAAGCACTCGCGTCGCTTCATGATCGTCTTCACCATCGTTGCCAGCGTGAGCGCCATGATCTACATGTCCACGCAACCGGGGCTCCGTGGGCTCATCATCTTCATGGCGATCCCGCTGCTCTCCGTGGCCCAGATCGTCTCCAACGAGAGGGCTCGCGAGAAACACGCCAACGGCCAGGAGTCGCTGGCGCGCGCCGAGGCCTTGGCCTGGGCCACCGGCGACGTTTCCCGCTTCTCGGGAGGTCACGTACCCTCACCTTGGTTCCGTGCACACCAGCAGCTTCGCCACGGGCACCCCGAAGTGGCCCGCCAACTGCTGCTCGCCGACCTGGCCGACCCCGACCCGGTCAACTGGTGGCCGCCGGATGCGGCGCCGTTGCGGGCATTGGAAGATCTGGTCGCGTTGTTGCCACGTCCGCTTCCTCACGGTCGATCGTTCAGCGACTTCGTGGTGTCGGGCATTCTGTTGCGCCTGGGCGAGTACCCGGAAGCAGCTACGTATGCGGCCACCAGCTACGACAACGGCCGTCCTGCGATGTTGGCGGTGCACGTGGCCCGCGCCTCCGCCGCGCTGGGCGATCGCGATACGGCCATCGCCTGGTTGCGCTCGGCAGCGATGACCGCCCCTCCCGAGACGCTGCGCTCAGCAGTCGAAGCCGCCCCGGAGTTCGAGCAACTCCGCGCCGAGCCGCAGTTCATGAACGCGCTCGCACAGTAAGAACGGCCTTCTTCGGCTAGGACACTTTTGCCGTGAGCGCCTTTGGTGCGATCAGGCAGTACGAGGTGGTCACCAGCTCGCGGACTTCCTCCCAGTCGACCTTGCTGGTGTCGAACTCGAGCACGATCCAGCCGCCGCGAGCGAGGTACGGGGCAGGCCGACACCGCGGATCGTCCAAGAGTGCCGGCAGTTCCTCCCTGTCGGCTTTCACGCAGATCGAGCCGCCCGAACCGGGAAACAGGAAGATCTTCTTACGCACGCGAAAGTTCACTTCCGTGCCCCATGTGAGTTCCTCCGTCACCTCCGGCAGCGCCAACGCAATCGCCCGCATTCGCTCGAGGTTCTCGGCCAACTGCGCTGGAGTGAAGTTCGTCGCCACGACTTGTCAGACCGAGCTGCGCAGGTAGGTGAGCACGGCAAGTACTCTTCGATGTGCATGGTCTTCGGGTGCGAGATCGAGCTTCATGAACACGTTGCCGATGTGCTTCTCGACAGCGCCCGGCGAGATGACGAGGTGCCCGGCGATGCCGGCGTTCGACATCCCCTCGGCCATCGCACGCAGCACCCCCTGCTCGCGGGGCGTCAGCCGATCCAGCTCGGAGCGATGGCGAGTGCGGCCGAGCAACTGCCCGACGACCTCGCCGTCGATCGCCGAGCCACCGGCAGCAACGCGGCGCAAGGCCGCGACGAACTCGTCGATGTCCATCACGCGGTCCTTCAGCAGATAGCCGATGCCGCCGACGTCGCCGCTGAGCAGCTCGCCGGCATAGCGCTCTTCGACATACTGCGACAGCACCAGCACAGCCACGCCGGGGTACGTCTGCCGAATCTCGATTGCGGCGCGGATGCCCTCGTCGGTGTGGGTCGGGGGCATGCGAACGTCGACGAGAGCGATGTCGGGCATGTGTGTCGCCACCGCATCGAGTAGCGACTGGCCATCACCGACCGCCGCCACCACATCGATGCCACTGTCGACCAGGAGGCGCACGACCCCGTCGCGCAGCAGTACCGAGTCGTCGGCGACCACTGCGCGTAAGGCCGCTGGAGCCACGGCGATGTCAGCCATTGCTGGGCACCTCGGCCGAGATTGTCGTCGGGCCACCGACAGGTGATAGCAGGCTGAACGCCCCATCGACGCCGCGAACCCTGGCGCGAATGCCGGCCAGGCCGGAGCCGCCCGCAAGCTCGGCGCCGCCACGACCGTCGTCGTGAACGGTGATGCGCACGACGTCACCAACCACGGTGACGTGAATCGAGGCAACGCGAGCTCGGGAGTGCTTGAGCACGTTGGCCACGGCCTCATTGGCGACGAAATACAGCGTTTCGGCCACGTCGGTCGACACCGAGAGCTTCGAATCGACGTGTACGGAGATCGGCAGCGATGCGCCGGCGACCACGGCACTCAGCGCCGCGTCCAGCCCGCGGTCCTCGAGGATGGCTGGGTGTAGGCCGCGGCCCAGTTGACGGAGCTCGCCGATCGAGCCCTGCACTCGCTCACGAGCCTGGACGATCAACGATCGGGCCAGCTCCGGATCGTCGGTGAGGTGGTTGGTGGCGAGGCCGAGATCGATCCCGATCGCGACGAGCTGCTGCTGCACTCCGTCGTGGAGATTGCGTTCGATGCGGCGGCGCTCGTGCGCCACCGCATCGAGAATGTCCTGGCGTTGCAATGACAGCGTGGTGACGCGTTCACGCATTCCAGCCAATTGGTCGGGCCCGAGCATCCAGGCGTCGATAGCGGCCTTCAGCCGCGCGACCAGGATGGCGACGCGAGGGATTGCGCCTGCGAGCGCAATGGCCAGAACCCCGGCGAAGATGTTGAAACTGAACATCTGACCGACCACCAGGACCGGCACCGCGAACCCGGCAGCGAACAGCGTCGGCGCGATGACAGTATTGGCCAGCAGATACCCCGCAAGACGCCACCGCTCCGGGTCGCTCGAGACCGCGAGGAACGCTCGGGGCCCGAACCCGTTGGCCGGCTTCAACGCTCGATCCTCGATCGCTACGCCGACCAGTGCCGCCCGACGCCGTTCGACTCTCGCCAACGCCTCGACGATGCGGAACGCAACCACGGTCAGTGGCACACCGACGACGATGACGAGCAGCGAGTAACCCGTCGCCAGCGCACCCAGCGCGATACCGAAGAAGGCGAACCCGGTCAACATCCCAACGAAGAGGTAGGCCAGTGCCAGCCAGCCCTCAGGTTCCAAGAGCGGCCGAAACCACCGCTCCACGAGGTTGCGAACGGTCAACCAGTCCAACGAGCTCTCACCTGAATCGCCCGCGCTCTCGTTGCCCGCGACCGGCGGAGGAGTTGCTGGGAACGAATTCATCGAACCAGTCTCGCGCCCGCCCGCCCCAGGCGGAAGCCACGTCATGTCGCGCCACGCAACGTGGGGGCGATCGGTCGCCGAACCGCACCGCGAGCGATCATCGCCGCCAACACCAGCAAGCCGATCAGCGTGCCGGACACGATTGCCGGCAACGACCCGGTCGCGAACACGGTTCCGATGTCGACCGCGTTGCTCGCCTCGAAGGAACCGATGATGCCCTTCGTGCCGAGGTACCCGGCACCCAGGCCAAGGCCGATACCGACGAGACCGAGCGGCAGCAGCTCACGAGCGATGAGACCGCGGATGGTGCGGCGGCGGGCGCCGATGGCCTGCACCGCTGCGAATTCGTGACGACGTTCGTAGAGGTTGACCGACATTGTCGACACAACGGCGAGAGCGGCGACTGCGGCCACGATGGCGGCGATGGCGGCGAAGATCAGGACGAACGACGCCCGGGCATCGTCACCCTGTCGCGCCAGTTCCTCCGCGGTCTGTGTGGCGACCGGTACTGATGTGTGCAGCGTCGGTGTCTCGTCAGTAGAGAGGACCAGGTTGTATCGACCGGGGGAACCAAGGTCTGCGGCCAGAGCGGCGACGTCGAGATACACCGCCCGGCCGTGGTCGTCGACCGTGCCGACGACGTCGTAGCGGGCTGCGCCGGACGGCAGGTCGACTTCGATGCTGTCGCCCACAGCGATGTCAGAACGGCTGGCGAATCCGGCGCTCAGTACGGCTTCGCGGGCGCCGGTCGACCTCAGCCAGGTCCCGTTGCGAATGGGGCTGGCGAACATCCTCGTGTCCGGAGAGAACCCAAAGATGTCGAGATCAAGGTTCCTGACCTGGCCATCCACACGAATCGCCAACTCCTGCCCAGACGTCCCAGCGATCACACTCGAGTCGAACGGCAGACCGTTCTGTCCGGCAGTCGTCATCGACACCCATCGCCAGGGCGCCCGAGTTGCCTCGTTGAAGTTGTTCACCGAAGTGGTGAGACTGGTGATCAACAGCAACGCGCCGACACCGGCCGCAATCTGAGCCACAACCGCAACAGCCCTCGTGCGCCGATGGGCCGACGACCTCAGGGCGATGCGTGACAGCAGCCCGCCCGTGCGAATCTTCGAGAGCAGGCGATCGCTGAATCGCCGCCCGAACGGCGCTCCTTCACGGTCGCGCAACGCTTCCGCCAGCGGCAGTTTCGTAACTCGGCGAGCGGCTCGCGCGGCGACAACACGCGCTCCCAACAAGGCACCAGCAACCGTCA
>Ga0335397_10006925_pt1 | contig 14529 bp, 12 predicted proteins | sample MAT04_FD_205740 | JGI IMG/M metagenome (GOLD analysis project Ga0335397, IMG submission 205740) | Freshwater microbial communities from Lake Fryxell liftoff mats and glacier meltwater in Antarctica - MAT-04 (spades assembly) (version 2) ...
GCACAATGCGGTGAAAACAGTGCTAGAAATGCAGCTAAACCATTTGTAATTGGGAGTTGGAGGTGTTTGAGCGAACACGGTTATCTGTCTCCCGATAGTTGAAATTTGGGGATTTTTCATTGTTACGTTAGCACATTTGGCGATCGCTCTAGGGGAATTGCCGGAGATAGCAGAGAATACCCGGCGGTTGAAACCGCGTCTATACAGGCAAAACCCGGATGGTGCGCGGGTTGAAGAAAATACGGTAGTTGAAATTAGGTTATCTTATTCAGTCGCGTCCGGCGGACATCGTTTGTGTAGGCGCGAATTCTATTCGCCGTCTTATTTCTTATTTCTGTTTCCAATACTGACAGGCGGCATAGGCCAAGGTAACAGCGCCCGTAACTATAGCCGCTTCATCCACTTCAAACTGCGGGTGATGGAGGGGATAGTTCGGTTTGTCAGCGAGTCCAACTCCCAAGCGAAACATGGTGCCCGGTGCGTGTTCTAAATACATTGAAAAATCTTCTGCACCGAGGGATGGTTCTGGTAAAATTTGGACGCGCGATCGCCCTAAAGCTTCTAAAGCCGCAGTTTCGACTAATTGCGTCAGTTTTGGGTCGTTTTGGACTCCGGGCACGCCGCGCTTGTAGGTGAGTTCGTATTTTGCGCCGTAAGTCGCGCAGACGCTGGAAACAATTTGTTCGATCCAAGCCGGCAGTTTTTCGTGGGTTTCGGGATGGAGCGATCGCACCGTGCCCAATAATTTTACGCGATCGGCAATCACATTCGGCGCTCGTCCGCCGCTAATTTGCCCGATCGTCAAAACCACAGGCCTCAAAGGATTTTGCATCCGGCTAATTGCCTGCTGCAAACTGGTAATTACTTGAGAAGCTATCCAAATTGCATCGATCGCCTCGTGGGGACGCGCACCGTGGCCGGATTCGCCGATCACAATCAATTCTAGGTCATCTGCCGCCGCCGTCAGGGCCCCGTGGCGGATACCGATGCAACCGCCGGGAATCGTCGGAAAAACGTGCACTCCAAGGATACCGTCAACATCTTGCATCGCCCCATCTTGAATCATCCAGCGAGCACCTTGGGCAATCTCTTCCGCCGGCTGAAACAAAAAGCGGACATTACCAGGCAATTTTTCTTTTAACTCCGACAAAATCATGGCCGCGCCCAAACCGACTGTGGTGTGGATATCGTGGCCGCAGGCGTGCATCACTCCCTCGTTGCGGGAAGCAAATTCTAGGTTAGTACGTTCTTGAATTGGCAAAGCGTCCATATCGGTGCGAATTGCCAGCCACCGGGACTCGGTGTTGTTAACTTTGAGCTCGCCGAGCACTCCTGTTTTGCCGATTCCTTCTATGGCGCGGACTCCGCTGGAAGCGAGCACTCCGGCTACGTAGGCGGCGGTTTGATATTCTTGGCCGCTGAGTTCGGGGTGCGAGTGGATGTGGCGGCGGATTTCGATGAGGCGGGGTGCGAGGGTGGCGGCTAGTTCTTGGATGCGGGCAAGAAGCATAGATTATCTTGGGGAGAGCTTTAGTCAACTAGGTTAACGCATATGTTTGGGGTTTTGTGTTGACTAGACTGGCATTGCATAATTCGATCGAGTCGCTCAACCGCAGATGTCAGGCGGATAGACGCAGATAGACGCAGATGAATTTCAAGTATTAGTTTCATAAAATAAGACGGCGGTTGAAACCGCGCCTACAAGAACGAAGTCCGCCGGACGCGACTGAAGAAGATAACATAATGTTAACCGCCCCATCTTCAACCCGCGGAGGCGGGTTTTGTCTGTATCGACGCGGTTTCTAACCGCCGGGTATTCTTACGATTTAGACTCTGACTTGGGCGTATAAGTCGATCGCACTTGCAACTCCTTCAACTGCTTGTCATCCACCCCAGCAGGCGCATTCGTCAGCAAACAACCAGCCTGTTGAGTCTTCGGAAACGCAATCACATCGCGAATTGAATCCTCACCAGCCAACAGCATCACCAACCGATCCAAACCGTAAGCAATACCTCCGTGGGGCGGAGTTCCGTACTCAAACGCATCCAACAAAAAGCCGAACTTATTGTAAGCTTCCTCAGTCGATAAGCCGATCGCCTCAAACACCTTTTCCTGAACTTCCCGCTGATAAATCCGCAGAGAACCACCGCCCACTTCCGTGCCATTTAACACCAAGTCATAAGCTTGAGCTCTCGCCGTCTTCAAATCGTGAATATCGTCAGGATGCGGCGCAGTAAACGGGTGGTGGATGGCTTCTAAACGCTTCTCGTCAGCGTTCCATTCAAACATCGGGAAATCCGTCACCCACAGCAGATTCATCTTCTCTTTGTCAATCAATCCCAATTCGTTACCGACAAACAAACGCAATCTATCTAAAGTCTTATTGACAGCAGGCGCATCGGCTGCTGCAAACAACAACAAATGACCTGGTTTCGCGCCCGTGCGATCGAGCAATTCCTGTTTTTGCGCTTCCGTTAAATTATCCTTAATTGCGCCGATCGTATCAATTTCGCCATTTTCCCGCACCCGAATAAAAGCCAATCCCTTCGCACCGGCTTCCGTGGCTTCCTTAAACAAATCGCCTTTTTTAATTCGCTCATTAGAAAAAGCCTCATTCCCCCCCGGAATCGGCAAAGTTTTCACAATTCCGCCCGCAGCAATCGCCCCGGAAAATACTTTAAATCCCGAATCTTTCATCAAATCGGAAACATCGACCAATTCCATACCGAAACGAGTGTCTGGTTTGTCGCTACCGTAGCGATTCATTGCTTCAGCGTAAGTCAAGCGCGGGAAAGGACGAGACAATTCTACACCTTTCACACTTTGGAAAATTTGGGAGACTAAACCTTCGTTTAATTCGAGGATTTCTTCCAAAGACATGAAACTCATTTCCATGTCTAATTGCGTGAATTCCGGCTGTCTGTCGGCGCGCAAATCTTCATCGCGGAAACAGCGGGCAATTTGATAATATCTGTCCACACCCGAAACCATCAACAATTGTTTGAACAATTGCGGCGACTGCGGCAAAGCGTACCAATCCCCCAAGTTGACGCGGCTGGGCACTAAATAATCTCTGGCACCTTCGGGAGTCGATCGCGTTAAAATCGGTGTTTCAACTTCAATAAAACCCCCAACGTCTTCCAGGTAGCGGCGCATAGCTTTGACAACTTGGTGGCGAAGCTGCAAATTCCGACTCATGCGATCGCGCCGCAAGTCCAAATACCGATATTTCAGGCGTAAATCTTCCCGCACATTTTCATGATCCGCCGTCGAAATCTGAAACGGTAACTGTTTGCGTACCGCATTTAACAACTCAATTTCGTCCGCGTAAATTTCTATTTCACCCGTGGGTAATTTGGGGTTGAGGGAATCTTCGGGGCGGCTGGTGACTCGACCGGTAATTTTCACCACGTATTCGCCGCGCAAAGACTCAGCGCCGTGATAGGAATCGGGGGTGCGTTCAGGATCGCTGACAATTTGCACAATACCCGATCGATCGCGCACGTCGAGAAAAATCACCCCGCCATGATCGCGGCGGCGATCCACCCAGCCGTACAGGGTGACAGTCTCTCCGATGTGTTTGCTTCGCAGTTCGCCGCAGTAGTAACTTCTCATGGTTGGGGTTAGGGACTAAAAATAAAGCTTTTTAATTATGCAGTATGGCTGAACCTTTTGCTGAATGCAAATTCAAGGGCGATCGCTACAGCCCGCCCAGTTTTGAAACCGGGCGGGCTGGCTGTAGCGCAAACATCGCCAGATTGTGTCCAATCTTGCTACGAATCGCCGCCATTGTTGCGAGACTTCTCAACAAACGCCGTTAGCGCGCTCCATGCAGACTTCGCCGTCTCTTTCAAGCGAGTCCCTAGCGACTCAATTTCCCCAACCACAACGTGCCAATTTTTTTCAGTGTGTTTCTGAATGTCGTCAACAGCTTGTTCGATGCGATCGCGTTCGATCAATTTATTTTGTTCTACCGCTTCTCGCGCTTGTCGCACTGCTTTCAAATAAGCTTCGCGGCTGACTTCGCCGGCATCTTGTACCTGCGCTTGCGCCCGCGTTTTAATCGCATCAAGTACCAGCCAATTTTTCTCGGATTCTTTTTTAATCAGGCTGACTGCTTCTGTCATTCTGTCTTTGGCGGTAGACTTATTTTCGTCGATCGCGTCACTGGCTTTCGTCACAGCGTTCAAATAAGCTTCGCGGGTGAGTTCGCCGGCGGCTTGAAATTCGGCGGTGGCGCGTTTTTTGATTGCTTCAAACAGGGCCGCAGTTTCTGCGATCGTTTCATCAGTCGCGTCGGGCATCTCTTGTTTGACGATCGCCGTCGTTTCGGGAGTTACCTCTACAATTGTTGTTTCAGTCACATTTGGATCTGTCATAAAAATTATCTCCTTTCTTAAATCCGCTGGGAATGGACTTTGTATTTAAAGCGCCAGAATTCATTCTGGCATTTTAGCATTGAAACCGCCTGTCGGATACCGCCCACTTGCAGGTACGGTTTAGCGCACTTAAATTTATGATAATTCCCTTCAGCTAACAACACACAACAAACTTAATTTTTCACAATCAAAGTTTAAGATTTGAATTTTAAATCTTTCCCCTGCAAATTTCCGACATCGCTAGTCTGTAACAATTGGTGACTTTTTTGGGCGTACAGCCAAGATTGAGGAAACTTGTATCGATCTAGGAGGATATCTTGGAGGGCGACTTTCATCTGATTGGCGCAGATGTGCGGTGGTACTTTGCCCGTTCCCGTGCTCATGTCGGGAATTGCGATCGTTTCAATGATATGTTTGACCGGCGTTCCGTCTGGAACATTGCCAAATTTTACCAAAGTTAAAATAGCGCGGGTTGCTAGATAAACATTTACTGTCTCTGTTAAGATTGTAGGAACCCGCATGATTGGGGCAGCTATCAAATAGGGAACTTTATGATGATCTGTATCTACAACTTCTGCCAATCCTACTAAAAGTTCGCCGTGATGCCTAGTCTGAATTAGTTTTTGTAGGCGTTCTTGAACGTGACTTCCAAAATATTCCGCAATTTCTAAATTTAAGCCGCAGTCCATGAATCCAAAACTATTCGCCGGACTAACAAAAGCATCGCATTTGACCTCAAAAATTGAGCCTCGGTGGATCTTGACGTTTTCAATATTGCCGCAAGTGCTTTCCCAGGCTCTAACTAAATCATTGTCTGCAGCAGCTAGCACAATTTGCATAAAAACTCTCAATAGATTTTAATTGCCAACAGCCTGATACCATTTTTCTAAAGATGTGCTATAGATGAAGTCTGAGCCACCCCGAACTCGCGGGGGGGTTGGGGGGGTAATATCTAGCGCTACTTTATGAAATTGGTATGAGCGATCGCCCATTTAATTGTACAATATTTTACATGAGTCAGCTAAGTATAAAATCTAAAACCTAAAATCTCAAATCTCAAATCCTTTGATGCTACAAGACCCGAATCTCCGACATCCGATCGCGATTAGTTTCGGTGCCATCGCCGGCGCTTTGAGCCGATATTATATCACCTTGTGGTTTGCCAACCGTTTCGGCAAAGCTTTTCCCTACGGAACTTTTTTTATTAACATCACCGGTTGCTTGGCTATGGGATTTTTTATCACCCTTGCTTTTGAACGGGTGCCGGCGATTCCGACGGAAGTGCGGTTAATGGTTGCGACGGGATTTTTGGGCGCTTATACTACTTTTTCGACTTACGGTTTAGAGTCAAATGTCTTGTGGCGCGATCGATCTTACAGCCTTGCCACTTTTTACTGGGCTGGTAGTGCCATACTCGGATTAATCGCCGTTAATTTAGGCAGCATTTTAGCACGAATTGGCAAATAGATAAAATACCGTTTACATCTTTACATTAGAGAGAATCGATCACCTGTAGGGAAACAGCAATGCCTAAGTCCGGCGAGTTATCGGCAAATTAAAGATAATTTATATAAAATCAGTCATTGTAGCAATAATTTTCAAAATTAATCTCAAAATCCAGTTTTTTTAGAGAAATCAGGTTTTGGCGATCGCTCATCATTTCAGTTTTAATTGATATCTCGCAGATTTTACCCATTGTCGCCAGCAGGTCTTGCGAAAAATGAGTTTATGGGGTATAGGTATGGAAACCCAAGAATCAATTTTAAGACCAGCGGATGCAAACTCGTGTCCGCAGACAAATATCCGTTGTCACTCTATGATAGTTTTGGGAGCATCTCATGTTTGCATTTGTAGTGCTCGCGAGATTATTATATACTCGCTCGCACTGTAAAAAAAAGACTTATTGCAAAACTGAGATGCACCCATACTTTTGGTCTAAAGACTAAGGACTAAGGACGTTCGCGAGCGGGGACGCTCGCACTAATGACCAATGACTAATGACCAATGACCAATGACCAATGACTAATGACCAATGACTAACGACTAATAACTAAATTTAAACAACAAGCGAGGGGGTTTAGCTGTGATAGCTAAAACAGCAACAGAGTGCCTCATTACCTTAAAAGACGTTAGCAAAGCTTACCAGCAGCCCAACGGTCAAAAAATTTCTATTTTAGAGCAAATTAATTTAGAACTGCGATCGGGCGAAATAGTAGCTTTGCTCGGCCCTTCCGGGTCAGGTAAATCAACATTAATGCGGATGATAGCCGGACTAATTCCGCCCAGTGAAGGTCAAATTTTTTACCACAATCGTCCTTTGGTCGGCTTAAATCCTGGGGTAGCAATTGTATTTCAAAACTTTGCTCTTTATCCTTGGCTGACGGTACTAGAAAATGTAGAATTAGGCTTAAAAGCTAAAGGAGAAATGCCAGAACCGCGCCTCCAAAAAGCCTTGAAAATGATTGACATTATCGGTTTGGACGGATTTGAAAATGCTTATCCGAAAGAACTTTCTGGCGGAATGCGGCAGCGGGTGGGATTCGCTAGAGCTTTGGCGGTGGAACCCGAATTGCTTTGCATGGATGAACCGTTTTCGGCTTTAGACGTGCTGACAGCAGAAAACTTGCGGTTTGAGTTATTAGATTTGTGGCTAGAAAAAAAGATTCCCACCAAAGCTGTGTTAATCGTAACTCACGGGATTGAAGAAGCGGTCATTTTAGCCGATCGCATTGTAGTCCTCGGCCGCAATCCGGGGCGAATTCGCGCCGAAATGACGGTGACTTTGCCGCATTATCGCGATCGCAAAACACCGCAATTTCAAGCCATCGTAGACCAAGTTTACAAAATTCTCACCAATCCCGAATTGAGTTGCGAAACAGTCACAGCACCCGCTCAAAGTACCGCTAATAGTGTATCTCAGCCTCCATCGGCTCAAAGCCCTAAATACCAATCTCTGCCGCAGGTACGAACTGGTGCAATCGCAGGTCTTTTAGAACTATTAGAAGACCGTCAAGAAAAAGACCTCTACCGCCTCGGTCAAGAATTAATGTTAGAGGTTGACGACATTTTGCCGATCGTAGAAGCAGCCAAATTAATGGATTTTCTAATAATCCAAGAAGGCGACCTGCTGTTAACACCAGTTGGCATTCAATTCATTGCCGGCGGAATTGACCAGCGCAAACAAATTGTTCGCACCCAAATTCTCAGCAACATTCGCCTCGTACAGCAAATTTCTCGAATGCTTCAGGCCAAGCGCAATCAGCGCATTTCTGAAGAGTTGATTTTGGATATTCTCGAAGCCCACTTTAGCCCCAAAGAAGCAATGCGGCAATTGAAAACAGCGATTGATTGGGGTCGCTATGCAGAATTATACAGTTACGACGAACCAGGTGGCGAAATATTCCTAGAATCCGAAGCTAAAGATGAGTAGTCATTAGTCATCAGTCATCAGTCATCAGTCATCAGTCATCAGTCATCAGTCATCAGTCATTAATTTTTCCTCTTCCCTCTTCCTGAAACATTCATCCGTTAAATCCGTTAAAAAATCCGCTGCCGAACCTTCCTTTCATCCGTTAAATCCGTTACAAAATCCGCTGCCGAACTTCCTTCTTCCCTCTTCCTTCGGAATTATGACAAGACCTCTAACACCCGCCAATAAAACATTAGAAAGATCAGCTTGGACTTGGCAAGACGGCTTACTAATTCTAGCAATCTTCTCTCTAATATTAGTAATTGTCCAAACAGCATCTCAATTCAACAGTGACTACAACCCAAACTTTAAAATTGAGACCACACTAAATGTCTTGCCAGCGTATACAGCCCAGACTCTTTTACGCATGACAGCAGCCTATTTTTTATCCTTGCTATTTACCCTAATTTATGCTTATTCAGCTTACCGCTTTCCCCTAGCAGCAAAAATTTTAATTCCCTTATTAGATGTTTTACAATCAATTCCCGTTTTATCTTTTTTGCCTGGAGTTGTTTTAGCGCTAGTTACTTTATTTCCAGGTCAAAGAATCGGCGTAGAAATAGCATCAATCATCCTGATCTTTACTGGGATGACTTGGAATCTGACCTTTAGTTTCTATCAGTCACTTTCCGGCATTCCCCAAGAACTTAAGGAAGCGGCTAAAGTTTACCGACTCAATGCTTGGCAGCAGTTTTGGACGTTAGAATTGCCGGCTGGTGCGATCGGGCTCGTGTGGAACAGTGTGATGTCAGTGGCGGGCGGCTGGTTCTTCTTAATTGCGATCGAATCCTTTACCTTGGGCGACAAAAACTTTAATTTGCCCGGACTCGGTTCCTATTTGGGCAAAGCAGCTAATGAAGGCAATTTTGGGGCAATCGGCTGGGGTTTAGCTGTATTAATTGGTGTGATTATCGCGATCGACTTTTTGATCTGGCAGCCTTTGATTGCTTGGGTAGAAAAGTTTAAATATCAAGCCGTAGAAGCGACGAATGTACCGCAGTCAAAGGTGTTGGATTTTTTAAGGCGATCGGCGACGCTGCGGGTGTTGAAGTCGCGAATATCGCCCGTAGGTGACAGTTTCGATCGCTATGCGGCAAGAGGTTTTGCACCTGCTAATTTACCCAAAAACTCTCGCCAACAAAGCCGCCTCGGAAATTGGATAAATTGGCTGTTTCTGTGCGGGTTTGCCGCGATCGTGCTTTGGGGAACATGGGAAGCAGTGCTGCTGCTCAGGTTGCTGAGTTTGTCTGACTGGCAAAAAGTCATGGGAGGTGCATTTTTTACCGCTTTGCGAGTTATTAGCGCCCTATTTTTATCGCTGTTGTGGACGGTGCCTGTCGGAGTTGCGATCGGTCGAAATCCACGTTTAGCCCAGATTTTGCAGCCCTTAGTGCAAATAGCGGCTTCTGTACCAGCAACGGCTTTATTTCCCGTATTGCTACTAGCTCTAATTCAAGCTGGAGGTGGCTTGCAAATAGGTTCTGTGGCATTGATGATGTTGGGTACAATGTGGTATTTGCTGTTTAATGTGATTGCGGGTGCTCAAGCCATACCTTCGGAGTTGTTTGAAGCCGCGCAAGTTTACAAACTTTCTCTGATTCAGCGCTGGCAAACTTTAATTTTGCCTGGAATATTCCCTTATTTAATTACAGGAATCATTACGGCGGTGGGCGGAGCTTGGAATGCGAGTATTGTCAGCGAATACGTGCAGTTTAAAGGTGAAATAATTAGAACAAGCGGTTTGGGCGAGACGATTTCCGAAGCTACGGCATCGGGTAATTTTCCTTTGCTGTTAGCTGCTACTTCTGTGATGTCGCTGTTGGTTGTACTGACTAACCGTTTGGTGTGGCGCCCGCTTTACCGTTTGGCACAAGAAAAATATCAATTATTGGTTTAAATTGACAGTTGACAGTTGACAGTTGACAGTTGACAGTTGACAGTATAGCCATTCTCAACGGCGATGAGGTATGTCAGGTAATTGGTAATGGGTAATTGGTAATCGATCGCACTTTCCCGAACTCACGCTCTTTGGCGCTAGATCGAAAACACAATACCAAGAAACTCGGTTTCGACAATACAGCTTGGTTTTGGTGGTGCCGCATCTGCCAAAAAACTGGGTGGCTCACCCCGCCCGTGTAAATCGTATAACTGCAACCAGTGGTGTCAATAGGCTATAAACTGGATTCAGGAAGGCGCGCAGCACAGGTTTAGGAGGGTCATCAGTGACAGAAAAAAATTATCAATCGTCTTCGCTACCCATCTACGCGCGAAAAGAACTGCGGGAATTAGTCCGATCGCAATTAAAGGCCCTACTGGAACAAGGAGACTTTAAAGGAGCAAAAGCGATTTTGCAGCCGGTGCAGGAAGCCGATATCGCTGAAGCCATTGAAGGGCTACCAGAAACTATGCAGGTTATAGCTTTTCGCTTGCTCTCCAAAGACGAAGCTATAGGAGTTTATGAATATCTCGACTCCAGCGTCCAGCAGTCTCTCTGTGAAAAATTCAAACGCCAAGAAGTCATCGATATTGTAGACAAAATGTCCCCGGACGATCGCGCTAAACTGTTTGATGAACTGCCGGCAATCTTAGTCCGTCGCCTCTTGGGTGAATTGAGCCCAACGGAACGCGAAGCTACGGCTCAACTATTGGGTTACGAAGCCAGTACCGCGGGCCGGATCATGACCCCAGAATACATTTCTCTCAAAGAAAGCTTTACCGTTGCTCAAGCTTTAGACAGAATTCGCTCTTTGGCTAAAACTACCGAAACTATTTATTCTCTTTATGTCACCGACGCAGCCCGCAGCCTGACGGGCATTTTATCCTTGCGGGATTTAGTCACTTCTCCCCTCGACAAAACTGTCGGTGAAATTATGACCCGCGAGGTAGTTTCCGTTCAAACTGGTACTGACCAAGAAGAAGTAGCGAGGCTGATCCAGCGTTATGATTTTTTAGCTGTGCCCGTTGTAGACCGCGAACAGCGTCTGGTGGGGATCATTACAGTTGACGATGCGATCGACATTTTAGAAGAAGAAGCCGATAAAGATATTTATACCTTGGGCGGTGTCCAGTCCGGCGGCGACAATTATTTTCAGACCGATTTAATCACCGTTGCTCGCAAAAGGGTCGTGTGGCTGTTTGTTCTGCTCTTAACCAATACCGTCACCGGAGCAATTATTAGAGCGCAAGAAGATATTTTGCAGCAAGTAGTCGCCCTAGCAGCCTTTATTCCGCTGCTGACTGGCACTGGAGGCAATGTCGGAGCCCAGTCTTCCACAGTTATAATTCGCGGTTTGAACACTGACGAAATTACAGCGATGGGCCCCTTTAAAGTAATTGTGCGCGAGGGGATGGCGGGAGCGCTGTTAGGAGCTATATTGGGGACTGTAGCAACGGGCTGGGCTTACACTCTGCAAGGGAATTTAGCAGTAGCAATCGCAGTGGGGATAAGTTTGTTGGCGATCGCAATTTTAGCTTCTCTTGCCGGTTCATCTCTACCGTTTCTATTTCGTTCTTTGGGTTTAGACCCAGCTTTAATGTCTGCTCCTTTTATTACCACCGCAGTTGATGTCCTCGGAGTTTTGATTTATTTCTCTTTAGCTAGGCTAATTTTGCAGCTTTAATATATTTAATTAGATGACGGTCAATAAAAAACTTAATTTGTTTTTCTCCGCTGCTCAATTCAGGGCCTGCATCCGATCGCACTTTATTTTTACCTGCATATTTATACTTGATTAAAAAAATAATGCAATTATAGGCAAACTCCAAACTACGATCGACTTCGGTCATTCCCAATCAAAAATCAAAAATCAAAAATGGTATTAGCCTATGTCACCATCCAATTCACCAACTACAATCAAAAAATCCCCGCCTAGCAATTTATTAGACACTGCTGAATTGATTTTTCTTGCTGCTTCGGCTGCGGGATTGGCTGCTAGTTTGGTTTTGCAGCAGAGCGTTTATGTCGAAGTGCCTGTAGTGATTTCGCTGGTGTTGAATTTTGTGAACCGGCAGAAGCTGCACGGGCAAGTTAAAACAAGTACGGCGGCTGTGTTCGATCGCGTAAATCAACAAGCAACTACTACCGATCGCGCGATCGAGCAATTGCAACTCGCTGTCAATGCTGTAGACGAAGCTCTTGCTCAAACATCTCGCGAAAATCAGAATGTTGGACAGGGAGAAAACACACACTCTATAATTTCAGCAATTGAGAACCTGCGCCAGCGGATCATAATTTTAGAAAAAACTATAAAAATGATTCAAAGCGAGATCGAACTCACCAGCCGCCAATTCAAACAGCGCCCGGAGTTGCAACAAGTCGAAACTTTGACAACAATCATTCTCGACTTGCAGCAGTTTATCAACGAACTGCCGCAGTGGGGCAGTTTGCAGCAGCGGCAGCTAACAGAACTTCAGCAAAAAGTAGATGATGCTTTAGGGCGGCTATCTGAAGAAATTGCTGCTATTCCTAACCGGGTGCAGTCGGCTGTAGGCGATCGCAATTCTCAACCAGAGAGTTCTGCCGGTCAAAATAAGGCCGTTATACCTAAAACCTACGATGTTGAGAAAATTCGCCAGAAGTATCCCAGAGCTTATGTCAAGTGGAGTCGAGAAGAAGATGAGAATTTGCAGAATGAATATGCTAGCGGTCAACAAATTGGCGAATTAGTAAAGAGATTTCAAAGACAGCCCTCTGCCATTCGTTCGCGATTGCGAAAGTTAGGATTAATGGAATAATGGTAATTGGTAATTTGTAACCACAGTCAACAGTCAACAGTCAACAGTCAACCGACAACAGTCAACAGTCAACTGACAACAGTCAACTGACAAAACGATCGCCCTTTTTATTCAAAAGAGCGATCGACTTTGTTTATTTATTCAGTACCCGCTGCCAACAGCAGGCTACTAACATCACATCTCAAGGCTGTTTAGCCTTAGCCTACCTCATACTAGAAATCTTGCGGTAACAAAGAACTTAAACGCTCCAACAAAGGATCGGACTCCCGTTGGGGAGCAACCTCAGCATCAGAAACTACATGATCATCCGCCACAGCATCAGACTCAATCGGATCAGGCTCTACTACTTTTGAAACTTGGGCAAAAGAAACTTGAGCAAAGTTACTGTTAACACTCCCCTGCAACTGGTCTAACTGAGCGCCCAGTTGACTTAGGTGATGTTCCAGTCCCTCCAAACGGCTTAATTCCTCAGCAGAAACATGGCGCTCGAACTCAGAAAATTTGACCGCAAGTTCAGCAATATGCTGTTCCAACCGCTGAGAGCTATCTGTAGAGCTAGGAGACTCAGATACAGACAAAAACTGCCACAAAGCTTGCTTGCAGAGATTGCTGAAAGTCTGATACTTCGTAAAAGCCAACTCTTTTTCAATAGCGGCCAACAAAGTTTGATCCGCAGCATCTTCCGTAAACGCTACCGAGAAATTCGCCTTATTTTTTGCCCACAGTGCCATAGGGTTCAAGCCTTAATGCGTTACTTTATCGTGGCTAGCTGAGCCTCAGCATAAATAAACTGTCCCAAAGCATTAGCTTTCCGAGAAGGTTGAGCCAAGTGAGCCTTAAGATTTGCTTCTTTGAGCAAGGGTTGCAGAACCTCCCAGAAAAACTCGCCACCGCCGCCAGTCAGAACCACATCCGTCACCCGTTCCGGTAGCCACTGCACCAAACGTTCGGATAGTTCGTTAGCGAAAGCCTCCCGCAAATCCTTAATAATCGGATCTAAATTAGTCGGCTTAGTCGCTCCTCTCGGACGGTAGAAACGCTGGCCTTCCGGTTTATTCACCGCTTCCAGTAAAGACAGAGATTGAGGGTCAGCGCCCGGAATCTTTGAGGCCACTTGTTCGTAGAACTTGTTCATAGCGAAAGAATCGCTCTTAGAAGCCGCGCGGGCGAACCGGAAACGATCGACCATTAACAAGTCAGTAGTTTGGTGTCCGATATCGACAACAGCCACCGACAGTTCCGGCAACTCCGGCGAAAACTCCTTGTTGTCTTGAGCTTCGCACCAAATCAGGCTGCCGAATCCTTCCGGCATCACCCAAACGTGGCGGATGTCAATTTCCACGCGCTCACCTCGGTACACCACAACGTGGGGAGAGCGCAGTTGGCTGATAATCTCTTCCTTTTCTTTTTCAAACTGATCCTGGGAATAAAAAGGCAAACCCAGCACTACGGCCATTTCGCCCTTCATCTGGAAATATCCAGCACAGGAAAAAACCTTAACCAAAGCATCCACTACTTTCGACTGGTCTGCGCCGCCGAGATTAGCGCCAAAGTCTGCCGCCAGTTGACCGATCGCGTATCCTTTGCCTTGGTACTCCAGCCACATATCCAACAGAGGGTCTGTTGCTTTGGACTCAAAGCTGCCGCCCCGCACCTTTTCCACTGGCATATTAGCCACGTTGGCGGGGATAAAAACAACGCTGTTGGGGTTGCGACTTACGCAAGCTTTAGTTGCAGTACGACCCAAATCAGCACTAATAATCGATTTGTGAGAAGCGATCTTAGTCTGCTGCGTCAGCATAGCCGAATTAGGAACAAGCTGTCTAGTTGTCATCAGAAAAATGGGTAGAAACCCCGTCCTTCTAGGACGGCTTTATTATTGTTTTGGATTTACTAAGCAACTTGGGATTGGTTGGTTCGGTGTGATGAAAGTGTTGCACTCTCAA
>Ga0335397_10006928_pt1 | contig 14527 bp, 11 predicted proteins | sample MAT04_FD_205740 | JGI IMG/M metagenome (GOLD analysis project Ga0335397, IMG submission 205740) | Freshwater microbial communities from Lake Fryxell liftoff mats and glacier meltwater in Antarctica - MAT-04 (spades assembly) (version 2) ...
ACGATATTATCAATGATTATAGCAACAATCATAAAAATGAAATTGAATAAAGTGAACATCCAATACTCAGTTCTTCTCGCTCTTCCGCTGAATTCAGCGTACTTTTTTAAAACCTGTAAATACCAATTCATGCTATCTGTTTTAGTTTCCTACTCGTCTGGCTTTTCGGTTACGCCCCTGTTAGATATACCTATACAGGATAGGTCCGTTTGATGGGTGGTTTCTGGACGCCACTTTATTATAATTTATATCAGTGCTGTTTACTTATGAAATCAATAGTTGTTTACATAGAACTAATTGACCTACTTTGGACCGGAATCCTAGCCTACTTTGGACCGGATTTGTCACATTGTTATTCATGACATTTGAATCACACTTTTTAGACTCAGTTCCCTTCCTTCCATAAACCCCTTCTATTTTCCCGTGCTTCCTGTTGAAGCATTATAAATTCATCTGCATATTTAACATTTGGCGGAACGGTCATTACCATGGCGTACCCATTTTTAACCAGATCGGCATTAACAAATGTACCATCTTCAAGGTAAACATAAGCCAGTGTCCTACCATATTGATCAAGATGATCTACATCATATTCCAATTTAACGTTTCTACCTCTAATCAAAGAAGTCATGTATTGTTTAGCTTCTTTACCAAAATATCCGATTACTTTTTTGAATACATTCCTGGATTCAGGGGCATCTATTCCGATGAGCCGTATTTTCAATCCTTTTGGAGAGCCATCATCGACCCAGAATGTATCACCATCAACAACTTTTTTAACTGAATAATAACCATTCCGTGGAACATCCTGATTTGTAGCGCTCTTACTATAACTCTCAGAACCGTGTCTATGTCTTTTACCACTCTTTGAACTGCATGAGCTATTTATTACAAATAGTACAGAGAATAAAATGAATAGAAGGGAACGATACATTTATTCGAAAGTTATTTCATTGTTTCCGTAATCAATTGATATTTTACCAAATTTTTCCAAAGCAGATTGCCCCATCAATATTGGAGCTTCCAGGTTATTAACCACAGAGGCTTCAACATTAGTAAGTATTTTATTCCCAATTTTCACTTCTCTCAATACAATTATTGTCCCTTCCGAAACGGCACCATTGGCATTAATGAAATTTGCTTTACCAATAATATCTTCTGAAGTGAGTTTGCCTTGTTTGTAAAGAAACATTGCTTCGGTTGAGGAAATTGAAATTAGACTGGCTCCGGTATCAAAAATGAAATGCATTGAGATGCCATTAATTTCAACGGGGATCATGTAAACACCGTTCTGTTTTTTCATTTTAACAATGGTTTTCCCCCCAGTTATTCTTTCCGGTTCTGATGATTGTAAGGGGGAAATATCATTGTTAACTGCATTTCTTCTGCCGGATTGAGAGCATCCAGAACAAGCTGAAAGAACTATAGAAAATGAAATTGAAATTATAAAGAAGATGATTTTCATTCTAAATCTATTTCGCCTATTTTTGGAACAATTTGAATTAAGATTCGTTGATTTTTTTTCTCATTTAGCGGCCCATAACGACCTATACCCCCAGTTCCTGAGCCTGCTATCTGAATTTCACAAACAGACTGATCAGGCATTATTTCGTTCTCCTGCCACAATTTCTGAACTGCCCAAGCTCTCCTATAACTCAGAGGAAAGTTGTCAGGATAATTATCCTGAGAGGCCATTCCTTCAATAATCACTACATACTTAATGTCTTGTTGCGTGTACTTGGATTTTAAAGTAGCGATTAAGTTACTAATTGAAATACCCACATTAACCAGGTATTGAGTATCTTTTACTTTTATTACATCATCTCTATCATCAAATTCAATATTCTGAACTAAAGAAAATCTTTTGTAAACTGAATCGTAAGCAAAATATTCTCTTGGCAGTTCGGTAACCGCTGCTTGTATTTCTTTAATCTTATTTAGCTGTTGCTCAGTTGCTTGTTGTTCATTAACTTGTTTCAAATAGGTCAAAACATATAAAACAAGCATTATAAAAAAAAGACTTGTCATTAAATCAGTAAAACTTGGCCAGAAAAAACTGGATCCTTTGGCTTTCATTCAGTAATTACTTTTTAGATTTGAACAAATGCTTGATAGATTTTGAAATTCCTTTTGCTTTAGATGAGAGACTACTATGCTCTATTTCTTCAAGGATTTTATTCGAATATGCGATACTATTATTCAATACTACAAGCTCTTGTCTGATTTTTTCTCCTTGTGCAGCAGAATAGCTTTTAAACGAAGAAACATCTTTGTTTAAAGTAGCTAAATGCTCCAGATTACTCAAGTTTGTCTTACTTTCGGACAGGGCATTTTTCAATGCTTCGATTTCTTCAACAGTGAACTGTTTGACTGCTTCACTTGACCGTTGAATGTGTTCCTGTAAATCTTTAAATGAAGAAGAAATAGCATGTCCAACATCGGCAACAGCGTTTGATGTAAATTCTTTGTGTTGTTCCAGATTTTCAAAATGAGAAGAGAGAAATTCCAATAATTGATGGCTTTGATGAAGTTGATCTTCAATATTATCAGCTATTAATCTAAAGTTGTCAGTTCTTGCCAAAAGTTCATTTGTGCGGTTAACAAGATTTTCCGAATTTTCAACAAAAGAATTTACATTGGTGAGATGTCTGTTGAATTTTTCAAACTGTGTAACTGACACATCCAGTTGCTGTAAAACCTTGACATTGTATTTTGTCATTTCTGCAACTTTTGTCTTATCAATGGTGTCAAGCAATTCCTTTTGAGCCTTAATTGCTGCGGTATTTGAATTAAAAATGCCAGAAACTTGTCTGAGGTTGGAAGAAAATTCTGAATTAAATTTTAAAAGGTTTCTTTGCAAAGAATCCAAGGTCGATGCTAAGCCCTGGTTTATAATTGGCAGCAATTCAATCTGGATAAAAGTGTAAAAATCATTTTTTCTTGCTTCAATCAGGTTTCTTGATCCTTTGAAAACCCAACCTGTATTAATGATAGTGAGCAATAATCCAGTAAAACTGGCGATCATAGCTATTTTAACCCCGCCGATAAGTAAAGATATACCTTCATTCAAGAGTATCCCTTTTGACTTGGAATCAACTGCAACTCCCAAATCAGGCATATTGAAGAGCCCGATTACAATGCCAATCATTGTACCCATCAAACCAAGGTATAAAGGAATTGCAATTGATATATTTATGTCTTCTTCAACTGAACTCGTATTTCTTTCAACAATATCTTTTATTAAATTAAAATCCGAAGATGCACCTCTATTCCGAATTAAATAATTGTTAATTGAAAAAAGAATATTTTTAAAAATATGATTAGCACCTTCATCAGTTTCAATTATGTTTACTTCGGTTTTATCAATTACTATTTCGAGTTCATCCTCAATATCAACGGAATCTTCTTCATTTGCCCAGCTGACAGCTTTTACAAGAATAGCTTTTACATCTGCAGTAGCATTCTTATACTGTTCGATATTAGCCAATATCTCCTTGGGAGATAATCTTTCAAGGTGAGAAACCGGAATCATAACTTTCAAAATCTTTAATGAGAGTAGCTCCGGAATTATTCTCCTGAATACCCCGATTTGTATGAAAGTTTGCACAAATACCCACAATTGAATAGATACAATAGCACAAACGAGCAAGGTTTCAACAGTTTCAACTTTCATAGCGTATTTTAGCTTTTTGGGATTTGTTTACTATCCACTTATCATTTTCCAATTCCGCTTCTCCAGATTCTACTGTTAATATTCTTTTTGCTTTGGGATTAAATGCATTTACGGCATCACAAACAGGATCAATGTTTTTATCAGGGTACTGAAGTGCTAGTTTTACAGAAGATTCTCTTTCATCAAGTTGAAACTTAGCTCTATTATTTCCTGTTTTAGTAAACTTATAAATTGAGGCTCCATCTTTAAAAATCGAAGAAATAGAACTCTCATTAAAGCTTCCATCTAAATTAGGAGTTGATAAAAAGAAAGTTTCAATAGGTGTTTTTATTTCTGGTGGTCTTGTTCCTTGATTATAAAATTGTTCTTGTTGTGGCGAAACAATTTCTAACGGAATTTTTGAATTTTCAATTTTGTTGCTTAAATGGTTGATTTGTTCCTTCAGGCTCGAAATATCATTCCTTAATGAATTAATTTCATAATTATTTGGAGTGGATAGCTTGTTCGAATTAACAAGAACTTCAGAAATTTTATTCCTTACATAACTTTTAATAGTATCGTATAAGTTATTATAAATTAATATTATGAGAACAGCCATTAAAATAAGGGAAATCATGATAGTTAGTATATCAATCTGAAAAGTAAAAATGTCAGTCCAGCCCGTTTCTTCTCCTTCAAGATGCTGTTCCAAAACACTAATCCTTTGTTCCAATGAGTCAATTTTGACTTGAGTCGCTGAACCAGGAGTTGCAGAAGCATTACTGGCAGCAACTGACGAAGTTGAAGTTGAAAATTGAGGTTGTTCAAGAAGTAACAGTTTTATTACAGTCTCCAATTGTTCCTTAAATGCAATATAATCAGACTTGTCTTTTCTTTTACTTTCAAATTCGAACAGTTTTTTATACTTCGTTTGATTTAGAAATATTTCTTCTGTCAGAATCTTTACCACAACATCGGGTGTCAGATTTTCCTTAAATTCATTTTTCTTAATTATATCAATTTCTAAAGAAAGTTCAATTGTTTTTGTTTCACTTTTTGGTATTGCTTCTGATATGGATTTAAAACTAGAGCCCTGCTCGCAATTGCATTTTGTTTGGAACTTAGCAAGAACACCATCAGTTGGACTCTTTTTCAATGACAATTCTATTGCTTTACAGTTTACTAAGTCAACAGCTTTATCAAAATATTCTTTGCTTACTTGAGCATAGGAGAATCCGTATAATGCCAGCAAAGCAGCCAGCAAAACATATTTTATTTTCATTTTGCTAATTATTTACAGGTGTTAATTGAGAAAGCTGACTTGATAAATTATTTATTGCCCCGATAATAGGATAAAAGAAAAGTGTTTCTTCAATTTCCTTGTCATCTGCCGCAAATTCATCAAGTTTTCTATTGAACTCTAGTCCCTCTTCAAGGAAATCTCTCAAATGCTTATTCAATTCAGCCTTAAAAATCTCAAAAGACTTCTCGGAAATGCTAAAATAATCAGTATAAGAAAATTGAGTATTTAACTTAATAAAGAATAAATTAAATCGATTTACATATTCAGTAATTTCTGCTTTTGTAGTATCATTTAATTTATCGTAGGTAAGCTTATCAATTCCCTGTTGTTCAAGACAAGTTAGTGTTGCTTTAATATCACGAACGTCTATTGCTAAATCCGCAGGATCTAGCATCAAACCTCCTTTACACGTAACTTCCTTTGGCATATCTTTTTCTGTTTCAATAGTTAATCCATCAGAATCATACTTTGTATTATAAACGCCTTCAAAAATATTTTTTGAAAGAGTTGCAAGAATTTTCATATCTGGAGTTATAATATTCAGAATTTTAGAACCTGTCCCACTGAAAATCAAGTGTTTTGGCAACTCTACTCCTTTGTGCTTCATTACTTCTGCAATTTGATATATAATCGCTGAATAGAAGTAGATGAATAGAATTTTCAAGTCTTCATCATTGGAAAGTAGCAGATTAAAGGAGAACAGTTTTTTGTCTTTGATTTTTGGATTATTCTCAATAGAAAAGAAGAATGCTATTAGATCCTCAGTCTTATTCTTCTCTTTAATTGAAGATAGTACTTTTGATAGGTCATAAAGTTTGTTTGTTGCCAACAAATTTTCGTAATAATGGAAATACTTATTGACAATCCCATTTGTGTTGGCAGCCCCATATTCACTATACCCATCGCCAAAAATTGTATTTGCTGCAAACCTAAATGAAGTCAGCAAGAGCGGTTTGTTTGATTTGAAAACAACTATGTCAGTTGTGCCGCCTCCAATATCGATTGAGATGACTGGTTTATAAGCTCCTCCCTGAATTTTGTTTGCTCCTTTGAAATAGTAGAATGGCGCTAGTGATTCAGTAATTCCGATAGGATTGTTAATCGGATTGAAATATTGCTGGAATAATTCAGTCCAAGTATTTTCCAGAGATGATTTACGGGCAGGCTTCATACTTGAAGGATAGAACCAAACCAGGCGAGTTTGTGTAAGGTCACCTCTGTTAAGTAAAACCTTGTTACGTAAAAGCATAATTATTTTTTCGAAAAATGCACTAACACGTTTTTGATTTCCACTTTCTCTTTTAGCCCATTTTAAGTTAGATTGGATTCTATCTTTTTCGGGTTTCCTTTCATAGATAAATGGAATGTTGAAATCCGCAAGAGCAAAAGTTTCTGTTTCAATATTCAGTGAATGACTTTCTGCAATTACAGTTCTGTGAGGAAATTTAAATTCTGAAGCATTACCTATAAGTTGGGGAACAAATTCGTGATCAATCAATTCGCGAATTGCAATTGCGCCTGTACCTCCAAAGTCCTCTGTTGTTTTTGTAGGGTGAAATAGTGTTGCTATTTGAATATCGTCAGAAGTAATATCAAATGGTTTAGGTGCCCCATTCCCAATTTTATATTCTATGTGGGTGTTTGTTGTCCCGAAATCGATCGCGAAGCTAAAAACTTCATTACCTAATTGATAAGGTTGCCAGTTAGGCATAATAACGCCCGAAGCACCAGAAGATATCAGGTTCTTTATTTGAATAAAATCGAACTCTTTATTTAATACATAATACTGTGAAGTTGCAGTTTCAGCAGCATTTGGTTTTTTACTGCTTCTTATTTTCCTTGCTCTAACTTCAATTGGATCTGACGAAGAATTAGTGAAAAAATTCAAATCATATTCTGAGTTTTTTAGTAATCCAGTTACATCCCTATCGACCAATTGAACTCTATAATATGCATTGATATTAGGATTGTTTGTTTTTATAAAAGGGAATAAGGTAATACCAAATTGATGTTCAACTATTACACCTTTGTTCTTTTCTTCATCAGGTTTTGAAATTTGGCTATCAGAATGATAGTAAATACGCTCAAAAGAGATGTATTCATCATGTTTTGTAACCGGTATGCGCAAAATAACTTTTACTGAGCCAGCTGCACCTTGAACCATTTCGATGCTTGGTTTGCCTGGCAAAGAACTAATTAATTCATCAGAATTAAAGTAATCAAAGAACTGTCTTTTTAAGGGTAAAATATAACCTTTTGAATCGTCGCCAACTTCCGCTAATACATTACCATCAAAGAATTTTTCTTTATTGATTGGATATACTAAGCGAATTAAATAAGGCTCTAAAAAATCGCTGACTGTTAAAAATGGATATTGAATCCGGACACCCGGAAGCCATCTTTTTTCTAGTACTGATTCTTTTTCAAAATAGGGGACTTTAATTGTATTTTCCCATTTATCGTTTGCATATCTAAAATGCTTATTCAGATTGTTTTGCAAGACAAGTGGAGGCAAGTCGCCGTTTAATTTAGAAGATCGAATAATAAAATCACTTTCTTTAATTGACCCTACTATATCCTCTTTTTTCCTCTTTCTTAAAGGAATACCAATCACTTCAACCACATCTCCGGAAATTCCTGAGTCAAGTTCAGAATAATTAGAATTATAACTGGATGCTTTTAAGCTGTTAATTTCACCAAAAAGTTTAGGATTGAGAGTATTTAGCTTTTTCAAATTTTTATTCATGTAATCAAGAATATCCTTCATTCGTCGTGAAAGCACTGGATTTGCTTTGAATAAGAGATAGAAGTATCTTTGAAACTCAATATCTCTTTCATATAGTGATGAGTAATGATCATCAAAAGTTATATCATTATTTGTGAGACTGATTTGTGCATCAGACAGATCATTGGCTGAAGCGTAAAAGAGAGTAGCAGGAGAAGTACCTCCAATTATTTTATAGTTGTATTCAATAAGATACAATCTACGCATTAGATCAAAGTTATAGGACTCCTTGTCCTGGTCTAAATACAATTCCAGTGTTTCTGCAAATCTGCGATGCATATCAGAAGAACCTTTGAGAGTTGTCAACTCAATATCCCGATCCCAAACTATAATTTTAATTTTCTCCTTTATACTATCTATATTAAAAAGCATTTCAGCAAGGTCTAAACAATCGGATACAAGTTTTTCATCATCCTTGCTTGCAATAACATTTCCATCTCTTGTATATGCCTTGAGATCAGGTGTTTTTGCAATATTTCTGAAGGCCGTTTTTACAAGGTCAATCCTTGCAAAAGGGCTAGGTATTGCAGTAGGCATTGAAATTTCATTACCCCCTTCAGGATCCTTGATGGCTTCTATTTCTTTATCTGAATAGGCATCTGAAGAGAACCAATCCTTACCACCTTTTTTTGTATAACCGAAAACTTTACTCATGATATTATTTTTTTAAACCAAATTTTGAGGTTAAAATATCTTCTGTTGTTTGAAAGAACAAGTTAATTAATTTATGTGAGGATGAACTATAGCTCTTGCCTTTTGAATTTCTACTTAGTTTATCATCATACATACCATAATCCACTTTACCTGAAAACATTCCTTTCTTAACAGTTCTATCCTGTATTAATGAATCCAATGATGAATCAAGATGAAAAGGTGAAAATCCTCTTCTATTATCTGACATTTCTTTTAACCACTCACTATACGAGTTTAGAAATTCAGTAATGTTCGTTCTGTAAAATGCATCATCAACGAATTTTTTATTTATTTCGGGTTTATCATTACACCAGGCTTCTCTTTCAATTGATTTTGTTAAGTGTTCATTCAGGTATTTTCTGAATAACGTAAGTTGAGATAGGCGCAAACTGAGTTTCCTTTCAGTATAATCTTCAAAATCCGAAAACAGGATATCCGTTTTATCGTTGCGTATGCCAAATTCTTTGTATATAGGATTTAGTGCTTTACCATCGACACATTCAAGTTTACTATCATGTATTTCCAAGAAATCGATAATTGCCAATGCAGAAGCTAATTCAACAAAATGAGCATCGTTTTTTTGTCCATTATCACCCGGGTCATTTTCATAGGGTTTCCCTGAATACTCATCAGCAATATAGTACATTGCATTTATAGAGTTATTTCCCGTAACATTATCTTTATAATAATAGAGTGCAGCCTTAGTTTTTGCAATAAAATCGGATTTTTGAATTGGGCTGTCCTGATCTTTTTTAATATTAAAATATGGAAGTGCTGTAATTGCACCAATCTTAGCATCTTGTAAAAATCCCTTTCCATCGATGTTTTTATTATTTATTGCATCTCTTACATTTTTCAGGATAGTGGGAAAGCCTGCAGCACCTGTACCCCCAAAGATTGAACTGATTATAAAAATCCGGTCCTCGGCATTGAAGTTTGAAGCAAATTCCTTAAACTCTTCTGAGTCCTTAAATTGGTTCAATACAACACTTCCGATGTTTGGATTACCTACGAAACCTATATCCATTTCAGTATCAAGCAAATCTACTTCCTCGCCTCTTTTATTTATCGATTTTCCGGAAAAAAGCAAATCTGCTAATGCTTTACTTGGTTCATTAAGCTGGTTAAAATCAATATAATCTTTGAATCTTTTATTTGATACCTGTTGCAGATCGAAAGTAAAACTTCCGGAAATACTATTCTTTGCAGCAACCAGGTTATCTAATGTTGTTATTTTGGTACTAAAAAAACCATTATTCAAGCCAACTTCATTGGTAATGTTTTGGTAGTTCCCTAATAATCTTTCGGTTCGTTTCAAATCCTCATTTGATTTGTGAGGATCGATAATAATCGGAATTATCTCAAATTCTGTTTGAGAATTTGGTTTAATGCCAGAAGCCAACAACATTGTGAAGGATTTAAGCACTCTTGAACCTGTTCCGCCAATTGCGAAAATGAATAAACGAGCCATTTTGATTATTTATTTATGGTTTCCAGAAAGTTGTATGTCTGCAATTTGCACTGAGGCTTCTAATAAAGGGTACAGTACTAATAAGTATGAAAATCAAGAAACTCCATATCGCATTTGAAAATCCAAACCCAATACAATCAGAAACAGATAGATTGAGCTGGTTGCAATAATCGCCGGCCTGAATCGAATTAAAGGGAATGGTAAATGCAACGATAAAGTTTAAAAAGACAATGATGAGTGCAAATATCCACCAGTGGCTTCGTTTGTTCACTCTTGAATTATCAATTATATGGTACTGAAGCGCATAAATAAAAACTGTTATTATTATCATTATCCATCCAATGTAAACGTACCATGGGGTAGATATATAATCAGTGCAAGTGATATCCCAACCTCTTAATTGGTCACCCATATCCTTTGAATAGAGAGGCATTAAACCAAACCACTCGTAAAGGCTTGCGAAAAAATTCAGCATAATAATTATTTTTTTATGGTTACAATAAAATTGTGAATTGAATTAGGTCTAGACCTAGGATAAAAGGCATCACAAATACCTTCTATTAAATATTTGAAGCCAAAAGTTTTAAGTTTTTCCGAATCATCTATATCGATTTTTGTATCATCTGTTGAAGTAGAAGAATAAACCCAAGCAGGTGTTTTGCCAATAACATCGATTTGTAAAGTTTCGTCTATAAGTTTGTTTGTCTGAATTTTAAGAATATGTGTATAGCCAATCAATGCAGGATCAGATTGATCCTTAATTGCTTCTGATTGTAAACTATAACTTTTATTATTAAACTCATAATTCCCCTCGTCTGTAAAATAGTTTTCATCTTGCAGGCTTTTTGAAAAATCTACCGCCAGATAAAAGCCAAATAGTCCTTTGTTTTGTTCTCTTTCATCGACTGATGCACCAGTTATAATATTATTTGCAATTTCTGTTCTTTCAAAAGAGCCCAAAAATTTTTTGGATAAAATTCTTGAATCAGGGTGATTGATATTTTTTATAGTTTGAATTACCAGTTTATTTTGATATCCATTTTTTATAAGATCAAAAAGTTTGTAGTCTATTATACTTTTAACTTGAGAAGTTGTACCTATAAAAAGTATATAGTAAGGCCTTTCTGCAATTATATTGAGATGCGGATTATCTAAATAATCACTATACGTTCCTTCAAATTTTGCAATACATTGTAGAATAATTACAGATAAATCTGGGTTGGTTGTAATAGCAGAAGTGAAGTCATTGTAGATAGCAGCATACTGACCGTCAAGATATTTTTTAGCATTTTGCTTGCCAGGAGAGAAAACAAAATCCGAAATAAATACCGACAAATTCTTTTTGTTCGTCTGATCAAGGAGTTGTTTTACCATTTTTTCAATATCAGTACTACTTCTATTCCCACCTCCTTTTTTAAAATCTAAAGGATTGAGTCGCTTATAAAAATCATCAATATCATCCCTGTTTGCTGAAACTTTAAGCGGTATGGGTTTAGTATTAATATAATTTAAGTTTAAACTATCCGCAACAGATAAATTTTTTAAATCTGTAAGTAGCTTAAAGATTGTTGTTTTAAATGTTGAATTATCCTTTACGTATCCATCAATACTTTTAGAATTTTCTATAAATACATTTATATTAAATCTTTCAACCTGTGATTTTATTGTTTCAGGTTGCCAAATATCTTCTGATGATAGACTTAACCTGTAAGCTTTAAAATATTTCAATAAGTATTCAACTACTTTTGCATCATCAATTTTACCTTCTTTTGATTTAAGATTCTGGAATCCTTTTTGATTTGATGCTTTGATTTGTGTTACCAGCTTTTCATATTCTTGCTGATCTATGCGATTATCATTTTTAGCATAGTTTAAAATGTCTCTGTTAAATATGCTAAACTTAGATTTACAGCCATTCAATGTAAATGCTAGAAGAAGTAATAATGCGTAGCGTATTTTCATCTTTTTGATTTATTTATGTCAATAAAAATAAAAGAACTCTTTAACTATGATTAGAAGCACTCAAATATCGGAAAGTATTCTCTTGTTGTCATAATAAATCTAATTATTAGTGTAATTTAAAACCTTTCTAAATTATTCATGGATAGTAAGTTATTTAAGAAATAAGATAAAAGTTAACTATATCTTACAAATTGGAGCATTTGTAGAGATTATATGATACAATTGATGATTATCGCGAAAGCATTCCAAATCTCACTCAACTCCCTTCTTCTTTACCACCCCAACCATCACCCCAAAATTCCCACCATAATCCAACTGATTGCTACCCGGATACAATGCCCTGGAAACAAATCCATCCAGATACGCACACATCCTTCTTTTAAAAAGAAATCTGCAAAATCATAAAAGTTAACTTTTCTGCCCGAAAGGATAAAAACTACTGTATTGTCCTTTTTTATGCCCACACCATTCCGGATATATCGGCTTTGTGCGTTTTTATCGAATACTCCATTGATTTTCCCATCAATCACCAGCATTGGCCCGGATTGGGTTGCATAGCAGAGGGGAATATATTTGTTATACTCATTGGTAAGTAAAATCCCCGGGTTGCTTTTGGAATCGATGTAGAAAAAGCCATTGGGCTGCGTATAGAAGTTGCCTTTGCCTTTACCTTTAGATCTGTTCAATTGTTTTACAACAATCCCTTCTTCAACAAACAATCCAACCGGATTGAAGTTACGATCAAACATACCGGCATTCATGGCAAACAGGAGGCATTTTGTTTTGGAGAAATAGATCAGATCAAGTGATTTTGTGGCCATAATCCAAACTATTAATGGCTTCATGATAAAATTGAAAAGAAGTAAAAGCTGGTTTCATGACTTAAGTTGAATCGATTATTTCAGAACTTCTCAATCTCCGCTATCCCCCTGGTTACAGCCGTATATTGCCATTTCAGGGAGGGTATTCCCAGTGTATTGATGAAGACTTTATTCCATTCTCCTCCCTGAGCTTTGTTGCAAGTGATGGCATGACCGTACATTAACCTGAGTGCCCCCACATACCGGTCGTGCTCAGGGAAGCCTGATTCCCGAAAGACTGTGTTCTTGATGTAACGCTGCCGACGCAGTTCATTCTCGAGCGTTATGTCGATCCTGCCGCCTGGCGTGAGTAAGGATTCGATTATCGCATAATCCTCCACCATTTCTTCAGTTTCCGAGAACAACAACCTTACTTTAACGGTAACAAAATGAAGCCCGGCCACCTGTTCCTGTATGTGCCAATCGATATCTTCAACCACCAGGTGGTCGCCATTGTATAATTGAACCCCGTTTCGTGTCCAGTTCTGGGTTAGCATCAGCAGGTCGCCTTTTTCGAGTATTTGCTTTGCCCTTCCGAAAATACGTTCACGTACCAGATCGTTGAAAAACTTATTGGCTTTGTGCGATACACCGATTGCTATAGCATTTTCGGGGCCTTTCTGCTCAGCATTTTCAACATAATTATCGGCTGCCGCATAAATGTTTCTGCTCTGTTTCCCTGCAATCGGGTGGGAAGTCTTATTGTCATCTATGGCTTGTCTTATTTCTGTGGCATTCAGTAAAATGTAGCTTCCGTCCTCCTGCCTTTTTACCTCTTTAAGCTTAAAATCAAGACCCTTCATATTGAAGGTCTCTTCAAGAAAAGTCCTGTTAAGGGCGATCGACTGGGATTCGCCAATCGGAGGCAACTGATACTGATCGCCTAAGAATATAATCTTGTTGCCGGTATTGGCTTTCTTAATATAGGTTACCAGATCGTAAATCAAGCCCCGTTCCACTTCAAACAAGGAGGCGTCTGAAGCAACCTCTTTGGGGATCATCGAAGCTTCGTCGATAATATATACTACGGGTTTCTGGTTATACCCGGATTTAAGTTTAAAGGCAACTTTTCCTGTACCAGCGTCGGATTTAACGCTGTAAATCATTGAATGAATGGTGGAAGCTGTGGTTTTTGACTTACGGCCCAGTATGCGTGCGGCCCTGCCGGTGGGAGCGGCAATTTTATAGGGCTTTTCAATGCTGTTAAGGTACCCGATCAAAGCGGAGGTAACAGAGGTTTTACCGGTGCCTGCAGCCCCGGAAAGGATCAGAAAATCATAAGGATTGCTGTCTTTCACAAACGACTCCATCTCAGTGAGGACTTGTTTTTGTTCTTCTGTCGGGCTGCTAAAGTGCAGAAAACTGAAAATTGAGGGTATATCGGTTGTGATCATAATTTCTGCCTGTTTTTTGAATCAATCAAATCAGAACAATAATTAACTATTTCCAGCAGACTATTCAGGTTTCGTCTATAGGCATAGCAACCGGGGTTGTATGCCGGCCTCCCTTCAGGGTGAATGTGATTGCCAAACTCGCTGCAATAGGAATACAGGTTTCTTACCAGCCTGACAATAGGTGCAGGCATTATCTTTTTTGACTGCATTGCATCAAAAACCGGTTTCACCGATACGCCGGTAGGGCTGGCGTAGGCTTCAGAAGTCGATTCCAATAAAGCCTCAGCACATGCATCCGCTATTTTTTCCAGCAACCGCCTTATAATAGCCAACCTGGCCGGAATATCTGATTCGTCCGGGTTTTCCGCAAATAATATGAGATCAATGAGTTCATCCTCTTCTAAATC
>Ga0335397_10006930_pt1 | contig 14523 bp, 6 predicted proteins | sample MAT04_FD_205740 | JGI IMG/M metagenome (GOLD analysis project Ga0335397, IMG submission 205740) | Freshwater microbial communities from Lake Fryxell liftoff mats and glacier meltwater in Antarctica - MAT-04 (spades assembly) (version 2) ...
GTGCGCGAGATGCCGGTGGAGATTATGCCGATTGCGGATGTGAACGACGCCGAAGGGCAGGAGACCATCATCCTCACCTTGCAGACGGGGACTGGCTATTCGACTGGTGCGGTGACTTCCGGTTCGGTGACATTGGAAAACGAAACGGCTTCCAGCCTTCCTTCCGCAAAGTCCGCCGCACGCTTTTTGATTCAGGCGGCGTTTGGACCGGATCAGGATTCGTCGGCAGACGGCGACGATATTCCCGAGAATGTGGAGACGATGATGTCGGCGGGATTCAACGCGTGGATGGAGGATCAGTTCACAAGACCGCTGGGATTGTTGCAGCCGTGGACGGACTGGGCGGAGACAAATGCAAACGGCCTTCAGCTTTATGGAAATGCAAAGCGCAACTCATGGTGGAATCGCGCGATGGGAGTGCCGAAATTGCGCCCGGACGATACGGCGACTGTCACCCCCGATCCTTTGCGACAGCGGGTGGCGTTTGCTTTGAGCGAGATTCTCGTGGTGGGGGATCGTCCGGAGCAGCTTGCGGTCGAGCAGCGGGGGATGGCGAATTACTACGATCTGATGGTAACGCACGCCTTCGGAAATTTCCGCGATCTTCTGTTTCATGTGGCGATGCATCCGGCGATGGGGATTTACCTGAGTCATTTGGGAAATCAGAAGGCGAATCCTGCGGAGAAGATCTATCCGGACGAAAATTTTGCACGCGAGATCATGCAGCTTTTTAGCATTGGCTTGTGGGAGTTGAATGCGGACGGGAGCCGGAAGCTGAATCCGCAGGGACAGCCGATTCCGACTTATGGCAACAGTGATATTACCGAGCTTGCGCGGGTGTTCACCGGGCTCGGGTTTGGGAATGGCACGGGGTTTACCAATGGGAATGATTACAAAATCCCGATGAAAATCTGGGACGCGTTTCATGACTGCGAACCCAAAACACTGCTCGGTGGATTGCAACTCCCGCAGCGGACGGCCAGTGCCGCTGATACCGGAACTGCGGGTCTGGCCGATGTGAATGCCGCGATTACCAACCTGTTTAATCATCCGAATGTCGGGCCATTTATCGGGAAGCAATTGATCCAGCGTTTTGTGACATCGAATCCCAGCCCTGCGTATATCGGACGCGTTTCGGCTGCCTTTGCAAACAATGGCTCGGGCGTGCGCGGCGATATGAAGGCGGTAATCAAAGCTGTCCTGCTCGATCCCGAAGCGCGTGATCCGGCGATGATGAATCAGCCGACGTGGGGCAAGCTGCGCGAACCGTTTCTCCGCTGCGTAAACTTCGCCCGTGCGTTTAATGCATCGTCTCCTTCGGGATGGTATCCGCTGGATCAGTTCGCGCTGGCGCATGGACAGGATCCGATGAATTCGCCCAGCGTGTTTAATTTCTTCCTGCCAGCGCACAGTCCGCCGGGGCCGATTACCGAGCAAGGACTCGTTGCGCCGGAGTTTCAAATCATCAATGCCAGCACGGCGGTGACCGGGGCGAATTATTTTTGGGAGCATACGCTGGGTGATCTGCATCATTGGGGAGCAGGAAACGCAAACTACGCGGTCAGACTGAATCTGAATGAGGAGCTCGCGCTTATCGTGGATGCCGGACAAATCGCGGCGGATGTTCCACCCGATCCGGGATACAATCCCGATCCGCTCTTACGGCGTCTCGATCTGGCGCTGACTGGCGGAACGCTCGCACCAAGGCAGTTTCAGGTGATCCGCGAGGCGATGCTTCGCGTGAGCCCGCCGACCTGGCAGTGGCATCGTCAGCGATTCCGCCTCGCCGTTTATCTCATCGTCACCTCCGCCGACTTCAACGTGCTTCGCTAACCATGAATAATCCTCTCTCACGCCGCCGTTTTCTGGGTCAGGCAAGCTGTGCTGCCGTCAGCTCACTCCCGATTCTCAATACCCTGCTGAGCCTGCGTCTTGCGGAAGGCGTGGCCAGCGCGGGCGTGCCAGCCGCAGGCGAGTATCGCGCGCTGGTCTGTCTGTTTTTCGCAGGCGGCAATGATTCCTTTAACATGCTCGTGCCTCGTGAGGCGGCTGCGTATGCGGCTTACCAAAACTCTCGGGCCGACCTCGCACTGACGCCTGCGCAACTGGCGGATATTCACCCCATCGGAATGCCGGATTTTGCCGTGCATGGCGGTATGCCTGAAGTAGCGCAACTTTTTGAAAGTGAGAAAGCGTCTTTTGTGGCGAATGTCGGCACGCTTATCGAACCGGTGCAGAATCGCACGCAGGTCGCGCAAAATCTGAAATTGCTCCCGCTTGGTTTGTATTCGCATAGCGATCAGATCGAACAGTGGCAGACGAGCATCCCGCATGGACGCAGCGGCATCGGCTGGGGCGGACGCATGGCAGATTTGTTGAAGGATATTAATGCAAACAAGACCGTGCCCATGCAGGTGTCACTCGACGGCTCGAACGTCTGGCAGACAGGAAATACTGTCGCCGAATACTCCATCACGCCATCCGGTGCGACGGCGCTAAACGGCTACAATGCGGCGTGGGCGCAGGATCAGGATTTACAAAACGCCATGTCTGCTGCCGTGGACAGCCAGCTCGGACAGCAATACACCAATCTTCTGTCGCAGACTTTTACCCAGCGGAAAAAGCAGGCGCTAGATGCTTATCAGGCATTTGCTGCAGCGAGTGCGCCGCCACTTCCAGCAGGGGTGACTTTTCCAAATACCTATGTCGGTCAACGTCTCGCGATGATCGCCCGGGCAATTCAGGGGCGTAATACGCTGGGGGTTACTCGACAGACTTTCTTCGTGCAGTGGGGCGGGTGGGATCACCATGATGAGGTCCTGGTTAATCAGTCGAACATGCTCCCGCAAGTCAGCGCGGCGATTGGTGCGTTTCATGCCGCGATGGTTGCGATGGGTGTGGAGAATAATGTGGCGCTGTTTACGGCGTCGGATTTTGGACGCACACTTACGAGTAATGGCCGCGGGTCGGATCATGCGTGGGGTGGAAACCAGCTTGTTGTTGGCGGTGGTGTGCAGGGGCGCCGGATTTTCGGCCAGTATCCATCGTTGGAGGTGAATCCCGACAGCGGCTCCGAGGTGAATCCGCTCGATACGGGACGCGGGCGTTTCATCCCAACTACAAGCTGCGACCTGTTTTTCGCCGAACTCGCACTCTGGCTGGGCGTCAGCAAAAGTCAGCTCCCGCTGGTTCTGCCGAACATTGGCAACTTTTACAGCACCAGCAGTTCGGCGGCGCCGATCGGGATGCTGGTGTGATTGAGGATGCTTGGCGGGAGTTGCGCAGGTGCGAAGTTCCGCTAGGGTCGCCGGCTTCATGAACAAGCAACCCTGCATCGAAATGCACACCGGCCGGTCGATTACGGCGTAAATGGAATGGCGTCGCGTTTGAACTTTCAGATTGAAGCCGAGGCTGTGGGATCGCGCGCCCGTGCGGCTAGATTTCGCACGCTGCATAATGAAGTGCTGACCCCGCTCTTCATGCCCGTGGGAACGCAGGCCACGGTGAAAGCGCAGCTTCCTCAATCGCTTGAGGATTCCGGTTCACAGATTCTCCTGGCAAACACCTACCACCTCTTGTTGCGTCCGGGGCCGGATGTTTTCCGGCGCATGGGAGGAATTCACGAGTTTATGAGCTGGAAACGCTCAGTGCTCACTGATTCGGGAGGGTTTCAGGTTTTCTCGCTGCAAAACTCGAGGGCGATGACCGAAGACGGCGCGGTTTTCAAAAGCTATATCGACGGTCGCACGATCATGCTGAGTCCGGAAGTGAGCATCGAAACGCAAGTGGCGATTGGCAGCGATATCATGATGGCGTTGGATCAATGCGTGGCTTCCACGGCAGACGAAGCGACTGCGCGCGCTGCGGTCGAGCTCACACAACGCTGGGCGCTACGGAGTCTGGCTGCACGGGGAGATTCTCCGCAGTCGATGTTTGGAATCGTACAGGGCGCGCTTTATCCAAAGCTTCGTGAGCAGAGCGCAGCGGGATTGCGCGAGATGCCGTTCGATGGGTTTGCCATCGGGGGACTTGCTGTCGGCGAGGGCAGGCAGGAGCGTGAAGACACCTGTGGCTTTACGACGGATCTGCTGCCGCGTGATAAACCCCGCTATCTCATGGGGGTCGGCACGCCGCTCGATATTCTGGAGGCGGTGCATCGCGGTGTGGACATGTTCGATTGCATCATCCCGACGCAGGTAGCACAGCGGGGAGGGGCTTTTACTTCGCGGGGATATTTGCAATTGCGACGTGGTGTTTACAGCTGCTCGGAGGAAAAGCTCGATCCTGCCTGCTTCTGTCCGACCTGTGCGCGCTACTCCCGTGCGTATCTGCATCATCTCACCAAGACCCGCGAAACCTTGGGCTGGCAGCTGATCGGACAGCACAACATCCATTTTTATCACCAGCTCATGCGCGAGATCAGGCAGAGCATTCTGGAAAAACGGTTTCTGGATCTTTACCGGGAAAAGCGGGTTCTTTTGCATGAGGACGATCTCGATAATCCGGTGCAGCTTTCCAAGCCCAAGAAGGCAAAACTGTTTGCGCTGGGTGACTACGAAATCCATCTCGCCACGCAGGGTTTTTCTAGTATCCGGCATCGTCCGAGCGGCGAAATCATGCACTCGCGCACGCCTCCCATGGAGGAGGCGACGCGGCTCTATGTCGAGCAGTCGAATCTCGCCAGGCATCTTCGGAATGCGGACCCAGCGGATACGGAAAACACCAGCCCGCTTGTGGTGTGGGATGTTGGATTGGGAGCAGCCGCGAATGCCATGGCGGCGATTCGGTGCTTCGAGGATACTGCAGCGGAGGGTCCGGTGCGTCCGATGCATATCGTGAGTTTTGAAAATGACCTCAACTCTCTGCAGCTTGCCTTTTCGCATAACGAACGATTTCCCTATCTTCGACACAGCGCGCCTTACGGGATTCTTCACGGTGGACGCTGGCATTCCCGCACGCACACGGGATTAAGTTGGGAGCTCATTCAGGGTGATTTTCTGGAGACGATGATTCAGGTTCCACGTCCGCCTGATCTGATTTTTTACGATCCGTTTTCCGGTAAAACGAATGTCAGCGCGTGGACGATCGATGCGTTCCGTCGGCTCCTCAGTGTGTGTGGAGAACGTAGCGTGGAGCTTTTTACCTACAGCGCCTCCACAGCCGTGCGCGTGGCGCTGCTTGCCGCCGGGTTCATCGTGGCGAAAGGACGGGCTAGCGGAGAAAAGCTGGAGACGACCATCGCGCTCAGCCCCGTGGCTTTTAAAAACAAGAGCCTGACTCGCGATCTGCTCGCTGCGGACTGGCTGGAGAAATGGTCGCGGTCACAGGCGAAATTCCCTGCCGGGATGATCGCGGGCGAGTACCCTGCTTTTGAGAAAACGATTCGTGAATGCAGCCAGTTTCAGGGCTAGCAGCCTTTTGACAAACGCATCAACGTTCTCGCGCAAGGTCGCCAAGACGCAAAGGTTTTGAAAACCAACTTTGTGTGAGGACACTCATTTAATCCGCAATCCAAGATCCCCAATGCGCAATCCTGTCTTACTCGGTCAGGAAGCGGGCTTCGGGGGCTTCGGCGCGGAGGACGGGTGGCAGACCTTTCATGTCGAGTTTCACGACGAGGGTGTGGACTCCGACGGGAAGCTCCAAGGTGGGACTTGGCTCGCTGGCGATGGCAAGCGGGGTGCCGTCGAGCCAGGCTTTGGTGATGCCTTGCAAGTTGAGCTTGGTCTTCCCAGCAGTCGTGGTCTGGAATTTTGCGATGGCAACGACCGTTCCGCCGCCTTGCAATGCGCCGGGCACGACGGCGACGATGTTTTCTAAAATGTCTTTTGGAAGACGGCCATCCACCAGGGTGAGCCCTGCGGTCCCCGTGTTCCAGTCGATGAGTCCACCACTGATGTGGCGGTCAATCGTATCGCCCGAGAAGAAGCGCCACTGACGCGCGACGCTGCCTTTGCTGGCGTCGTAAGGTCCGGGCCTTCCGATCTGCCCAAGAAACGCGTAGAGATGATTTTTGTCGGCATCGGAGAGGCTGTTGATCAATCCCGGAGGCATGATGCTGCCGATGTCGTCTTTCTTCACAATCGCAGATTTCGCCACCGCTTTCTCGGCTCCAGCAGCATCGCGGACGATCATGTCCTGATCCGTCTCTCTTACGATCACTCCGCTCACACTGTTGCTGTCCTTCAGCGAGAGATTTACGGCGTGGTAGCCTTCCTTCACCTTGGCCGCAGGCGCAATGATGCTTTCGATGATGTAATCGAGCGGAGCGCTTGCACCCAGGCTCGAGAACTCCGGCCCGACCTTGCCTCCCGCGCCTCCGATGGCATGACACACCATGCAGGCGAGTTCCGGTTTGCGATAGACACGCTCACCGAGGGCTGGATCGCCGCTCTTCTTCGCGGCTTCGGCCAGTGCCATGTAATCCACTTTGGCTTCGGTTGGCATCACTTCACCAGCGAGCGGCGCAAGCGCGGCGACGAGGGCGTCGCCTTTGTTGCCGAGTTCACGGGCGGCGCGGAGTCCGGCGGCGGCGATGGGTTTTGGTAGCTCCTTGGGCAGATTTGCAGCAATCGTGTTTTTTACCGCTTCGTCTGAAAATAGTTCCCGCCAGGCTGCCAATAGATGCGGCTCGGAAGCCTGGAGTTTTTCGAGTTGCGGCCAGATGAGAGAAACCGATTTGGCAGGGTCAATCTGTGCAAGCGTGAGCAGCACACGGCGGCGACGCTCCAGCGCATCTCCTTTGAAACCGGTATCATTGAGCCCATTCAAAACTTCGGAAACGAATTGGTAACCGCTATCTCCACCGAGTTTTCGGAATATTTCCAGTCCTGCTTCCTGCACATTTGAAAATGGAGACTGGCTTACTGCTGTCTTCACCAGTTCGAGGTTCCATGTGCCTTTCAGTTGCTCCGAATATTGAGCTGCAAACTTCAATTTGGCCGCTGCCAACTCAGCTTTGGATTTTTCAGAGGAGGTGAGTTCTGACTGAATAATCAGAGAGTCAGCACTAACCACTTTGGATGGCTTGCTGTTCCGTGAACTCGCAGCATGAGCCATCGCTTTGTATGCCTGAATTGCTGCCGATTCGGATAATCCACCCATAGATTCATACAGCTTATCGAGTTCATTCGGTCCTCCACTTCGCGCAATCAACTCTATCAGCATTCCACCCTCTTTTGGAATCGGCTGTTTGCTCACGATCTCTGAAAGCACCGGGCCGACGAGATGCGCCGGGATGACGCTCAAGCCCCACGCAAGCTGTGCCTGATGCGCAGCGGTGTCCGGCTTCCATTCGCCGCTCTTGATTGCCGTCGTCCAGACTTCGGCGACGTCGTTCATGCTCAGCCAGGCAGCGTAGGCGAAATGTGTGTCTTCTTTTTCATCCGGCGGCATGGGTTTACCGTCTTTGCTCATAGGCACCGCGGCCTCGAGAATGAGGGAGACGCTTTCCGTAGTAGGGATTTTGGCGAGCGCACGCATTGCTTCGAGACGGACGCGTGGGTTGGGGTGCTTTGCCGCTGCTGAGAGAACGGAAACAAGATCCTTCCTAGATGTGTTTAGTTTTTCGTCCTTAAACTTGAGTTCAGATTCGGCGGCTTTTGTTTGCGCGTTAAGCCTATGAACCCAGCCAGCCAATTCAGGGGTGGATAAGTTCGAAAATTGGGAGGTTGATAAAAGTGTGAGGGGCATTGATGCGGCTCTCTCCATCGTGACTAAGCGCGGACCTTGGATTGCTGTGCCCAACATGTCCATTGAGGCGCTCCACTGTGCCTGCCCTGCCGGTGAGGTGGCTGGTAACGGTAAAACACTCAAAATTTCCCCCATTACTTTTCCACTTTGATCTTTGCTCAGAAGCTGGGTCGCCTGTTCTCGTTTCCAAAGATCGCTACTGTCTTTTTTGATAATTGCGGTATCCACCAGTTCCACGGCTTTAGCTTTGTCCTGAGCAGTCCACTTCAGCGGCGCCTTCCCCTTCATCCCAATCCGCCAGATGCGGCCCATCGTGCGGTCGCGGCGTTTGTCGCGGAAGTCCACTTCGCCGTGGTTAATCACCGGGTTCGACCAGTCGGCGATGTAAAGCGCGCCGTCGGGTCCGAGCTTCACATCAATTGGACGGAAGCTCGCGTCATCGGTCCGCACGAGGTCGGGCATTTCCTTGGTGATGTAGCCTGATTTTGGGTTTTCGCCGACTGCGAGATCGGTCACCCCAAAACGCACCACGCGATGCGCGCGGAAGTCGTTCGTGATGAAATTGCCCTGCCAATCTTCGGGAAAGTAGGAGCTATAAAGCATCTCCAGTCCGCAATACTTCGGATAACTGCCCGGGCTGATGCTCCGCATGATTTTCTTCGCGCCTTCGTAAGTGGGATACATCGCGCCGGGAACCGCCCAGCTGATGCCTTCGCTCCCTGCGCCGTCGGTAAAAAAGGATTGTCCGTATTGGTCGAACTGATGTCCCCATGGATTGCACCAGCCACGGAAAACCACCTCCACGCGCTCGGTGCGCGGATCCCACGCCATGCATCCGCCGCTGTTGAGACGGACAACGCCCCATGGCGTCTCGATGTGGGAGTGAATGTAAATGCTCTGATTAAAATACAGCCTGCCGTCCGGTCCCCAGTGCAAGGTGTGGATGATGTGATGCGTGTCCTCGGTTCCGAATCCGCTCAGTACGACGCGCTCTTTGTCATACTTGCCGTCGCCATCTGTGTCCTGCAAATGCAGTAGCTCCGTGCTTTGACCGACGTAACAACCGCCCTGATTGTCCGGCTCGACGCCCGTGGGAACGAGCAGATCGCTTGCAAAAACCGTGCTCTTGTCGGCTTTGCCGTCGCGGTCGGTATCTTCGAGGATGATGATCTTGTCGTCCGCAGGCGCGCCGGGTTCGATCTGCGGATAAATCGCGGAGCTGGCAATCCAGAGACGGCCTTGGGCGTCCCAATTCATTTGGATCGGCTTGGCGAGCAGGGGATTGGTTGCCCACAACGTGATCTCCAATCCGTCGCCGACAGTAAACTCCGGGAGCTTTTGGTTTAGTTCAATCGGAACCGGCGACTCGACGACTGCCACTTTGAAATTCGGGTCTTTCTTCGCCTTTTCAATGTTGGCTTCGGCCTCCGCGATCAGCGGATCGAACTTCGGAATATCCGCCGCGTTTTTGCCCTGCTCATGTTTGCGGAAACCGAAAAGGTAGGTTTGGTTCTGCGGACGCCACTGATTAAAGAAGAGCTCGTTTTTGCGGACGATGGCTTGGCGAAGTGAGTCGGCCTGATTCCAACCGAGGTTTCCTTTGTCCCAACCCAATCCTTCAGTAACCAAACGAGCGAACATTGGCTGCCCATTCGTAGGACTAAGATGGATGCCATTATCAGTCAGATTGAAAGATGAATTTACGACTGTTCCATCCGTCTTCTTTCCGGAAAGATCCAAAAATACATACTGCGACTGCTTCTCCTTCGCCAGTTCCTCAATCGCCTTTGTAAACTTTGCTAGTAGCTCGTTGTGATGCTTGGGATCAGGCAACCCAGGGCGAGTTCCTCGCAAATCTTCATGTTGAATTGGCGACAACAACACAAACCGCACCGGCTTTTCCTTCCCGCTGATTTCCTGAATCGCATCCATCAGTGCGCCGAGTTGCTGTTTGAAAACTGGCACTGCTGCGTCGCCGCGAGGCATTTGTCCATAACGCACCGGATCGTCGTTTCCATAAAGTGCTTCCAGCGATGAAGCCATTCCGTAGCCGAGAAACACGACGGTTGGATTTATGTGCTTGATACTGTCTTTCAGGCGCTCGAATCCTTTTTCCTTCGGATCAAACACCGCGCGCGACCAGCCGACGGGATTATCTGCGGAGTAAGCGAGATTGCGGACCGTGAACTTCCGGTCTGGAAACGCCTCGACCATCCGTGTTTCGAGATAGCCAAAATTGCCTTCGCGTTCGAGGAGCGTATCGCCCAGAAAAAGCACCCGGTCGCCATCGAGGATTTCAAACGGAGCTGGTTCTTCGGCGGCAAATAGCGACGTGGCGAGGAGACAGAAAATGAAGAGGGAGCGCATCATGAATCGGGTATCAGTTGGGTTACAAAACGACAAGAGACATGGCGCATCCTTAGAAAAATATATCCAGCTTGGAAATACACTCCTGATTCTACAAGCTTACCCGAACAAAAACCTGATCAATGAAGACACCTCTTGCAATCCTAGCCAAAACGGATGTTGCGTTTCTTATTGTGGGAGGCGATGCCGTTCTAAGCTACGGTTATAGCCGAACTGCCGATTTGGGAAACGAAAGTCAATGTGGCAGCCCCGCTGCATGTCATCGCAATGAAGCTGCATGCGATGAAAAATGAACCACAGCGACAGTTTCATGATCTTCCCGATATCATTGAACTCCTTCGCAGGGATAGTGACAACTGGAGCCTCGACGAGCTAAAGTCGATGTGTGAACGGTATGGTCCACTTGGAATTTTTTTCACGATTCAACCTCATATTGAACCATGAAACCCGATCTCGATAATCTCGAATTCCCGGTTTTTACTGCGGAAAATCCTGCTTTAGAGAGTCCGAGAATGTCTCCTGAAGATTGGGTTGGCTGGCTGGAAGAAGCGTGTTCCTTGCAGTCCAAGGAAGTATTTCAAGAGTGGCTTTCAAAGCCACTCCCCTTAGGCCCGCCGTTTGAATTGTAGGATTGATGGTCTAGAAACACAGAAGTAGGCAGAGTTCATAAAGACGATGTGATGGCGTGCCTAGATAGCTAGCTAGGGCGTCTCGCCCCGAAGAATCTCGAGGGTGAAAGAAAATGTGTGGCTAGCCTGCACTTTACACACTCTTTGCGTGTGATGCGTATCATAAAATATCCGAGAGACTCGGCGAAGCGGGGAATGATAGCGCGCGCGCCCTCGCGCGCTGTTTTCGGAGCCCCCGCCGAAAACATCCAAACCATAAGGCGTAGCCTCCATCTTTTTAGGCACGATGTTCAAAGACGTGTTGCTTCGCATTGGGTTTTCCAAGTCTTTGGCGGGCGCACCAAAGACGGCCCGCGAGGGCTCGGGTGCTACCATTGCAACGGCTTCGCCGACGCAAACACTCTGTCTGGATAGCTACGTGAATACGTAACTACCGGGCGATGCGTTTAAGTGTTTAATGTGTGCTTGTAGGTTCCTCCCTCTTTTCACGTCAGCTTGAAGTTACCCCCCTTTATGACCTTACGTCTCCCAAATTTCTGTCGCCATTTTGTACCCTTTTCGGGACAATTTTCAACTATCGTCGGAGCGCTGCTACTTCTTTCCACTCCCGAATGCCATGCTTTGACCGGAACAGAATGGCGGGCCCAGCATTTCGGTAATGGCGAGAACATTGGGGCAGGGGAGGATAATGCCGATCCAGACGGGGACCTGATCCCAAACATTTTGGAGTATTGCTTGAATCAGGACCCTTCGAAAAGAAACGCACGTTGGGGAACAGGAGAAGCCAATGGGAGCGCTATTTCCGTGACCTATGTGCGTCGGAAGGCTGCTTTTAACGAGGCGAATTTTCGTTACCTATGGGCGACGGAACTGGCTGGGCCCTGGAGTAGCGTGGGGGTGACTGAAAGCATTCTTTCCGATGATGGAACGTTTCAGACATGCAAGGCGTCGGTGAGCACAAGCGGGGTGCGGAAATTTATGAAGCTGGAGGTTTCGCGTGTCGCGCCGCCAGGCGGCGTGACGGTCGAGCAGGTTTCGTCATCCGAGCTACGATTGGTTTGGACGTATGGGGGCACTCCCGCGACTGGGTTTAAGTTCGAGCGCAGGGTGAGTGGAAATGGCTCGGCGTTTGGTCCGGCGGTGTCCGCTCCTGTGGGCAATAGAACCCATCTTGATGGAGCGCTGACCCCGGCAACCACATACGTTTATGAAATATGGGCTGAAAACAACGGAGCGAGTTCTATTCGTGTCCAGGCGCGGAACACTACACCCACTTCCAATGTTCTCGTCCCTAACGCACCTAGCAATGTGTTGGTTTCTTCGCTTTCCACGACCAGTTTGAAAGTGCAGTGGAGTGATCATTCCAGTAATGAAACTGGCTTCCGTATCGAAAGGCGTCAAAGCGGCACTAGCAATTATGCTCAGGTTTCGGACGTGCCCGCTAATTCCGCGGCGAACCCGGTGACGTTTACTGATAGTGGGCTTTTATCCGGCACCAAATACTATTACAGAATCGCTGCTTTGAACGGAACTACAGCTTCGGCATTTACCGACCCGGCGGTGGCGGGAGCATTTAATTTTACCGTGCCGTCAGCACCCACCGGGTTTGTAGTTTCCAACGCAGGCAGCACTCAGGTTGCGCTTGCGTGGACGGATAGTTTCACATCCGAGACGGGCTATCTGATGGAGCGGAGAAAATCCGGAACCCCCGAATGGCTTGTTGTCGGACAACCTGCTGCTGATAGCACGAGCTTTCAGGATACGGGGCTGACGGGGTCCAGCACTTATTACTACCGCCTTTACGTGACGAATCCCGGCGGCACCTCGGCAGCCGTGCAGGTGACCGCTACCACGGGAAGCTCGAATGGAGTGAGGCCGACTTGGTGGCCGCAGCCGCCTTGGCCGTTGGTTCTCCCTGATGAAGCGGGGCGTTTTGTAAAGGATGGACTAATTGGGTTTATTAATAATGGCCCGGTAATCGCCCGGTTTTATGAAACAGCACAGGGGACCATCCTTTGGGCGGAATCCTTTGAAGGACGGGGTCTGGACCCCGGGCCATACACTACAGCACGTGGTTTCGGTATCGGACAGGGTACTGGATTCAGGCCTTCGTGGTGGGCGGGTGGAGCGATAACCGGCGACGACAAATGGTTCTTTGCCGACGGCGATCCGCAAACCGGATGGCGTCCTTCCATGGTGATCTTTCAGACATTTAATAACGGGGAAGTTATTCGTGACCCAGACGGCACTGTGCATACGATCAATGGTGGTTTTGTAATGACGCGTGTGGATAACGGCATCAAATGGGCGGAATCCTTTGAGGGGCAGGTTTATTCGCCTACAAAAACCTATCTGCGCAACACCGGCACAGGGTTCCGGCCCTACTGGTGGTTGGAGTCTGGAGGGATGCTCTGGCGTAATGTCGGCCAGTTTAGCGCGACGGATCCAAGGTGAGTCGCGGCGTGTGTAGTTCAGGATCCACCCGAAGAATTGAGAGTTTTGGCGGGTGGGAGAAGAGCGCGGCCACGTCGATGCCTCGCAGCAAACTCCGCCTTACCTTTCCGTGTCTTCCTGCCGTCGATGCTACGCATAACGTTGAAGGCTGGTCCGTTTGTTTCCCCAGACAAAACCTTCGGTTTCATTCATCCAATCCATCCTCAATGTTTATCAACAGGCCGTTAGCGGACCTACTTGTCGTGCCTTTCGTGATTTCGTGGACTCACCCTGAAGTGGCTCCTTTTCGCCGAAATTGGAATTTCCCTTAAAGTCGCGCTTGGCAATCTCAAGTTAGCAGCTATTTTCGCCGCCCTTAAATTTTTTGAACACACCATGAATGCCGTCCTTGAACCGCTCCCAAACTGTCTCGCAAACCTCCGTATCGAAGTCGAAGCTGATAAAGTTCAGAAGACCAGAGGGGCTGTCACTAATAACTATGTGAAGTATGCGAAGCTGCCGGGATTCCGCGCTGGCAAAGCGCCAAGGGCCACGGTGGAGAAGAAATTCGCCAAGGAGATCGAAGAGGAAGTGAGCAAGCAGGTGCTGGGTGATGCCTGCCGCGAAGCGATCCAAGAAAAGGGTCTTCGCGTGCTGTCGCTGGCCGACGTCGAAGATGTCGAGTGGGCGGAGGACAAGAGCGTGAAGTTCCGCGCGACGGTGATTTTGCAGCCTGAATTTGAATTACCGGACTACGGTAACATCCCGATTACCGCCCCGAGCGAGGAGATCACCGACAAGGATGTGGATGAGTCGCTGGCTGGTCTGCGCGATCAAGGTGCGGAATTCCCCGATGTGGAGCCACCCCGTGCGGCGGCGATGGAAGATTACGTGGTGGTGGATTATGATGGCCTCATTGAGGGTGAGCCCGTCCATGTGAAGTTTCCGAAAGCTGGCAAACCGCTTTCCCATAACGCGGATTTCTGGATCAAGATGACCGATGAGGCATTTTTCCCCGGCTACTGCGCGAATATCGTCGGTATGAATGTCGGCGAAACCCGTGAGTTTGATGTCGCGGTGCCGTCTGATTTCCCGGTCGAGGGGATGCCCGGCTTGAGTGTGCATTATAAAGTGACGCTGAAAGGTGTGAAGACACGCAAGGAGCCTGAGTTGAACGACGAATTCGCCGACAGCGTGCTGAAAGGCAAGACGCTGGAGGAGTTGAAGGGCATCATTCGCGAGCAACTGGCTCAACAGCGGAAGGGACAGATTGAAGGCGCGAAACGCAGTGGCGTGGTGCAATACCTGAGCTCGAAAGTAGAATGCGAATTGCCGACAGCAATGGTGCGCCAACAGACACAGGCAATATTGCGCGACATCGTGCAGGAGAATCAGGCCCGTG
>Ga0335397_10006939_pt1 | contig 14516 bp, 10 predicted proteins | sample MAT04_FD_205740 | JGI IMG/M metagenome (GOLD analysis project Ga0335397, IMG submission 205740) | Freshwater microbial communities from Lake Fryxell liftoff mats and glacier meltwater in Antarctica - MAT-04 (spades assembly) (version 2) ...
GCGCGGATGCCCTGGCGGATGTATGCCGCGGCCATGGCGGTCGTGAGGCTGACGATGGCGCCCTTGGACGCGGCATAGGCGTGGGTCGGGAACAGGTCCGGCTGCGGCACCAACGCGAGGATGCTGGCCATGTTCAGGATCGCGCCGCGCTGTCCGCTCGCGTCCGGCGTCTGCGCGAGCATCCGTCGCAGGACGGCACGAGAGGCGGTGATGTGGGTGCGCGCGTTGAGCGCCATCGTGCGCTCCCAGCCATCGAGGGTCATCTCGTGCACCACGTTGTCACCGTAGCGCCGGCCGCTGCCACCGGCGACATTGAACAACGCGTCCAGCCGCCCGAACCGCTCCACCGCCCCGGCCACCGCCGCCTCCGCCTGGGCCTCGTCCTCCAGGTCGGCCGTCGCGCCCGCCGCGGTCCCGCCCGCGGCGATCACGCGCTCCACGAGGGCTCGCCAGTTCGGCTCCGTCCGGCTGACCACGAACACGCTCGCGCCCTCCACCGCGAACAGCTCCGCGCTCGCGGCGGCGATGCCCGTGCTACCGGTGATGAGCGCCGTCCGGCCGGCGAGTCGAGCGGTCATGCGCTGGGGATCCTCCGGGTGGGCGCGGGCAACGGACGAGATGTCCCCGCTATGCTCACGGGTACCGAGGATACCCCGAAGTCCCACCCGTGCCTGGAGGTCGACCTGACCGCATGACCACCGATCCCCTGCCCACATCGGCCCGACCGGCGCTGCCGGCCCAGGTGACCCAGGGTCGGATCGTGGCCATCGGCCGCAAGCTCGCCCCCGACCTGGTGACCGGCGTCGGCGAGGCGCTCCTGGCGGCAGGCATCGGCTGCTTCGAGATCACCCTCAACGAGCCCGAGGCGGAGGCGCTGGGTTCCATCACCGCGCTGGCGGCGCGCTTCGGCGGACGCATGGAGGTGGGCGCCGGCACGGTGCTGAGCATCCCGGCGGCGCAGCGGGCCATCGACGCCGGCGCCACGTTCCTGGTCAGCCCGCATACGGACGAGGCGCTCCTTGGCTGGGCGGCGGCGCGTGGCATCCCTGCCTTCCCGGGTGCGCTGACGCCCACGGAGATCGTGCGTGGCTGGAACGCGGGCGCGGCGGGCGTGAAGCTGTTCCCCGCGTCCGCGGTGGGCCCGTCGTTCATCCGCGAGATCCGGGGTCCGTTGCCGGGCATCCCGATCGTGCCCACGGGCGGCATCACGGTGGACAACGCAGGCGACTTCATCCGGGCGGGCGCGGCGGCCGTGGGGCTGGGTTCCTGGCTCATCGGTGACGGGGCACCCGACGGTGTGCTGGAGCGCGGGCTCCAGGTCCGCGCGGCGATCGACGCGGCCGCGGGCCGGACGCCGGCCGCGGGCGCGGCCGCTAGCACGGGCGTGCCACCGGGCGCAGGCGTGCCACCGGCCCCGGGTGTGCCGCGGGCCCGCTGATGGCACAGGTCGTGACACTTGGCGAGTGCCTCATCTCGCTCATCGCGCGTGACCGCGGGCCGCTCGTGGAGTCGGACACGTTTCTGCGCACGGTGGCGGGTGCGGAGGCGAACGTGGCCGTGGGCCTGGCCCGGCTGGGCCACGCGGTGACGTACATGGGGCGGGTCGGTGACGACGCGTTCGGGCTCGCCATCCGGCGCAAGCTGCGCGGGGAGGGCGTGGATGTCGCCTGGCTGACCACGGACCCCGGCGCGCCGACGGGCGTCATGATCCGCGAGCTGCGCGACCTGGGGCCGATGGAGGTCATCTACCACCGTGCAGGGTCCGCTGCGTCGCGCATGGGGCCCGGCGACGTGACTGCTGCGGGCGCCGCCTTCGCGACCGCCGCCTGGCTGCACGTGACGGGCATCACGCCCGCCATCTCCGCGAGCGCCGCCGCCGCGGTGGAGACCGCTGTGGACCTGGCGCGGCATCACGGTGCGACGGTCAGCCTGGACCTCAACATCCGGCGCCGCCTGTGGTCGGAGGCGGACGCGGCACGCGCCCTGTCGGCGCTCGCGGCCCGCTGCGACGTGGTCCTGGGCGGCCTCGATGAGGTCGCCGTGGTGACCGGGCTGGCGCCCACGCTGGAGGCAGGTGGTGCCGTGGACCCGGTCGCGGCCGCCGACGCGATGCTCGTCCTGGGGCCTGCGCGGGTCGTCGTCAAGCTCGGCGCGCGCGGCGCCCTCGAGCGCCGACGATCGGGCGTAGCGATCGAGGGCTGCGCCGTGCCCGCCGTCCCGGTGACCGTGGTCGACCCGGTCGGTGCGGGCGACGCGTTCAGCGCCGCGTGGATCGCGTCCGTCCTGGAGGGTGGCGCGCCCGAGGCCGCGCTCCGGGCCGGCAACGCCTGCGGCGCGGCCGTCGTGACCACCGTGGGTGACCTCACGGGGATGCCCACGCGCCGCGAGCTCGACGCGATCATGCGCGCCGGAGACGGCGGCCCCGACACCATCCGCTGAGGGACGGCGCGAGGCCCGGCCATCGCTGGCCGGGCCTCGGGATGCTGCCACTGCCGGTGGGGGGAACCGGCAGTGGCGCGCTCCAGCTGGAGCCGTGAGGGAGGAAGGGTCAGGGCGCCCCGAGCGTCCCGTCCACGAGGGCGACCCACCAGACGTCGTTGACGCCCTGCCCGGTCGTGTCGCCCGGCGCGGCGTCGTTCTGCCAGTAGTACAGCGGGCGACCGTCATGGGTGACGTGCCACTTGCCATCGGCACGGGGCGCAACGCCCACGACACCCGTGACGCCGTCACCCGCGGCCGGCCAGTTGCCGGCGTTGACGGTGACCGGCGGCCACGCGGTCTCGCAGTCGCCCGAGCAGACGCTGACGCCCGGGACGGTGTCGGGGGTGAAGGAGTAGAGGGTCAGCCCGTCGCGGCCCGTCAGGAACGTGCCCAGGTCGGAGGTCGCGGTGGCGAGCGTGATGGCGGCGGGGTTGGCGGGCAAGGAGCCATCCACGGTGGCCACGAACCAGACGTTGCCCACGCCCTGTCCGGTCGTGTCGCCCGGTGCGGCGTCGTCCTGCCAGTAGTAAAGCGGCCGGCCGTCGTAGGTCACCTGGAGCGCGCCATCCGCGCGGGGAGCACTGGCGATCTGGCCGTCGACGCCCTCGCCCGCCGTGGCCACCTGCCCCTCGCCGACCAGCAGCGGTGGCCAGGCCTCGGCGCAGCCACCGGAGCAGGCCGACTGCCCGACGAACACGTCGCGCGTGAAAGTGTAGAGCGTCATCCCGGCGCCGTCCACCAGGTAGGTGCCCAGATCGTCGCTCTGGGCGTTGAGCACCGGTGGTTCATCCTGGGCAGCGACCGGCAGCGCGGCCACCGTGGACAGCGCCAGCACCGCGGTCATCGCCGCGGTGACGGTGCGTCGGAACGTGCGTGACCCCATCAGGGGCCGGGTCATCGTCATGGGTCTCTGTCCCTCCTCGTGACCGGCTCCGGGGGGCGGAGCCTTTGCCTACCCGGGGTCATACGTCGATGGACAGGGCAACGGTTTCAGGCGATCGGGATGCCCTCGTCATGGCGATCCGCCTTCGCGCGACAGGCCCGGAGAACACGCACGGGTACACTCGACCGGTGCCCCTGCCCGACCTGACCCGCACCGAGCGCCGCCGCGCCCGCACCGCCGATCTGCCTGGGCTGCTGCGCGAGCGCATCCTCGTGCTCGACGGCGCCATGGGCACGATGATCCAGGGCCACGGCCTGTCGGAGGCGCAGTATCGCGGCGGTCGCTTCGGGGACCACCCGACGGACCTGCGGGGCGCCAACGACCTGCTGGTGCTCAGCGCGCCGGATGTGATCCGGGGCATCCACGACGCCTACCTGGACGCAGGCGCGGACATCGTGAGCACCAACACCTTCAACGCCAACGCCACCTCGCTCGCCGACTATGGCCTGGAGGCCGTCGCGGAGGAGATCAATCGCGAGGCGGCTCGCCTGGCGCGTGACGCGGCGGACGCGATGGAGGCCCGCGCGCCGGGCTGGCCGCGCTATGTGGCAGGGGCACTGGGTCCCACCACGCGCACCGCGAGCATCTCCCCCGACGTCAACGACCCGGGCGCCCGCAACGTCACCTGGGAGCAGCTGGTCGGCGCCTACACGGAGGCGGCCCGGGGCCTCGTGGATGGCGGCGCTGACCTGCTGCTCATCGAGACCATCTTCGACACGCTCAACGCGCGCGCCGCCATCTTCGCCACGGAGCTCCTGTTCCAGGAGCTGGGCGAGCGGCTGCCGGTCATCATCTCCGGCACCATCACGGACGCCTCGGGCCGGACACTCTCGGGTCAGACGCTGGGCGCGTTCTGGAACTCCGTGCGCCATGCCCGGCCGCTGCTCGTGGGGCTCAACTGCGCACTCGGCGCCAAGCAGCTGCGGCCATACATCCAGGAGCTCTCCGCCATCGCGGACACGTTCGTCTCGGCGTATCCCAATGCCGGCCTGCCCAACGCGTTCGGGGGCTATGACGAGCAGCCCGATGAGACCGCGCACCTCCTGGGCCAGATGATCGCGGACGGCCACGTCAACCTCGTGGGCGGCTGCTGCGGCACGACCCCGGACCACGTCCGGGAGCTCGCACGCGTCGCCTCCACGGGCCGCCCACGGGCCATCCCCGACGTGCCCCGCACAACCCGGCTCGCGGGCCTGGAGCCCCTGGACATCGATGCCGACTCGCTGTTCGTGAACGTGGGCGAGCGCACCAACGTCACCGGGTCGCGCAGGTTCGCCAAGCTCGTGCTCAACGGCGACTACCCGGAGGCCGTCGCGGTCGCGCGCCAGCAGGTCGAGAGCGGCGCGCAGATGATCGACATCAACATGGATGAGGCGCTCCTGGACTCGGAGGCGGCCATGGCCCGCTTCCTGGACCTCATCGCCTCGGAGCCCGACATCTCGCGCGTCCCGGTCGTCATCGACTCCAGCAAGTGGTCGGTGATCGAGACCGGCCTGCGCCACGTGCAGGGCCGCGCCGTCGTCAACTCGGTGAGCCTCAAGGAGGGCGAGGCGGAGTTCCTGCGCCAGGCGACGCTCGCCCGCTGGTACGGCGCGGCGGTCATCGTGATGGCCTTCGACGAGCAGGGGCAGGCAGAGACCGTGGACCGCCGCGTGGACATCGCGAAGCGAGCGTACGGGCTGCTCACGGAGCGCGTCGGCTTCGCGGCGGAGGACATCATCTTCGACCCCAACATCTTCGCCATCGGCACCGGCATCGAGGAGCACGCCCAGTACGCGGTGCAGTACTTCGAGGCCACCCGCCGGCTCAAGGCGGAGCTGCCCGGCACGCTCGTGAGCGGCGGCGTCTCCAACGTCTCGTTCAGCTTTCGCGGCAACGACCCCGTGCGTGAGGCGATCCACTCCGTGTTCCTGTTCCACGGCATCGCCGCGGGCATGGACATGGCCATCGTCAACGCGGGCGCGCTGCCGGTCTACGACGACATCGAGGCGGACCTGCGAGAGCGCGTGGAGGATCTCGTCTGGGCGCGCCGTCCGGACGCCACGGAGCGCGTCCTGGAGGTCGCGGACGTCGCGCGCTCCAAGCGGGCCGCGGGTGCCGGGCCGGACCTCGCGTGGCGTGACGGGCCGGTGCAGGAGCGGCTCAAGCACGCCCTCGTGGAGGGCATCAGCGACTGGATCGTGGAGGACACGGAGGCCGCCCGCCTGGAGGTCGCGCGCCCCATCGAGGTCATCGAGGGGCCGCTGATGTCGGGCATGGACGTCGTGGGCGACCTGTTCGGCTCCGGGCGCATGTTCCTGCCCCAGGTCGTCAAGTCGGCACGCGTGATGAAGCAGGCCGTGGCGCACCTCATCCCGTACATCGAGGCGGAGCGCCTGGCCCGCGGCGAGGAGGCGGGTGACGTGCGCGGCGCCGCGGGCACGATCGTGATGGCCACGGTCAAGGGCGATGTCCATGACATCGGCAAGAACATCGTGGGCGTCGTGCTCGGCTGCAATGACTACCGTGTCATCGACCTGGGCGTGATGGTGCCCTGGACGCGCATCCTGGAGACCGCCCAGGCGGAGCACGCGGACCTCATCGGCCTGTCCGGCCTCATCACTCCCTCGCTGGACGAGATGCGCACGGTCGCCGCGGAGATGGAGCGGGCCGGGTTCACGGTGCCACTCCTGATCGGGGGCGCCACGACGTCCCGGGCACACACGGCGGTGCGCATCGAACCGCGCTACTCCGGCCCCGTGGTCCACGTCGTGGACGCGTCGCGGGCGGTGGGCGTCGCGGGTGCGCTGCTCAACCCCGACACGCGCGATGCGTTCGTGGACCGGACCCGCGGCGAGTACGCGGAGGTCAGGCACGCCCATGAGAACCGGGAGACCACGCAACGCCGGCTGGTCCTCTCCGACGCCCGCGCCAACCGCCTGAAGGTCGACTGGACCGGGGTGACACCGCCCCGCCCGACGTTCACGGGCGTCCGGGCCATCCGGGACTTCCCGCTCGCGGAGCTCGTGGAGCGCATCGACTGGTCGCCCTTCTTCCACACCTGGGAGCTGGCCGGTCGCTACCCCGACATCCTGACCGACCCCGTGGTCGGCTCGGCCGCCGGCTCGCTGTACGCGGATGCCCGGGAGATGCTCGACCGGATCGTGGCCGGGCGCCAGCTGCAGGCGCATGCGGCCGTCGGCTTCTGGCCCGTCGCGAGCGACGCAGATGATCTGGTGCTCTACACCGACGACAGCCGATCGGCCGAGCTCGCGCGCATCCACACGCTCCGGCAACAGATGGCCAAGACGAGCGACAAGCCGAACCTGGCGCTGGCCGACTTCACGGCGCCCGTGGGCTCCGGGGTGGCCGACTTCGTGGGCGCCTTCGCGGTGACGGCCGGACACGGGCTCGACGAGCTTCGCGCGGCCGCGATGGCCCGTCATGACGACTACTCCTCGATCCTCGCGACGGCCCTCGCGGATCGCCTTGCGGAGGCCTTCGCCGAGCGCCTGCACGAGCTCGTCCGGCGCGAGCTCTGGGGGTATGCGCCCGATGAGGCGCTGGACAACCTGTCGCTCATCGCGGAGGCCTACCAGGGCATCCGGCCGGCGCCCGGCTACCCGGCGTGCCCGGACCACACCGAGAAGACCACGCTGTTCCAGCTCCTGGACGCGGGCGGCAATGCGGGCATGACCCTCACCGAGTCGATGGCGATGCTGCCCGCGGCAGCGGTCAGCGGCTTCTACTTCTGGCACCCCCAGTCGCAGTACTTCGGGCTGGGGCGGATCGGGCGGGACCAGCTCGCGGACTACGCTGCGCGCAAGGGTTGGGACCTGGTCGAGGCGGAGCGCTGGCTGGCGCCCAACCTGGCGGACGCCTGATGCTGGAGTCCCTTTCGCCGGACGGGACCGGGCACCTGAACCCTACGGAAGGGGACAAGGAGCGCCTGGATCGGGAGCTCATCGAGCTGCTCAACGAGATCCGCGTAGCGCTGCCCGGCGTCCAGGTGCTGTTCGCGTTCCTGCTCGTGTTGCCGTTCCAGGGGGCGTTCGCGGAGCTCTCGGAGCTCCGGCGCGATGTCTACGTCGGGGCTCTGCTGGCATCCGCGGCGGCGGTGGCGCTGCTCATCACGCCCTCCTCGTACCACCGCATCAACTTCCGGCGGCCGCTCAAGGAGCGGATGCTGTTCCTGTCCAACCGTCTGATGCTCTGGGGCCTGCTGCTCACCGTCGCGGGCATGTCGCTTGCCATCGGTCTCGTGGTGGACGTGACCCTGGGCGGGTTCGTGGGGCTCCTGGCCGGCGTCGCGGCGGCCGCCTGGTTCGGCCTGTGGTGGTTCGCCGTCCCGCTGCTGGCACGCCGAGCGGCATGACGGAGCCGGGCCGCGATGGCGGCACCTGGAGACCGTCTCATGCGTGTCTCATCGCACAGCCCGGTCTGAACGTCGATGGTTGCGCCTCGGTGACGGAGCGTCACCGAGGCGACCATTTGACCGGTCGCGGTTCGGACGCGACCATGACGCGGTGATCTCACGATGCCTGCGCGCGTGACCGAGTCGAACGCCGGAGCGGAGGCCGGCGCGGTCGCCCCGGACGAGACCCAACGCCTGGACGAGCTCACCTTCCTCGCGGAGGTGGCGCGCCTCGCGGCCTCCGCGCGCACCTGGGACGAGCTCATGGGCACGATCATCGACCGCGCCCGAGCAGCATCGCGGGCGGAGGTCGTGTCGCTCTACCTGATGGATCGTGACGGCACCGGCGTGACGCTGGGTGCCACGAACGGCCTGGATCAGCATGCCGTCGGCGTGGCGCGACTACGGCTGGGACAGGGCATCACGGGCCTGGTGGCCCGTGACCGCACGCCCATCACGACCGAGGACGTCAAGGAGGATCCGCGCTTCGCCTGGATCAGGGGCGTGGACCAGGCGCGCTTCACGTCGATGTGCTCGGTGCCGCTGCTCTGGAACGACCAGGTGGTGGGCGTGCTCAATGTCCAGACGGTGGAGCGCCGCGAGTTCACGGCGGTGGACGTCCGGTTCCTGGAGACGCTCGCGGGGCTCCTCGCGGGGTTGGTGGAGAAGCACCGTCTGCAGGATGAGGCGGAAGCTCAGCTCGAGTCGCTGCGCGCGATCGATGAAGCGCGTGCCAACCTGGTCGCCGTGGTCACGCACGCGCTGCGTACGCCGCTCGCTGTCGTGCGCGCGTACGTCGAGCTGCTGGGCGGCCGGATCCAGGCCACGGAGCAGCCGGACGCGGCCCAGTGGGAGGCTGAGGCACTCAACCAGGTGGACCGCCTGGATCGGACGGTGGACTCGATCCTGGAGTCGCTGCGCGTCTTTCCCACGTCCACGGCACCCCTGACCTCCATCGATGTCGCCGAGGTGGTGGACTCGGAGGTTCGCGACCTCGCGCCCATGATGCGCCGCCACGAGGTCAAGACGACGTTCACGTCGCGCCCGCTGCGGGCGCTCGCATCGGACGAGATGCTGCGCCGGCTGCTGGGCTACCTGCTGGAGAACGCGGCCAAGTACGCGCCCCAGGGGGGCACGATCGATGTCTATGGCTGGGAGCTTCACGAGAAGGCCTTTCTGGCCATCACCGACGACGGGCCCGGCATCCCGGAGCTCTGGCGGGAGCGGATCTTCGAGCCCTTCGTGCGCCTGGACGACTCGCCCCGTGGGGCGGGCATCGGGCTGTTCGCGGCGCGTCACCTGGCACGCTCCATGGGCGGCGACCTGCGGGTCGAGCCGCGCATCCCCGCGGGGTCCCAGTTCGTGCTGGAGCTGAGGTTGCTTCGCGAGATCTGAGGTCCGGGCGGCAGCGGCCGTACCGGGCGGCGGCGGCCGTGGCGCCACCGACGCCGAGCCGGGAGCCACCGCCGGCCGCGATCCGGTCAACCACCAAACCGGGCGTCACTGCCGGGGACCTCGGGGCCTGCGTGCTTCTTCGGGGACCAGCGTGCCACCCCGCCGGAGCGTGAAACCCGGCGTCCGGACCGGCCGGTCGCCCCGGAGCTGGACGCTGATCCCGGCCAGGAACGCGAGGGGTGGTGATCGTCCGGTTCGGACCGACAGTGAGCCGCCGGATGTCGCGCGGGACCATCATCAGCACCGGGTCGCGACCATGCCCCCTGCCATGCCATCCTCGCCCGACGGATCGCCAGAAACACCGGCACCCTCGGGCGACGCACGCGCACCTGGACGTCACTGGCCGCAGTCGACGCCGGGGTCTCCCGACGGATCGCCAGAATAACCGCCCATCCTGACGCGCCCTATCCCGCGGAACGCCATGCGGCGAGTCGTGGCGCGCCTACCGGCCCCGGCGATGTCGGTGGTTCTGGCAGTGTGCGCCGACGGCCCCGCGCCCAACGGCCCCCTTGCGCCGTCGCTCATCGCGTGTGTGCCCGGGCCCACGCAGGGACCGACCACGACGGTCCCGGGCCCGATCGTCGGTGATGGCGTGTGCCTGGGCACACTCGGGGACCGACGGACCCGTTCGACCGGCGCCGTACCGCGATCCCGTCGGGCTGGGCGTGTGCCAAGGCCCGCCCCCCGCGCCCCCGACCGCACTCCCCGCGCCCCCGACGCGCCCCCCGTACCGGCCGCACTCCCCTACGAATCACTCGACCCGGTGCCTGGGGGACAGGCGCCGGGTCGAGTGTGGATGGAGGAGCGATGGTGGTGGTGGCCCCGAGGGGCCACCACCGTGCGGGTCAGGCCTGGTAGGCAGCCTCGCCGTGGACCGCGAGGTCCAGCCCGATCTCCTCGTGCTCCTCGGAGACGCGAGCCCCGAACAGCGCGTTGATGATGAGCATGATCACAGCAGTGCCGGCGGCCGCGAAGGCGACCGTGGCGACGACCGCGATGAGCTGGTTGATGAGCTGCTGCGGGTTGCCCTCGATGAGGCCCCCGACGCCGCCGATGGCCGCCACCGCGAAGATGCCCGTCGCCAGGGCGCCCCACATGCCGCCCACACCATGGACCGCGAAGACGTCCAGCGCGTCGTCGACCTGGAGCCGCTCGCGGAGCAGCGCCGCCATCGTGTAGGAGAGACCACCGACGACCAGGCCGATGATGAGCGCGCCGCCGACCCCGACGAAGCCCGACGCGGGCGTCACGGCGACCAGGCCTGCGACCGCGCCGGCCGCGGCGCCCACGGCGCTGACCTTCTTGGTGCGCATGTACTGGACGCCGACCCAGCTGATCATGCCCGCGGCAGCGGCAACGGTCGTGACCATCAGGGCCATCGAGGCGCGCCCGTCAGCGGCGACCGCCGAGCCGGCGTTGAAGCCGAACCAGCCGAACCACAGGATGCCCGCACCGAGGACCGTCATGGGCACGTCGTGCGGATCCATCTTCTCGCCGTTCTTGTGGCGCTTGCCGATCATCAGGGCGGCGACCAGGGCGGACACGCCCGACGAGATGTGGACGACCGTGCCGCCCGCGTAGTCGAGGGCGCCGAGCTTGAACAGCCACCCGTCCGGCGACCAGACCCAATGGGCCAGCGGCGAGTAGATGAACAGCGACCACAGGACCGTGAAGGTCACGAACGAGGCGAACCGCTTGCGCTCCGCGAAGGCGCCCGTGATGAGCGCGGGCGTGATCGCCGCGAACATCAGCTGGAAGCCCGCGAACAGCACGAACGGCACCGTCGTCGCGTAGACGGTGCTGGCCTCCATGCCTACGCCGTTGAACATCGCGAAGTCGAAGCCGCCGATGATGCCCGTGCCCAGGATGGGCAGGTTCATCGACGGGGCGAACGCGAGGCTGAACCCGACGATGACCCACACGATCGTCACCAGCGCCAGCCCGAAGAAGCTGTGCATGATCGTGGACAGGACGTTCTTGCGGCGCACCAGTCCGCCGTAGAAGAGCGACAGGCCTGGCAGCATGAACATCACCAGGGCTGTCGACATCAGTAGCCAGGCGGTATTCCCGGCATCGATCTCAGGCATCGGCCCGTACCTCCCACTCTCCGGACCGCTCCATCACGGCCCCGCTCTGACGTCGGAGGCTAGGTCGGTGGGCAGGCGCAGGTCAGTCCCCTGGGGGTGGAGGTTCGGCGCCCCGGGAGTGGCGGTTCGGTTGCGGTCTGAACGAGTCCGGGGGACATGCGATCGCCCCAGCGTCGCGCGCCGGACGCCGGGCCCCGAATCTGGTCAGGCGTCGGTCGGCGTGGGCTCCAGGAGGTACCCCACGCCGCGCACCGCGACGGGGATCGGCGCCCCGGCGCCCACGAGCTTCTCGCGCAGTCGGGCGAGGTGCGGCTTGAGCCACAGCGGATCGGGATCGGGCACGTCCGGCCAGCCGGCCTTGAGCAGGTCCTCGTGGGGGACCACCTCGCCCAGGCGCTCGACGAGCTGGCGCAGCAGCCGGAACTCGGTGACCGTCGCGGGCACGACCGTGCCCTGCCATCGGATCTCGTGGCGCCGCTTGTCCAGCTCCCAGCCGCCGGGGCCGATGCCCGCGATCTCGGACGACTCACCCTCCGCTTCGACGCCCCGCCCGCGTCCCGGCGCCGAGCGGCGCGCCACGGCCCGCACGCGCGCCAGCAGCTCATCCGCCCGGAAGGGCTTGCGGATGTAGTCGTCCGCACCCAGGTCCAGGAGCTCCACCGTGGCCTGCCGGTCACGCTCCCCGGACACGATCACGATGGGCGTGTCGGAAAGTTCCCGGATGCGCTGGCAGACGGTCGCCCCGTCCAGGCCGGGCATGGCGAGGTCGAGCAGCACCAGGTCCGGGGTGTCCTCGCGGAAGCGGCGAAGGGCCTCCTCGCCGTCATAGGCGGCGACGATCCGGTGGCCGGCCTGGCCCAGGAGCGCGCCCAGCGCGCCGACCATGGCAGGCTCGTCGTCCACGACGAGGATCTTGAGCGATTCGGTGCCCGAGGGTCGGGCGGGCTGGGTCATGGTGCTCCTTCGGGTCTCTGTGCGGACAGCGGGGAGACCCCGCGGATCCGGTCGATCCGCTCCCGCCAGCGCAGCAGCCGCTCTTCGTCGGCGAAGAGGACCAGCACGGTGTTGTCCCCTGCCAGCGTCCCCTCCTGCTCCTGGAGGCTTGAATCATCGATGGCTTGGGCGAATGCGGCCGCCATCCCAGGGCTGGAGATGAGCAGCAACGTCAGCCCCGACCGCCGGATGGTCATCGGGTGGTCATCCAGCAGTCGTCTGAGCGCGGCGTCGTTCGTCTGGGGCTGCGGCGCCACGTCCTCGGGTGAAGCATAGACGTGCCGGTCGCCACGCACCACCTTCACCAACCCGAGCTCCGCGATGTCCCGGCTGACGGTGGCCTGGGTGACCTTGATGCCGCGCTCCAGCAGGAGGTCCACGAACTCGTGCTGGCTGGTCACCGGGTGACGGGACACCACCTCGCGGATCGCACGCTGCCGCGCGCGCTTGGCCGCGCGCGTGGTGCCGACCTGGCGTCGACCATGGCTGGCGGCGAGCTCATCCATCGGGCGGAGCATACAGTTCTGGCGCCAGGGTATGCAGTTCTGCCGCGCGCAGGTCGGATCGACATGCACCATCACGCACGCTGTGGCGGCACGCCCGATTTCGCATATCTCATTGCTGCGAGGCGCCAGGAACCGTATAGTCGGACGCATGACGCCGCACGGCCATCGCATGTCGATGCCCTGGGCCCCGCCGGAGACGGTGCGGGCCTGAGCAGCGTCGCGTCCACGCGCGCAGTCCGCGCAGCAGGTCCCAAGGATGGCCGCGACCAGCAGCATGCTGCCCGTCGCGGCCTTCGTGCATCCAGAGGAGCTCTCATGACCCAGTCGCTCACCCATCGACCCGAGCCGTACGTGTCCGCCGGGACGTCGCCGCCAGGTGATGACACCTTCACGCCCGGCTTCAGCGGCCTTCGCTGTCGGGCCTGTGGGACGCCGTACCCGTCGGGTCCGCTGTTCGTGTGTACCCGGTGCTTCGGCCCGCTCGAAGCCACCTACGACCTCGCCGGCCTCCGTGGCCGCCTCACCCGAGAGCTCCTGGACGCTCGTCCCGCCACCATCTGGCGCTTCGCGGAGCTCCTCCCCGTCGAGGCCCTGCCCACCCGTGGTCTGCGCGTCGGCATGTCGCCGCTGACGCCCGCACCGCGTCTCGCCGCTCGCCTAGGGCTGGAGCGGCTGTGGATCAAGGATGACTCGCGCAACCCCACGCTCTCCTTCAAGGACCGCGTCGTCGGGGTGGCGGCCGCGCGCGCGGTGGAGTTCGGGTTCACGACGCTCGCCTGCGCCTCGACCGGAAACCTGTCGGCGTCCGTGGCCGGCTCGGCGTCCGCGCTGGGGCTGCGATCGGTCGTGTTCATCCCCGCCGACCTGGAGCCCGCCAAGGTGGCCCAGGCCCGGGCATTGGGAGGCACCATCGTGCGCGTCGACGGCCCGTATGACGCCGTCAACCGGCTGTGCCTGGAGCTCACCGATGAGCTCGAGGGCTGGGCGGTCGTGAACGTGAACCTGCGCCCGTATTACGCCGAAGGATCCAAGACCATCGCATTCGAGATCGCCCAGCAGCTGGGCTGGCGCACCCCCGACGCGATCGTGGCGCCGCTGGCGTCGGGTTCGCTGTACACCAAGCTCGCCAAGGGCTTCCACGAGCTGGAGGAGGTGGGCCTCATCGACCATGCTGAGGTGCGCTACATCGGTGGGCAGGGTGCGGGCTGCGCGCCCATCGCGGGGGCCTTCGCGGAGGGCACGGACGTGGTCCGGCCGGTGGAGCGACCCACGGGCATCGTGCGCTCGCTGGCCATCGGGTCGCCTGCGGACGGTGGCTACGCGGTGCGCCTCGCGACCAGCACGGGCGGCGGCATCTACAGCGTGGAGGATGAGCTCACGGTCGACTCCATGCGGTTGCTCGCGGAGACGGAGGGAATCCTGACCGAGACCGCCGGTGGGGTGACGCTGGGCGCGCTGCGACGGGCGATCGAGGCGGGCACCGTGCGCCGGGACCAGGAGACCGTGCTCGTGATCACCGGTAACGGCCTCAAGACGCTCGAGGTGCTCGACGACCCGGCCAACCCGCTACCCGAGCCCATCGCGCCCACGTTCGACGCGTTCGAGACCTGGTGGGAGGCGCGCGGCGAGACGATCGCCGGCTGACGTGGCCGCGGCGC
>Ga0335397_10006940_pt1 | contig 14514 bp, 11 predicted proteins | sample MAT04_FD_205740 | JGI IMG/M metagenome (GOLD analysis project Ga0335397, IMG submission 205740) | Freshwater microbial communities from Lake Fryxell liftoff mats and glacier meltwater in Antarctica - MAT-04 (spades assembly) (version 2) ...
TTTCTTCGGAAAAAAGGGTTCTTGATTTGAAATTTGAAGATTTGGTGAAAAGTCCGGAAGAAACTGTGAAGCGCCTTTGCAAATTTCTGAATTTACCTTTCGAATCCGGGATGTTATTGGTTCCACACGCTGGTTCTTCAAGCGTGGCAGATCAACAAAATGAACTGGGAATTCGCATTGCCAAACCACAAAGTTGGATTGAAAAGGGTCTAACCCGGACAGAAATCAGTATATGTCAGGATATTTGTGCAGAGTATATGTTGAGGTATGGTTATCAGCCCATTCAGGTTAAATCGAATGTGCTTGAATTGGCTGGACAATATGCTTTTTTTCCTTTTAAATTGGGGTTGGCACTTTTGATAAATCTAAACAGAATGCGAAACCTGGCCGATTCTTTAAAAAGGAGACTTTTAAGAAGATGATCAAACGCGTACAAATGTTTGGTCTTGGCTTTCAGGCGGCATCCAGTTTAAAGGAAATCGTGGATGATGTCTTGGATAGAACCGGATTTGAGGACCAGAGAATCCCTTTGCTGATTACTCCCAATGTAGATCAGGTTGTAAAACTTGAACGGGAATCTAATCATGATTTGAAACAGGCTTTGTCTCGTGCTCAATGGATATTACCAGACGGTCAGCCAATTGTGACATTGAGTAAAATGAAGTATGGAGAAGCAGGATTAAAAACACGTTTAACAGGTAGTGATTTTTTCCCGGTTTTGTGGAAAGCCTTACTAAAGCGTAAGTGTTCGGTTTTATTCGTTCTGTCAAATGAAGCTTTGGGATTGTGCCTGCAACAGGAAAAACCCGATGTAAGGTTTTATTCCCCGCCATTTTTTAATGTTGACGATGTGCGGATATTTGCACAAATCATTGATGCTATAATGATAAAAATTCAGGAGGAGCCTGTAGATTATCTTTTTATAGGTCTCGGCTTTCCAAAACAGGAACGAATAGCACTGGAAATTTTTAGAAGGTTGCGTCACGATCAAATTGGCATTCCCAAAACTTTTTTGCTCGGAGCTTCATTTGAATTTTATTGCGGATTAAAAAAGAGGGCTCCTGTATTCTGGCAAAAGACAGGCTTGGAATTTGTACATCGCTTGTTTAGTGAGCCGCGCCGCATGGCCAAGAGATATCTAATAGATGACGCAGCATTTATTCTTATCGCCTTGAGAGAGTTGAGAAAATCGGAGGATAAATCTTTGCGATAAGAGGTAATTCCAGACTTGGCTATAAGAAGGCGCAACCCTTTATTTAATTGCGAGAGTTTTGACAACGTCGGGCTCACTTGCACATTGTGAGATAGAAATTGAATTAGCCGCGGGGAAATGGAAATGAAAAACTATGACTGTACGTCTGCAACACCAGTTACCAGATCACCACTACCTAAGATCGACGTGTGAAATTTGAATTCGTTTAATCTACGGTTGTATCGGAAACAAGTTCTTTAAGATCCTTATCGTGAATTTTTAACAATTCTTTATATGAGTAATTTTGAGCGCGTTTTCGGGATGCATTGCGCATAGATATCCAATTATCAGAATGTTGTAGCAATGTAAGTATGGCTTCAATGTGCGTTGCAGGATCTACCGTACAATACAATTCCTTGCCATGAATTATCTCCAAGCCCTCCACGCCAATCGGCGTAGTCACGGCAGGGATACCCCTGTACATCGCATTGAGAAGTTTGACCTTTATGCCACTTCCAAATCGAAGGGGAATTACGAATACGCGTCCTTTTCGATAATAAGGTTCGAGGTTTTCTACAAAACCTGTAAAATGGACATGTTTATAATCTTTGCACTGATCTATTAGTCTTTTATCAGGGTTTTTGCCTACAACATAAAAATGCAGTTCTTGTATTTTTGCTGCAAGCGTGGGCCAAATATTTTCAAAAAACCAAAGTAGACCGTCAATATTTGCCTCCCATGTGAGCGTTCCTATAAAAAGAAGGGACAGGTCAGTTTCATTGAATTCAATATCCGGAAGGTCCAACATGAAGTCATCACCCAAGTGATATGTGGTTTTACATTTAGTCCGATCAACTCCAATTTTAACAAGTTCTTCGATGTCATTAGGAGCTGCCCACACCCGGTCAGCTCTCCTGGCAAAACTCAACTCAGCTCTTCGTATACGCGAAGATTCAAGTTTTAAAATGAACTTTTTTAAAGGATTCTTCTCAATATCACCCATTCGATCCCACATCACATATTCTGCGTTGTGCTCGTGGAGCACCACTTTGGCGTTTGAAACCATAGGCAGATATTGCCCCATCTCATAGTGATCTACAATAATGACGTCACTATCCGCGCACCACTCGGAGATTTTGCTTTGCAAATCTGAATGATAGTTTCTATACGTATTGAGTGTGGGAGCAAATGTCAGATAGCTTAATGCCAAATTTATGGCACTCCTTGATCTGTCCAGTCTTTTCGAATAAACTTCAATACCGGGTAATTTTGATTTGAACTCAGCCAGGTTTTCGTTATCAGAACCTTTCAAAGGGCAGACGATTCGAATATTTGCATTTTTGTACCAATGCTCAACCAGCCGCCATGATTTGATTGCACCACCGCTCACTGGGGGGTATGGCAATTGTGTAGTCAAAAATAAAATTTGCATACGGGGATTAGATCCGGGCAAATAAATTCTTCACTTTCGTAAATACGCCGACTTGCTTATTTTGGTAATAGTTTTTCCGTTTTCTTTTGAAATTAAGAATCTGGACTTCAGTCGGAAAAGTATCAACTACAACTGTATAGGTGGCCGCAATTGAATTTTGCTCCACCAACAGCTGAATGTCTTCAAGGTTCTGCAAGGTGGTGTGTTTTCTTCTAACCACTACAACAGGCATATCCGAGGCATTCAAAAAGGACATCGTAGCGCTGACATTGCCAAATGGAGCTGTATCCAAGTAGATATAATCATACTGTTCCTGAAGAGTTCGAATAATTTCGAGAATGGCTTGCACCTCCATATCACTCATGGTGGATTTTATACCCAATTCAGCAACATCAAGGTTTTTGATTGTCGTAGTTACCAATGCTTCTTTAAGATTTACATGACCCATCATGGCATCATTCAGGTTCGCTCCTTGAGAAAGACCAAATGAGCGCTTCAATTCAGGTTGGCGAAAATTTAAATCGACAACGAGAGTTTTGTATCCCAAACGTGCAGTTTGAGTTGCCGCCATCGATGCCATAAAAGTTTTTCCTTCACCTGATTTGATCGAACTGAAAGCGACGAGCTTAGCTCCCGGATTTTGACGAATCATGCGATAGAAAATTGCACTAAGTTGATTAGCAAGTTGGGAGTCGGGGTAAGATTGAAGTTCTGAAGGGCTATTTATATTTGAATGATACACTTCGCCCAATAATTCCGTAGAAGGATTGTATTGATATACACCTCTGGCGGTGTCAAGTTTATTATTGGTCAACCAAACGAAGAAAAGGTATCCAAATCCAAATAAAAATCCCAATATAATAGCAGCAATTATCGTTAACGGTAACCATGGAATCGATGGCTCTAAACTGGTCAGGTAAGCTGGTTCGATTATACGAAAATCTGCTGCGGTCGAGACCAGGTTAATTTCTGCTTCGGCCTTTTTATCGAGAAATGTAATATAAAGTGATTCGTTAATCTTAAAAAAACGTTCGAGTTGCAACAATTCTCTTTGTGCCTTGGGAAGAGATTTCACTGTTTGGTCCAGTTCATTAATTCGCCCGTCAAGATTTTCAATCATCATCTGATTACTTTGCTTGAATCCCTCAACTGAATTGAGGATCGTTTGGCGATTTTGTGCTATCCGGGCCTTTACCTGGCCGTAGGCAGGATTGGCCTGGGCATTTTGTTTTTCAAGTGAATTAAGATCTTGTTGAAGACTAACTAATTCTTCTGTAAGCCTATTGATTAGTTCATCCTTTACACCAAAGGCTTGTGGAGAAATGAGCGTTGAATAGTCATCGCTTTGTTTTAAATAATTTTCCAAATACTTGTAATATCGATCTTTAACTATAAATCCAACTTTGTCATTTTCCAATGTAACGCTTTGGTTCATAAGCAATGATCCCTCATACGTTAAACTGGTTATAGCTTCCTCAGTTTTGAAAGTTTCGATTGCTACTTCACTATCTCTCAAAAGAAGAGAAGTCTCTTCTATTTCATCATCCAAATATTCAATCGCGAGACGGAGGGCTTTGGTTTTTTGATCGAGATGGTCTTTGATAAAGGCGTCATTCAGGGCATTCAAAAAAGCCAGTTGCTTTTTTGGAGCACCTCCGGATAAAGAAACCATGAATGCTGTAGATTCAAGCTCCTCCTGTTCAATCTCCATAGATCCGATATAATCGAGCGCCGCAGCATCAATATTCTTGAGAATAAAACCGAAAGTTTCATCGAAAATGTCATATGATAGTGTGATGTCGGCATTACTTAGAGTATCTGACGCAATAAGTCTAAATCTGGTTTGTTCGAAAGTTACCCATTCACCAAATTGAAATTCGCCTTCAAATTCATACTCTGCCTTTGTTATAGCATATTCTCCTTCGACTTCAATCTCATATCGTTCGAAATCTTCAAAGTCTACATAAAAGGTAGCACCATAAGGAGTCTCCGAACTTTTAAAAGACATAAAAGTTGAATCAAACTCAACAGTGAATGGCGCATTTCCAAATAGTTCGCGGTCAAATAAACCGGCTTTGACGTAACTAATTTCGCCAATATTTTTGATTGCTTCTTTAATAAGCGGGACACTTCTGAAAGCAACTTTTTGATTATTATAGTAATAATCATCTGGTGATAAGCCATTTGGCATTCGAGACACCATGACTCCGGGATCGTTAATACCTTTAGGCTTATCAATTAATATCGTTGTTTTGGCCGTAAATTGCGGTGGAAAAGTCAACTGAAATATAATACCAATGATTAGCCAAAAACCAAGGGCCAAAGCAATAATCGGCCAGCCTCTCTTGAAGCGGTCGATAACTCCCCTGAAATCAATCTCTTCCTGTCTGAGAATTTCTTTTTCGTTGATCATTTATCAGAAATTAAAAAATAAAGCGTCATTATGCTAACTGCGGCGCCAATTGCATTAAATACATTCTGACCATCTCTGGTTGCAAATTTTTTCCTTTTCTGAGGCTTTATCATGAGAATGTCATTCGGTTGCAAATAGAAATCATCACTTGCCAACAAATTTTGATCGGTGAGATCTATCGAATAAAGATGATTTTTCCCATCTCTATTTCTGACGACTTTAACTTCTTCTCTGCTTGCAAAATCAGTCGCATCACCTGCAAGACCGAGTGCCTCAAAAACATTGATGCGATGATTATAAACAGGATATCGACCAGGACGATTTACTTCTCCCAAAACGGTTACGAAATAATTCAGGAGAAAGACCTTGATTGCCGGGTTGGGAAATACTTTGCTCGCTTCTTGATGAATTTGAGTTTCAGCCTCGAGAATGGTCATTCCTGAAATAGAAACTTTACCTATCGTTGGCAGTTCTATAAATCCTTCTTCATCAATGGTAAATCCCGCCAAAACAGGTAACGACTGGATAATTCTCGTATCTGTCATATAAGATTGGTCCAATTGACCAAAAGTTTTGGACAACATCGGATGATCTGATTTCACATATATAATATCCGCAGTTTGAAGCGTATAATCAATAGGCTCTGCTGAAAATATAGTATCCGCCAGGTAATTATGTGGTTGGGATTGACTATAGTCCTGTACATAAACAATGCGTTTATTAGAAATACATGAAGCCATGAAGCCTCCAAGCAAGACTAAAGGCAACAATCTGAAAAGAGCTTTCATTCAGTAGGATATTAGTAATTTAGTGGGTCTCACTCATTGGTTCAACAACGTAATTAAATCTGGTAGACCAATTTTACTTTCGTAGTATTCCGCTTAGCTAAGAAATTGAAAATGAAAATAGAGGTCATAAAATCATGTGTTATGCGGCGACAAAGCAAAAAAGTTACAATCACATCGCGACAATTGGTAGGGTCTCCATTATACAACGGGTAATTAACACAATTTTGCGACAAATGTAAGCGGATTTTAAAATGGTTCATAAAATTCTGCAGAATAAATAATTTTTTTTTGAAACAGGCAACTGGAATACCCAATTTGTTCTTTCCATGACCAGTGAATTCCGATCTGCCTCTGATCCTTTGAAAGAAAACATGAACACTTAACTGTTCAACTTTAATCTATAGTATAATATATTAACGATATGGTCAATATTGTGATGAAATGTCCTGTGATATGATTGGCATTTGACAACCAGTAATTTTATGACAATCTTTGCATGCTTATATGCTGAAAGTGATCAGGTTTCTGATTGCCTCAAATAATTCTCAAATTATTATTATGAAGAATCTCATGATGACTGCCATCTGGGCAGCTTACCAGGGCGGTCTCGAAATTCTCAAGGTTTACAATGCAGATTTTGAAGTTTTTACCAAAGACGACTTATCTCCACTTACGCTTGCTGACATCAGCGCGAATACCGCTATAACCAGGATACTTAGTGAAACATTACTTCCTGTCCTGAGCGAAGAAGGTAAGGCGATTGCTCATAATGAAAGAAAAAATTGGCAAACCTTTTGGATGGTTGATCCTTTGGATGGCACCAAAGAATTTGTTAAAAAAAATGGAGAATTTACAGTTAATATAGCACTCATTTCGAATTGTATAGCGATAGGTGGGGTTATCTATGTTCCTGTTACGGATAAGATGTATTTCGGACTGCAATCGGAAGGGGCCTTCGTAATAAATGGATTTTCACGGGAGAATCACACAGACTTAACCTTTGAAAATCTCATTTCTGTGGCCGATACTCTGCCGGGAATTACACAATCAAGACCTTTTACAGCTGTTGGGAGCCGTTCCCATATGTCTCCTGAAACCGAGAGCTTTTTTGCTGATCTCAGACAGAAACATGGGGAGATAGATGTGGTTTCAATGGGGAGTTCTCTGAAAATTTGTCTTGTAGCAGAAGGTGTGGCTGACGTTTATCCAAGGTTCGCGCCCACAATGGAATGGGATACTGCAGCTGGCCATGGTATAGCCAAAGCAGCGGGAAAAAATATTTATGATCATACCACAGGAGTGGAGATGGTTTACAACAAAGAAAATCTGTTGAATAATTGGTTTATCGTGCAATAGTATATTATCAGTGTATCCCTACTATATAAGGTTTTATTGGTGTCCTGTAAAATCAAAGTGTTCAAGGGTCATTCAATTAAATGAGTGAAGATTACTCGCGACTCGCGTTTGAATTGACTGAGTTATTCTTAGACATTAGATTTAAAAAGTTAAGCAAGTGGATTTGGTCCAGAAGAAACGCTCAATGATCTAAATGAACTATTTACGGAATACAGTTTGGCAAACGGCACAAATGCAGCCGAGCTAATCCAAAATTATTTTAATTGGTTTGCGACCATTCACACGTCCAATTAATAATTGCCTTTTTGGCAATGAGGATGGGAGGGATATTCTTGTTATTGGGAACTGAGGTTGCGTTGTAGAGGTGTATAGTAAATTTCCCTGCAAGTCGAAAACTTCTGTTATTAATGATGAACCTTCGATAGTAGGAGTTTCAAGGTAGAATCGTTTATCGCTATAAACCAATGTTAAGCTAACTCCCTCAACTGTCAAATCATTTGTGCCCACTGGTGAAGTCAGGTCACAATAACTTAAAAGACTACAGGCATCATTAAATATACAATCTTCAGGAGAACCGACCACAGAGATATCTACGGCATTCTGTCCGATCTCCGAATCGCAGTCGCATTTTTCTAAATAGCTGTATTCCTCACCAATAAGACAACATTGGGTTGAATAATTTACAGGATCATATCGATAAACAAATTCTTGAAGCATTCCAGGAGAGAATTCATTTTTTAAAATGCGAACCAGAAAATCTATTTGATGATTTTCGACTATTTCTGTTACACAAATATTAGATGCATGACCACCACCACAAAAGGTAATCAATTCACTATAAACATTTTGAAATTGCAAAAACTTAGAAATACGATTTGATCCCAAAATTGTAGCTAAATTTATTTCAGTGGCATCAGGTAGCGTAACATTGGGATCACAAAATCCATCACTACCTATAACGGTGCGTGTATCATATGGTAATGGCGCATCACAAGTCCCGTGAATAAAACAAACGGGAACAGGATTAGGATGATTCTCGTAATTGACATCAAGTGAGTCTGTTACGGCGGCGGTTCGAGATATTACGCCACGAAGGGATTGGACCGGAAATGGGTAATCTTCGATGATAGGTACGCCGACAGCATCCAGAGGACCATTGCTGCCTATATCAATCGGCCCAGCAGCCCCAGTGATGATAAATTCCTCGAATCCATCCTGAAAAGATTCATACTGATTCTGGAATATACGACTGGAGGTGTGGAAGGCAACTGAACCGCCATTACTTCTTCCAGTCATAAATATAGATTCAATATCGCATCTTGAGACGCGAACGAAAGCGGCAGCTGCGGCAATCTCATTGCCAGCAATTGCTTCAATTTCTGTATCGTTGTATTCTGTAGCGAGGTCAACAATTTTGTTCAATAGGCGAACAGCTGCCCTGGTATCTTGGATTCCTCCATATACAGTTGATCTGAAACCATGACAATAATTCTTATATCTGTTTGAACGATAACTTGGGGCTAATACTGTATAACCTCTTTGGGCAAAATCCACAGCAAATTCAGCAATGGAATTACGATCACCAGAACCGGCGTGTAGTAAAACCATCAATGGTAGGTCGGTTATTGGCTCACCCTCATATTCAAACAAAATAGTTTCTCTTGGAAAATAAAAATCGACAAGGCGCTCCACATTCACTGGATTTCCATTGTTATTGAATACAATTGCGTCGGGAGCATAACGCACGGTAATTTTTACGATGTCACTTTCTTCCAAAATGGTATCGACAAGAAGCCGACCTTCTCCAGCAATTTCTCCAGTTTCTGATTCAATGAGTGTAACATTTTGTCCGATGAAGGTATAATCACCCGGCTGGGAATAACAATGTTGAAAAAGTCCCAGAAATATAAAAGTGACCAATAATCTCTGAAGTAAAATGGTTTTCATTTTTAATATTTTATTACCGAGGTAAATGTAATAAAGCTATGATCAAAATCAAATCAATTGAAATCATTCAGTTAGTTTTTAATGGTCAAGCCTTTCAATTCTTTGAGGGAGGGTTCAAATAGTTGTCCTATTTTATTAAAAGAATGAGACGTGTTCTTCCTCTAATTCTGAAAATGGGATACTTGAAAGGTATTGATAAGTGAATAAAACGTAGATAGAAAGAATTTTTCAGGATAATTGAAACTCACGTGGTATTTGGCAGAGCCTCTTAAATCATTACCTCAATTAACTGTTAGCTCTGTGTATTATAAGAATTGTTGAAAAGGCGATTTTTTTTAAAGTTTGCAAGCCTGCAGGTTTTAAGTGCGAAGCGCAGATACCCAAATAATCGTCACAAATGAGCTTGACCACCAAGCGATATTCGCGCTTGATTAATCATGTTATCGTCGGTATTCATAATAGCATAAAAACCATCATTTCCCCAAATATTCCGGGCAATGTAAGATTTGATGCGGAGTTTGATTACCGCACTGGAAATTCTAATTCCATCGCTATCCCGCGGCACGCCGGATTCCAGCGCATAATTGGTGAAAGATTCCAACACTTCCTGATTTACATTAAAGCTGCGATCAAAATTATTGAACGTACCAAATTTCAATAATTCCACGCGATGTTCATCTGCGTAGTCAAAACCGAATTGATTTAACAATCCCCGATAACTGATTGCTGTAAGATAGCCTGAGGCGCCTACAGTATCAAGTCCAACGAAAATATCGGGCATGATACCCCCACCGCCATAAACGATTCGGCCACCCGGAGTGGTGAATTTTAATGAATCGGCGAAATGGGTACTGTCAGCAAATGAAAACTCACCGTTCGCATAGCGAATTTCGTAATCATCGTCATAGGATATATTTTCTCCATAAGCTTTTTGGATGCTTCGTCCGGTTGGGGTGTAGTACCTTGCCACGGTGAGTCGGAGTGCCGAATTGTCACGAAGATTCATGTGTTCCTGGACCAGGCCTTTGCCAAAAGAACGCCGCCCAATGATCAGACCGCGATCATTGTCTTGCAGCGCGCCGGCCAATATTTCTGAAGCCGATGCAGAACCTTCGTTTATCAGAACGGCGATGGTCATGTCCGCATATTTGCCCTTTTTGCTGGCATAATAAGATTTCCGGGGACTCGATTTGCCCTCAGTATACACGATCAACTGACCTTTCTGTAAAAATTCTTCGGAGATTTTCACGGCAGCATCCAGATATCCACCGCCATTGCCACGCAAATCGAGAATCAATTCAGTCATCCCTTCCTGCTCCAGCCGTGATGCATGTTGCATAAACTCCTCGTATGTCGTCTTGGCGAAGCGACTCACTTTGATAAACCCTTTGGAATTATCAAGCATTTGCGCGGTTACCACACTGTTGATTGGTATGGTTCCCCGGACGATTTCATAAGGGATCGTTTTACCATTCCGGAATACAACAACACGAACTTTAGTATCCCTTGGTCCTTTTAGCTTCTTGATCACCTCTTCATTGCTAATTTCAACTCCAGCGATACCTATTCCATCCACCGCTACAAGCCTGTCACCCGCCTGTATTCCAAGTTTTTCACTTGGGCCGCCTTCGATGGCCGCTACCACGCGCACGGTGTCGTTTTGAATAAGAAATTCTATACCGATACCATCAAAATTCCCATCCAGCGGTTCCGTATACGATGCGAGTTGTTCTGCCGAAATGTAATAAGAGTGCGGGTCGAGGTCCTGCAATATTGAATTTATAGCTTTATCAATCAATTCATTTCTCGCCACCGTGTCAACGTACGCCTGATCTATAAAACTGATGATCTGACTTATTTTGTCAGCGTTGTTCACCGAGCTTTGGGTCATAAAGTTGCCGGAGGGTGCACTTTGCGTGAAAAAGCTTCCCAAATATATCCCCAATACCAACATGGCTGCCAGCATGATGGGATAATAAAGCATTATTTTGCTTCTGTTATTCTGTTGATTCATCATGTTACTCAAGAGAGACTTGTTCGATTTCTACCCCTGCTTCTTTTAGCAATGCAATTCCCGAACCATCTTTATATAGTTCGCCAAATACAACGCGACGTATTCCGACCTGAAGAATCATTTTACTGCAATCTCTGCAGGGTGAAAGTGTTAAATACAACGTAGAATCCTGCGCGTTGTTTGTAGATCGTGCTACTTTTGAAATGGCGTTGGCTTCGGCATGTAAGACATACCATAAGGTTTGGCCATCATCACCTTCACATGAATTATTAAAACCTGTGGGTGTGCCGTTGTAGCCGTCTGAGATAATCATCCCATTCTTGACAATGATGGCGCCGACTTTTTTTCTTACACAGTGAGAAAGCATACTCCATTCTCTGGCCATACGCAGGTAGGCCAGATCATATCTGCGCTGCTTATGAATATCGTCGTACCTCAGTAAGCCTTCTTTGATCATGGCGTGCAAAGCTACAACGGTTTCGTAATAAAATCGTTGCTATAAAAGGGGTTAAATAAAGCAAATAGAGATCAAAACATCAATAAAAAAGAGTGAGAAAAATCATTATCGATTATTTCTCACTCGTCTGTTGTACCCAGGGCGGGAATCGAACCCGCACTCCCGAGAGAACTGGATTTTGAATCCAGCGCGTCTACCAGTTCCGCCACCTGGGCATCAGGCAAATTGGAGCGCAAAATTAAGCAATCTCCGCACTTGTACAAATAATTTATTGCGCATCTGTAACTGGCGTTATTCTCCTTGTTATTGAAAGCGATAATATGTAGATTTGCACCCCTTTTGAGCAGGCCCCCATGAGCAGTTCAGTAAAAATTTTTGCAGGTAGCGCTTCCGAAAATCTCGGAAACAAAATCGTTCGGGCCTATGGTCAGGAATTGGGCAATATGAAGAACTCTCGCTTTAGCGATGGCGAATTTCAAATATCTTACGAAGAAAGTATTCGTGGAAACGATGTTTTTTTGATACAATCCACGATGCCACCTGCGGACAATCTAATGGAGCTACTCCTGATGATTGATGCAGCAAAGCGGGCTTCCGCAAATAAAATCATTGCTGTCATACCATATTTTGGATTTGCCCGTCAAGACAGAAAAGACAAACCACGTGTGGCCATTGGTGCCAAACTCGTGGCCAATTTGCTCACTGCTGCCGGGGTAGACCGGGTGATGACCATGGATTTGCACGCTGACCAGATTCAGGGATTTTTTGAAGTTCCCGTCGATCACCTTTTCGCATCTTCCATATTTCTTCCATACATCAATTCGCTTGACACCAACAATCTGGTGATGGCAGCCCCTGATACAGGCGGAACAAAGCGGGCCAATGCTTACGCCAAATACCTGAATGTTGACCTGGCTATTTGTTACAAACAGCGGAAAGTAGCCAATCAAATAGAAAACATGACCGTAATCGGTGATGTGGAAGGAAAGGATATTCTTCTCGTAGATGATATCATCGACACCGCTGGCACACTTACCAAAGCTGCCGACATGATGATTGATAAAGGAGCTAAAAGTGTAAGTGCCATGTGCACCCACGCCGTGCTTTCAGGCCCAGCTTATGATCGCCTCGAAGCGTCGCACATAAAAGAATTGATAGTTACAGATACCATTCCGCTTGCGCAGAAATGTGACAAAATAAAAGTTTTAACGGTGGCTGACCTTTTCGCTGATGTGATTCACAGCGCCATCAATTACCAATCCATCAGCAAATACTTCATAATTTCTTAAAAAAAAACAAAATGAAAAAAGTATCGTTGAGCGGTTCTCCCAGAGAGAACGTAGGGAAAAAAGATGCTAAACAAGTGCGTGCTGCAGGTATGGTACCAGCAGTATTGTACGGTGGTGATAAGCAAATCCCTTTTTCATTAAATGCAATTGCATTTGGAAAATATGTATACACACCTGAAGTGTATATTTTTGAAATCGATGTAGATGGGACTACTTACAAAGCCATCCTCAAAGATTTGCAATTTCACCCGGTAAATGACAAAATCATTCATGCCGACTTTCTGCAACTCGTAGACGACAAGCCGGTAAAAATGGAACTTCCGGTGCGTATCACGGGAAGCTCTGTCGGCGTAAGAAATGGTGGACGATTGGGTGTGAATTTCCGTCGAATCAAAGTAAACGGTGTTCCTGATAATTTTCCGGACGTAATCGAATTGGACATTACCAAATTGAGAATCGGACAGGCACTGCGCGTGAAAGACCTTTCTATGGAGGGTATTACTGTACTTCACGATCCTGAGGCTGTTGTCGTATCCGTAAGCAGAGCGCGTGGAGCCGTAGAAGATGCTGAAGAGTCTGAAGAAGGTGAAGAGGGTGCTGAAGCAGGAGAAGCAAAAGAAGCTTCTGCGGAAGCTTAATCCACCATCAGTTTCTAAATGAAATATCTGATAGTCGGTCTTGGGAATATCGGAGCAGAGTATTCCGAAACCAGACACAATATCGGCTTTAAAATATTGGACGCCCTCCCGGGGGCGTCCGGTATTTTATATCAGACCGCCAAGCTCGGCGATGTTGCCAATTTTCGATATAAAGGAAGGACGCTCATCTTGCTCAAGCCCTCAACGTTTATGAATTTAAGTGGGAAAGCTGTCAATTATTGGTTGCAGGCAGAGAAAATTCAGCTTGAAAATTTACTTGTGGTTACCGATGATCTCAACCTCCAATTTGGAAAACAAAGACTAAGACCGAAAGGAAGTGACGGAGGTCACAATGGTCTGAAAAGTATCAATGAAGTACTTGGTACAAGCGATTATGTCCGCCTACGAATCGGAATAGGTAGCGATTTTTCAAAAGGACAGCAGGTAAACTATGTGTTGAGCCCTTGGTCTGATGAGGAATACGGTCATCTTGATGATCGGATTTCTATAGCCTGTGAAACCATCAAATCCTTTGCCGCCGTGGGTTGCGCCCCTACCATGACGAATTTTAATAACAAATAGTTAACCTGTATATTCCGGGATAACCTTTGGTATAGACTACTTTTGCAACTCAAAAAAAAACAATAATGAAAAAAATTTACATCCAACTTTTGGCCTCAATCCTCCTCTGTTTTGGGGGCAATGTTGTGGCTCAAAGTGACCTGGTGATCACAGGAATTTTGGACGGACCACTTACCGGGGGAACACCCAAAACGCTTGAAATTTATGTGTTAAATGACGTTGCGAATCTCAGTATCTACGGTATTGCCAGCGCAAACAACGGCGTCGCATCTTCCGGCGCACCGAATTTTACATTTCCCGCCGATGCTGCGACTGCAGGAGAATTCATTTATTTATCTTCAGTGGCGCCAGAATTTTTAACCTATTTCGGTTTCGAGGCGGATTATATCGCCAATGCTGCCTTGTC
>Ga0335397_10006941_pt1 | contig 14513 bp, 5 predicted proteins | sample MAT04_FD_205740 | JGI IMG/M metagenome (GOLD analysis project Ga0335397, IMG submission 205740) | Freshwater microbial communities from Lake Fryxell liftoff mats and glacier meltwater in Antarctica - MAT-04 (spades assembly) (version 2) ...
TGGTGCTCCCCAATCACCTGATATGACCCAAATTCTTGCCGGAACATCTGAACTGGCTGACAGTATTTCCCCGATGGTTGTAAACACGGCCTCTGCCGGTCTGATAAGACTTGCGGGAAGACCCGCACCAAAAAAAGGAGGCGGGACCCTTGTTCCCGACAAAGGCAAGGGACTGCGCATCTGCCGTTTAAAACTTACCAATTCTGTCCCGTTTGCAGCTAATTTATCGCCTGACTTTCAGTTCACTGCAAATGTCCCGGCACAAAAATCCTATGCCACCAGGGTTGCTGTTTATTTTGAATCAAAAATCCTTCAGCTTGATATAATCCCGGATAAAAATACAGTTTCAAAAGAACCTGTTGTACTTAACCCGGTTTCGGGTAAATAAAACAGGAAATAAACAGGAGTATTTTATTCTATTGTGGAAACTTTAAACAAAAAATAATTTCATTTGAATCCTTTAAAGCTTATGATCCCGACAATTAGAAACGGTCGGTTTTTCGGTTTTCTATCACTGTTTTTTCTATAAGGTTGATTCTGAGAATCAAAAGAATGAACTTCTTTGATTTCCCTGATTGGTTAAATATTTAATCACCGGCTTCTCAAATACATTTGTATCATATTCGTAATCAATCGTTTGCGATATTAATGAAAAATTAACCTTTGATTAACTTTGTCAGGGTAATTGTTACAATAAATATGAATAAATTTGCTAAATTTACATTTCGAATGAACCCCAAAATAATCAAAAATACTAACAATCAAAAACATGTTTTCATGAAAAAATTTACCTTTTTAGCGACTCTAATGTTCGCACTTCTGGCCTTCTCCCTGAATGGGTGGGGGCAGGCAACTTTGCCACATTTAGATGCTCTTGACTATACAGTCGGGCAAGGCCTTCAGACTCAAGCTGGTTGGACAGCTATAAATTCCGGGGATGACCTTCTTATAACATCCGGGAGCTTAAGCTATTCAGGTCTGGCAGCTTCCACAGGTAACAAAGTCGCATTTGCTGGAGCTGGAATTGATGCTGCAAAATTATTTACGCAACAAACCTCAGGTACGGTTTATTACTCCTTTTTATTAAACATAAGTGCATTAGGAAGCCTTAATGCAACCGGGGGCTATTTCACAGGATTTACTGAAGGAACCGGAACTACCTTTGGTAGTACCATCTGGACAAGACTGGATGGAAGTGGTTTTGATATTGGCCTTAATCCACGAACTACAGCTGCAAATACAGTTTGGACAAGCGGAACGACACCTATAAATTCAACAATATTCGTTGTTATTTCATACCAGCTAGTGAGCGGAACTACAAATGATATTGTCAGTCTCTGGATAAACCCTACACCCGGGAGTCCTGAACCGGCTGCGACATTAACCGCAACTAATATATTAGCTGATTTGGCTAATGTAAACAGAATATTAATCAGACAAGATGGTACATCAGCAACTCCATTTATTGAAATGGATGAGTTAAGAATCGGAACTACCTGGGCTGATGTTACTCCTACTGGAGGTGTTACACCAACAGTAACGGTATCACCATCATCTCTGATTGGTTTCAATTATGCTGTAGGCAGTGGTCCTTCTGCCAATCAACCCTTTACAGTTAGTGGCGCAGATTTAACTGCTAATGTTTTTCTTGCTGCATCAACCAATTACGAAATTTCACTGACTTCAGGATCAGGATATACCACTGCGATCGAACTTACACAAACTGCCGGAACTTTGGCTGCGACAACCATTTTTGTCCGCCTTAAAGCCGGTTTAGCTGCCGGCACCTATAATGGGGAAATAATCAATATTACTTCAGCCGGTGCATCGGCAAAAACAGTAACCTGCAGCGGTTCTGTCACTGCGTTGACTCCACAACTGACTGTAGCACCTCCAACACTTACCGGCTTTACCTATGGGGTGGGCAGCGGTCCTTCTGCTTCAAGTTATTACACTCTCAGCGGCGCTTACCTTACAGGTTTCCCGGGAACTATCTTAGTAAGCGGTAGTTTGAATTATGAAGTTTCGAACGATGATGTCAACTGGGGACCGAATACAACTTTTGGTTTTGCTTCAGCAACACTGGATCCGGTGCCGGTATTTGTGCGCCTCATAGCCGGACTTCCCATAGGCAGTTATAACGCGGAACTTATTGTTAATTCAGGTGGTGGTGCGCCACCGGTGAATGTTACCTGCAGCGGTTCAGTTACCCCCCCTCTGCCTGCGGCTGTTTGCTCCCTAAGACCATCACACATTGATTTATCTTCAGCAACATCAGAAAGTGCGGTTTTGATGACACTTTCAAACTACACTACCAATGATGTCAGATACAGACTTTTTTCCTCTAGTAATCAATACAACTGCTGGGATGAAGCAACAAATGATTATATAACTGTTTCTAATTATAATTTGGGTCCTCAGGTTCCCGGTACACCAACCACATCATCCACTTTTTGGATTGTTTTCCAGAGAGGATCCAATAATAGCACAGATGCTGCCTACAGGGATAGATTTGGCCCGGGATATGGATCAAACATTAATACAACCTCCTTATTATCAGCTGCATCAATAACCACTCCTTTTGCACTATCAGGTAATTTCGTCCCTTACGGAGGCTATGACAATACAATTAAGCATGTTGTACTGGGATACAGCGGAACTACACTCGTAAGCGCAGTATCCACTACCCTTTCAACAGGGGCCTTTGTACTGATATGTCCTGATGGAACCACGATTGACAAAATTGAAGTCAGGGCAATTGATAATTCGCTGATTGCAGACATAACAGGAAGCTGGAGTACCTCAACTACAGTAGGTAATATCCCTAACCTGCCTATCGTTGCTCCCCCCACTTTTTCACCTCTAACGGGTACTTATTATGTACCATTCTCTGCAACCATCAGTTGCACTACGCCCAATTCATCAATCTATTACACCACCGATGGAACCGACCCAAACAATACCGGCAACGGAACCTTCTATACCATACCAGTCCCTATAAGCAGCACCACTACACTGAAGGCAATTGCCTATGCCACCGGACTTGCTCCGAGTATTGTTGCCAGTGAAGTATATACCTTCCCGGTCATCAATAATGTGGCTAATATTGCTGCCCTGCGCGCAGGCCTGACCGATGGTACAATCTACAGACTTACAGGCGAGGCAATTCTCACTTTTCAATCGGCTACCCGCCATGCCAAATATATCCAGGATGCCTCCGGTGCTATCCTGATTGATGATTTGCCAGGAATTATTACATCCATTTATGCCCTGTATGATGGTATCACCGGCATCACCGGTACCTTATTCCCATTTAACGGGATGTTGCAATTTGTTCCGTCATCGGATCCCGGTGCCCCGACCAGTGCGGGAAATACCGTTGTTCCTGAAGAAGTCTCCTTATTAGATCTGACCACTGCTTACCAGGCAAAACTGGTAAAAGTGCTGAATACCACCATTACAGGAAGTGGTAATTTTGTTGCAGGTACAATTTATCCCATTTCTGATCCGAGTGGATCCGGGGTTATGAAAACACAATACGCTGACGTAGATTATATTGCACAACCAATTCCAGTTGCTCCACAGGATATCATCGGTGTTGTACTGCAAAATAATACAGCATCTCAGTTGGTGCCCAGAAGCCTTACCGATTTTACCCCAAGCACTGGTCCGGTTATTATTGCCAATCCAACTTCGCTTTCAGGGTTTAATTACAGTGCAAGTGCCGGAGGGCCATCAACTTCGCAATCTTATGTGCTGACCGGCTCTAGTCTCAGCGGGTATCCGGGAACTATTACCATATCGCAAAGCAGCAGTTTTGAGGTATCAAGCGATAATAGTTCATTTGGACCAACTGCCACCGTACCGTTTACCTCCTCCACCCTCAACCCGGTAAATGTATATGTCCGTTTGAAAGCCGGATTGGCTTCAGGAGTTTACAATTCAGAAATAATAGCCACTACAGGTGGTGGTATACCTTCACCGGTTAATGTTACCTGCAGCGGAACTGTTTACGCTGGCGAGCCGACAAACCATGCATCAGGATTTGCCGCCACCGCTCCGGTTTATAATGCAGTTACCGTAACCTGGTCGGATAACGATGGTACTCAGCCTGCCGAAGGATTCCTGATTCTGGCCAATACTACCGGAACCTTTAACGTACCTGTGGATTTTGTTTCACAGGCAAACGATCCGATTCTCAGTGACGGAGCAGGTGTTATGAATGTTGCTCATGGCGTTCAGACATACACCTGGGCAGGACTCAACCCTTTAACAACCTATTATTTCGAAATTTACCCCTATACTAACTCGGGTATATTGATCGATTACAAAACCAACATTGCTGCACCAACTGCCAATGCCACCACTCCTGCTAACACTGCTACTCCGGTTGCTGCATGGACATTTGACGTAAGCTCCCCGGTACCTGGTACACCTACGGTTGTACCTTCTAATTATGGCACTCAATCCGGAACAGCAACTTTATATTCTAATGGCACTAACGGTTCTTCGGCCTGGATAACGGCTACCAGTGGTAATGAACTTACCATGTTTGGTGGTTCAACCACTAATGACCCACGTACTCCTGCAACTTCAGGATCCTCCTATGGTCTTCTCAGCGGAACTGGCAATATAGCAAACGGTAAGAGTATGGTACTTAAATTTTCAATGACAAATTTCGAGAATCCAATACTCTCTTTTGCAACCAGATTTTCTTCAGTAACCGGTTTTAATACTCACCAGTGGGCATGGAGCACAGATGGGACGAACTTTACCAACTTTGGAACAAACACGGCTCCAACCAGCACTACTTTTGTCGCCAAAGCATTGGATCTCTCGTCCATTGATGCACTTGATGGTGCTGCTGTTGTTTATCTTCGCATTACATTATCAGGTGCCACGAGTAGTACCTCTAACAACAGGCTTGATAATTTTGTTATAAATGCTACACCTACCGCACCTTCCTTCAAAACCCTCAATGTCAGCGTGCTACTCGAAGGTTTATACGAACCAGGCACCGGATTGATGAGGCAGGCCCGAAACGAGACAAGTCCACAATTCGGAGCAGGTATTGCCGATCAGGTTTCGGTTGAACTGCATAATGCGGTTACCCCTTTTGGTGCTGCATACACTTTCAACAATGTTAATCTGAACATTGACGGAACTTTATCAATCAGCACTCTTCCTGCTGCAATCTCAGGTTCTTACTTCATTGTAATTAAACATCGCAACAGCATTGTAACCTGGAGCGGCGCCCCGGTTACATTTGACGGAGTCGGCCCTTTCACTTACAATTTCACCACTTCTGCATCACAGGCTTATGGCAGCAATATGTTGCTAATGGGTACAGTTTATGTTATTTTTGGTGGTGAGGTTTTCCAGGATGGTGGAATTGACACCAGCGATATGACCGATGTTGACAACGGTGCTGCGAACTATGCGAGTGGTTACATTATTTCAGATGTAAACGGAGATGGTACTATTGACACCAGTGATATGACCATTGTTGACAACAATAGTGCAATCTACGTCGGATCAGTTCATCCATAAATCCTACTAAGGAATCCCCTTCGAAAATTAAGGGGATTCCTTTCTTAATAAATTATCCTGATTTTTTTTTGATTATAAACCAAAACCTCTCATTATGAAAAATTTATTTACAAAATTACCAATTACCGCATTGTTGCTTGCTTTTTTCCTGGTGGGCACGTTGGCAAAAGCACAGGTCATTCTGGCTCCGACGGGAATATCCGATTTTACGATCTCGGTGCTAAATCTAACCCAACCAACTGACCATACACTTGAATTCGATGTGTACCTGAAGGACACTGACCCAAATCAGACCTTTGAAATGGCTTCCGTTCAGTTAGGATTCCTTTTGAACTCAGGAATCCACACTGGTGGTACACTCACAGGCACCTACGACAACTCCGGCTCAGGGTTAAACTTACCACAACAGTTTACGACTTATGTAAGCGTCGTATCACCAGTTGCCGGTTATCCTGGTCTGACTTTGGTAAGGATGGCAGGTAAGGCTCCTCCAGGGGCAGGTAATGGTACAATTATATCAACTACAGGTGATGGTACCCAGGTAACCCACTTTATACTTTCCAGCACGGTTCCGTTCACTGCAAATTCTACTTCAAACCTTACTTTTACGTCAAGTACAGTTCTAAACCCGCTTTACGGAACTAAAGTTGCCCAATATATTGCTGGTATAAACACCCAATTGTTGGTTACACCAGGCGTTAATGCCCTTGTATGCTGCAATCCCATTCTTAACCCTCCCTTTCCGGTTGCATTTAATGTAACCGGTACCGGCTCTTATTGCCAGGGTGGCCCGGGCATCCCTGTCGGCCTCAGTGGATCACAAACAGGAACTACCTATACCCTTTATAAAGATGCTGTGGCCCAGGTTCCTACCGTTGCCGGAACAGGTTCTGCCATTACTTTCGGCAATCAGACAGCAGGCACTTACACTGTTGAAGGTACCAATGCCACCGGCACAACCGTGATGACCGGCAGCGCAATTGTTACTGAAGATGCTCCTGTTGCTGTAAGCGTTACCGCTTCTCCCGATCAGAACAATGTGTGCGCAGGTACAAGCGTTACATTTACTGCCACCCCCTCAAACGGCGGAACCCCATCCTACCAATGGTATCTGAACAGCGCTCCGGCAGGTTTAAACCAAAACACCTACACTTTCACACCTGTCAATAATGATCAGGTTTATGTTGTAATGACTTCCAGTCTCGGCTGTACCACCGGAAACCCGGCTACATCAGCAACAACTACCATGATTGTTAATCCATCTCTACCAGTAAGCGTAACGGCTTCGCCTGATCAGAATAATATCTGTCTGGGAACCAGTGTTACTTTTACCGCTACCCCAACAAACGGCGGGACACCTTCATACCAGTGGTATCTCAATGGAATAACAACAGGTCTTAATCAGAATACTTACACATTTACCCCGGCAAATGGTGACCAGGTTTATGTTGTAATGACATCAAACCTTTCGGGATGCTTGATAGGCAATCCGGCAACTTCCGCAACCACCACTATGATTGTTAACAATAATCCGGTAAGCGTCACTATTGCTCCAAATACAAACCCTGTATGTCAGGGATCCAATATTACCTTTACCGCTACACCGGTCAACGGAGGCAATGCTATTTACCAGTGGTACCTAAACGGTAACCCGACCGGCCTAAGCCAGGCAACTTACTCTTTTACACCAGCCAATGGTGATCAGGTATATGTAGTATTGACATCAGACCTGACATGTACCAGCGGTAATCCTGCTACTTCGGCTACCACCACCCTAAGCGTGAATGCGCCTCTTGCAGTAAGTGTTAATGCTTCACCTGATGCGAACGGTGTATGTGTCGGCACAACTGTTACCTTTACCGCACAACCTACTAACGGCGGAACACCTTCATATCAGTGGTACCTCAATGGTTCACCTGTTGGAACTGGTCTTGGTACATATTCCTTCGTACCGGCTAATAACGATGCTGTATATGTTGTGATGACTTCAAGCCTGACATGTGTTACAGGTAATCCGGCAACATCTGTTACCACCTTTATGGTTGTCAATCCGTTGATGCCCGTAAGCGTAACTGCCGCTCCTGACCAGAATAACATATGTGAGGGTACCAGTGTTACATTCACTGCAACTCCTGTAAACGGAGGCCCGGCACCAATGTATCAGTGGTTTCTTAATGGAAATCCTGTCGGCCTGAACCAGGATACATACACTTTTGTTCCAAATAACAACGCTCAGGTTTATGTCATGATGACATCAAATCTGGTTGCTTGTTTAACCGGTAACCCGGCAACATCAGGCATCACTACTATGGTAGTTTTCCCTCCTGCTGTTGCAAGTGTTACAATAACCCCTGACCAGAATAATGTATGTGCCGGCACCAGTGTTACCTTCACTGCAAGCCCGGTAAATGGCGGAACAACACCTTCTTACGCCTGGTACCGTAACGGTAATCCCGTCGGAGCGAATCAACCTACTTACACATTTGTTCCCGTAAACGGAGATCTGGTTTATGTTGTAATGACAACAAGCATTCCGGCTTGTATTACCGGCTCACCTGCCACGTCCAATACTACAACTATGGCAGTAAATCCGCTGTTGCCGGTTAGCGTTACTGCTGTTCCGGATCAGAACAATGTTTGCCAGGGAACCAGCGTAATGTTCACTGCAACCCCGGTAAATGGCGGAACCCCAGCCTACCAGTGGTATCGCAATAGCTCACCTGTTGGTTCAAACCAGGCAACTTATACCTTCGTACCAAACAATGGCGACCAGGTTTATGTTGTAATGACTTCTACCCTCACCTGTACTTCAGGAAACCCTGCCTCTTCAGGTACTACAACAATGGTTGTAAATCCGTTGCTTCCAGTAAGTGTAACCATTGCACCTAATCAGAATAATGTATGTCAGGGTGTAAGTATTACTTTCACTGCAACACCTGTCAATGGTGGCACACCTGTTTATCAGTGGTACCGCAACAGCGCTCCGGTAGGATCAAACCAACCAACATACACATTCGTTCCGAATAACGGGGATCTGGTTTATGTTGTTATGACATCAAACGCAACCTGTGCTACCGGCAACCCGGCCACATCAGCTACAACAACCATGTCGGTATATCCTCCGCTTGTTGCAAGTGTTACTGCATCCCCGGATCTTAACAACGTTTGCCAGGGAACCAGTGTTACTTTCACAGCAACCCCGGTTAACGGTGGTACCACTCCGGCTTACCAGTGGTATCGCAACGGATCTCCTGTTGGAACAAATCAGGCAACCTACACATTCGCCCCAAATAACGGCGACCAGGTTTATGTAGTTATGACTTCCAGTATTTCTTTCTGCATTACCGGTACTCCTGCAACTTCAAATACAACCACAATGGTTGTTAATCCATTGCTCCCGGTTAGTGTTTCCATCGCACCTGATCAGAACAATGTATGCCAGGGCACTACTGTAGTAATGACTGCAACCCCGGTAAACGGCGGCACCCCAACCTACCAGTGGTATCGTAACGGAACCGCTGTTGGTACGAACCTGCCAACCTACACTTTTGTTCCAAATAACAACGACCAGGTGTATGTAGTAATGACCTCGAATGCGACCTGTGCAACAGGCAACCCGGCCACTTCAAATACTGTGACACTGATCACCACGCCAGGAGCTGCTGCCAGTGTTAGTATTGTTGTCGGTGCAAACAATGTTTGTGAAGGCACAGAGGTTGTATTTACAGCATTCCCAGTAAACGGTGGAACACCTTCCTATCAGTGGAAAGTCAATGGTCAGAATGCCGGCACCAACAGCTTCCAGTTATCCTATTTCCCTGAAGATAACGATGATGTTTATGTGATAATGACTTCGGATCTGATCTGCGTATCCAACAACCCTGCAACTTCAAACACAATTGTAATGATTGTTAACCCGACCGTAGCTGTTACAGTTGCTATTGCGGTTGAAGAAAACGGATTGTGCGCCGGTGAGCCGATGAACTTTACGGCTACTACAACCAATGGTGGTGCCAGCCCGGTTTATCAGTGGCAGGTTAACGGCAACAATGCCGGAACCAGCAGCCCGACATTCTCTTATATTCCTCTTGACAATGATGTAGTAAACCTGGTTTTCACATCAAGCCTCTACTGCACGGTTGCCAATCCGGTTAACTCAAACAACATTACGACAGAGGTTAATGCTCTTCCTGTTGTTACCTGGCCTTCATACGAATATCCTACCCTTTGCATCAACTGGCCTCCGGTTGAACTTTCAGGCGGATTACCTGTCGGCGGTGAATATTCAGGCGAGGGTGTTGAGAATAACATGTTCTCACCTGGTGTTGTGGGTGTTGGAACATACGTATTGACCTATACCTATATCGACGAATTTGGATGTAATGGTAGTGCAGAATATACAGTCGTAGTTGACGAATGCGTTGGCACCGGTAACCTGATGCCAAACGCTTCATCGGTTGTTCTTTATCCCAACCCGACAAATGACAAATTGTACATGAAGTACAACAGCCAGTTTGATCTGAACACAATCAGGATATTCAACAGCACCGGAAATATGGTTATTGAGACCAGCCAAACAGGTGACATTTCCCGGAGCGGGATTTATGTTGGTCACTTAAGTGCTGGTATGTACACCCTTCAGGCTATTTTTGACAATGGAATAGTTAATAAAGTATTCGTTGTTAAATAGTCTTATTATTTTAAGGCAAAAAAGACCGGCCAAAATGGCCGGTCTTTTTTTATTAAATTTATTTGAGATTTCGTTTTATAGTTCCTGATAAATTATCATCGGGATTTAGCATAAAGTTTGATTGATGCGGCAAATTCAGCGCAACTCCAGGTATAAGGAGAGGCTTCACTGCATTGAGAGTAATCGGATAAAATGCGTTCAGGCATCAGCCCGTAAACATTACTATTTGCAATCATCCAGTTGATATGACCGGCAGCACGTAACGGAAGATGCTGTTTAACGGCATATTCTGCATGGGCCGCTGTGGTATAAATGAATAAGTCGGAGCCGTAAGCAGCGAGCGAACTCTTATCGCCGGCCTCAAAATTCATGACCCCTGCTTTATCCGTTAGGTTTTCCCATGTGAAATCATAGGACAGACGCATAAGGTCATGGTCTGGATATCCCCAGAGAACTCCGAAAACAGTCGTTGCATCCCATAAATAAAGTAACCTGCCCTTTATTCTGAAGATGTTGAAAATCCCCTCTCCCTTATCCCCCCAATAACGTCGAGCCGTGTATGTTTGACGGGTGGTGTCAAAAAGCATGGGAAGACTTGTAGAAATGGTTTTCCAGGCTTCAGTATATTTCACATTTAATTCGGGACGACCAAATTTGGCAGCAAATTCGGCAGCACTCATCAGGCCGGCCGCTGCAATCATATTGGTAGCAGGTAAATAACCGGTCCATTCAACAATGCCACTTTCATAAAGAAGCCCCTGTGAATCAATGGATTTAGCAAGAAAATCGGCCAATTCATAAATCAGGCTGGTATCAGCCAGCAAAATACCATATTCAAGATAATAATCGTGTAAAAGGCAAATCAGGTAGCCACTTGCGTCCCACTCAGGTTCTTCGGCCCGGGTTCCGGAATTTGTTTCATCTGCTTTGCCATGCGCATCATATCTCGGGTAAAACTCTCCCCCGCTCCTGTGTGGAATTTGTTTGTCGGACCAGTACATGATGATTTGCGATGCAGGCTCAGGATATCCGCACTCTAAAAGGCTACGTGCGACCATCATCGCGTTGCGCGGAAATAGTTGAGGCAACCCTCTGGTAAGCAATTGTCCGGTAATATCAGCAGGCACCTGACCATGAAGGTTCGAGCAGAAGGTTGCATAAATATTCCTGCTGTAATATTCGTTGTATAACCGCTGTACCGAATCTTTGGCATTTGAATATGGCAGTTGCCCTTTTCCAATCCAGGTTTCCCAGAATTTCCCGGCATCTGCCCATAAACCACTGGTATAATTCAAACTGTCAGCTTGCTGTATAAGTTTCTTTTCGTCGGTGCCGGCAATCAGAAAAAGTTCAACCTGTTGAGCTTTGGCATGCGGAAAGTGCAATTCAACGATTGTTTTACTCCTTTTGTAAACATCAACAGCTGCCTGTGAATAAATTATAAAGAATACATCATTTGACCACTTTACAAAAAGTTGTCCGTTTTTTAGCACTTTTACTTCTGTAAGATTAACCTGCCCGTCAGGGGATGCCTTTTCATTGAAACTTACCGTAAAAACAGGCCACCCTGTTTCCTTGCTATACTCATGGCATTTAAAAATCAATCCATCAAATGCCCCTGATCTGACTAAACTTGTAAATAATGGCTTCCCATTTTTGAAAAACGATGAGCTAACTGTATAAAAATTTGCTAATTCAGTTGCACTACTATCAATACTTATTTCACCTTTGTCATTATAAATCTCAAATTTTGTAGATTTAATATAATCTGCCGCAAAGTCGTTAAAATAAAGATGCCTGAACCCTTTGAAACCATCCCTGGATGTGATTCCCGGATCATCGCTATATACGCCGCATAGCCTGCTATTTCCCAGAACAGCATGTCCTGGCCATTTACCTGCTGCCAGATTGTTGCAAACTAATAGGGCAATAATAAGAGATAATCTGAACTTCGTATTCATTGATAAAAGTTTCAGGCAAGTTGAGTTATTCAGTTAATCAAAGATAATGTAAAGATAAACAACTAATTAGCTCGTTTTACATAATAGCTTAAGCGAAGGAACTGACACCGGGCAAAATTTCCATGAAATTGGATATTAGTCCCTCGAAAAACATTTTTAAAGCGCGAAAGGTAATGACTTTCTTTGAGAAGTATGGAAAACTTGAGGTTAAGGTTGTGCTTCGGCTTCGCTCAGCAACCAAGGTTAAGGTTAAGGCGATGAGCTGAGCGTAGCCGAAGCTTTAAGGTTGTGCTTCGGCTTCGCTCAGCAACCAAAGTTAAGGCGATGAGCTGAGCGCAGCCGAAGCTTTGAGGTTGTGCCTGCCTGGCTGACAATTCAGTTTCAAAAGAAAAATTAGTTAGCCAGTCATACAGGGTTGAGGTGTCCTATCCCCCTTTTTGAGACCGTCAGAATCAAATAGATATTCTTCCGGATGATGATGATTAGTGTACATTATACACTAACATTAATACAAAATTATTTAAATATTTGACAAACGTTGGATTACCTGAAATCGTCCTGGCGATGAAATTTATATTCTGTTTCAATTGATTAATTATCATTAACATACTATCTCAAAATTCTATTAATATAACTTTATAGAAAATAAGCTGATAACAGGAATTACAGCTTTTATCCATTTGTAAATCAATATTCACTTATAATCATTTTTACACTAACCCCGCCGGACATACCAATTATAATGTATATTTGTCCATGTTTTCAAGTGTAACTCCGACCATTCACAAGTAGTTCGAACTTAATACGCATTATAGTAATGGACTACAATAATAACTCCCTGAATTACCATGTATCTGTTGACTGCGTCATTTTCGGCTTTGATTTCGGGAAACTAAATGTGCTGCTGTTAGAGCGCAATTTTACCTTTAATAAAGTTGAGTACAATGATCTCAAATTACCCGGCGATCTTGTAAAAAAAGATGAAGATCTGGACACAGCGGCTTCAAGGGTATTGAAGGAACTAACCGGTCTGGAAAATATCTACCTTAAACAGTTCGCAGCCATTGGTACGCCCAACCGCCTCAACCGGATTGATAGGGATATGGAATGGCTCAGGCATATAGGGCACCCTGAAGAAGTTGTGGTAACGGTTGCCTACTATTCCCTGATCAATATAGACCAGGATAAGATTGACAAATTCTGTTTGCAGGAAAATACAAGATGGCATCCGGTATCCGAAATTACAGAATTGGCCTTTGACCATAAAGAGATTCTTGACGATGCCCTGGCAACACTTAGAGCTGAACTGCGCTCCAATCCGATCGGATTTGAGTTGTTACCTTCCAAGTTTACCCTGAGTCAGTTACAAAAACTATATGAGGTTATCATTGGTACCGACCTTGATAAAAGGAATTTCAGGAAAAAAGTAACCAATATGCCTTACGTTGTTCCCATTAACGAAAAAGAGAAGGGAGTTTCCCACAAACCTGCACGCTATTTCATCTTTAGCAAAAAGGTTTACGAGAAGACAAGGAAAAACTCGTTTGATTTTTCTGTCTAAAAAAAACAAGCCGGCAAATCAATCCTGAAAATTAATTGTTCTTTTAATGAGTTAAAATTACTCATTCCCCGATTATGCAAAACATTGAGCCTTTCTATTCCTGGCGCCATCTTTATGAGGCTTCTGAAGATTCAAGGTCGCCATTCTATGGCCGGATTTATAGTGAAACCCAATGTATAAATTCCGTTTACAACTATTTCATCCATCCCCTTTGGGATGAAATGGGCTCGGCTACCCTGTATGTAAAAATACTCTTTGCCGACTACAAACTCGAATTCTGTGTTATTGAATTGCTTGGTGAATGGAACGATCTTTTGTATAATGACATTATGTTCCTGAAACGTAACGTCGTTGAGGCTCTGATGGATCAGGGAATCAATAAATTTATACTGATTGGGGAAAATGTCCTTAATTTCCATGCTGATGATGATTCGTATTACCAGGAATGGTTTGACGATCTTGAAGATGGATGGATTGCTTTGATTAATTTCAGGGAACATGTTCTCACTGAAATACAGAGAGGCAGGCTCGATTATTATATGGCCACCGGCGGAAAATTAAATGAGATTAATTGGAGACCATTGACCCCCAATCAGCTATTTAACATTGTGAACCATCTGATCACGAAGAGATTAAATGTCTGAATGAATGAATAAAACAAATGAAATAATCAGGGTTTACGGACGGGTGCAGGGTGTTGGGTTTCGCTATTCAGCAAAGCAGATAGCAACCTCAATGGGCATTTGCGGTT
>Ga0335397_10006942_pt1 | contig 14512 bp, 12 predicted proteins | sample MAT04_FD_205740 | JGI IMG/M metagenome (GOLD analysis project Ga0335397, IMG submission 205740) | Freshwater microbial communities from Lake Fryxell liftoff mats and glacier meltwater in Antarctica - MAT-04 (spades assembly) (version 2) ...
GCGTGGCGGTGGTGACCCGAGGAGCCGGCACCGGGCTTGCTGGCGGCGCGAACGCCGTCGACGGTTGCATCGTCCTCTCTGTTGCTGGAATGCGGCGGATCATCGACATCGACGTCGCACAACGCGTGGCGCGCGTCGAGCCTGGCGTGATCAACGCGGACCTCGCCAGCGCGGCCGCACGACACGATCTCTACTACGCGCCGGACCCGGCCAGCCGCGCGATCTCGTCGATCGGTGGCAACATCGCAACCAACGCGGGCGGCGCCTGCTGTCTCAAGTACGGCGTCACCGGCAACCACGTCGCCGCGCTGAAGGTGGTGCTCGCCGATGGAACCATCATCTCGACAGGAAGCTCCGTCCGCAAGAACGTCGCCGGATTGGACCTCACCAGCCTCGTCGTCGGTTCCGAGGGAATCCTCGGCGTGGTGGTGGAAGCAACGATGCGGCTTTTACCAGCACCCTCGGCTCCGGCAACAGTCGTCTGCTACTTCGACGACCTTGATGCTGCCGGGGCCGCCGCCGGGGAGCTGAGTCGGGTGTCGGAGCTGTCCCTGATCGAAATCATGGATCGTGTCACCTTGCATGCTGTCGAACAGGTGACGAGAATGGACCTCGACGCCTCAGCGGCCGCGATGCTGATCATCCAGTCCGACGGCAACGACCACGACACGGTGATCGCAACGTGCGAGACGATCCTCAAGCGTTTCGGGGGGCGAGATATGTTTAGCACCGCCGACGCCACCGAAGGTGAGATGTTCCTTCACGCGCGCCGCTCGGCGCTGCCCGCACTCGAACGTTTGGGCACGGTGTTGCTTGACGACATCGCGGTACCGGTCGGTGAGCTTCCAGCCGTGATCTCCGCGATCCAACGTGTCGGCCATCGACACGGGCTCACCATCGGTACCTTCGGACACGCTGGAGACGGGAATCTCCACCCAACGATCGTGTTCGACCCGGCCGACGAGACATCGAGCGACGCAGCGCAAGTGGCATTCGACGAGATCGTCAGTTTGGCGCTCGCCCATGGGGGCACCATCACGGGCGAGCACGGCGTCGGCCGACTCAAGACTCGACACTTGAACCAGATGCTGGACGATCCTCAGCTCGCGCTGATGCGGCGGATCAAGTACGCCTTCGACCCGAACGGGATCCTCAACCCGGGCGCCTTGCTTGCCACCCCGTAGGCCACCGAGTACGGGCTCGTGGTCAGCGCTTTTCCACTCGTCCTGGGTCACCCTTACCACGACTCGCGCCGGTCATGGGCACCTCACTTCGGCGTCCGTTCGAGACGCGTTCAGCACCGTCAGGCATCGGTCCCGCCTTTGGCGAGTCCTGCGATCATCACGATGGCGTCGCCCGCGTCGACTGCGGCAACGGTTCGAATCATCATCACGATGCCATTCGTCGGCGAAGTGATGGTGACGAGCAACCGACCGTGGCGGTCACGGATCTCGGCGATCGTCTGACCAGGTGCGACCCGATCACCGGCAGCGACGGCTGACACGCAGTACCCGGGGTGCGTCGTGGCGATCGACGCATCGGTGTTGCCGTCACCACTGTCGATGAACACCTGCCGCTCTGGCGGTGCACCATCGCTCGGAGCGAGGATTCCCATCGACCCCAGAACTCGCCGAACGCCGTTGACGTACCCGTCCACATCTCGATGATGGAGAGATCGTCCACCGCTGCCTCCCTCGACGTACATGGCGGGAACGTCAAGTGCCGCCGCAGCGGAGAGGGTGCGCCCTTCGTTGACCGAATCATGGCTCCACCACACCGGTGCACCGAACTCGGCAACCATCGTTGCCGCTAACTGCGAGCTGGGCAGGCCGCCGATATATCCGGCGAAGAATGGCATTGCATACTTTTCGCCACCGGCATGCAGATCGATCAGGGCGTCGGCTCGAGCGATCACCTCGTTGGTCAGGACGTGAGCGATCCGATCGGTGTATGTCCCATCTGGACTTCCGGGAAAGCAACGTGCCAGGTTCTTGCCGTCGTTGGGGCTCTCGCGCATTCCCGCCTGTGTTGCGCTCGGGTTGGAACGAGGGACGATCACCAGCTCGCCACTCAAGATCCGATCGATCCCGTCAGCAAGCATCGCGCAGGCAAGCACGCCTTCGAGTTCGTCTCCGTGCACCCCTCCCAGCACCGCAACGGTGGGGCCGACCCGAGACGCGGTGAGGCGCCGTACCTCGATCTCGACGCCATGGTCGCCACCGATCACTTCCCAGGCGTTCACAGGGCAAGGCCTTTCGCCCTCGCCAGGAAATTGGCGACGTGCAGTCGAAGTCCGTCGTCAGCTTGGCTGAATGGCGACGAGGTCGTCGAAGTCGAAATGAGACCGCGCAGAACCGACGCCTCTTTCAAGGCGACCAACACCACGGCATTGAAGCTGCCGGACCAGATGGGGTACATGTAGATGTCGAGCAAGGCGCAGTTGCGGCCCCGCAGGTCGGAGGCGCCGGCCCAGTCACCTTGTTTCGCCCGACGAGCGAGGTCGACATGAAATTCGATGAAGGCGTTGGCCAGTCCGGGAACCAGCCCATGGAAGCCGGCGAGCAGGACTCCGTCCATGCTGAGTTCACTCCCGCTGAGCCGTGCGAATCCGGCCAGTCCAGCCGTGGCCTCTGCGAGGCGGCGATGTCCCTCGATGTCGCCCGACGAGTCCTTGACACCACCAGTGATCTGCTCGGCCGCCAGTTCCCTGAGCAGCGGGGCTTCGAGTACGACGCCTGTTCGTCCGGGGACGCTGTAGGCGATGAGCGGCGCACCGTTGCCAGCCTCGCGGATGCCGCGGGAAATAGCCGACGATTTCGCGCTGCGGATGGGGGAACACGAAGGACGCCGGCACCAACAACGAGTCGGCGCTCATGGTGGCGGAATCGCTGGCGTCCACCCGTGCGTCGGCCAGCCCCAGGGCCGATAGGCCAACAGTGGCGTGAACGCGACCTGGCGACCCGCTCGATGGTGCCCTCGGCCACAGCGGGGCGATGGTCGCGGCTCAATGTAACATTCTCTTCGCAGGACCCGAGTACGAGAATTCCGGTGGCTCCCCGAGCGATCAAGTACTCGACGAGCGAGGCGATCGAATCGAGATCCGGACTTCCATCGCCAAGCAGCAGTGTCATCATCGGGGGCACGATCCCCTCCACCGGAATGGAAAGCGCTGCAGTGGCACAGTGGCGTTGTCTCGAACGTTCACGGTGGTTCAGGCCAAACCCTTCTCGTAGGGGGACATCATTTGGACCGGAGCCGTACCACCGATGACCGAGTGCAACCCGCTTATGGTAGGTCTTGCACGGCGGTGGGTCAATCAAACGATCGAGTTGCAGCGGCGGCGTCGGCCCAGGCTGAGGCGCACGAGATCGACTCTCCGAGCCATTCGCTGGCAACCAGATGAACGCCTGGCATCACCAACATCTGATCACCCCGAGCGCACCCATGACCTTTCAGTTCTGCGGAGAGCGGGAACTGATGGGGTCGAGAACACGGCACGGGATCCATGTGTCGACCATTCGATGCGCATGATTGAGTGGCAATATGACTGATGACCCTTGGTTCCCCATTACGACGCCACGAGGCGATCGACAACCTGGTGGGGCAGACCGCCGTGGGATCACAGCCACGGGATCGCCAAAGTCCCGATGTATCTGGATGCGCTCGGTTCCGGGGCCTCGATCCCGTCGCCAACCCGATGATCGAGTACGACGCTCCAGCACCACTTGTTGGGATGGTCGACGTCGATCGGGCAGGTCGTGATGCGCGCGCTCGTCGATCATGCATGCGACCAGGCACGGTTGGTCGGGGCTCACGTTGCCGTTGTCCTTGGTTCCAATCACTTCGGGTACGCCGGGCATTGGGCTCGCCGTGGCGCCGACCGCCGAGCAGTAGCGATGGCGTTCACCACCGGGGTCCGCTCGTTGTTCCGACCGGTGGACGACGACCCGAACTCGGCACCAACCCGCTGGCGTTCGCAACCCGCAGTCGGCGTGACGAAGTCGTGGTCGACATGTCGATATCCACCGCCGCGATGGGCAAGCTCGAACTCGCCCAACGATCGAATGGACCGATCCCGAGCGGCTGGGCCCTCGACGGAGCGGGCGAACCGTTGACCGAATATCCGGTTCCACTCCTCGACGGGCTACTCACCACTCACCTTGCTGGCATCGAGCCGACGCAGCGTGCCCTGAACAGGCTCGTCGACTCCGTGCGCCGCTCGTCGTCGCTCGATCCGAATGAGCCGGTGCTGGTCCCCGGCGACCCCGAACGGGAGTGGGAGGACCGGGCCGGTTCCCACGAGGTGTTGGTCGAGTCGGCATGCTGGAGGACCCCGTGTGGGTTGCTCGCCGGCGTGCGTGGCGCCCCAGTCGGCTCGCTCCCGCCTCCATCGACTTCGAATCGAGGAACCCGATGAAACAGATATCAGGACGAACGTCGACGACCCCACGCGACGCCGTCATGGAAGCGCTCGGTCGCCTTCCACGGGCGCTGTTGGCGGTCACGCCAACACCACTTCAGGACGCCCCCCGACTCGCTGCGCAGCTCGGGTCACCGAAAATTCTGATCAAGCGAGACGACCTCACAGGACTTGCATTCGGTGGCAACAAGGTTCGGATGCTCGAATACGTGCTCGGTAAGGCAGTCGCCAGCGGTTGCAACACCGTCATCGGCGGATCTGCCTCCCAGTCGAACTACTCGCGAGTGCTCGCCGGAGCGTGCGCGAAGCTCGGACTCGACTGTCATCTGGTGTTGCGCCGCATGGCCGCCTGCCCCGATGAGCCTCCTCAGGGGTCGCTTCTCCTCAACTTGATATACGGAGCCCACGTCCAGTTGGTCGACGACGACCGCGCGTTGCAAGTGGACACACTCACCCAACTCGGCGACCGGCTCGAATCGGAAGGGCGCAAGGTCTTTCGGGCGCTGCAAGCAAGCGAGGACGACAAGACCTTGCACGCCCTGCCGTACGTCGAAGCTGCCTTCGAAGTGGTCGACCAGCTCGCCGACTTGGACGTGAAACTGGAAAGGATCTACCTCTGCAGCCTGGACACCACGCATGCCGGTCTCCTTCTCGGCCTGAAGGCCGCTGGTTCGACGGTTGAGGTCGTCGGTGTTTCCCCATACGAAGCCCCGCTACGAAGCGACCTGACCGCCGAGCAAGAGGTCGCACGACTGGCCAACGAAGCCGCAGAGATCTTGGGTCTCGACATCGAAATCTCACCAGCTGACGTCACGACGACATTCGACTTTGCCGGTCAGTACGGGCACATGACGACAGCCGGCACTGAGGCGACATTGCTGTTCGCACGTACCGAGGGTCTGCTCCTCGATCCGATCTACACCATGAAGGCCGCCGCAGCGATGGTTCACGACCTCCGGGCCGCTGACCCGCCAACGGCACCGGTCCTCTTCTGGCACACCGGCGGCACGCCAGCCGTGTTCGCGTATGCGTCCGAGTACGACATGAAGGTCGACAAATGAGACAACTGTCCGACATGCAAAACGATGGACATGTGGCCGAATCGCCAAGTTGTCTGGTTCGGACGGATGATGTGACGGCAAGCAGTGCGCTCTCGGAGCCCCATTCAGCGAGTGGCCCTTGACAACCGATTCGATTGCTCAGGGGCTTTCCTTGCGAATTCTCAACTGTGAGATCAATCCAGGGGCGAGCCTCCGCGAGGTCGAACTCTCCCACGACCTGGGGGTCAGTCGGCAGTCCTTGCGCGCTACGTTGGCTCAATTGAACGGCGGCGCCTGCTCCGCCACGAGATGAAGCGCGCGTATCGGGTGCCGATCGCGACGAGGGCGACGCGACCGACGTCTTGGAGATGCGCGAGCTCATTGAGGGAGAGGCCGCTCGTCGTTCGACGCTGAATCTCGACCAGATCGAGCCAGTCATCGATGCCCTGTCAGCCATGGAGGAACTCGATGATGACGTGGGCTGGGCGGAGTACCTCGAGATGCGCTTCGCCTTCACCGTCCGATAGTTGCGCCTACTCGGAGTCCGCGACTGCTGCGCCAGGTTGAAATGTTCTCCACCGAGACCTGGATCAGTCTGCTGCCATCGCAGACCCCTGTGCCGCCTGCCTGATCAGAGCGGTCAGCCCCGCCAGATCTAACTCCGTCATGGACCGAAACACGGGTGCCCCGTCCGCTTGCCCAGGCCAGACTCGCACAGTAGCGTCGTTCGTGTTGTCTGATGAACTGAGGTTGTGATGGTGCGTGCCGCTGTTATGCATGAGGTTGGGCTACCGATGCAGGTTGAAGGCATTGCGGTCGCCAATCCGCAAGGCCGAGAGGTGCTGGTTCGGCCTGTGGCAGCGGGGCTCTGCCACAGCGACCTGCTCTTCCTTGAGGGACACTGGCCACATCCGGTTCCGACTATCCTCGGTCACGAGGTCGCTGGTGTCGTAGAGGCCGTCGGTTCCGAGGTAACTAGTGTCGCAGTCGGCGACCACGTCCTCGGATGCGCAGGTGGGGGGTGTCACGAGTGCCGGTACTGCGTGATCGGGCGACCGATCATCTGCACCAACCGAAACCACGACCGCTCGCCTGACGAAGAGCAACGTCTGCGGCTCGCCAACGGAACACCTGTGAACCAATACGGACAGCTGAGCGCCTTCGCCGAGCTGATGCTCGTGCACGAGCACGCGGTTGTGAAGATCGATCCCGATGTCGATCTCCACCTCGCATCCATCGTCGGCTGCGCAGTGGCCACCGGACTGGGTGCCGTGTTCAACACGGCACGGGTGCCGGCCGGAGCCACCGTCGTCATCACTGGTGTCGGTGGAGTGGGGTTGAACGCCGTGCAGGGTGCTCGGATCTCCGGAGCTGCGGAGATCATTGCGGTGGACATCACGCCAGGAAAGCTTGAGTACGCGCGAGCTCTGGGGGCAACAACGGTCATCGACTCATCATCCACGTCCGTCGTAGAGGCCGTCCGAGAGCTGACGAATGGCGGCGCCGACTACGTCTTCGAGACAAGCGGGGTTCCTGCCGCCGCTGAGTCGTGCATCGAAATGGTCGGAAACGGTGGCACCGTCGTGCTGGTAGGCATCCCTTCACAGCAAGAAACCATTTCGATCAAGCCCGCCGACCTGATCCCTCGCGAGATCGCAATCCTCACGTCGCATGTCGGATCGCTGAGACCCAGCGTCGATCTCCCGCGATACATCACACTCGCCAAGCAAGGCCAACTACAGCTGGAGCCTTTGGTGTCGAATCGGTTCTCGCTCGAAGACATCAATGAGGGCTTCGCCGCGATGTCGTCAGGGGCCACCGCGCGCTCGATAGTCGTGTTCGACAGCTGACCGGTGCAGGCGCTCAATCTCGTGATGGATCTGCGCGCCCAACTTGGTGTGAAACCAGTGATGGAATCGCACGATCTCCGCACGGTCCGTGAGCCTGGGAACTGCGGGCCGATCCGGCGCCGATAATGCATCGCCCGATCCTGCTCCCTGACAATCGGGTTCCCGTGTACTACGAGGGCGGCGAGGGCATTGACCGCTTCCGGTCAGTGCCCGGAGAGCGTCACGGTCCCGAGGATTGGGTCGCGTCGCTGTGCAAGCTGCCACCCAACATCGGATCGGTGGGCTCCGCTAACGCTGGTCTATCGACCACGGCCGACGGGATCACGCTGGTCCATCTTGTCGACGCCGATCCGGTCGGTTGGCTCGGCGAGGTATTGGCTGGGAGGTACGGCGGCGATTCCGGTCTCCTGGTGAAGCTGCTCGATGCCGGAGAGCGCCTGCCTGTTCATTGTCATCCGACACGAGCCTTCGGCGGCGACCACTTGGGAAGTCTCTTCGGCAAGACCGAGGGGTGGATCATCATGGACGCAGCCCCGGGCTCCAAAGTGTGGCTGGGTATGAGTGACGACATCGATCGTGCGACGCTTCGCCACTGGATCCAGCACCAGGATGCGACATCGATGTTGGCGGCGATGAACGAGATCGAGGTCGGCGTCGGCCAGGTTGTTTTCGTGCCAGCGGGCATACCGCACGCAATCGGGCCGGGGGTCATGCTCACCGAGTTGCAGGAACCAACGGCGTTTTCGGTGCTCGCGGAGTACGAGGCGTTCAATGTCGGCGAAACCGAGGCCACGCTCGGTCTCGGTTGGGACATTGCACTCGACTGTTTCGACCTCAGCGGGTACAGCGGTGCCCGCTTGGCGGCGCTCTTCGCTGAACGCGTCGAGCTCTCGGTGACAACTGGTGGCACCGTGTCCGATCTGTTCCCACCGGCGGCCGAGGAGTTCTTCTCCGCGCGTTTGGTGCGGTGCTCGGGCGTCGTCGAGCTTCCCGAGCCCGGTTTTGCTGTGATGGTGGTCACCGACGGGTTGGGATCCCTGCGATGGGATGGCGGCACCGAGAACGTCAAACGGGGTGAGACCTGGGTCGTTCCGTACGGTGCCGGCGCTGTGAGCTTTTCTGGCGACGTCGAAGCGATCGTGTGTCTCCCTCCGAGCACCGATCGGATCCTCACGTGAGCGCAGTGCCCACCGTTAATGGTGCGTGCTGCATCGAAACCCCCATCGGAAGCCGTCTACGGAGATCCGGAAGAGCTCAATCGGCGCCGCTCAATTCGTCTGCCACCCTCCCCTCGGGCGCTTCGGGGTCACCGACGGCTGCCGCCAGAGCCGAACGCGGTATAGCCGCACCCGGTTACCCCGACCTCAGCAGCGAACAGGCCACCCGCAGATGGCGTGATCCGCAGCTCCTCAGCGGACAGCCCGCTCCGTGCCGTCGTGATGTACAGCGTCGCAAGGTCGATGCCGCCGAACGCGCAACTCGTGACGAAACCCCCGGGCACCTTGACCACGCAGTCGAGTCGACCGTCTGGCGTGTAGCGATGGACCGCGCCGCCGTCCCAGAGCGCAACCCAGACGCCGCCGTCGGCATCGACGGTGAGACCATCGGGCGTCGCCTCAATCGTGACGAACGTCTCGACTCGTTCAGGCAAACCATTGGGGCCAAGGTGGAGGTTCCGCACTGTGTGCTCGAACGAATCGACGTAGTGGCAGGTGCGGCCGTCGGGACTCCAGTCGAGGCCGTTCGAGAGCCCGACGCCATCCAGAACCTTCGTCACCAAGCCTTCGGCATCGACGCAGAAGAGGCCGGCCCGCTGAGCGCCCGAGCGATCGACGGTTCCGACCCAGAGTCGGCCGCGCGGGTCGGATCGTCCGTCGTTTGTCAGTCCGTCGCCATCACTCGGAAGGGCTGAGATGGTTCGGCCGACCCGACCCTGCTCATCGAGGTGCGCCACCGAGCAGTCGACGGCGGCGGCCAGTCCGCCCCCGGCGTGGGGTACGACTGCGGTCACCCGACCGTCCAGCGTGATGGCAGCGTGTGTGCCGGACTGATCGAGTTGGTGGAGCTCTCGCCCGTCGATGTCGAGCCAAAGGAGGCGGGCTCCATCGGTGTCCCACGTCGGTCCTTCGCCCAGAAGGCAGGCGGAGTCGACCACCAAGTCAGCAATGATCGGGGTCGGTGGCACGATTCCTCCGGCGGTGCGCTGGCTGGGGACGCGGGCCGCAAGTCGGGAGACAGGGCTTGTACCGCAAAGTTCCCATATGCTAGTGTTCGCTCAAGATACCAGCAATTCTGCGAAGGTATCGGTCGTCAGATAACGATCGTCGCCTAGGCGACACTCAGCCGGCGTGGGGATCGCATAGGTCGGTCTCGCTATGTCTCGAAAAGGACGCACACCATGCAGATCACAGCTCCTGTTCTCCTCAAGCCCAACGAGCCGATGCAGATGATGGAGGTCGACATCGACGACCCCGGCTTTGGTGAGGTCCGGGTCAAGATGGTCGCAAGCGGTGTCTGCCACAGCTGCCTTCACGCATACGACGGTTCGCACACGGGCATCCCGATGCCGATCGTGCTCGGCGACGAGGGGTCGGGCATCGTCGAGGCCGTCGGGGAGGGGTGCAACAACCTCAAGCCGGGCGACCACGTGATCATTTCGTGGGCACCTGATTGTGGGGCATGCAAGTACTGTGCGCTCGGGTTTCCCTCGCTGTGTCTTAACACTCCGCCGATCGGCAAGATGGCTGGAGGCGGTACCCGCTTCCACTATGAGGGTTCCGATGTCAATCACTACGGCCCAGCGACCTACGGCCCGTACATCGTCGTGCCCGAGGCGGCCGCCGTGTGGGTTCGACCCGACTTCCCTCTCGAGCTCGCCGCATTGATCGGTTGCTCGGTCACGACCGGCTTTGGGTCGGTCGTCAACTCGGCCGCGTTGCGTGCTGGACAGAGCGTCGCGATCTTCGGCTGTGGTGGCGTCGGCCTGAACGCTATCCAGGGGGCGGTCGCCACAGGTGCGTATCCGATCATCGGCGTCGACGTGCTCGACAACAAGCTCGACATGGCGCGCGAGTTCGGCGCAACGCACACGATCAATCCCACCAAGCAGAATTTGCAGGACGAAGTGCTCCGGCTCACCGGTCACGGTGTCGACGCCAGCATCGTCGCAGTCGGTGCGACGACTGCGATGGAGCAGGGCCTGCTCATTCTCGCCAAGCAGGGTGTCGAGGTGGTAGTCGGGCTGCCGGGTACGGGGCAGACGTTCCCGGTCGACCCTGCGCTCCTGATGTCCGGTGAGCGCCGGATCGTGGGCTCGCGATACGGCAGCAGCAACCCGATGGTCGAGTTCCCGAAGATGGTCGATCTTGCGATGGCGGGGCGGCTCAAGATCGAAGAGTTGGTCACGAAGCGCTACGACCTCGATGAAGCTGACGAGGCATTCCGGGCACTCGCTGCCGGCGAGCAGGCGCGCGGGCTCATCGTCTTCTGACCACAGACCCACCGGTAGTTCGATCGAACCGCGGGAGGTCGAGCAACCCCTCGACACATTCAGTGGGTGCGTGTTCTCGTCAGAGCCCGACTCCTCACCCATTGGGGTCATCGAATCGGAGCGTTCCCGCCTGATCGACTCCAACGACCGCTCGTCCGTCTGGTCGAAAGGGAACGAGAGTCACCGAAGTTGTCCGGCTATCTCCACCAGCCAGCCAATGGGCTTGCCCGCGAGTGATCGAAGCAGCCAGCCCTTCGCCGGGCCATGAGCATGCGGGCTCGATGGCGACGATCGAGGTCCGGCCGTAGAACGGAAATCCTGTGCTTCCGAGTTCGCGCCAGAGCCACAGGTGAGGGAAGTCGACGATGTCCCAGACGAGCGCGATACCGAGATGGTCGCGACGGAGCGCAGCCCAGCCCTCGGGACGGTTCGGCAGGTAATGCACGCTCTCGAGCGGACGGGTGGAAGGCACTCGGTCGAGAGCTGACTCGCCGAGCGGGTTGTTCGGCCACGCCGCCTGGCGTTGAAGTTCGTCGGCCGCGTCAACGACCGCAGCGGGTGGAATATCGATGTGATCGCCCACCGTGGCGAGGAACGCCGGGTGCTCGCCCCACAGGAACGGCTGTGGATGCTCGGAGACATTGGTGATCGTCGTCGTGATCCTCACCCGCGCCGGACTGTCGAGCACGCGCACCCCACGCCGGACCACGAACGGAAGCCGCGTTCCCGCCTCCATCGAAACGTGTGACGAGGAAGCATCGACGCTTTCGACCTGGGTCCGTGACCACTCACCGTGGAACGGAAGCGGTAGACCATCGACCTCGCACGCTGCCCCGGCGTTGGGGATGAGGAGCTGCCAGCCGCCGCGGTACTCCGAGAGCCAGTCGAGCTTGGCGTCACCATAGGTGCGACTTCGCGACGCCCTCACCGGGGCCAGCCAGTCGTCGAACGCAAGGATCGGGTCACCTTCGAACTCGATTTGTTGGATCTCACCCCCCAACGACTCGTTGATCGTGACCACCAATTGGTGGTTCGAGACCGTGATCATCAGACATGCTCCTGTCGGGCGACGTGCCGAATGCCGCTGAGGGAAGGCTCAGCGCCAGCGAAGCGTACTTACCTGGTGCGACAGCGATTCGCTCATCGCGACAGCCCTCACGGGGTCGAGCGACCGGGGGTCGCCGCATCAAACTGGGATCGCCGTCAATCTGATGGCTACCGCTACCCCTGAGCGTGTTTCCCCTGGTCAATTGATCTTGCCCCGAGGTCTGTACTCTTCATGACGACGTCATCGCAATGCGAGAGGAAGCGTGCCATGGATCTGGAAGAACCGCAGATCACCGCTGAGACCAACTCCGATGGAGTGCGCCCGCCGGCGTCGTACGCCAAAGGGTTCCCACTGGGTGGGGGCGCGCCAACCGGATGGTCCGTCTTCGACACCGACGTGCCCTACCCCGTTGCGATCATGTTCGAGACGGCGATCGAGCACAACAGCACGACGATGAAGCGATTCTGCGAGCGCAACGGCGTGTCGCTCGCTCCTCATGGGAAGACGACCATGGCGCCCGCGCTGTTCCGCCGCCAACTCCTCGACGGAGCCTGGGCCATGACCGCCGCGACGACCTGGCAGGCCATGACCATGCGCGAGGCCGGCGTGGAACGGGTGCTGATCGCCAACGAGGTCGTCGTCCCAGGCGAAATCGAATGGCTGGCCAACTCACTCGACGAGGGGTTCGAGGTCTACTGCTACGTCGACTCGGTCGAGGGTGTCGACATCATGGACCAGACGTTGGAGCACATCCAGCCGGCTCACCCTTTGCCCGTATTGGTCGAAATGGGGATTGTCGGTGGGCGAACCGGTGTGCGCACCGTCGCCGAGGGCCTCCTCGTCGCTGCTGCAGTGGTTCGGTCACCACACCTGGTCCTGTCCGGAACAGCTGGGTTCGAGGGTATTCTCGGGCCGTGTGACGGTCGAAGCTTCGAGGAGCGGGTCGACGAGTTCCTCGACCAGGTCGTTGCACTGACCCACGCCGTCGATGCCGAAGGATGGTTCAATGCGGCCGACGAAGTGATCGTCAGCGCCGGTGGCAGTGCCTACTTCGACCAGGTCGTCGACCGCTTCTCGCACGTCGACATCGATTCCCCGCTGCGGGTCGTGATCCGCAGCGGCTGCTACATCAGCCATGACGACGGCGCGCTGCACCAGGCTTCCCCTCTGGGAGAAAACCAGCGCACCGAGCACCACGATCAGTTGGTGCCCGCCATCGAGGTCTGGGGCGTCGTGCTGTCTCGGCCCGAAGCCAGCCGAGCATTGGTCGGTATCGGCAAACGCGACGTTTCGACCGATGGTTTGTTGCCGGTCCTCAAAAAGATCCGCCGTCGTGGATCGACCGAGGTCGAGATGGTTGCTGGGGATCGGGTCGTCGAGATCCACGACCAGCACGCCTTCCTGGACCTCGACCCAAACGATTCGCTCGGTATCGGAGATCTCGTCGGCTTCGGGATTTCGCATCCGTGTACGACCTTCGACAAATGGCGTTCGATCCCGATCGTCGACGATGACTACCGGGTCGTAGAAGTCGCCGAAACTCGGTTTTAGCGACGCGGCGGAGCGCCTAGTACTCGGCGTCGCGCTCGTAGGGAAACATCGGCCGACGCCGGTACGAGTAGTCGAGTGCGTTGATGTCGGCGCTCGTACACCCGGGGGTGTTCAGCCAGATCATCTCGGCCGCGAGTGGCTCGTAGGTCGCCCGCGGTGAGTGGACACCTTTCGCCACGATGATCGGTTGCGTCGTCGGATCGAGCCCGGCGCTGATGAGTTCTTGCCGACTGGTGTTGCCCCTTGGCTTCGACGTGAGGAGCACCATGTGGTCGTCGTCGGTGTGGACCAGCGCCCTCGGACCGGCGTCGTAGAACCGAAATCCGCCGTGTGTCGGTCCGGCATCCTCGAACTTCCCGTCGTCGAGCATCTGCACCGTCCCACGAATCGCGACGGGTTTCCCGTGCAGATCGTCCGTCTTGCCACCGACGTCGAGTTCGACCGTTGCGCCGACTCCGGCATCGGCGCACAGAGCGACCGACGCGGGGTCGCACAATGAATGGAACAACCCTGTCACCCCGAGTCGTTGAGCCGCAGCGAGCACATAGGTGGAATCGGCGGGGCTCCCGCCGCCGACATTGTCGCCGACATCCAAGAGCACGACCGGGTGCGCCTCGGACTCGGCGGCACGATGGAGTGCGATGTCGATATCGACCGCGTTCCCTTCGAGCTCGGCACGGATCTCCCAGGTTGCGCGAGCAAGCTCGCGTGCGATCTCGCGGGCCAACTCGGGATCGTCGTCGGTGACCGCCAGGAACGCCATCCCCATCTCCTCCACATCGGCGTAGGGAAACCCCTCGGCGATGCTGACCGAGAGCACGCCGGGCCGACTTGCGGCCTCGTTCGCCAATGCGCACAGTTCCTTCATCGGTGAATCGCTCGTGCCCTGGCGCAAGATGTTCACCGCCAACGGTGGAGTCTCGAGAGCCATCACCGGGTGAATCTCGCCTCGCACGACCCTGAAGATCAGGTCTGCGCACTGACGGGCGCGCAGCCGAGGATCGACGTGTGGGTTGGTCAGGTAGATGTTGACGACGGTGGCAGCGTCGACCATTCGATTCGACACATTGGCGTGCATGTCGTAGGTGACACCGATCGGGACATCGGCACCGA
>Ga0335397_10006943_pt1 | contig 14512 bp, 15 predicted proteins | sample MAT04_FD_205740 | JGI IMG/M metagenome (GOLD analysis project Ga0335397, IMG submission 205740) | Freshwater microbial communities from Lake Fryxell liftoff mats and glacier meltwater in Antarctica - MAT-04 (spades assembly) (version 2) ...
TCTGCGGGGCGCCGCCCTCTGGGACGAGGTCAAGGACCGGCTGAAGAAGTCAGCCATGAGTCTCTCCGGCGGTCAACAGCAGCGGCTCTGCATCGCCCGGGCCATCGCCGTCGACCCCGAGGTCGTGTTGATGGACGAGCCGTGTTCGGCGCTCGATCCCATCGCCACGGCCCGCATCGAGGATCTGATGCAGGAGATCAAGTCGCAATACACGATCATCATCGTGACCCACAACATGCAGCAGGCGGCGCGCGTGAGTGATCGCACGGCCTTCTTCACCACTGAGGTCAACTCCGAGAGCGACACCCGTACGGGGCTGTTGGTGGAGTACGACCGCACCGACAAGATCTTCTCGGCGCCGGCCGACGAGCGCACGGAGAACTATGTCACCGGCCGATTCGGCTGACGGCGTTCCGCTCCGAACGCAGTACGGAGCCGAACTGGAACAGCTGGCTCTCCAGGTGGAGCTCATGGGAGTCGTCGTCGACGACAATCTCGAGTCGATGCGCAGGGTTCTGCTCACCGGCGACGAGGAACTTGCGGCTCAGGCCGTCGCCACCGACGATCGCATCGACGCGATGAACGTGTCGCTCACCGAGCGCTGCTATGAGTTGTTGCGGCGTGAGGCCCCGGTGGCCGCCGACCTGCGGCTCATCGTGTCGGTGCTGAGGGTCACTTCCGAGCTCGAGCGCATCGGCGACCTCTCCCTGCGGGTGGTGAAGCTGGCGCCGGATCACCGGCTTCTCCGCTCGGTCCCGGAGGCCTTCGCCATCCTCGAACAGATGGCCGGTACCTCCATCGCGCTGTATCGCGAGGCACTCCAGGCGTGGGCCACTCGCGATCCCGGTCGGGCCGAGGCCGTCGCCGTGGCCGATCGGCAGAGCGATGCCACCGGTCGCCTGGTCGAGGCGCTGATCGCCAACGATGGCGCCGATGCCGTCAACGTTGCGCTGCGCACGATGGTCGCCGGCCAGGCCCTCGACCGCATCAGCGACCATGCCGTCATACTGGGAGCCAGGATCCGTTACCTCATCACCGGTGATCCCAGTCATCTCGCCGCCGAGGTGCGTTGACGGCTCGTGCCGTCACCGGGTCATGTGCCGTCCCGTCCTTAGGAGCTGACCGTGCCCGAGCAACGCAAGACCTTCCACGACGAGCTGGATTCGATCCGCGACGACATCGTCCGCCTCGCCGCCATGCTCGGTGAGTTCATCCCTCGCGGCACCGAGGCTCTCGTCACCAACGACATGCACGCCGCTCAGCAGCTCATCGAGAGCGACGACGAGGTCGACGCGCTCACCCTGCGCATCGAGGAGCAGTGTTATCACGTGCTGGCCCTGCAACAGCCCATGGCCACCGACCTGCGCAGCATCGTCACCGCTCTGTGGCTCACCGCCGAGATCGAGCGCTCGGCCGACCTCATGGTCAACGTGGCCAAGGGGGCCCGTCGCATCTACGGCGCCGCCCTCGACCCCCGCGTCCGTGGGCTCATCGAGCGGATGGCCGACGAGGCGGCCCGGCTCTACACGTTGGCCGTCGATGCCTACGTCGAGCGCGATGCCGGCCTGGCGTCGGCCCTCGACGACATCGACGACACTCTCGATGGTCTGCACAAGGACTACATCGAGGCCATCTTCGAGTCGCATGCCGCCAGCAATCTCGACCTCCAGCAGGCGGTGCAGCTCGCGCTGATCGGCCGCTACTACGAGCGCATCGGCGACCACGCAGTGAACATCGGCCAGCGGGTCGAGTACATGGTGACCGGTTGGCTCCCCGAGCGCAGCGGGGCGGCACGCCTTCAGGCCCGCTCGGCGCTCAGTGATGAGGTCGAGATCGACGACGAGTCATTGCGGCAGTTCCTCGACCGCAGCGTCGAGGGTTCGGGGTGACCGTTGCCGTCATCGGAATCACCCTCGCTGTGGTGCTTGCAGCCGTGACGGCCATCGCGACCGCGCGACTCGAACGGCGTCGGACCCTTGACGTGGTGCGCAGCACCATGGGTCGGGCCGGGGTCACCACTGCAGAGGAGCCTGATGATCTGGGGTCGGCCCTGACGGCGCTCGAGCGCGCCCTGGAGGCCCGGCAGGGCGAGTTCGAGGGGGCGCGCTCGATGAGCGAGCTGTTCGAGGGGGCGCTCGACGGCCTCCCGCAGGGGGTCTTGATCATCGGTCCCGACGGGGCCGCGGTGGAGCGCAACGCCGCCGCCGTGGCATTCGTCGGAGCCCGCCATTCCGACGCCCTGGTCGAGGCGGCGATCTCCGAACTGATCGAGGGTGCGCTCGAAGGGCTGCCCGACCGACGGGAGCTCGAGCTGTTCGGGCCTCCTCGACGGGTGCTGGTCCTCGACGTGGCCCCCATCGTCACCAAGTCGGGGAACGGTGCGGTGGCTCTCATCAACGACATCACCGAGCAACGTCGGCTCGAAGCGGTGCGGCGTGACTTCGTCGCCAACATCAGCCACGAGCTCAAGACCCCCGTCGGGGCCATCGGTCTGCTGGCCGAGACCCTGCTCGGCGAAGACGATCCCGAGGTCGCGGCCCGCCTGGCCGGACGGGTCCAGTCCGAGTCGCTCCGCGTCGGTCGCACCATCGAGGACCTGCTGGAGCTGTCGCGCATCGAGACCTCATCGGTGCTGCAACCCGACGAGGTCGCTCTCGTCGAGATCATCGGTGAGGCGGTGAGCCGCATCCAGCCGGCCGCCGAGCAGGCCGGGATCGCGCTCGACGCGAGTGGCGTGGACCGGGGGGTCGAAGTCCGCGGCGACGCCCGGCAGCTCACCTCGGCGGTCAGCAACCTGCTGGACAACGCGATGAAGTACTCCGATGCCGGCTCTTCGGTGGAGATCGGGGCCCGCCTCGGCGATGATGGTCGTGTCGCCATCTCGGTGTCCGACCATGGCATCGGGATTCCCAAGCGTGATCTCGAACGCGTCTTCGAACGCTTCTATCGGGTCGACCAGGGTCGGAGCCGCCAGACCGGAGGCACCGGTCTGGGGCTGGCGATCGTGCGTCATGTCGCCGCCAACCATCACGGAACGGTGGAGGTCGAGTCGGAGCTCGGCGAGGGTTCCACCTTCACATTGCGTATCCCCGCCACGTCCCTACCTGATGCTTCCCCCTCGATTGAACTGGAGCCCGACCGATGACCAGCATGCCGTCCGTCCTTGTCGTGGAAGACGAGGACTCGTTCATCGATGCCCTCACCGTCGGGCTCACGCGCGAGGGCTTCAAGGTGAGCATCGCCCGTGACGGGGCCGAGGCCCTCGACCTGTTCGACGACCTTCAACCCGACCTCGTCCTGCTCGACGTGATGCTCCCCAAGGTGTCGGGTCTCGACGTGTGCCGTGAGCTGCGGGCCCGGTCGTCGGTGCCCATCATCATGGTGACGGCCAAGGGCGCTGAGATCGACACCGTCGTGGGCCTCGAGGTCGGCGCCGACGACTACGTGACCAAGCCCTACCGGCTTCGCGAGCTGGTGGCGCGCATGCGGGCGGTGCTGCGGCGTCACCCGTCGGATCCGGCGCCGGTGCTCGTCGGTGTGGGCGACGACGTGGTGTCGGTGGGGGACGTGAGCCTCGATCACCAGCGTCACGAGGTGGTCATCCGGGGTGAGGACGTGCGCCTCCCGCTCAAGGAGTTCGAACTCCTGGCCATCCTGCTCGAGAACGCCGGCCGAGTGCTCACCCGCGACACGTTGATCGACCGGGTGTGGGGCGCCGACTACGTGGGGGACACGAAGACGCTCGACGTCCACGTGAAGCGCCTCCGGGCCAAGGTCGAACCCGACCCTGCCGTACCGAGTCGCATCGTCACGATCCGGGGGCTGGGTTACAAGTACGACGTGCCCCGAGGCTGAGCCGGGGCTCGGCCTGGCGGTGGCTCGCCACTTCTAGCATGGAGGCGGTGAACTCCCCGTTGCCGCCCGCGCCTCCACCCCCGCCGGGTGGCCCTGCGATCCGGGACCCGCGGAAACCGTGGGCGGTCTCGCCGTTCTCGCGTCTGGCCCGGGCCCACGCCGTCGGAGTGGCGGGGGACGCGCTGTTCGCCATCGGCCTGGCCGGGTCGGTGTTCTTCTCCCTCGACTTCGACTCGGCGCGATGGCGGGTGGCGCTGTACCTGGTGCTCACCATCGTCCCGTTTGCGGTGGCGGCGCCCTTCATCGGCCCGGCCCTCGACAGGATCAGGGGCGGTCGCCGTTGGATCATCGTGGCCTCGATGGTGTTGCGGGCGCTGCTGTGCGTGCTGGTGGTCCGCTACCTCGACACGGTGCTCTTCTATCCCGGGGCCTTCGGGATCCTGGTGCTCGGGAAGGTGTACACGATCTCGAAGAGCGCGGTGGTGCCGGGCACGGTGCACAACGACACCGAACTGGTCGAGGCCAACTCCAAGCTCACGGTGTTGTCCGCTTTGGCCGTGGTGGTGGCGGTGGTGCCGGGGGGCATCCTGCTGGCCCTCGGTGGCTCGCGGTGGACGGTGGGTCTGGCGGCTGTCGCCTTTGCGGTGGCTGCGGCTTTCGCGTTCAAGTTGCCCCCCACCACTGTGGCCGACGAGCCCCCCGGCGAAGCGGAGCGCGAAGAGCTCCGCAGCGCCGGCATCTTCCTGGCCGGCACGTCGATGGCCGTCATCCGGGGTGTGGTGGGTTTCCTGTCGTTCATGCTGGCCTTCGCCTTCAAGGACTCGGGGGCGCCGCTGTGGTACCTCGGGGTCGTGGCGGCCGCGGCCCAGGTCGGGTTCCTCGTGGGTGCAGTTGTCGCGCCCCGCCTGCGTCGTCTGCTCACCGAGGAGAGGATCCTGGTGGGGGCCTTGGTCATCACGGCCGTCGCCGGCACCCTCACCGCACTCGTGGGCGGTCTGCTCGGTGCCGCGGTGATGTCGATGGTGGTGGGTGCGACCGGTTCGTCGTCCAAGCAGGCCTTCGACTCGATCGTGCAGCGCGACGCGCCCGACGCCAACCGAGGTCGTTCGTTCGCCCGCTTCGAGACACGGTTCCAGATGGTCTGGGTGTTCGGTGCCCTCATCCCGATCGTGGTGTCGGTGTCCATCACGCTGGGGTTCGCGCTCGTGGCCGTCTCGGCGACCATCACCCTGGTCTGGTATCTCGTGGGTCTGCGCCGCATTCGCCAGGGTCGCGTCCCTGTCCGTCGTCAGGGCTGGCGGCGCCGGCCGCTGTACGGACCCACCCGTCCGGGGAACACTGATGGTGCCCTGCCGGCACCGCCGGTGGCCGAAACGGCGCGGGTCGAAGCTCAGGCTCCATCCGGTGGCACCGAGGACGCCGACCTGGTCGCGACCGCTGGTCGGGGGGGGACCGGTGTCGTGCCCAGTGATCAGGCCGAGGTGGTCGATCCGACGCTCATCGACATCGATCGCACCATCGTCGGGCCCCGGCCGGCCGCCGTCGATGGGGGAGGCCCACGAGCGCATGACCCCGCCGAAGCCGACCCGGCCAGGCGCTGGATCCGGCCGACGCCACCGTCGACCCCACCCGCTCCGACCCCACCCGCTCCGACCCGACGGGTGCCCGCCGGCCAGGGCCTGCTGTTCGGACCCGACGCGTGGGACGAGGAAGCCGCCTCGGAGTCGTCGCCCCTCGCCGACGTCGACGACGACGCAGGGCCGCCGACCGCCGGGTGTTGACCTAGTGCTCGGGCAGGTCGATGCGGGCCAGCCAGAGACCGGGGGCACCGAGCTCGGCCGGCGTGGGCAGTGTGCGTTCCGACTCCCACAGCCGGGCGAGGCCGTCGGCGCCGGCTCGTTCGGTGACGCCGGCAACGAAAGCCGAGCCGCGGTCGTAGGAGGCCTGGGTGAGCTCGAGGCCGAAGAGGCGCTCGACGAACCGGTCGGAGGCGTCGGCGTCGACCCGGCGGCGACGCAGGGCCTCGCTGAGCATGGGGTAGTCGCCGATGAGACCTCGGCCGATCTGGTCCATCACGTGGTCGACGTAGCCGACGACGGCGCTCACGAGGGCCTCGAGCCGGGGCAGAAGCTCGCGTTGCGAGGGGGATTGGATGGCCCCGAGGAGGACCTCGGGGTCGCCGAAGAGCGATGTCTGGATGTCGGCCATCGAGGTCGGATCGGAGACGTCGATGGACCCCAGTCGGTTCTCGAGGGCGTTGGCGTCGGGTTCGAAACCGCCGGCATAGGCGCGGATCAGACCGTCGAGGCGGGTCCGGACGTGAGGGATGCGCAGCACCGTGTGGGTGGCGACCTCCTGGAGGCACACCCAGAGCCGGAGGTCGTCGGGCGGCAGGCTCCACTGCTGGCCGAACTCCTCGACGTTGGCGACCACCACCACCAGCTCGTCCGAGGGGGACCGGGGGATGGGCAGGTCGTACTGCCCGAACGACCGCCGGGCCAGGTGCCCGACCATCGACCCCGCCGTCATCCCCAACATCATGGGTCCGACCATCTGCAACAGCGGGGCCATGAAGCCCAGGGGGTCGGACTGGTCGGGGGTGGGAGGAGGCTGGTCGGGGTCGTGGAGGGCACCGGCGAGGGTCTCGAACATGGGCCTCCAGGCATCGAGGGTGGCGGTCACCCACTGGGTGCGCGTCACCGGGGTGATGCTGATGCCCTTTCCCGTGCCGGACACGGCGAGTCCGGTGGCGGCTCCCACCTGGAGCTCGGCGACCCTGGCCAGTTGCTCGATCTTGATGCGCTCGAGAGGGTCGACGTTGGCTTCCTGGCCCCCGTCGGTGGCCACGGTGTAGGCCAGTTGGCGGGCGGCGTCCCAGCCCACGGGCCCCTGTTGGGAGAAGAGCCGGGCCAGGTCCCCGAAGATGGGCATGCCCTCGAAGGGGTTCCCGCTTCCACCCGAGCCGAACGGGTCGTTGCCGGGTACGTCGGGGGGTTCGGGGCTCACGGGGACCAGGCTAGGCCTCACCTGCCCCGACGCCGCCGCGCGTGATGCGGACGGGGGTCGGGGCGGGCATGATGGGTGGAGTGGGAGCGATCGTCGTGGTCACGGGGGCCGGGGGACCCGTGGGTCGACAGGCGATCGCCACGATCGCGGCCGACCCGGGGGTCTCGCGGGTGGTGGCCGTCGACGCGGCCCTCGCCCCGGCGGCGCGGGTGCACGGGGTCGGCGGGGCCGATGTGCGAGTGGCCCCCTTCGCTCTGGACGATCCTCGGCTGGCGATCGCGCTGGCGGGGGCGTCGGTGCTGGTGCACCTGGGTCCGGTGTCGGGCCTCGAGCTCGATGGTACGGGCGGTACCGGTGTGGATCTCGACGGGTTCGCCCGCGTGCTCGACGTGGTCGAGGCGGTGGGCTGCGTCGACCATCTGGTGGTGTTGTCCAGCGGGCTGGTGTACGGGTCGCGTGACGACAACCCGGTGCCGTTGACCGAGACTGCGGCCGTGCGGCCTCATCCCCGGGTGGGTATGGCGGTGGCCAAGGCCCGCCTCGAGACGATGGCGGGCGCGTGGGCGCTCGACCATGGTGCGACGTGCACGATCCTGCGGCCGAGCCTCGTGGTGAGCGTCAGCAACGGTCGTTGGTTGTCGAGATCGCCGTGGTCGACGACGGGTCTGCAGGTCCGGGGGGTGGAGCCTCCGGTGCAGTTTCTGCACGTCGACGATCTGGCCGCGGCGGTGGGGGTGGTGCTGACCACCAGGGTGGAAGGGGCGGTGAACGTGGCCCCGGATGGCTGGCTGGCCGCCCACCAGCTGCGGGCCCTGAAGGGCCCCACATGGCGGCTCCGACTCCCTCGTCGCACGGCCTACACGTTGGCTCGCGTCGGGCTACTGCTCGGATCCGGTCGGGGTAGCCCCGACGAGTTGCTGGCCGGCACCGGGCCTTGGGTGTTGGCCAACGACCGGCTCCGGGCGCTCGGCTGGGAGCCCGGGTACACCAGTGCCGAAGCGTTCGTCGAGGCTGACACCGGGGGCCCATGGGCCCGGTTGACCCCGCGGCACCGCCAGGCCATCGCCCTCGGCGCCGGGGTTTCAGTGGTGCTGGGGGGACTCGGCGTCGTGGTCGGTCTGGTGTTCCGGCGACGCCGGCGGCGCCCTCCTACGGCGCGTCGGCCAGGGTGACGGTGGCCAAGCCCCGCTCGGCGCCCCGCGCGTAGCTGACGGCGGCGACGTCGCCGGGACGCATGTCGCGCACCGTTACCGCCAGCGCCGACATGGACCGCACCGGCTGGTCGTTGATGCCGGTCACCACGTCGCCGGCGCGTAGACCGGCCCGGTCGGCCGGACCGCCCGGTGTGACCTCCTCGACGGTCACGCCTCTCTGCCCGAGCACGGCCACGCGTTCTCCGTCGAGATCGTTGCCTTGGACACCGAGCCAGCCGTAGTTGGTAGAGCCGGAGGAGACGAGGTCGTCGGCGGCGCGACGGGCCAGGCCTATCGGCGTGGCGAAGTGGGTGGCTCCGGCCGTCGCGGTCGTTGCGGTGGCTCCGGCCGTCGCGTCCCGGCCGTTCTCGGGCTTCGAACTGTCGCGGTCGGCGCCGTCGGGGAGGAGGAGCCCGACCACCGCGCCGCTCCCGTTGCACAGCACAGCACCGGGGCGAGAGGGCGGGGACGACGCGAGCGCGGCGCGGATGAGGCCGTGTCGGGTCAGTTCGGTGCTGTCGACGCGCCATCCGGTGCCGGTGATCACCCCGGACTCCGCCGAAGGAGTGCTGGTGGGATCGGCCGAGAGGCTGACAACCATGGTTGGCTCGCCTTCCGCCACGTCGTAGTCGGCCAGTACCGCGGCCGTGAGCCCTTCGGCCTCGACCTTCACCACCGCCACGCCGCTGACCGGATCGCGGCCGATGAGGGTGCCCGGCAGGTTCCGTCCGTCGGCCAGCGTGACCGTGAGGATGTCGGCTTCAGTGATCGACGGCGCGGTGGTGAGCAGGTGTCCGTCCGATCGGTACACGACGGCGGTGGCGGAGGCCTGCTCGTCTCCTCGGCTGATGTCGAGGCGGGCCAGGGCCGGGGCCAGCGCCGTCGCCACGGTGGGATCGGGAGGTGGTTCCCCTACCGCCTGATCGTCGACGGTGGTCGAGTCGCTGGTCCCGATGGGGCCAACCGCTGCGACCAGGCCCAGGGCCACGACCACGACGGCCGCGGCCGAAACCAGCACGATGCGATGACGGGCATTGCGTGAAGCCGTTCCGGTGGGCGGCCGGGACCCGGATGGTGCTGGGTCCGGATCGACTGAACCGTCGGGTCTCGCTCGCAGTTCCGAGGGATGGCGCCAGAGTCGGTCTTCGGGTGGGAGAGGGGGAAGGAACCCGTTCGCGTTCTCGGACTCGTCGTCGGGCACCATGGCGGCGGAGCGTACCGGTGACATCCGGACCTGTGGACGCGCCCCACTACGATGCCGGCGTGACCTTGCCCGACCCCGACACCGACGACTGGGTCGGTCTGACTCGTGAGGCACTCGATGTGCAGAAGGCGGTCGAGTGGGTGGCCCGGCCCAGGTGCGGCGCGGTCGTGGTCTTCAGCGGCTTGGTCCGCGACCACGCCGAGGGCACGGTCGGCGTGACCCACATCGACTACGAGGCCTGGGCCGAGCAGGTTGTGCCCAGGTTGGCTGCCGTGGCCACCGAAGCCCGCCACCGGTGGCCCGACACGGGCCGGGTGGTGCTTTGGCATCGCGACGGCCGGGTGGCGTTGAGCGAATCGTCAGTGGTCGTGGCCGTGTCCACCCCTCATCGGGGCTCGGCGTTCGCCGCCGCCGAGTTCTGCATCGACACGTTGAAGGCCACCGTGCCGATCTGGAAGAAGGAGTACTTCGCCGGTGGCTCGGCGTGGGCGAGAGGCGCGCAGCACATCACCGGTATCGCGTCGGTTTCACCGGGATCCGCAGTGTCGACGGTCGGGGAGGGGCGATGAGCAACGTCGGGTTCTTGTTGATCGTCGTCGTCATCAGTGTGGTTGGTTCGTTGTTCCTTTGGCTCCGGCACCGTAAGCCGACGACCTTCATGTCGAGTGTCGACGAGTTCCAAGAGGAGATGCGCGCCCTCGGCCGTGACGCGGACGACGCGGCGGCGTCGGGCCGTCGGGGAGGACGGCCGCGTCCCGTCGCCCCGCCCCCGAGCCGGATGCCGCCATCGCGAGGCCGACCGGAGCAGAGCGACGACGACGACGACGAGGGTGGAGGGCGGTAGCTCTGGCACGCGACCTGGCCATCGACCTGGGCACCGCCAACACGCTCGTGTACGTGCGCGGTGAGGGCATCGTGCTCAACGAGCCTTCCGTCATCGCCCTCAACAGCCGCACCCAAGATGTGCTGGCGATGGGGCACGAGGCCTGGCAGATGATCGGCCGGACGCCCAGCTACATCGTGGCGGTGCGGCCGCTGCGCAAGGGGGCCATCACCGACTTCGAGATCACGCAGCGCATGATCCGCCTCCTGTTGCAGCGCGTGGGAGTCAACCGCTTCAACCGTCCTCGGGTGGTGATCTGCGTGCCGTCGGCCATCACCGCAGTGGAGCAGCGGGCAGTCACCGAGGCGGCTCGGCGGGCCGGAGCCGCCGAGGCTCATCTCATCGAGCAGCCCATGGCGGCCGCCATCGGGGCCGGACTCCCGATCAACGAGCCGCTCGGCAGCATGGTCATCGACATCGGTGGCGGCACCTCCGAGGTGGCGCTCATCTCTCTCGGAGGAGTGGTCGCGCTCGAGGCGGTTCGGGTCGGCAGCTTCGACATCGATGCCGCGGTCCAGACCTACATCCGCCGCGAGTACGGCATCGCCATCGGTGAGCGGACGGCGGAGGAGATCAAGGTGACCATTGGTTCGGCCTGGCCGACCGAGAACGAGTTCGCCGCCGAGGTGCGTGGTCGCGAGCTCATGAGTGGGCTGCCGAAGACGGTGATCCTCACCGCCGAGGAGGTCCGTGATGCCATCGACGAGCCGGTCTCGGCCATGGTCGACGCCGTCATCGCCTGCCTCGGCCAGGCCCCACCCGAGCTGGCCCAGGACCTCATCGGGCAGGGCATCCATCTGGTCGGGGGCGGGGGAATGCTCCGCGGCCTCGATCTGCGCCTCGAGGCCGAGACCGACATCCCGGTACACCTCGTCGAGCTGCCGTTGGAGTCGGTCGTGCTCGGCGCCGGGCATTGTGTCGAGTCCTTCGACCAGCTCCGGGTGATGTTCATGGAGTGACGCTTCGGTGATCGCCCTTTCACCGAAGCGCGGCGGGTGGTCCTGTCGATGACAACAGTCATGCCCGGCCGCGGCTCGGGGGGCAGGCGACGACCGACACGATCACGACGCGTCAGGTGACGACGCGACCGACGAGTGACGACCTCGAACCATGGAGATGACGTGGTGGCGGGCCGGCCACCCACGCGGGGCACCTATGCCGTGAGGTCCTCGGCGGCCTGGCGGACCTGCCAGTCGCGGTCGTCGCGGGCGCGAGCGAGGGCCGCTTCCACCTCGGGCCCGTCGAAGGGGGCGAGGGCGATGGTGGCGCGCCGGCGCACCGTGGCCTTGTCGGTCGTGGCCGCGAGGATCGCCGAGAGGCCGGCGGGATCACCGATCGAACCGAGCGCCGCGACCGCGGCCTCGCGGCAGAGCGCATCCGGATGCTCCGTGGCCAGGTCGCTGAGCCGGGTCACGACCCCGTCGGGGGCCGGCAGCCGTTCCCCGCAAACGAAGGAGGCGGTCTCGACGACGGTCGGGTCGGGATCGTCGAGCAACGCCAGGATCCGCTTGTCGACCGCCTTCTCGCGTCGGTGCGCACCGGCGGCCTCTTCGACCGCCCGTCGGCGGACACTGCGGTCGGGATCGTCGAGGGCGTCCAGGAGCTCGCCGACGGTGACCGCGCCGGCTCGTACCAGGGCGCCCAGAGCGGTGCCTCGGACGCCGGGGTCAGGGTCGTGGAGGAACGAGCGCGCTTCAGCGACGTCGCCTCTGTGTCCGGCAAGAGCGGCACTGCGTCGACGCGCGAGGTGGTCGGCTAGCGTTCGTCCGGAGGGGGCTCTCCCGGCCGGCTCCGATGCAGCGTCGGCGTAGGACATCTCCGTAGTGGACCACGAATGACCGAACTGCGCCCACCCACCAAGCGTCAGCTCCAGGCCGCCCAGACCCGGGAGCGCATGCTCGCGGCGGCGTCGGACGTGTTTGCCGGGCAGGGCTACCGGGGCGCCACGGTGGGGGCCATCACCGACGCCGCGGGGACCGCACACGGCACGTTCTACCTGTACTTCCGCAACAAGGACGATGCCTTCACCCAGGTGCTCGAGGCGGTCACGGCGCAGATCCTGGTTCACCCCGAGATCGGCCCCGACGCCAGCCGTCGGGCCCGCACCGAGGTCATGGTGCGCAGCTACATCGGTGTGCTGGCCGCCCACCCGGGCCTGTACCGGGCCCTCCTCGAGGGGATGTTGCAGAGCCCCACCATCGAGGAAGTGTGGCTGGCGATGCGCGCGGAGTTCGTGAGCCGCATCACCGCGGGCATCGACCGGGTGGTGGCCCGGGGTGAGATGCGGGCCGTCCCCGACAGCCAGCAGGCGGCACGGGCGCTGGTGTCCATGTGCGAATGGCATGCGTTCGTGGCCCTCGGCCGTGGCCACGTGAAGCCGAGTTCGGCCGATGTGGAACAGGCCATCGACACGGTCAGCGAGTTGTGGACCCGCGCCACCTGGGGTTCGAGCGAGCCCTGAGCCCCTCCACGGCGCTCCGCGCCGCCATTTTCACAGCGCGTTGTTGAGGACGATGACGGCGAGCACCACGAACAGGGCGAGGCTGACGGCGGCCACGACGCCGAGGGTGACGAGAAGGAGGATCAGCCCGATGGCGGAGCGGACGCGTTTGGAGCTGGTCGGCTTGATCTGTTCGACGACCGGTTCGAAGTCGTGGTCGGCGCTCAACGGCGGGCTCCTCGCGAGTGCGGCCCTGGTGTGCTCTTCACGGGTCTCCGTGGCAGGCTGAGTGGTCCCGTCCCCGGCCCGGAGCAGTACGTCGTCATGGACACCGCAGAACCGACTGTACTGCCGCCGCCGCCGGGAGGTCCGCCGGCCGAGCCCGATGCTGAAGTTGCTCCCGGTCGTCGGCCGTGGTCGGCGCGACGCAAGTGGTTCTTCTTCATCTGGATGGCGGTACTGGCCGCGGTGGCGTCGGCGGGGTTCTTGTGGAAGCTGCCGTACTACACGCTGTCGCCGGGCTCGGCCCGCGACACCGAGCAGTTCATCACCATCTCGGGTGCGCCCACCTTCTCGGATCAGGGGGGTGTGATCGACTACCTGACCGTGTCGGTGAAGCAGGCCACGCCCGCCGATCTGCTGCTGGCGTGGGTCGACCCCGCGGTCGAGGTGGTCGAGGCCGAGCAGGTGCTGGGCAAGCAGTCGCCGGACGAGAACCGCGAGTTCAATCTGCAACTGATGGCCACCTCCAAGGACGCGGCCACCTATCAGGCGTTGCGCCGCATGGGCTTCGAGATCCCGATCTCGGGTACGGGGGCGGTCATCTCCTCGGTCAACGAGAGCGTGCCGGCGGCGGCGGTGCTGGCGAGTGGCGACGTGGTGGTGAGCGCGAACGGCGAGCCGGTGGTTGTCAACCAGGACCTGATCCGGCTCGTGTCCGGTCTCCCCGCCGGCACCGTGGTCGAGCTGGGGATCCAACCGTTTCAGGGTGGCGACTCCCGTCCGGTGAGCGTCGAACTGGTGGCCCGACCCGAGGACCCGACCCGTTCGATGATCGGCATCTCGACCTTCACGCGCGATCTGAGCTTCGACTTCCCGGTGGATGTGTCGATCGACTCGGGACGGGTCGGCGGTCCGTCGGCCGGGTTGGCCTTCACCCTCGGGATCCTCGATGCGTTGACCCCCGAGAGCCTCACCGGGGGAACGCGGGTCGCCGCCACCGGCACCATGGAGCTCAACGGCTCGGTGGGGCTGGTGGGCGGGGTGCACCAGAAGGTGGTGGCCGCCCGGGAGGAGGGTGTCGATCTGATGCTGGTGCCCTCGGCGGAGGTCGATGAGGCCCGTACGTACGCCGGCGATCTGCGGGTGGAACCGGTCGACGACCTCGACATGGCGCTGCGGGTGTTGGCCACGGTCGGCGGTGGCGACGCGGTGCTGCCCCCGCCGTCCACGGCCGCTCCGGTCGGCTGAGGTCCGCTCGGCGCTTCGCCGCATCACTCAGCGGCGCCCGTCGCGTCGGTACCATCCGGCCGTGGCCAAGGACTCGGGTTCCCCTGTCGATCCGGACGACATCATCAAGCGGTCGTTCACCACGGTCCGCCGGGGCGCCGACCCGCTCGAGGTGCAGCGGTACCTGCTCGAGCTGGCCAACCAGCTCCGGGCTGGTCGCGAGCGGGAGGCCGCGCTGGCGGCGCAGCTACGAGAGGCCGACCAGCGGGCCACCCCCATCGAGAACCTCGACCCGAGCCGACTCACGGCCCTGTTGGGCGAGGAGACGGTGCGGGTGCTCGATGCCGCCCGAATCGCGGCCGCCGAGATCCGGGCCAAGGCCGAGGAGAACGTGGCTCGCATGCTGCGCGAGGCCCGTGACGAGGCTCAGGCCATGCGCAACGACGCCGAGACCGTGCTGTTGCGGCGCACCGAGGAGGCCG